>OCZV010000225.1_pt1 | contig 20589 bp, 20 predicted proteins | sample 1539051 | NCBI WGS metagenome assembly OCZV01 (sample SAMEA3113581, study PRJEB22503) | soil metagenome
TGCCTTTTTGACTCCGGTCATTACGTTGACTTCCCTCGTGGCCTCGGTAGGGCTGTAGAGAGCGGCTTCCCCAAAGCTCCGTCTCAGACCGCGCTCCGCGGTAACTCGAAGCCAATCTTTTCCCATTGATCGGACTCTCACTTCGGCTATAATTCTCTTTCGTGCTTTGAGGCGCGATCATGAAGGAAATGGGTGTCATTATTTTGGCGGCAGGACAGGGCACGCGGATGAACTCAACTTTGCCCAAAGTGCTTCATCCGTTGGCGGGAAAACCCATATTTCTCCATGTCTTAAGCACCGCCTTGCGGCTTGAGCCGAGCGCGGTCGTAGTTATTATTGGCCACGGGGCCGAGGCCGTTAGGCGCGCTCATTCTGACGGCGATGTGAGCTGGGTGATTCAGGAGAAGCAGCTCGGAACCGGCCACGCGGTTTTGTGCGCTCGGGACAGCTTGCGGAGTTTTCCGGGTGATATTCTCATTCTGAGCGGTGATGTTCCTCTGATCCGGGAAGAGACTTTGAAGACTATGATAAAAACCCATCGAGAGCGCGCTGCAGCGCTGACACTGATGACCGCTTCTCTGGCCGTTCCCGGCGGGTACGGTAGAATCGTCAGCGACACCTGCGGCAAGATCGCCCGCATTGTCGAAGAGCGAGATGCGACGGACGAGCAGAAGCGGATTGGAGACGTCAACGCAGGTATCTATGTAGCTTCGCCTCGGTTTCTTTTTCCGGCTCTCGAACAGGTCAGGAATCACAACCGCCAAGGCGAATACTATCTGCCCGATATAGTGGCTATTGGGCTTAACCAAGGAAAAACAATTGCGACCGTCCAGGTCGATGATGCCCGCGAGATGATGGGTATCAATACTAGAGAGGAGCTCGCTGCGATGGAGAAAATCTTACAGGAGCGCATCAACCGAAAATGGATGGAGGCCGGGGTGACACTCAAAGATCCGGAGACGACTTACATCGAAGAAGGCGTGACCATCGGCAGGGATACGGTGATCGGCCCCAACACTCATCTCCGTGGTCGGACCAGCGTCGGTGAACGGTGCCAGGTCGATGGCAGCGCCTATCTCACGGATGCGGAGATTCAAGATGACGTTCATCTTCGCTTCTCCGTTGTGCTCACGAGTTGTCGCGTCGCCCGCGGGGCCATGATCGGCCCCTTCGCCCATCTCAGACCGGGAACCTCTCTTGGCCCCAATGTTCATGTCGGCAATTTCGTCGAAACCAAGGAAGCGATTCTCGGCGAGGGGACGAAGGCCAATCATCTGACCTATCTCGGGGATGTAACGATCGGCCGCGAGACGAACATCGGCGCCGGGACCATTACCTGCAATTACGACGGATTCAAGAAGTACCGAACGTCGATCGGTGATCGGGTACAGGTGGGCAGTGATTCGACCTTAATTGCTCCCATCACTTTGGGCGATGATGTCTACGTGGCCACGGCGAGCACGATCCGCCATGACATTCCGGCTGGTGCTTTGGTTTTCAATGAACGCCAAGAACGGGTGCGGGAAGGCTGGACGGAACAGAAGCGCAAGAAAATGAAGGGATCCAAAAACTAATGTGCGGCATCGTTGGTTATATCGGAAAGCAGGAAGCGGCGCCCCTGATCTTAGCGAGCCTGCGAAAGCTCGAATACCGAGGCTATGATTCCGCTGGAATTGCGGTGCTCAATGACGGCAGCGTATCGGTTCGCCGCTGCCAGGGCAAACTGAAGAATCTGGAAATCCTTCTCGAGCGCGATCCGATGCTCGGAAGCATCGGCATCGGCCACACGCGTTGGGCAACCCACGGCCGGCCTTCCGAGACGAACGCTCATCCGCACCGGGCGGGCGACGTGGTGGTCGTGCACAACGGAATCATTGAAAACTACCTCGATCTCAAGCACCAGCTCACTCAACGAGGTATCAAATTCTCCTCGGAGACGGATACCGAAATCGTCGCCCATTTGGTTGCGGAAAAAGTCGAACGCGGCACGGATTTTCTCGAGGCGGTAAGAAAGAGCCTGCGAGAAATTCGTGGCTCTTATGCGCTCCTGTTTCTCAATCAAAGAGATCCTAGGCGCCTCATTGTCGCGAAAAACTCGACACCCATCGTCGTAGGTTGGGGACAAGGCGAGGCCTTCATCGCGTCAGATATCCCGGCGTTGCTAGACTATACTCGCAAGGTCACCTTTCTTGAGGACGGTGAAATCGGTGAAGTATCGGTTGATTCGTTTCACCTGTACAACGGCAAAGGAAAATCGATCCAGAGACCCTTCAAAGAGATTACCTGGGACGCCGTGGCGGCACGTAAAGGCGGCTATCGTCATTTCATGCTCAAAGAAATTCACGAGCAGCCGCGGGTCGTGGCGGACACTTTTCGAGCCCGAATCTCTTTAAGGGAAGGCGAGGTGTCTCTAGAAGACATTCGGCTGACGGCGAGCCAGGTAAAACAAATCAAACGAATTCATCTGGTCGCCTGCGGAACCGCGTGGCATGCATGCCTCATCGGCAAATTTATGATCGAAGAGATCGCTCACATCCCCGCGGAGGTCGATTATGGGTCGGAGTTCAGATACCGTTCGCCGCTGATGGATTCTCGCTCGGTCCTGCTGATGGTGAGCCAATCCGGCGAGACGGCCGATACGCTGGCTGCCGTCGACATCGCACGGCAGAAAAAAGCCAAGGTTCTATCGATCTGCAATGTCGTCGATTCATCCATCCCGAGAAAATCCGATGGGGTTCTCTATACCCATGCGGGTCCGGAAATCAGCGTCGCGAGCACCAAGGCATTCACTACACAACTTACCGCTCTCTATCTGTTGGCGGTGGCATTAGGGAGGCGGAACGGCAACCTGAGCCGCGCCCAGGCGAAGAAGCTTTTGGTTGACCTGATGCATTTGCCCCATTGGATCGAAGAAACTCTCAAGCTCGAAGGGGAAATCGAAGGCTTGGCGCGGGACCTCACCCACAGCTCCGACTTTCTCTATCTTGGGCGCGGAATCAACTATCCGATCGCTCTTGAAGGAGCGCTTAAGCTGAAGGAGATTTCCTACATCCACGCAGAAGTTTATCCCGCCGGTGAAATGAAACATGGGCCGATTGCCTTGATCGATGAAACGATGCCGGTTGTCGTGCTTTTGCCGCGGGACCGGTATTTTCAGAATACGCTGGGGAATCTTAAAGAGGTCGAGTCCCGGGGAGGAAAGATCATTATCTTAACCGACGAGGAAAAATTACCGTCAGAGATAACTTCATTCGGCTTATTGACCGTGCCCAAGGCGTCCCATTTTCTCACGCCGATCGTGCTCAGCGTTCCGCTTCAACTCTTGGCTTATTGCATCGCCGTGCATCGCGGCACCGATGTCGATCAACCACGAAATCTTGCCAAGAGCGTAACCGTCGAGTAATCGCTGCGCTCCGTTTCCTTCCTACCGGCCGGAATCGGCTCGTCTTCATCGGTATATACCCCGATGGGTGCTCTCTCCCTTCCGGGCTCACTCTGTCCGCGAACCCAGGTCAAAGAGAACGATGGGTTTGGGGGACTACAACGCGACTTCGCGCAGCAGGCGAGCTGCGTCCTCGGGGACGACCGGATTGATGTAAGATCCAGATCCCAATTCGAATCCCGCCACCTGAGTCAGCTTAGGCACAATCTCCATGTGCCAATGGTAAAATCCGTTCTCCGCCTCACCGAGCGGATTCGAGTGGATCATGTAATTAAAAGGCGGATCGGCGAGTTGCCGATTAAGTCGGATCAATATTTGCCGCAAGGTGCGAGAAAGCTCGGCGAGATCGTCTTTCGGAGTTGTGTCGAAGCACGACAGGTGTTTTCTGGGTAGAACCCAGACTTCGTAAGAAAAACGTGACGCATAAGGGCAGAGGACGACGAAGCGCTCATTTCCGGCGACGATTCGCCGCCCGTCATGGATCTCGCGGCGGATGAGCTCGCAATAGATGCAATCTCCCGTGGAGTCAAAATACCCCCGCGCGCCGGTCATTTCATCAGCGACTTCTTTCGGCACCAAGGGCAGCGCGATCAGCTGCGAGTGAACGTGGGGGAGCGTTGCGCCGGCTTCGGTGCCTTGATTCTTGTAGAGAAGAATATAGCGCCATCGTTTGTCGAGGCGAAGGTAGAGCATTCGATCACGGTAAGCCCACAGGACTTGTTCGAATTGTCTTTCGCTCAGCATCGCCATGTTTTCTACATGGTCCGGGCTCTCGATAATAACCTCGTGAACGCCGAGTCCATTCATCCATTCGTAAATCCCGTCTTTGTATTTAGACGAATTCCCATCATTCACGACCGCGGGATATTTATTGGGGACCACACGGACGGTCCATCCGGGCCTATCCGAATGCTTTTGGTCAGCACGGTAGGCGAACACCTCCGGCGGAGTCATGGTTTCGTTTCCCGCACAGAAAGGGCAGGGTCCCATGTCAACCGGATTTCGGTCCAGAGCAAAGGGCTGCGGCCTTTGGGCTCTCTCGGCCGACAAAATAACCAAACGGCCCGTGACGGGATCTTTTCTAATCTCCGGCATCGGTAGACCCTATTCGGGTGCCGAGATTCTCAGACTTTTGCTGCTAGCCATTCGGATGAGGGCGAAAATCCCTGGCGCAAAAATAGAACTCCGACGAAGATTGCCGGGTCGCCTCCGGTCGGGTGCGCTCGACCGAACGAAAATGCGTCTTGATTTCAAGTGTGAAAGCCTGCAGCTCCTGACTGATGAAGCTTTTCATTAAAAGAGCTCCGCCGGGCCTCAGTAACTCTGTGGCAACCGCCAAAGCGGTTCGATTGAGCTCCAAGCAACGTGCCGTGTCCACGTCACGGATCCCGCTAAGACGCGGTGCCAAGTCGGAAATTATACAGTGAGCTCGATCAGGGATAAGCTCTTTGATCCTTTGATGGATCTCCTTGGAGGTGATATCGCCCTGAACAAGAATAATGTTGGTTTCGTGAAAGGCTTCGATAGGCTGGCGATCCACTCCGATAACTTTACCGCTCGGACCCACAAACTTGGCGGCCGCCTGCAGCCAACCGCCCGGTGCGGCGCCAAGGTCGACAACCCGGTCGCCCGTTTTCATGAGGCGGAAGCGGCGCTGCAACTCGAAAAGCTTGTAGGCCGCCCGCGACCGATAGCCTTCCTCTTTGGCTTTTTTGTAGTAGGTATCTTGAGGATTGTACTTCATGTCCAAAAGATCGAGTCACCGCACGAAAAAAAAGCCCAGCCTGATTTTCAGGCTGGGCCATGAATTAGATAAGGTAAGCCTTAACGAGCTCTCACCTGAAACTCGACACGACGATTCACCGCACGCGCCCAACCGGTTTCCTGATTGATCAACGGTTTGCGCTCGCCTAGACTGGCGGCCGACATTCTGGACCGATCAATGCCAAGGGCGGCGAGCTCCTTCATGACAGTCTCGGCGCGACGCATGCCCAACTTCTGATTGTATTCATCGTTGCCGACCTCGTCCGTATGGCCTTCGACGGCAATCGTCATCTCAGCGTTCTCTTTTAGCCTCTGGGCTGCAAGGTAGACCTCTCCCTTGCCGAGTTCGGTCAGGTCGGCCGAGTTAAAGCGGAAAGCAATGTTAGGAAACACGAGCCGCTCCACTTCGACGATCTTGGGAACTTCTTTTACAACAATCCTTTCGACCGGGACCTCGACGATTCTCACATTCTCTGGCGCCGGCTGTTGGCTGACAGCCGGTGGTGGGGCTTCCGCTGGTTTTTCCAGGACGACCTTCTTCGGCATGCCGTAATCGTATGCCGGTTGGGGCTCGGCAAGAATCGGTGGGTGGGCTGTGTGGCCGAAAAGTGCTTCCTGCGCTTCGGTTGCGCTGACTAGAAAGTGAAAGGGTCTAAAGACGACCCATTCAACCAAGAAAGCGGCCGGATGGATGAGATACGCCAGAACCCTCAAAGGATGGGATTGACTGTCGTCGTATTCGTCAGGCGCGGCAAAACTCGGCGTTGTCCCCAACACGCATGACAGGGCGACGATAAGAACCGCACGTCGCGAGTTTTTCATCTGGCCCTCCTTTGGAACGAAGAAAGTGTAAGGGCTGGTATCCTTTTTGTCAAACTGGATTCCGATAATCGCTTGTAAAAGCAAGCATGGTGGTTTATGCGTTTTTAAACGGGCGTCTAGCGCGGGGAGTCTCCGAAATTCGTGGTTCGACGAGCTGCTCACCACGCTTTAGCCAATCGAAGAGCGGCCGGAGACCTTGCCCTTGGGTCAATTTTCGGGATAACGAAACGGGAGCCGTGACCTATGACGTCAGCTTCTGAGAACGGCATGAGCTGTTACGCGCAGTATGAAACCAAGGTACGAGCGACATGAGCGTGTTAGTTGAGAAAAGAGATCGAGTCATCTTGCTCGCCATCGACCGCCCGCCGCTGAATGTTCTCGACATTCATTTGCTGCGGGAGCTTGACGAAATTCTAGTCAAGTGCCGTCAAGAATCGGCTGTCGATGTGGTCGTGCTCCGTGGAGTGGGGCAACGCGCTTTTTCGGCAGGGGTCGACATTCGAGACCATAGGCGCGAACAGGTCCCCGAGATGCTCGACGTCGTGCACGGCGTCATCCGGAAGCTCTTCGCGTTGCCGCAGGTGACGGTTGCCTTAATCCAGGGACTTTGTCTCGGAGGTGGTTGCGAGCTCGCCAGCTCATGTGATTTGCTTCTCGCCGCCGAGGATAGCTCTTTCGCCACACCCGAAATTCATGTGGGCTGCTACCCGCCCGTTGCTCTGGCGCGCTTTTCTTCACTCATTGGATATCACCGTGCCGCGGAGATGATTTTCACAGGCCGAAAGTATTCAGCGCAGGAAGCGCTCGCGATGGGGCTGATTAACCGTGTGCTGCCCAATGATCAATTAGAGAACGGACTTGAATCCTTGTTGCAGGAGCTTCTGGGAAAGAGCGGCGCCGTTCTCAGAATCAGCTTAAAGGGGCTCCGCGAGTTATCTCTGGATCCTTTCTTCGATGCTTTGAAAAGATCTGAGGAGCTTTACTGCCGCGAGCTTCTGCAGACCAAAGACGTAGAAGAAGGCGTGGAGGCTTTTCTGGCCAAGCGCAAACCTCGCTGGATGCATCGCTGAAAGAATCGCCCGCCGCTCATGATCCCTGTTTGGATTACCACCAAGTGAAATCGCCAGTTAGTTTGACAACCGGGGGGTGTGTGTTACGCTTTTCGATGAGATGGCCGATTTTGAAATCAAGATCACAGCGGATCGCAAGGAAGTCCAGGAAGCGCAGAAACTGAGGTTCCAAGTTTTCAACTTGGAAATGAAAAAGGGTCTTCAAGCTTCGTACGAACGCGGTCTGGACGTCGATGAGTTTGATCCTTTTTGTGATCACCTGATCGTGCGCGATCGCGACAGCAAAGAAGTCGTGGGGACTTATCGTTTGCTCCTCGGTTCTCAAGCCAAGCAAGATATCGGTTTCTATTCTGAGAGAGAATTCAACCTGGAGAAAATCAAGATGCTGGACGGTCAGCTCTTGGAACTCGGACGCTCTTGCGCCCGCAAGGATTTCCGCGACCGGGCGCTCATGCCGCTCATGTGGGAAGCCATCGCCCATTATGTCAAAACCCATCAGGTGAGGTTTCTCTTTGGCTGCGGCAGTCTCTATACGACCGATGCCGGAGAGGTAAGCAAATATTTTTCCCTGTTGAAGCAGAAATACTACGCGGATGAAGCGTTTCGGGTCCATCCCGTGGACCAGTGTCGGTTTGATAGCGTTGTGGACAACATGACCTCCGCCGATGAACACGCGCTTTTTCTGAAGCTGCCCAGTTTGATCAAAGGGTACTTAAGGCTCGGCGCGGTGGTCTGCGGCCCACCCGCGCTGGATCGGGAATTTGGCACCGCTGATTTCCTAGTCTTGCTGGATATCCACAAACTGAGCGGCGAATATCTCCGCCGTTTCGGCCTCCTCGGGTCAAAGGTGCAGAATGCGGTGGGTTAAATTAGCAGCTTTTCTCTCGCTTTGGGCTTTTTTCTTCGGCTTAGTCGCTATGGTTCACGTGTGGATCAGCGTGCTGAGCGTTCCTAATCGTTGGAAGATCATTAGCCGGCTGACCCGCAGCTTTACCCTCCTCTTGCGCACCGTTCTGAACATCAAAGTCACGGTACTCGGCGATGAGGGGCAGCTGGAACGAGGCGGCTACGTCATCATCAGCAATCACGTGAGCTACGTTGATGGCATCGTATTGGGCAGTCTTTTCCCCGTCCTGTTCGTTTCCAAAAGGGAGGTAAAAAAGTGGCCCATCATTGGCCAGTGGACCACGATTTGTGGAACGGTTTTCGTTGACCGACAACACAAGGACAAGATTTCGCTACTGGTGGACGAGATCGAACGAAAATTGAAGCAAGAAGCAAACATCCTTCTTTTCCCTGAAGGAACTTCGACTCATGGCGAACGAGTGTTGCCTTTCCAAACGGCTCCGTTCGCCGCTCCTTTACGCCACCGGTCGATCATCGTGCCTGTTACACTCGCTTACACAAGCATTGAGGAGGAGCCAATCTCCGTCGCCAATCGAGATCTGATTTACTGGTACGGAGATATGGATTTCATCAGCCACTTCTGGCGGTTGCTGGCCGTCCGCGGCATCGAGGTGATGGTGACGATCCAACCCAAGATCGAATGCTTTCGCTACGATGACACCTCCGCAGGACGGAAAAAATTAGCCGAGGATTGTTACAATCGCGTCTTAGGTAGGGTCACTGAAACAGGTTCGGATGACGAAGAAAACGATGAGACCACGGACGAAGACTCGAAGAGGCTATTTTTCAGTTAGCTGCTTCTTAATGTTTTCCACAAACTCCTTAAGCATAGAATCGGCCTTCTTGCGAATAATCGGCTGGCCGAACTCTCCGATCTTTCCGAGAATGTTCACGTCCGTTTCGACCAAGAGTTCGGTCTGAGCAGGACCGAGCTCTTTAAGGATCATGCTGGTTTTGCCGTTTACGGCACCGGCTGCCATCCGGTCTTTTGCTTCCGCCCGTAGCGCGGCGCGCCAATTTTGCTTGTCTCGCTCTTCCACAATGATCTTGCCCTGAAGGTTGAGCGATATGGGTCCTACTCGAACCTTCAATGCTCCTTGATAGGTGGTATCATCGATTTTGCTGACGGATTCCACTCCCGGCAGCGACTGCGCTACCTTGGGCACATCCATGAGGAAATTCCAAAGGGGTTCCCGCGCAACAGGAATTTGCGCGCTTTGGGTAAACTTCACCGATTTCTCCTTTTCTTGGTCGTCCTTGTTGTCTTCTTCGGGGTGGGCTTCGCTTTGGCTTGCTCTCGAATGTGCGTAAGCGCTTTTTCGAGCGCGCGACGAACAAACACGCCGGCCATCTCTTTTTTGTAGCCTGCAGACCCACGGAAATCGCTGACCGGATCGACAGCCTCTTTGGCTTTTTCCGCCGCTTCCGCGAATGCTTCAGGTTTTACCGGCTGACCCCGCAGCAAGGCTTCGGCAGCCGTCGCCCTGATCGGTGTGGCACCCACGCTACCCAGTGCTATGCGAACGTCGCTGATGGTTTTTTTGCTTTTGTCTAAGCTGAGTACCGCCGCGGCGGAAACGGTCGCATAGTCATCGGCGGTGCGCGGCAGAAATTTCAAGTAAGCCGCGCCTGCATTCGGCGGCAGCTTCGGAACAAAGAGCTCGGTAATGATCTCGTCAGGATTGAGGACCGTTTCATAGTAATCGGTGAAGAAGTCATCGATAGGGATGACGCGGCTCCCATTGGCGGAGGTTGCTTTCACGGTCGCGCCAAGAGCGATTAAGGTCGGTGGCGGATCTTGGTTTGGATCCGCGTGAGCCAGCCCGCCACCCACGGTGGCCATATTGCGCACGCGGATAGTTGCGACGTGATGGTAAGTTTCCGCCAGCAGTGGAAGGCGGCGGCGCACGAGCGAAGAGGTTTCAACTTCACGATGCGTGGCGAGACCACCGATGCGCACTCCGCCATCTTTGACTTCAAGACCATTCAAACCACGCACGGAACGAAGGCTCACCAGACAACTCGGACGGACTAAACGCTGCTGCATCATAATGACCAGCGCGGTGCCGCCCGCGATGAGTTTGGCGTCCGTCCCAAACTCCTTTAGCGTCGCATGAACTTCTTTGAGATTCTTAGGCGTGCGGTATTCAAAAGGTATCATGGCTCTGTCCTTATTTGGCGAATTGGTGCGCCTTCTCGATGGATTCGATGATCTTGTAATAACCGGTGCAGCGGCACAGGTTACCCATCATCCAGTCTTTGATCTCTTCCACATTGGGCTTGGGATTTTCGTCCAAAAGCGCTTTGGCCGCGACGACCTGTCCCGGTGTGCAGATGCCGCACTGGAAGCCGCCATACTGGATGAAGCTCTTCTGCACCGGATGCAACTCGCCGTTTTTGGCCAACCCTTCGACCGTGGTGATGTCGTGACCATCGGCGAATACCGCCAAAGCCAGACACGAACTGACCATATCGCCATCCATTAGAACGGTACAAGCGCCGCAGACGCCCACACTGCATCCCTCTTTGGTGCCGGTGAGTCCGAGGTCGTAACGCAAACAGTCGATCAAAAGCCGGTTCGTTGGCACTTCCAACTCGACCTTCTTACCGTTCACACGAAATTTAATTTTTTTATCCATCGGCGTTCCTTTCTCCAGTTGATCTCGCCACATCTCTGCAATACGGGCTGGAAAAACCCTGCGGCTATCTTATAGAAAGAAATGATTTAAACTGCAACCCGGTTTCCCATTAAAATGAGACGATATTGCAACTTCCTTATGCTGGCAATACGGAATCGACATGCCGCGTTCGTGCCTAAGATCGGCCACAAGATTTCTTAGCACTAAATTTGTTTTTGGTCTCAGAACTGGATGACTGACCGAATACTTTTTCCTTCGTGCATCAGCTCGAAGGCTTCATTGATTCTCTCAAGCGGCAGCTTATGGGTGATCATAGGGTCGATCTTAATTTCGCCGCTTAAGTACCGCTCGACGTAACTCGGAAGCTGCGAACGGCCTTTAACGCCGCCAAAGGCGGTGCCGCGCCAAATTCTTCCGGTCACGAGTTGGAACGGGCGCGTGCTGATCTCTTCTCCGGCTGCGGCGACGCCAATAATGGTCGATTCGCCCCAACCCTTGTGGCAACACTCCAACGCTGCCCTCATGGTTTTCACATTACCAATACATTCAAAGGAGTAATCCACTCCGCCGTCGGTCAAATCTATGATCACGTCTTGAACCGGCTTCGCCTGATCGGCGGAATTGAGGAAGTCGGTTGCACCTAGGACTTTGGCCATATCAAATTTCTGCGGATTCATATCAACGGCGATGATGCGTGCCGCTTTGGCCATCACCAGACCTTGAATCACGCTTAGCCCAATTCCCCCCAAGCCGAAAACCGCTGCCGTTGACCCGGGTCGTACCTTCGCCGTATTCAACACAGCGCCAATGCCTGTGGTGATACCGCAACCCAGCAAACAGACCCTGTCTAGCGGAGCGGACGGATTGATTTTAGCAACGGCAATCTCCGGAACTACGGTATATTCCGAAAAGGTGGAAGTTCCCATGTAATGAAAGAGGGGTTTCCGTTTGACGGAGAAACGCGAAGAACCATCCGGCATCAGGCCTTTGCCCTGCGTGGTTCGAATCGCGCCGCACAGATTCGTCCGGCCGGATTTACAAAATTTACACTGGCGGCATTCCGGGATGTACAGCGGGATCACATGGTCCCCGGCTTTGACGCTAGTCACTTCCGGACCGATATCCATAACGACCGCGCCGCCTTCATGGCCCATAATGCAAGGAAAAATCCCTTCCGGATCCTTGCCCGACAGCGTGTAGGCGTCCGTGTGACATACCCCCGTTGCCTTGACCTGCAGCAGAACCTCGCCTTCTTTCGGCCCTTCGACGTCTACGTCTTCAATGACCAAAGGCTTACCTGCTTCCCAAGCGATCGCCGCTCGTGATTTCATAACGCCTCCTGTATTTGGCTGAGCGCTTGACCGATCTCGCGCGATTGACTGATATGGAAGAAATCAAGAGACCGAAGACCGAGCGATCATTTGTCTCTTAGCAGATTCAAATCCGTTTGGAAATGTGTGCGAAGGATGCGGGATTTAGCTGGGACCGTGTGGAATTCTAGAATCTCAACAGCAGTCTGGGACCGACGATGAAGTACGTGAAACCAGCGGCGGAACCGGCGGCAAAGTTACCCCCCTCGGCATTGATCTCGACAGCCAAGTTGGGCAAGGGCTTGATCCCGATACTGCCTGCGCCGCCTTTAATAAAGTCGTCGCTGGCTACTCCATCGCGGCGGAAAGTTTGGTGACCCACAAATCCTTCGAGGTAGGTGTAGTAAGTCGGTCGCTCGATATAAAAGGAGGTGAAAACACGGTTTGCAATGTAATTGTTTGGATCGAAAAAGCCGCTATGGCTTTGCTGCGAAAAATCCAGGAATCTAAATCGATGACCGATGGCGATCTTTGGGTTAAGATAAAGCGCGTACTGTGAAACAAACTGTAAATCATTGGCGTGGTTGCCGTCCGAAAAGTCTTTGTAGGCATAACCGGCATAGACTGAAAAACGATCGGTTAGCGGTTGCGACAGGTAAAGACCAAAATTGGTCATGCGTATGCGGTTCTCGATGATTTCAGCTGTGTCGCTGATAACTTCTCGCGTCACATTAGCTCCCACCGTCCCCCTGAAGAGCTTGGCATCCACGCGGAATTGTCCGGTCGGGAAGTTGGATGTATGGCCGTCGCCAAGTTGAGTAAATCCGAGGGTTGCGCCGACGGCGATCGCGTCTGTGAGGGAGGAATAGATCTTGAAGGTTAGATCTTCCGCTCGGTTTTCTCGCGTTTTGTCATTCGCATCCGTATGTCTGTAGTTAAAGCCTAGGTTTTGGTCGCCCAGCCAAAAATCCGACAGTAAGAAGTATCGATGGAGGCGATTTCTATCCGAATCTCGATAAAAATTGTAACGCGCATCGACTTTGGGTCTGGTTTCCCGGTCCACTGCTTCTGCCACTCTTTTGAGTTCTCTTTCCTCGCGAGAATTGGCAGGTTTTAAAAGCTTAACGTGATCCTGAGCCGCGGTGCGTTTGCCCAGGGCTAAAGACGAATAAATGAGCCCCACCCGGGCATCAAAGTCAACTTCCGTCCCGACGAGTTTCTGGTAAATGGGAATCGCGTGGTCGTAGCGTCCTTGCCATTGCAAGGCGTTCGCTTTGACCAGCAGGGCCTCTTTGTGCTCGGGAGCTTCGTTCAGAACCATCTCTGCCTGCACTATGGACTCGCTCAATTCTCCGGACCAAGAGAGGACTCTCGCAAGATGAGTACGCGCGGCAATATTCTTAGGATCGGCGGCTAGCACTAACTCGAGCTCTTTAGCCGATTCTTCGAGTCTGTCCGCCCAGGAAAGATAAATCGCCATCCTGGTTCTCTCTGTCAAAGAAAACTTGTCTCTGGCGAGGGAGAGGGCTTTGACAAAGGCATCTCCGGCCTCACCGAGTCGGTCCCGCGACACATGTTGCTCACCCAGTTCTTTGTAGAGCCTGGCCTGTTCGGCGGGGTCTTTTGTCGATTGAATCCGGGTCTCCAGCGAATCAGCGGATTCAGCCGCGATCAATCGACGCGCGGAAGAGAAGACTAATAAAACGGCAATGAATACGAAAAGAGCACGCGCGGTGAATCTCAACGACGCAGACGAGTCAGGTCTGCAAAAGCGGTCAGCTTTGAGAGTATGCATAGTCAAATGGTGACTAACATACCACAAATGGCCGCGGCGTTGTACTATAAAAAAATGAGTGCCAAGAGGTGGCTCGTCAAATGACTAACAGTTCAATGACTTCGAAACGAATGGCCTGTCAGCAGATGGTTACCAGCGTTTCGTCGCTCCCAATAGTTCCTGGGTATAACCGATCACACAGATGGGCGACATGATCGCTTGGTAAATAAGCATATAGATGAGGAACCCCATTCGATTTGTTCGCACTTGCAGATTGAGTGTGTCAAACACTGCTTTTTGCTTCTTATACATGACCAGAACGATCAAAAAGGCCATGGGTACGACGAGCAAGGTCAATGGCCCCACGATGTAGTAGTATCCAAAGAACGCGAGTACGATGCCCGGCAAAAACACAAAAGCGTAAAAAAGGTCGATAAAAGGAATGATGAAATCGATGGCTACAAAGAAAGCCGACAACCGTGAACTGCTCCAGACGAGATGGCCGTGTTGTTTTAATCCCTCGATCATACCTCGGGCCCATCGTTTTCTTTGCCGGTAGAAACCTTTCATGTCCGTCGGCGCCGTGGTAAACCCGATAGCCGTCGGCTCAAAACCGATGCGCCAACCGCTTTTGATCAGGGCCCAGGTTAATACGATATCTTCACCAATGACGGGCGGCCACCCCTTAATTTCTCTCAGCAGTTTCGTCCGAAACGCGCTGAACGCCCCCTGCGCGACGAGCGTTCCCTGGTAAAGCGATTGCTGTCGTTTGGCCGACGCGATTCCGGTGAAGTAATCCCATTCTTGTAGGCGTGTCATAAACGTGGAACGAGAATTTTTTACGAGGACGCAACCCGCGACGGCCGCGGTATCGGCGGGGTCGCTCAGGAACCGCGCAACAATCCTTTTTAACGCCTGAGGATGGAGATAGGTGTCCGCGTCGATACAGACCACGATTTCATTGCTGACCTGCTTGATCCCCTCATTCAGCGCGCGCGCCTTCCCTCCATGATTGGCCTGGATAATTTTTAGATTCGACGTTTTGAAGGATTTGACAACGTCGATCGTCCGGTCGGTAGACCCGTCATCGACGAGAATGATCTCGACCTTTCCCGAATAGTCCTGAGCGTTGATCCCCCGAAACGTTTCAGCGATATTGTTCTCCTCGTTGTAAGCAGCGATTAAGACGCTCACAGGAGGAAAATTTAAGTCGAATCGAAGCGGCGGTGGTCTGTCGAGAAAAACGCTCGAGAGGATGTGCGCGTTCAAGAAGCCCGGCACCAGTGCGATGAAGAAAATCGTCACGACGGCAGGGGTGTAACCGAGGACGCCGGCGAGATCTTGCAACCAGGGCTGGGCTAGATTCCATGAAACATAAAACCAAAGACAGGAAAACACGGTTGAGATAAGAAACTTGCTTCTAACCGGCAGATAAAGAGCACGTTTGTCTCTCAGCGAAAACGCGGTCTTTTCGGCGACGGGCTGAGCTGGCCGCTCGTCCGTGGTCTTCGTTGACGAAGGTGAGCCAAGATTACCATCGTATGTGGTTCGTGCCTGTCGTTGTTCCTCTTGATTGTTCAGAATCGGTGTCTCCATTGTATATTTGCTCACGCCTCATCGGCGTTCCTTCCCTCCGTGGCGCTCACCTTGAGCAACAAACATACCAGCCCCGTCGAATGCGGCTTTGGTAGTTTGGGGGAATTTCAAGTCGAATGTTTGGTCAAGAATCTTCGAAGTTCAGACAGAGTTGACAATCCGTGACAGAGCTGATGACGTTCCACGGCGGAATGCTCTGACTGTTAAGCCGCGCGTGGCTATTCGCAGTGGCTTTCTGGTGTCTTGGTCATCAATTAGGAATTTCTCTGAAGACTGTGTCATTCAGATCCTTACGGTTAACTCGGCAGGCCATACTCGGTTGATAGGCGCGGAAGATTTCGGACTGTTGCATTTGCTCGTCGATTCGTGGGAGATAAAAGAACCTCAAAAAAAAGGGAGGAGCGTTATGATTCTCGAAATGAGAACTTATGTCTTGAAACCGGGTGCAACCGCGAGCTTCGTGGAACGTTTCGCTGACGGGCTTACGGCGCGGCTGCAATTCTCCAAACTGCTCGGCCTCTGGCAGTCGGAGGTGGGGGGGCTCAACCGTGTGGTCCATGTCTGGCCCTATGAGAGCTTCGAAGACCGCGAACGTATCGGCCAAGAAGCGAGAAAGACCGGCAAGTGGCCGCCGAAAACCCAAGAATTCATCATCACGCAGGAAAACAAGATCGTGCAGCCGGCGCCTTTTTCGCCGCCTTTGCCGGAACGCAAGTTGGGCAATATCTACGAGTTCCGCACCTACACCTACCAGCCGGGCACAATGCCGACGGTGTTAGACCGATTTGCTAAGGTGATCCCGGGGCGCACGAAGATCTCGCCGCTGGTATTCGCTGGGCATACTTTGATCGGACCGCTCCATCAGTACATTCACGTGTGGGCGTACAAAGACAGCGGGGAGCGCGAGCGACTCCGAGCGGAAGCGTCGAAGACCGTGGAAGGATGGCCGCCTCAAACTAGAGAGTTCCTGGTTATGCAGGAAAACATGTTGATGGTTCCCTCGGCCTGCGCTCCGCTGAATTAGAACGTCGAGTTGGTCGAAATTGTTTTTGGAGGTTGCGTGGTATGAAACATGCGCTCGCCGCTGCATGGCTCGTACTTCTTTGCTTTACATCGTCGATGGCCGCCGAACGAATCCGCATCGGCTACAGCTCCATCAGCGGCTCTTATATGGGTCTTTGGATCGCCCACGACGCGGGTCTTTTCGCCAAGGAAGGGTTGGACGACCAGATGATCCTGATCCCGAGCGGCAGCCAGCTTGCCCAGGTGGCGACCGCCGGGGAAGTTGACATAGCCGCTTTAAACGGCAGCTCTGCCATGGCGGCTGCCCTTCACGGGGCCGACATCAAGATCGTCGGGAATACCACCAATAAGTTGATTTTTTCCATCTACGTTAGGCCCGAGATCAAGACGGTTGAGGGTCTCAAGGGTAAGAAGATCGGCGTGACGCGCTTTGGATCTGCTACTGACATCTCCGCTCGGTTTGCTCTCAGGAAACACAACCTCGATCCCCAAAAGGACGTGAACATCCTACAAATGGGGGCGATGAGCTCGATCATGGGCGGCCTGCAGGGAGGTTCGATCGATGCCGGACTGGTTTCTCCACCGACGCTCTTTGCGGTGGAGAAACTGGGGTTCAAGGAGCTCGTCAACATTACCGATATGGATCTCGCGTTTCCAAATCCATCGTTGATCGTGCAAGGCGGTATCATGAGGAAAAAGCCCCATCTGGTTGATAGATTTATGCGTGCCTATGCGAGAGGCATCCACCGCGCCAGAACCGACAGAGAACTGACTTTCAAATCCATCGCAAAGTACACCAAGATCGAGGATCCGGCTCTCCTCCAGAAGGCCTATGAACTTTACATCGGAAAGGTTTTGGAGCGGGCTCCTTATATGGTCGGGATGAAGAACGCGCTTGACGACCTGGCCAAGACCGTTCCAGGGGCGAAGGACGCAAAGCCTGAACAGTTTATCGACACGCGATTTCTTGAGAATCTCGAGAAGAGCGGGCTCTTGAAGGAACTGTACCGGTAAACCCTTGGGTGGAACAGGATGTGCTCTACAAAACTTTGATGCGCCCGCTCCTCTTCATGGGAGACCCAGAAAATACTCACGAACAGACGTTAGCTCTCCTATCAAAGATCGGCTGGTTGGAAGGATTGCTGGAGGGGCTTTATTCCGTCGAGGACAAGCGTCTCCAGGTCCGGTTGGGCTCTCTCGCATTCCCTAATCCGGTGGGACTGGCAGGAGGCTTCGACAAGAACGCTGTCGCGGTGAGAGCCATTGCTGGTTTTGGTTTTGGCTTCATGGAAATCGGCGCTGTGACCGCCTTGGCGCAACCGGGCAATCCCAAACCGCGGCTCTATCGCCTGCCGGAAGACCAGGCGCTCATCAACCGTTTGGGTTTCAATAACGAGGGAGCCACGGCGATCGCCGCGAGGCTAAGACGCTTGCGAGAAAACGGCGGCCGGCTGAGGATTCCGCTCGGCATCAATATCGGTAGAAGCAAGATGGTCGACACCCAAAATGCTGTCGCGGATTTCATCAGCGCGTTCGACAAAGTCTATCCTTATGGAGATTTCTTTACTCTGAACGTAAGCTCTCCCAACACTCCCCAGTTGCGGGATCTACAGGAAAAAAATCTTCTCAGAGGCTTGTTGCAAGCGATCCAGCAGAGAAATCGAGAGCTCGCGGGACGTGTGGCACAACCGGTGAAGCCGGTTCTGGTGAAGATCGCTCCGGACATGGAATTTTCGCAAGCGGACGACATTCTCCAGGTTGTGATGTCGGAGCAAATTGACGGCATCATCGCCACCAATGCCACGGCGTTTTTGCGTGAGACGCTAGTTTCCGACCGGAAGGAGCCTGGCGGCTTGAGTGGAAAGCCGCTACGGGCTTTGGCGACTTCGTTCGTCCGCCATCTTTACCGAGCGATCGGCGGGAAGCTGCCCATCATCGGCGTCGGGGGAAACTTTTGCGCTGAAGACGCGTATGAAAAGATCAAGGCTGGCGCCAGCGCGGTGCAAATCTACACAGGCTTCGTTTACGAAGGGCCGGGCGCCGTTAAACGGATTAATCAGGGTCTGCTCCGTCTGATGGACCGGGATGGCTACCCATCAATCTCGGAAGCCGTCGGCCGCGAGAATTGATCGGGAAATCTACGCCAGATCTTTCAGCTTTTCGTAGTCCTCGCGAACGTCCAGGTCGATAAAAGGGATCTCATCGATCCACTCGACCAAATCAGTCCTGTCGCGGTATGTTTCAAGCAATGCCCGACCCCCACGATCGCCCTTGAGCCGGAGCAGATCGGGAAACAAATCCCGCCGGAACAGAACCGGGTTTCTGGCATGCCCTTGAAAAGAAGGCGCGACGATCAGCGCAGAGCTTTTCTCAAAGCGTTCGATAAGAGCATTGATGATCTCAGGTCGAATCATCGGTTGGTCGCCGACTATGAATAGAGCGCCTGTACTCTGAGCATCGACGGACCAGAGTCCGGCAATGACCGACGTGCTCTGACCGCGATCGGCCGCATAGTTAACAAGCCAGTAAAGCCGCTCGTCGACAAGCGAGATCTCGCGCCGCACGGGCTCCAACCCGCGCACGACACAAATAACCTCGTGGAGATCGGACGCAAGAGCGCTTTCGAGAACCCATTGAAGCACGGGCTTTTCGCGCAATGGGAGGAGCAGTTTTTGCTCGCCCATTCGCTCGGCTCGGCCGGCGGCTAGTACGACTGCGGAGATCATTGTGGTTGGGGGTCAGTTGAGGATGACGTCCTTGACCGGTGTTTCGCTAAGAAAACTGGTAATGACAATCTTCTCGAATCCGAGCGGCAAGAGGGCGCGCGCCAAATCTTTCGCTGCGTCGATCTCCTCCGGACTGTCCGCTTGGTTGAGCAGCGCGACCTTTCGGCTGCCCGATGGAATCCCCTTGAGAGGTCCGAATGGATTCCGAGCAAGTCGAAGGAGCAAGTCTTGGGTCACTTGCGCGTCCGCGGCCACGCCCAGCAAAGAGATCGCCCTTTCCGCTCTATGAATCCAACTTGGATTCAGCGGTTTTCCCAGCACTTTGATCGCCATGATCCAGACGGTGAGATGGCAACTCTTGGGGATCACAGGCTCGATTTCCGACGGCACCTTGAAAAGCTTCGAAGCGGCGCCGTCCGCCTCGACCAATATCGAATCGAATTGTCCGCTCACGCTCAGCTGATCGAGCCATGACGAAGGCAAGCCGAGAAGTTTTTCCTCGTCATCGACCTTGTAACCGGCTCCCACGATCACAGGAGCTGGAATCGTCAAAGTCGTTGCGAGCAGCGCGCTTGCCTCCTCCACCAGAAATAGTCTGTCGACGTGAGGCTTGGCCGGCTTGAATATTTTCGTTGTCGTCGTGACCAGAACTTTAGCTCCATTGTCGCGAAGCTCTTTTGCCAGACCATAAAGCGCAGTGGTTTTCCCTCCGGCGCCGATCAGTGAAATCATTTCGCCGCTGCGCAGACCCAAGGCGTCCTTAAGACTCATGGTCCTCTGACCTAACTCTTCCGCGTCATAGTTTCAAGGGAAATTTTGTTAAAAGTCGAAAAATTTTCGAAAAGTAAGATCTCGAGGCCGCAACCTCGCCTTGAAAGGCCTTCGGCTTTTGGTTAGTTTTGCGTTCATGTCGCGTCGTTTTGGTATTGAGGTTGCAAAAGACTATTTTAACTTTGCATCGGCCCACTTTTTGATTTTTGCAAACGGAAAAAGAGAACCGCTTCATGGCCACAACTATCAGGTGTCCGTCGCTATCGAAGGTGAGCTGGATCGCGCGGGCGTCGTGCTCAACTTCATCACTTTTAAGCCATTGGTAAAGCAAGTCTGCGACAGCCTGGATCATCGTACGTTGATTCAGACCGAGAGCCCGATCGTCGCCGTGCGCCAGAAAGCAAAGGAAGTCGAGATCCTGTACAAAAAGCAGAGGTTAATCTTGCCAAGAAGCGATGTGATACTTTTACCTCTTGTTAACACCAGCACGGAGCTGCTCGCCGAATATGTTGCTGATCAGATCAACCGAAAAGTCCGGCAGCAGTTCTCGGCGACCATTAAATCCATGGAAGTGGCGGTCGAAGAGGCCCGAGGACAGAGGGGAATATTTCGGGACGAGTTCTAGCGACTCGGGATTAGCGGTTGCAGAAATAGACTACTGGGATAATGGAGCATCGGAGCAGTGGATTCTAAGATCATTACATAGCCTATTCGGCGACTACTCCGTCACTGCAATCCTCCAGTTC
>OCZV010000226.1_pt1 | contig 20585 bp, 17 predicted proteins | sample 1539051 | NCBI WGS metagenome assembly OCZV01 (sample SAMEA3113581, study PRJEB22503) | soil metagenome
TGAGGCGCAGCCCTGCACGCAAGTTAAATGGTTAAAAGAGTTACAAGAGTTAAAAGAGTAGCCTCGTTAAACCGTTTAATTCTTGTAACCATTTTAACTTTGTAACTTTTCTGGCGCATCCAGCGCGCGCCAGAAATACCAGGCAGCAACAGAACGGTACGGGCGCCATTTCGCGCCCAGCTTCATGAGCTGTTTCGGCGTGGGCAATTTTCGTTTGCCGAAGATTTTGGCGAAACCTTTGCGAACTCCGTAATCGTCCACCGGCCAAACGTCGGGCCGGCCGAGATCGAACAGGAGAAGCATCTCAACGGTCCAGCGACCGATGCCGCGCACAGCTGTGAGACGCGCAATGATCTCGTCGTCGCTCATTCGGATGAGCTCGCGGCCGGATGGCACGGTGCCATCGATTGTTTTCGCTGCGAGATCTTTTAACGCGGCGATTTTGTTACGCGAAAGGCCGGCTGTCCGAAGAGTTTCGTCTGGCGTTGCGAGCAGTTGCTCGGGCTGGAGCCATTTTCTTTTGTGATAGAGAGCGCGGACACGGCCGAAAATGGTGGCAGCAGCTTTGCCGCTCAATTGCTGGTAAGCGATTGATTCAGCGAGCGCGTCGAATGGACGGATGGAAACCGATGGGACAATGTTGTAACGGCGCGATCGCGCAATCAGCGCCGCTAATCGAGGATCGGTTGCGGCAAGATGTCGATGAGCGTGCGCGTGATTCATGAAAGCCAGGGTTCCCGAACTAATAACGATGCATTGAGGGTTGCAATCGTTTTTCAGTTCCGGGGAGCACAGGCCGCTGGCCTGTTCTTTTCGGCAGCTTGCCGAAAAGCTCTTCGAACGTTCGATGTCGCACCTCGTCGCAATACTCGGGATGTCGTCGGCAAGCTGCCGACGACAACAGGCCAGCGGCCTGTGCTCCCCAGATTTGCCCGCAGCGGTATTTTTGGTTTCATGATCGCATGACACAAACGCAACTCACGTGGTATGGGCAGGCGGCCTTTAAGATCGTGAGCCCGGGTGGGAAAGTTCTTCTGATCGATCCCTGGCTCACGAACCCGGTTCACGATAAAGGCAAGGAGGAACTTTCCTCGCTGAAAGATGTCGATCTTATTTTGGTCTCGCACGGGCACTCGGATCACGTCGGCAATGCCGTAGAAATTGGAAAGAAGACGCGGGCAAAGCTTGTGGCCACATTCGATTTATCCGCGACGATGGTCGCCGGTCTGGGTTATCCGAGCGAACTCGCCGACACCGAGACGACCGGCCACTTTGGCGGCACGCTCAATCTGCTGAATGGCGAGATGGCCGTGACATTTGTGCCGGCGTGGCACGGGGCAGGAGTTGAGACGGACGAAAATTCGGTGCTCGCTTACGGTGGAACTCCGAGCGGATTTGTCATCGCCATTCGCAACGGACCGACAATTTATCACACGGGCGATACAGATTTATTTTCGGACATGGCGCTGGTGTCGCGCTTTCACAAGATCGACATCATGCTCGTTTGCATTGGCGACCATTTTACCATGGGACCGGCGCGCGCGGCCGAAGCGGTAAAGCTGGTCGCTCCGCGCACGGTGATTCCGATGCACTACGGGACATTTCCGGTGCTGACTGGCACGCCGGAAGCGTTTAATCACGAACTGAAGCAGCGGAATCTAAAAGCCGAACTGCGGCTGATGAACGTCGGTGAAACAATCACTCTGGAGAGATCATAGACTGCTTTGAGATCACTCCCTACCCGGGGCGCGCAATACGGCCGCATTCAGCAATGAAGCCGAATAGGGAGAGAAAAATGCTAATTCGGGAAAAGGGGATAGCTTTGGCAGCGCAACGCATACCTGAGGTTTTAGCTAACGCCGCAACGACCTTCGTCGAGTCCTTAAGGCTAAGCTCGGTCTCCGAGCAGGTCCGCCGCGGGCGGCTAGTCGTGCTTAAACGGCGCCAGATCTACGGCGACCGATTGGCCGATCTGGCGAATTTATATTTTCGCATGTCGAACATACCAATCCGTTTTTGGAGCAAAGCAGAAGACTGGAAACGCTGGGAAGTGGAGTGTTTTCAAATGCTGAATGGCGACGGTTTTCGGGTCTATCCTTCCGGGGCAAAGGCGGTCTGCACCGACAAACTCCCGGGGGAAAGCCTTTGGACACACATGAACCGTGGCACCCTGACGCGGCCGATGCTGGAGGCGGCTGGCCGCGAGCTTTTCCGCGCGCATCAATTCTGGAGCGATGAATTTGGCAGCCAGTGGTCTCACGGCGACGCGACCATGACTAATATTGTGTATGACGAGAAGACTGGCCGGGCGAGGCTGGTTGACTTTGAGATCGCGCACCACAAATCGCTTCCGGCGACGGCGCGGCACGCGGATGATTTGCTCGTTTTCCTACTCGACATCCTGGCAATGATCCCGGGCCGGCAATGGCTGCCCTTCGCGCTGGGCTTCCTTAACGCCTACGACGATGCCGATGTGATTGCCCAGTTGGAAAATCAACTCGCCATTCCGAGCGGTATGGCTTGGATCTGGTGGGGCGTTCGCACCAGCTTTGCCAACCCCGCAAGAGTAAAGCAGCGGCTTGCAAGGCTTCGAGACCTCACCGCAAATCTAGAATACTATCGCGCGTTTGCCGCCAAACGGTCGCGCCAGAGACGGCGCGCTTCAATCATTTGCCAGGCGATGAGACCGGGAATACCAAGGGCGAGCTCACGCGCTCGTGCGATCAAGGAGAGCGCAAACGCGGCGTCGCCAGGGATTCCGAGTAGATTGCCGACGACGACATAGCCACCCTCCTGCACCCCCAGAGCGCCTGGAACGGGAAACATCGCCGAGCGGATCGTGAAGACCATGCTTTGAAGAATAAGCGCATTGATCGGCGTCGCGTGGAGACCAATTGCATGAAGCGCGATCCAGATTTCACCCGAGCCAAGAACCAGCGAAGCCGTCGTCCAAACACAGCAGCCAACTACGCCACGTCGCCGGGAGTACAATGTTCGAATGGTTCGATCCAGGGTCTCGCCGCCATGCACGAGAGAATGCCAATCTGGCGAATTCGCCAGCCGTGAGATGATAGCGCCGATAAAACGGAACATCCCCAGCCGCTGGACAATGTAAAAACCGATAATCGCAATAATCCCGAGCAGCGCTCCGATTAAAGTCGGGCCGACGAAGCTTTCGCGTCCTGTTACGCTGACGATCAGCGTCAACCCTAGTATGGTGAAGGCAATCTGGATGAAGACTCCCAGCGTAATATCCACGAGCACGCTGGCCGCGGCGACCCGCAATGGTGCACCACGGAGCGCTGCCAGGCGCGCGCGGACGATATCTCCCCCAACTGTGGCCGAAGGCACGAGCGTGCTGACCGATTCGCCGATCCAGCGCATCCAAAGCAGCTGCCACAGCGGCAAACGATCGGATTTCGGAAAGAGGGCCCGCCATGCCAGCGCGTCAAGGAACAGCGGAACGGCGAAGTGATAAATGACCACTGCGGCAATGGCCCAGCCTGCGGCTACGAACGCGGCGACAACGTGGGGCAGTCCTTGCCGAATGAGCAGGACCGTAAAAAGCGCGGCTCCAGCAAGGCCAAGCAACCATACCGTTATTTGGATCTTGCTCGACGCTTTCATCGTATTCGCGACCAATTCGGGCGCGCGCGAGAAAATGCGCCTACGTCAGGAAGAAAAGCAAATTCGCCGGCCCGCTCCGAGCGGGATCTAATTAGGCTGAGGAATTCGGACCGGTTGGGCTATTTGCTCCACGGGCACAAGGACAGCGGCCGCGTCAATTGGCAGCGGTTCGACGATGGGCAGATACGGTCCGCTGTTTCGCCGCATTGGCTTCCCAATAATTAAGCACAGCGTCAACCAGATGATTCCGAAAACAATTGCTGCGACTACATCAGTCAAAAAATGCGCGCCCAAGGCGATGCGACTGAATCCCACCATGGCGACGACCAACGCCGCGCCGAAGATGGTTAGTACGCGCCAATGGCGCGCCTTCATCGCCGGCAGAATAAAAAGCAAGAATTGCCCGTAAAGCAGAGTCGCCCCAATCGTGTGGCCGCTGGCAAAACTGTAGCCCGACCAATCCACCAGCGATCCTTCGAGAAATGGACGCTGTCGCTGCACAAGAACCTTCACCCACTCGTTCAGCAACATGCCGCCCGGCACGGCCACAATCAGTGTGACGAGCGAAGGCCACCATCGCTTCCAAATAAAAAGCAAAGCAGTGAAAAAGAGAACCACGCCAATGAATCGACCGGAGCCAAGCTCGGTTAATATCTTGAGTAACGCCCCGAAGGGGCCGGTCATGTGCGCGTGGAACCATGCCGCGATCTGGTGATCGGGAACGGCAAACGGGTTCGCCAAGCCAAAAACCGCGTAATTCTGGGGAAGAAGCAGGGGGTTAATCACAACGAAGGGACAACAGCTTATCCCCGATTGTGCGCGAGTCAATCGATCATCGATGTGACTCTGGAAAAATTAACCGAATGTCCTGGCAAAATCAGCCCCGAGCAACATTTCCGAATTATCCCTTGCTAAAATATTTCCAGCTCGATACATCGATCTCGCGCCGCGCTCATTCGATACGCCGATATCCGCTCGCCCTAACCACACTATGAAAAACATTCGAGTATTTTTTATCGGCCTCTTTTTAAGCGCCACCTTAGCCCTTGCCGGCACGACAACCTTCGAGCCTCAACCTTCACCCAAACCGGAGGAGGAAACCTCGCACGACCTTTTCTCTTACGAGACAACCTACACGTTCCGCAGCGACTTTAAGGAATCCAAATTGGGGCATGTCGATTCGCTCTTTAATGATTTTAGTTACGACCATCGTTTTCTGATCACCGGCAGATGGTACTTTCGCGCTGGCGTCGAGTACGAACGCTATGATTTCGGCGGAACGGGCAACGGGCTGCCCGATCATCTTCAAGCGGCCATGGCTCACGTGGCGCTTGAATACATTATCAAAGACCATGCTGGCGTTGGGATCGAGATCGACCCAGGCTTTTACTTTCAAGACAACGTCAGGGGGGATGCTTTCGATTTCCCGTGGAAGATTTTTGTGACCATGCCGCTAAAAAAAGGCAAAATCTTTGGCGTTATCGGTCTGGGCGGCGCTCTTTATCAACACCCGCCTGTCGCGCCCGGTGGCGGTATCATCTGGCTGATCAGCGATAAGCTCCGGCTTCTAGGCATTTTCCCAAGGCCCGCTTTAGTTTACGAGCCCAACGACGATTGGGATGTGCGGATCACAGGCGAGCTAAACTACACCAGCTTTCGCACCGACGATGTCTTGACGACCGAGCGCAAATTGCAATTACACAACGCCGTCGTTCAATACAGCGAGAACCGCGCTGGTGCGCAGGTGACTTATTCCGGTTTCAAACCGTTCAAGATCATTGCGGGCGCAGGCGTCACGATCGCACGCGAGTTCAATTTTTTCCGGGCCGGTCAAAAGAAGCGAATCGATCCGGCTCCCTACGTCAGAATCGCCATGGAGGCGAAATTCTAAGGGAAAATTTTGCTTTCCTTTTGGCCTGGAAACTTTGGCGCATCGAATCGGATATTTCCTGCGGCGTCGCGAAGAGCATGCATTCCAATTAATAGTCCTTGCTAAAATATTTCCACTCCGATACACGGAGATAGCTTTGCGCACGCGATTAGTCGATGGCCGCTCGCTTTAACCAATATGAAAAACGTTAGAAAGTTCGTTATCGCCCTGCTTTTCAGTGCCGCCACCTCAGCTGTCGCTGGGACAGCGGCCTATGAGGTCCCACCGCCAGCTGTTGCCAACACGCCGGCGTTTGAGGTACCACCGCCCCTGACGCCATCGAGAGAAACCTCACACGAGCTTTTCTATTACGAGACAACCTATACGTTCGACAGTGATTTCAGGGAGTCCAAACTCGGGCACGGTGATTCGCTCTATAACGATTTTAGTTACGACCATCGGTTTCTGATTACAGGCAAATGGTACTTTCGCGCCGGGGTTGAATACGAACGCTACGATTTCGACGGAACCGACAACGGGTTGCCGGATCACCTGCAAGCAGCCATGGCTCATATCGCGCTTGAATACGTCGTCAAGGACCATGCCGGCGCAGGCATCGAGATCGACCCGGGCTTTTACTTTCAAGATAACATCAGCAGGGATAATTTCGATTTCCCGGGCAAAGTGTTTGTGACGTTCCCCTTAAAGAAAGACACGATTTTCGCCACAGTCGGGTTCGGCTGGGGAATGTTCCAGGATCCGGTTGTCGCGCCGGGTGGTGGTATTACCTGGCTTATTAGCGACAAACTGCGCTTGCAGGCTGTCTTTCCAAGGCCCGCGCTGGTATATCGGCCAAATGACGACTGGGACATACGGGCGGTCGGGGAACTCAACTATCTTGGAGCTCGTACCGATGATGTCGTCACAACGGAGCGGAAATTGCAAGTCCACGACGCCGTCGTTCAATACAGCGAATATCGGGCTGGTTTGCAGGTAGGCTACTCCGGCTTTAAACCGTTCAAGATTATCGCAGGCGCAGGGTGCACGATCAGACGAAATTTCGATTTTTTCCGTGTTGAGCAGTCCAAGAAGACCGATCCGGCGCCTTACGTCAGAGTCGCCATCGAGGCAAAATTCTAAGGGAACATCTCGCCGAGCTTTCTGGCCAGCTTCTGGTCGCCGCGGATCTTTAACCGACCAGTCATGTAAGCCCATGTGCCGCCGAGTTGGCCGTTTGAAACGGCGACCCAATCCTTGTCCTTGGCCACGAAAGTGACGTTTGGATTGGAGATCTTTCCTTTCCCCATCTTGTACTTCCCATCGTTCACATCGATCCACCATTGTCCGCCTTGCGGGCCACTGAGCTCCCATTGATAACGGGCATGTACTCCTTTTGCCTTCTTGGCCTGGAAACTTTGGCGCATGCCGTCGAACACTTGCTGCGGCGTCGAGACCGAATGCTCACTTGAAGCGGCGCTCGCTGTCCCCAGGCAGATTGCCGTAGCAATCGCCACGCTCGTCAGCCACAAACAGATTCGGATCGGTTTCACAACGCCCATACTCAAAAAGAAGATCGTGCCCGCGATGAAAAACGGCTGTCACTTAAGGATGACGAAGCACCCGCCTCCGCTCCGCTACGGCGCGGCAGGCGAATGTCGAATGACGAAGGAATGAAGAAATCCGGCCGGCGTCCGTCATTCGTTATTCGTCAGTCGGATTTCGTCATGCCTGTCTCATTGCTCTATTCGCCTTAGAAGAAAGGCTGCGCCGATAAAAGTGATCAACGCACCCGCCAGGAGCACAATGAGATCGACGGCATAAAATCCCACGCTGGCGTGATACATGTTCACGAGCCGAAACGCGCGGCAGAAATGAGTCAGGGGGAAAAACTCGGAAACATATTGAATTGCCTGAGGTAGTTGCTCCAGCGGCGCGAACGCGCCTGAGAGAACAAAAACTGGAAGCAGAAAAAAAACAGAGAATTGAATGGCTTGCGTTTGGGTGTGCGAAAACGCGGAGATCAGCAAACCGAGACCAAGCGAGCAAAGCAAAAAAAGCAGGCAAATGAACGCGAGCGCGGGTAGTTGATAAAATGCCACTCCAAAATGCCATCGGCTCACTGTCATGATCACGATGACCAGGAATATCGAAACCACCAGATAGGGCAGCATTTTCCCGATTACGATCTCGCTCCGCTGCAGCGAAGTCACCATCAACTGGTAAAGAGTACCCGACTCACGTTCCCGCGCGATCGTGCACGCCATCAGCGTGACCGTCAGCAATTGCAAGATTAAACCGATAATTCCCGGAATCACATAATCGATGACACGCGACTTCGGATTATAAAGAATTTTGTCGTCAACCGTCCACATCTCCATTATCGAGACGAATTGTTTGCGGATTTGCACCGGAAGCTGCTTGCCCAGGTCGAAGACTTCTTCCGGCAATGCTTCGATCATCGAATCGCGTCGCTTTAGCTGGAAGTCGCCCAGGCTCTGTCGGACGTTCCCTTCCACTGCGTCCGCGGTGTTTATGTCGCCACCATCCAGATAAAGCAGCAACGGCTTTGGATTGCCATTGGTCAGACCTTCGGTCCACCCAGCCGGAATCACCAGCGTCGCGCGCACCCGGTGACCGATCAAATCCGACTCGTTCTTTGTATCAGGCGATCCCCGGCGCCACGCGAATGTTTTGTTTTTCAAAAGGATATCGATCAACTGCTGCGTGCTTGCTGTGTTGTCTCGATCGATCAAGAGGCTTTTCACCCCTGTTAATTCGCCGGTCTCGAAAGCGTGTCCGAAAAGCAGGGTAAACATCAGCGGCAAAATCAATACCAGGAGAAGCACCCGCCGGTCGCGGTAGATGTGAAGGAATTCTTTGTAAGCGACACTGGCAATCGCTTGAAGTGATGGCCATCTCATGAAGCTGGTTCTTTCAAAATCCCATCGTAGCCCTGGGAATATGCAGTGAAAACGTCCTCCATGTCGGGTTCGACCCAGCGTTCGCCCAACAACCGAAGATCAGGAAAAGGCCAGTTCTTGCGCCATTGCGCCATTAATTTTTCGGAGTCAGCCGCATAAAGCCGCAGACTGCCGCTACGCAATGAAACTCCCAGAAGATCGGGGACATCTCGCAATCGAACCAGCGCCGGCATGAGTGGGTCGATGTCGATCTCGAGCAAGCGAGCGCGAAAGCTCGACTTCAAAGCGCGAGGCGAGGCTTTCGCCAGCAGCCGGCCACTTTCGATGAAGCCTACTTCCGTGCAACGCTCCGCCTCATCCATGTAATGCGTGGTGACAAAAATTGTCTTTCCCCGGTTGCTCAGATCGTAGAGCAAGTTCCAGATTTGCTGACGATGCACGGGGTCGAGTCCAGAGGTTGGTTCGTCAAGAAAAAGCAGCGGAGGGTCGTGCACCAGGGCGCAACCGAGCGCGAGTAATTGCCGCATTCCTCCGGACAAACTTCCAGCAGCGACATCGGCTTTCTTTTTCAGATCCATCGCGCCCAGCAATCTCTGGATTCGTTCGTCCAACTCCGCACCGGGAACCCTGTAGGCGCCGCCAAAAAAACGAAAGTTCTCCATAACACTGAGATCGCGATACAGGCTGAATCGCTGCGAGACGTAACCGAACTTCGTCCGCACGAGCTGGCGATCTCTCCAGACGTCCGCGTCTTCAATTGTCGCATCACCACCAGTGGGATGAGTAAGGCCGCATAACATTCGCATGGTGGTGGTTTTGCCGGCGCCGTTGGCGCCGAGAAAGCCAAAGATGGTTCCTGGCGCGATTGTAAATGAAAGATCTTGCACGGCATGGACATCGCCAAAACTCTTGCTCAGGTCGTTGAGCACGATTACCGGTTTGTTCATCTCGAATCCTTATTGCGATGATCCCTTAAATTTGCAACCATCTGTCACAGATCGTCACATACCGTCTCTCATGAAATTTGAAACCATGGAACCATCTCGACGCCTCCTCACCAACGCATCCGTCCTGCTTTTATTCCTGCTCGGGAGCTTGACCACCGCACGCGGCGACGCCGTTTCCGAGCTCGCCTCGTTTTCCATTTTCGACAAGGTCGATCTCGCGCAACTCGCAAAGAGCGACGTCAAGACGGCGCATGGGCCGCCGATGAGTAACCCGCGTTTTCTCGCCGTCCAAAGCTGCTACGTGGCGCCGCGTGCGCCGGAGCAGCTAATCGCAGCGTTGCGCCGATGGGACCCAACGAGACATAGCGAACTAAAAGTGTTTCTGCACTCCGATCTGCCAGCCAGCCCCACAGCCGCGAATTTTGAAAAATTGAAAAGTGCTCCAAATAACGGACCGGTGCGCACTTTCGTAGCCGAAACTCAAAAGCTCAGTTCTGATCCGGAGGCGCCGGTGGAGGCGGCGCCATGCCAGCGTCGGTCGTTGCGTTTTGGACGGATGTGTTGGTCTCGCGCACGAAAAGTTTTGTGTCCGGGGGAACATCAGGGCAGCCGCCCTATGATCATTCCGGCAAGGCCATCCGGGTGAGCGATGAAGTAAACGGTCTGCTGCGGGAGCAAGGAAAAATCCAGCGTCAATTTTCCGGATTACTTGGCGCTACTGGCATTGGTCGCGGCGCGGGATCGCTCAGGCCGCAACTTTACTGGGAGTTACTCGATGTGGATGATCACGGCGTCGTAACCCTTGGAGCGGATTACAACCGCGCTGGCGGAGGCGGGAGTTATCAAGCCGCTGACGTGCTTTACTACGCGAGCGGCGGCTATTATGTCGCGCTCACATTGTACCAGATGTGGCCCGTCACGGTAGATGGAAAAGCTTCCACGCTGGTTTGGCGCGGTGATATGATCTCCGCGCCGTCCCTGGCCTCGTTGCACGGCGTGGAACGGCTCGGGTCCGAATCAGTCATGATGAAACAGATTTCCAAAGCCGTTACGCTGTTTCGTCGTGACACAAGTGGAAGCCGTTAAGCGAGTGAAAAGTTTCGCGCGTCGCTTCTTTCTCCGGTCGCTTTGTCTCGCCTCATTCTTTTGGCTGGGGGCCTCCATCCTCGCTCAGGAAAGCAGTCCCGAAAGCTTTGGGGACTGGTTCCTTTCGGGCGAATATGTCGTGGAGGAAACGTACGTCGGCAGCGGCGATGTTCGACGCAACCCTCAAAAAAGCGTTCGCGATTTTGATGAACACGACTCGATCCTGCATCTTGTGTTTACTCCGCGAATCAAAGCCGGCGTATTGCGTCTTGGAGCAGAGTGGGAGCGCTTCACATTTGGTATTCCAGACGGCGCGCCGCTGCCAGATACGTTGCAATCGGTCAACCTGGTTATTGGATTGGACACGCAGCTTTCGGATTCCATCCTGATCCGAGTCGAAGCGCTGCCCGGTGTCTATAACATGGGGTTCGATGATTTGTCGGACGATTTCAACGCTCCCTTTGTTGCCGGCGGCACTTACATCTTCACCCCGGATCTACAGCTCGTCCTCGGGGTGAGCGTTGATATTGAGCGCAAGTATCCGGTTCTTCCCGCGGCCGGTGTTCGCTGGAAAATGGCACGCCAGTGGGTGCTCAATGCTGTGCTACCGACTCCGCGTCTCGAGTTCGAGATGAACAGTGGTGTAACCCTTTATGTGGGAGCGAATTTGAAGCAAAACAATTACCGCGTGGAAGATCACTTCGGCGACAACAGTGGGGTGCCGCGGCTCAATCACGCTGTGATTACTTATACCGAAGTGCGAACCGGCGCGGGATTCGATTGGAAAATTTCTCCCGGCGTGACGTTGAGCGGCGAGGTCGGATACCAGCCGTACAGAGAGTTCGATTTTTATCGTGCCCACGTGCGCTACTCCCAGGACGGCGGCGCTCCTTACGGAATGGTGTCGCTCCAAGGCGCCTTCTGACGAACCTGTAGCCGGGGGCGGTGACCCCGGTTCGCCCGCGCGAAGTTCTCGCCTCGTAAGATCGCAGTTCTTCAGCTCAAGGTTCTGTCGAGCGCCCCAATCTTGCGGGTCTGCGGCCAGTGCCATGCCACGCCAAGCACAACCAGAATTGTGCCGATGCCGCCCGCGACCACCGAAATCACCGGCCCAAACAGGGCGGCAGTGAGTCCCGATTCAAGTGCCCCGAATTCGTTCGACGTGCCGATAAAAATATTGTTCACCGCCGAAACGCGGCCGCGCATTTCATCCGGTGTCATCAGCTGCACAATCGAACCTCGGATGATCACGCTCACGCTGTCGAACGCTCCAATAAAAAACAGCAGGGCAAGCGATAACCAGAAGGCTTTCGACAAGCCGAAAAGGATCGTCGCAATACCAAAACCAGTCACACACCAGAGCAAAGTTTTGCCAGCGCGTTTCATCGGCGGCAGGTGCGCTACCAGTAAAGCCATCGCGAAAGCGCCGACGGCCGGCGCGGCGCGCATCCAGCCCAGGCCGATGGGTCCACAGTGCAGAATTTGATCAGCAAAAATGGGCAATAACGCGGTGGCGCCCCCCAGCAGCACCGCGAATAAATCCAGGGTGATTGTTGCCAGGATCACCTTTTTGCTGAACACGAATCGCATGCCGGCAACCAGACTTCTCCACGTACCTTTCTCAGTCTGATTTCGCGATTGGGTGCTCCGGCGGATCGGCAGAATAAGAAGGAAAAAGAAAAATGCACAAAGTGCATCCAGCATATAGACGAAAGGGAAGCCGACGTGCGCCACCAACAATCCGCTGACGCCTGGGCCGACAACCGACCCAATTTGAAAAACGCTGTTGTTCCACGTGACCGCGTTCGCGAATGCGTCGCGTGACACCAGCGTCGGAAAAAATGAGCTGCGCGCCGCCCAACTGAATGTGCGCGCTATTGCTCCGATAAAAACAAGCAGATAAATCAGCGGAATGGAAGCGTCATCGAAATGAAACGTCGGATGATGCCGCTCGAAAATCGCGGCGATCGCTGCCAGCGCGTGATTACCTTCGCGCAAGAGGGCAATCGGGGGGATGGAAAGGTGTTTCCACGAGACCAGGGCGAGCGCCATCGATGCGAGTGCGCTAAAAATCTGCGACACAAGGATAATGTGTTTTCGACTAAATCGGTCCGCCAAATGGCCGGCAGGCAACGACAACGCAACCACCGGCACCGCAATCACCAATCCAACCAGGCCCAGTGCGGTCGCAGAATGGGTGCGCGCGTAGATTTCCCATTCCACCGCCACGGCGAGCATGAGACGACCGGTGATTGAGAGGAAATTACCGGCTGTGAACAGAGCGAATCCACCGAAGCGGAAAGCTGAATAAGGATCGTGCGCCCGGCGCTCTAACTCAATTGGCGGGGTAACCGCCGCCGGCCGCTGACCCTCGGGCGATTCATAGGACCTTGGATCGGTTGGTGGCGGCATGCTCGAGCGCGTCCGTTCGAACACGCGCACGAGATTGTAGATTGAGTGGTGAGCGTGGCAACCCACGAGAAGGCGGAGATAATGGCACGCTTGTCGGTCCCGAACCGGCAATGCCGCCCGGCCCAGAAAAAGTGCTCAAAAATCTGCGGATTTTTCTTCCATTCCCCGAAACGGCTGCGCTAAAGTCGGCGGCCTCAGGCAAAATGGATAACATCATCGAGGCGAAAGAACTCCAGATTGAGCGCAAGCATTTCTATGTGGAGCTGCGCGAGAACGATCGCGGGAAATTCCTGCGCATCACCGAGGAGGCTCACGGCCGCCGTAATAGCATCATCGTTCCCAGCACTGGAGTCGATGATTTTACGGCTGCAATTTCTGAAGTTCTAACCAACAACGGAAGCGCGCCACAATAAATCGACGGGCAAACTAGTCCGGCGATTTTTGGCGAGTCGCTTTGTTTTCTTTTGTTCGCTTGCCGCGTTGACCACCGTGACGCCCGAAACTACTTTGCGGTCCGCCAGCTGCTGGATCCCCTTAACGCTCCTCTGCGCTTCTCAATCATGACCACAAAACGAAGATCGAGCATTCAAAAAAGATTTCGGCGCGCAAGAACACGATCGACATCGAAGGTGCAGCCCAACGCTGCCGGAAAGAGAACGAAAACGCCGCGTTATGTTTATTATTTTGGCGACGGTCACGCCGACGGATCGGGCAGCATGAAACCGCTCCTGGGGGGCAAGGGCGCAAACCTCCATGAGATGACCCGCATTGGTTTGCCTGTGCCGCCGGGATTCACGATCACGACCGAAGTTTGCAGTTATTTTTATGATCACAACCGCGCTTACCCGCCCCAATTGGAAGCTCAGGTAGCGGATGCGCTCGCCAGGGTTGAGAAATCTGTCGGGAAAAAATTAGGCGACGGAGAGCGACCTTTGCTCGTCTCGGTACGGTCGGGTGCGCGGGACTCCATGCCTGGAATGATGGATACAATCCTGAACCTCGGGATGAACGACAAGGTAGTGGAGATCGTTGCAAAAAAAACAAATAACGCACGGTTCGCCTGGGATTCCTACCGGCGCTTTTTGCAAATGTATGGCGATGTCGTCATGGGCGTGCAGAAACGCGCGGGCGAAGATCATGAACCCTTCGAAAGCTCGATCGAACATTTAAAGGATGAACGCTACGGCAAACATGATTTCCCGGATGTCAGATTGACGGTCGCCGATTTGAAGGAACTCGTGCAGCGCTTTAAAGCGTTGATCAAGAAGCGGACCGGGAAATCGTTTCCACAAGATCCAACCGGACAACTTTGGGGCGCAATCGGCGCGGTTTTCGGCTCGTGGATGAACGATCGCGCCATCGTTTATCGCCGGAAGTACGGAATTCCGCACGATTGGGGAACGGCGGTCAACGTGCAGACGATGGTGTTTGGGAACATGGGAAAAACGAGCGCGACCGGAGTTGCGTTCACGCGCGATCCCGCCACCGGCGAAAAAGTCTTCTACGGAGAGTATTTGATCAATGCGCAGGGCGAAGACGTCGTCGCGGGCGTGCGCACACCCCATCCGATTGCCGATTTGGCGAAGGAAATGCCGGCAGCCCACAAGGAGCTAATGAAAGTCCGCGCCATCCTCGAACGTCACTTCAAGGACATGCAGGACCTCGAGTTTACGGTGGAAGAAAATCGTCTCTACATCTTACAGACGCGCAATGGCAAACGCACCGGCCATGCTGCGGTCCGGATCGCCGTCGATATGGTCGGTGAAAAATTGATTCCTAAAAAAGAAGCGGTGCGACGTATCCCGGCCGATTCGCTCGCTCATCTTTTGGCGCCGATCTTCGACCGGCAAGCGGCCAGGGAAGCGAAAAAAATCGGCAGCGGCTTGGCCGCCGGACCGGGCGCCGCATGTGGTCACGTTGTCTTCAGCGCGGAGGAAGCCGTGGTGCGCGGTGAAAAAGGAGAGAAAGTCGTGCTTGCCCGAATTGAAACCTCGCCGGAAGACTTGCGCGGCATGATAGCGGCGGAAGGCATTCTGACGTCACGGGGGGGCGTCTCTTCGCACGCAGCTCTGGTCGCCCGGCAAATGGGAAAAGTGTGCGTCTGCGGCGCGACCGGGATTCACATCGATTACCAAAATCGTACCCTGAGCGCGAACGGCACGACGTTGCGCCGAGGAGACTACATCTCAATTGATGGAACCGCGGGCGAAGTTTTTGCCGGCGAAGTCGCGACTGCGCCGTCGGAGATTGTCCAGGTGCTCGTTGATCGATCGCTCGACCCAAAGAAGAGCGTTACTTACCAGGAGTACGCGAAATTGATGAAGTGGACGGACGAATTCCGCACCCTTGGCGTCCGCACAAACGCCGACACCCCCGAGCAAGTGGCCAACGCAGTCGCCTTCGGTGCCGAAGGGATAGGGCTCTGCCGCACGGAGCACATGTTCTTCGAAGGCAATCGGATCGACGCTATGCGGGAAATGATTCTTGCCGGCACCAAAGATGAGCGCGGGCGTGCGCTGGCCAAATTACTTCCCTATCAACGCGACGATTTCATTGGCATCTTTACAGCCTTAAAAGGTTTGCCTGCAACGATCCGGTTTCTCGATCCGCCGTTGCATGAATTTCTTCCGGCCGATCATGCGCAACAAAGCGAACTGGCGAACAAGCTTGGCGTGACCGTTGAACAAATCGCACGCCGCGTGCATGAGTTGCATGAATTTAATCCCATGCTCGGCCATCGCGGTTGTCGCCTCGGGATCGTTTTTCCCGAAATTTCCGAAATGCAGGCACGCGCGATTTTTGAAGCCGCCGCGGAAGTGCAAGGCAGCGGAATTAAGGTCCGCTCCGAAATCATGATTCCGTTGGTTGGATTTCCGCGCGAGTTAAAGCTTCAGATCGATATCGTCCGTCGCGTCGCCACGGAAGTGGCAAAGGAAAGGCAGACCAAATTCAGTTATCTCGTGGGAACAATGATCGAAATCCCGCGCGCCGCGCTCGTGGCCGACCAGATCGCCCGCGATGCCGAATTCTTCAGTTTCGGCACAAATGATCTTACCCAGACGACTCTCGGAATGAGCCGGGATGACTCCGGCAGTTTCCTCCCGACTTACGCCGAACTCGACATCGTCGATACAAATCCGTTTGCATCGATCGATCAGAAAGGCGTCGGACGCTTGATGGAGATCACTTGCGATTTGGGACGTAAAACCCGGCCGAATATCAAGCTTGGAATTTGTGGCGAACACGGCGGCGAGCCGACGAGTGTCAAATTCTGTGACCGGCTCGGCTTGGACTATGTAAGCTGCAGCCCGTTCCGGATTCCGATCGCGCGCCTGGCAGCGGCCCAGGCAGCCATCGAGAGCTAAGTTCGTGGTAACTTTTCAGGACATCGAAGCGGCGCGCAAGCGCATTGCGGATGCGGTTTATTGTTCGCCTTGTCGGCGTTCCATCCCACTCAGCGAACTCACGGGGATGGAAATTTTCTGCAAGTTCGACAACTTGCAGCGTACGGGAAGTTTTAAAGAGCGCGGTGCGCGCAATGCGCTCGCGCAGCTGTCGCCCGATCAGCAGAAGCGTGGTGTCATCGCGGCCTCCGCTGGCAATCACGCTCAGGCGCTCGCGTATCAGGGCAAGTTGCTTGGTATTCCCGCCACCGTCGTGATGCCGAAGTTCGCGCCGCTGGTGAAAGTGAGCAATTGCCAGAAACTCGGAGCGACGATCGTTTTGCATGGAAGAGATTTCAGCGAAGCGAAAGAGCACGCGCTCGAGGTCGCGAAAGAGAAAGGTCTCGCTTACATCGACGGTTACGATGATCCCGCAATCATTGCCGGGCAGGGAACGATGGGCCTCGAAATCATCGAGCAAACTCCTGATCTCGATGTCGTCGTTGTTCCCGTAGGCGGCGCCGGTTTGCTTGCCGGCGTTTCTTTGGCCATTAAAACTTTGCGGCCCAACGCGGCAATCGTCGCTGTTGAGGCCGAGAACGTGGCGAGCTTTTCAGCCGCTGTCGAAGCGGGGAAACCAACAAAGATCGCTATTCATCCGACGCTGGCAGACGGACTCGCCATTCCACAGGTCGGTTCGAATGCATTTCAAATCGCAAAACCACTTGTTAATCTGACCGTCACTGTTACCGAAGAACAGATCGCCTTGGCGATCCTGCGTCTGGTCGAATTGGAGAAAAGCGTGGTCGAAGGAGCCGCGGCTACGCCGCTCGCCGCGTGTATGTCCGGAAAATTGAAAGAGTTCGCCGGCAAACGAGTGGTTCTTTTACTTTGCGGTGGCAACATCGATCCGAACGTGCTCAGCCGCGTAATTGAACGAGGCTTGGTTGCGGATGGCCGCCTCGGCCGATTCACTGCCGTCATTAGCGACCGCCCTGGCGGCCTGGCCGATTTGGCAGCGCAAATCGCTTCGATTGGCGCGAGCATCAAGCAAGTAGTACACGACCGCGCCTTTGCCAGCCCGGATGTTTCGGCCGTCAATGTTCTCTGCACGGTCGAGACGCGAAACCATCAACATCTGGCTGAGCTCCGCGCGCTGTTAAAGAGTCGCGGCGTCAAAACCTACGATTCAAATAATCCCCTGTAGCGGCGGTCTGTGACCGTCGCACTAATTCTCCCGGCGCTCGTAGAACGCCGCTACGAGACTTGAAGCGCGATTCGCCTTCCGTAGTCTCTGTGAATGAAATTGCACGAAAGAACGACTGAATTCGATTCGTTCGTGCGCCGCCACATCGGTCCAAACCAGGAAGAGATCGATGCGATGTTGGCCAAAGTCGGTTTCGAGAACCTCGACGGCCTGATCGACGCTGCTGTCCCGAAAAATATCCGCCTGGATCGGCAACTGAACCTGCCGGAAGCGAAATCGGAGATTGACGCGCTGGCCGAACTGCGGGCGATTTCGAAGAAAAACAAAGTCGCGCGCTCATTCATCGGCGCCGGTTATTACGACTGCATCACGCCGCCAGTTATCCAGCGAAACATCCTCGAAAATCCCGGCTGGTACACCGCTTACACGCCTTACCAGGCCGAAATCGCTCAAGGCCGGTTGGAAGCACTTCTCAATTTCCAAACAATGATCACAGACCTGACCGGGTTCGACATTGCTAACGCGTCGTTGCTGGATGAAGCCACCGCAGCCGCCGAAGCGATGGCGCTTTGTCACGCGGTCGTTCCGGATCGAAAAACTTTTTTTGTCGCCGACAATTGTCATCCGCAGACCATTGCTGTCATCCAAACGCGCGCGAAGCCGCTCGGTATCGAGATCAAGATCGACAATTACTCGCGTTTCAAATTCGACGACACGGTTTTTGGCGCGCTCGTCCAGTATCCCGCTACCGACGGCGCGATTTACGATTACAGCGACTTTATTAAGGAAGCGCACAACACCGGCGCTCTTGTTGTCGTCGCGGCCGATATTCTTGCGCTGACTTTATTGAAACCTCCCGGAGAATTTGGCGCCGATGTTTCGGTCGGTAATACCCAACGCTTCGGCGTTCCGCTGGGGTTTGGTGGACCGCACGCGGCCTACTTCGCCACACGCGACGAATACAAACGCCATATGCCCGGGCGCCTGGTCGGCGTTTCGCACGATGCCGATGGCCGTCCTGCTTATCGGTTGGCCCTGCAAACGCGCGAGCAACATATCCGTCGTGATAAAGCCACGAGCAATATTTGTACGGCTCAGGTTCTTCTGGCCGTGATCGCATCGATGTACGCGGTTTATCACGGTCCGCGCGGTCTGCGCGCAATCGCGGAATGCGTGCATCGCCAGACCAGCCAATTGGCCGATGGCCTGCGCGCGCTTGGTCTGAAGATCGCGCACGAAAACTTCTTCGACACGATTCGCGTCGAGGTTGAATCCAGCGACGTCATTTTGGAGCACGCCGAAAAAGCTGGCTGCAATTTACGCGCGCTTGGCTCGCGCGCCGTCTGCATTTCATTCGACGAAATGACAACGGTTCGCGATATCGAGTTGTTGATGTCGATCTTCCGCGGGACGCATGTTCGTGATTTTGCGGATGATAATCTCGGCGAGCCGCCCATCCGCATCCCGCAATCCGCAATCCGCACTTCGGATTTTCTGACTCATCCGATCTTCAACACCCACGACACCGAGACGGAAATGCTGCGTTATCTAAAACGACTCGAATCGCGCGATCTTTCCCTGACCACTTCGATGATTCCGCTTGGTTCGTGCACGATGAAATTGAATGCCACCGCGGAAATGTTTCCGATTTCGTGGCCGGAAATTTCCAGGCTGCACCCCTTCGCGCCTGACGAGCAGACCGCGGGATACGTGGAGATTTGCAGGCAGCTCGAGGACTGGCTTGCTGAAATGACCGGGTTCGACGCGGTTTCATTGCAGCCCAATGCCGGATCACAGGGCGAATACGCCGGGCTGCTCGCGATCCGCGAGTATCACGCGTCTCGCGGTGAAGCGCATCGTAACATCTGTCTCATACCGACTTCCGCGCACGGGACAAATCCAGCCAGCGCAGTGATGGCCGGCTTTAAGGTCGTGCCGGTCGCATGTTTGAAAGATGGAGATATCGATCTTGCCGATCTGCGTGCCAAAGCTGACGAGCACGCACGCGATCTCGCCGCACTGATGGTGACCTATCCCTCCACCCACGGCGTATTCGAACCTACCATCCGCGAAATTTGCGGGATACTGCATGAGCATGGCGGCCAGGTTTACATGGATGGAGCAAACATGAATGCGCAGGTCGGTCTCTGCCGTCCCGGCGACTACGGGGCCGATGTTTGTCATTTGAATTTGCACAAGACTTTTTGCATTCCACATGGCGGCGGCGGGCCCGGCGTAGGGCCTATCGGCGTGGCCAAACATCTCGCCGAATTTCTGCCAAGAGAATTCATCCTCGATCCTGAAACCGGCGAAATCATTTTCGGCGAAGCTGAACATGGGAAGCGGCCACCGGCTGGGAATGACGCAGACTATCGTCACGGCGGCGGACAAGGCGGCAATGTCGCCGCCGCGCCATTCGGGAGTGCGAGTATTCTTACCATCACCTGGATGTACATCCGCATGATGGGCGCAGAGGGATTGAAGCGGGCCAGTGAAGTGGCGATTCTGAACGCCAATTACATCGCGAAACGTCTCGAGCGCTATTTCCCGGTGCTTTTCAAAGGCAAGCGCGGACTCGTGGCCCACGAATGCATCCTCGATCTGCGACAATGGAAGAGTGCGGGAATTGAAGTAGAAGACGTTGCGAAACGTTTGATGGACTACGGATTTCATGCGCCGACGATTTCCTGGCCCGTCGCAGGCACGATGATGGTCGAGCCGACGGAGAGCGAGGCAAAGGACGAGCTCGACCGTTTTTGCGACGCGATGATCTCGATTCACGAAGAGATCGAAGCGGTGGTGAACGGAACAGTCCCTCGAGAAAATAATGTTTTGAAAAACGCGCCACACACTGCGCGTCAAATTGCTTCCGAGAAGTGGGACCGACCCTACTCTCGCGAACAAGCAGCTTTCCCGGCGCCCTGGGCGCGCGAACACAAATTCTGGCCGGCCGCGGCGCGCATCGACAATGTGTATGGGGACAGAAACCTGTTCTGCTCCTGCCCGCCGGTGGAAGAGTTCAGATCCTGAATTCTCGTTAGATCTATCATGCGCGTGTATGACCAACTCAAGAAGCGCCAGCAACGGCTGATTCTGATCCTGGTCGCGCTGTTCATCGTTGTCGCTACGACG
>OCZV010000227.1_pt1 | contig 20577 bp, 17 predicted proteins | sample 1539051 | NCBI WGS metagenome assembly OCZV01 (sample SAMEA3113581, study PRJEB22503) | soil metagenome
CGCATGCGCTCGTCGAGGTAGCGCAGAACGTCCCGCGAATCTTCATCTTTGTCCCCCCGCAGCTGAAGCATCCCTTTAAAGCGCTCAATCTCCCTCTGAACTCCATCCAGCTGCAATCGAGCCGCCATTCTCGTGTACGGTGTGAAGCGGAAGCTATCCGCTGCGTCGGCCTCCTGGCTGGCCGCTTCTCTCAGCAGACGCTCCAACTCGCCTCGATCGCCGGTCAACAGCGCACGGGTGAGCGGCGATAAATCTTCTTCCGTTTCTTTCAACAGCCGCTCCACTTGTTCGAGCAGCTGTTGAAACTGTTCCGGCGCCAGCGCCAGCTCTTCCATGATGCGCCGATCGGCCGCGTCGATGGCTTGTCCGATGCCCAAAAAGAAGAAATCGAAGAGCTCTTCAAAAGGTTGAAGATCAACCGAGCGCTTCACGAGCGTCGTCCGGAGCGCATTTCGAAACAGCAGCGGGTCGACGAGCCCGACGACCTGGAGCGCGCGAAACGCGTCTATGTTTTCGGATAGCGACACACCGACCCCGTTGCGCCTCAACACGTTGGCGAATTCGATGATTTGATCTTCCATTCCCGAAACCAATGGGCCCAGTGTTAATGCAGGTGATCCTTGTCACTGCCGCCCGTCGGAGAACCTAACTGCGATTTGCGTTCCGCTAGATAACTCTTAAGTTCTTGGTGAGCTTTGCGGATATCGGCTTCATATTTCATGAGCGTGGACAGCGTTTGATCCACCAGCTCGCTATCGAGTCGCTTGATGTTGAGCAGGGTCAAAGCCTTCACCCAGTCGAGAGTTTCACTAATGCTTGGCGGCTTCTTCAAATCCAGTTTGCGGACGCGATGCAAGAGTCGCACGACTTCTTCCGCCAATTGGTCTCCTATCCCCGGTACTTTGAGCTTGATGATCTCCATTTCTCGCTGGGGATCGGGAAAATCCAAATAGAGATGAAGACACCGCCGTTTGAGCGCATCGGACATTTCCCGGCTATTGTTGCTGGTCAATACGACGAGTGGAATATGCTTCGCCTTCAACGTTCCGATTTCGGGCACGCTGATTTGAAAATCGCTTAGCACCTCGAGCAAAAACGCCTCGAACTCTGCGTCGGACTTATCGACTTCGTCGATCAGTAGGACCGTGCGTTTGTCCGCCATCAAGGCTCGCAGCAACGGCCGCGGCAGCAGAAAGCGGTCAGAGAAAAAGACCCCGTCTTGTTTTGCGATGCAGTCGACTGCCTCCTTCAGGGTTTCTGTGCCTCGCAAAACTTCACCAATCTTGTCTTTGAGAATTTGTGTGTACAGAAGCTGTTTCGCGTATTCCCATTCGTAAAGCGCTTTGGCCTCGTCTAGCCCTTCGTAGCACTGTAGCCTGATAAGCTCCATGCCCAGCGCTCCCGCCAATACCTTGCCCAATTCGGTTTTACCGACGCCTGCCGGACCCTCGACCAAAATCGGCTTTTGCAGCACGGTGCCCAGATAAACGACGGTAGCGACGTTCCTGTTGCAAATATATTTTTGGGTGCCGAGACCGGCCACCACATCATTCACCGATTGAAACATGCGGTTCCTTCCACTATTTCGAAGCTAACACAAACCCTCCGGCACGACAAACATAGGTTTTCGCACTGATTTCCCGCCTCATTTGCAGAACGGCAGGGCTTTCTATAAACGTTAGCTGTGTGCACATTGGCGCTTTATTTCCGTGTGCTTGAAGAGTATCCGCTTATCGTTGCCGCCAACCGCGATGAGCATTACGACCGTCCTTCTGAGCCTCCGACTTTATTGACGACGGATCCGGCCATCGTAGCCGGCAAAGATCTTCTAGCTGGCGGGACGTGGCTAGGCGTGAACGAATATGGCCTCCTGGTCGGGATTTTGAATCGCAGACCCAATGGCGAACAAGATCCATTAAGCAACACCCGGTCTCGCGGTCTACTTTGCTTGGACCTGCTAAAACGCAAAACGGCTGCGGAAGCTCTTGGATTCGTGCAAGCCCGTGAAGAACGCTATCAACCCTTCACGGTCGTCTTTGCCGACTCAAGTCAAGTTTGGCTTGCCTACAACCTTCGGCGGGAGATCAAAACCCATAGGCTGAACGAGGGACTGCATGTTTTGAGCAACACGGGCAACGTTGATACGCGATCGGCAAAAATTAATCGCGCCTACCGACAGTTTGCGCATCTCGTCGACGAGCTGAGATCGCACGACCCATCAGGTTGGCCCCAGCTCTTTTCGAAGGTGCTGAAAGACCATGCTTTGGGCAACGGCTCCAAAGATCCCAGAGACGCCATCTGTGTTCATACAGAGATATCCGGAACCGTCTCTTCCAGTATCGTCATTTATTCTCGATCGGATCGCCGGTTTCAAACGTTCTATTGTCCCGGACCGCCCTGCCAACACTCATTTGGCGAATGCCCAACGCTAAGCGTCGTCTCATGATCGAGGATCACAAGCCCAGACTGGCTGCGAGGGTCATTTTACTCCGGCCGGCTCAGCCAGGAGGCTTTGAAGTGTTTCTGAGCCGTCGCCACGAAGGCATGCCGTTTCTTGGCGGCATGTACGGTTTCCCGGGTGGAATCCTGCGCAGAGAGGATTGTTCGGAAGGGATGCTGCGTCGTTCTTCCGGGCTGACGGCCGAGGCCGCCCGGATAATCGTTGGCGCTCATTTTTCGCCGAACGAAGCATTGGGCGTGTGGGTTACGGGAATCAGAGAGTTATTTGAAGAGGCAGGAGTTTTGTTGGTCGTGAATGAAAAAGGAGAGAATTGGATTCCAAATGAGAATCGGCAAACCCGGCTCGAGTCTAACCGTGCCTCCTTGTTGGATGGATCGATGACGTTTCAAACTCTGCTGGAGAATGAAGCGCTTCAATGCGATGCATCGAGGTTGACCTATTTTTCCCGCTGGCAAACAGCCGCGCGGTTTTCAATGCGCTTTGATACTCGTCTTTTCCTTGCCGTTTTACCGGTGGGTCAAACTCCGTTGCCCAGTTCGCCCGAGGTTATCCATAGCCTATGGTTGGCTCCCGATCGCGCCTTACAGCGGGTTGCAAAGGATGAATTGCCAATGATCTTTCCGACGTTTGTCTCGTTACGGACGTTGGCCGATTTCGAGACCTTGGAGAGCGTGCTCAAAGAATTTCGCCGCGGTAAATAGGCGCAGCCAGGTGGTTTGTGCCTATGAGTGCCCGTGGGTCGCCGTGCGAAGCCACGTCCGTTCGTGTCCACGAGCTTCGTAAACAAACCGTGGTTCTCAATCTCGGTCATCTCTTTCCGGAGAACCGTTTGACGCCGCGTCGTTTCGCGGTTAATGCCGCTTGAGGATTTCCTCGAGCTGTTTGCGGTCCTCGTCGAGGATTTTTTCTTTGGGGCTGTCTTCGCTTCCTGTCGTGAGCTTCTCAACCCGTTTGGTCTCCTTTGCCGTGGGCGCCCTTGGGTCGGAATGGAGAAGGTTGGAGATATTATTCCAATTAAACCAAACAAAGAAGGCGAGCGCCCAGACGAAGAAGGGAACGAAGACGAAGAGCAGGACGGCGCGAAGCCATCCCCGCTTTTTCTTTCGTCCTTTATGTGCCACGAGCGAGAGGAGAACAACCGCCGTCGTCTTTAGTAATTCGGCTTATGCTCGAAATAATGAGTGGCGTTGATGACGCGGATCGTCCGCGTCTTCGACCGCATGACCACGGACTGAGTCGTCGCCCCCCCGGAGAAGAAGTGAACGCCCCGCAGGTAGTCGCCGTCGGTTACTCCCGTGGCCGCGAACATCACGTCGCCAGCGGCCAATTCCTCGATTTTGAATTTCTTGTTGATATTGCCAACACCCATCTTCTTAGCCCGCTCGATTTCGTCGTCGTTTCGCGGTTTGAGACGGCCTTGGAACTCCCCGCCGACGCAGCGAAGCGCCGCCGCCGCCAACACGCCTTCTGGCGCGCCGCCTATGCCGAGGAGCAGATCGATTCCGGTCTCCGGCTTGGTGGTCGCGATAGCGGCAGAGACGTCCCCGTCGCCGATCAGACGGATCCGAGCGCCTGTCCTACGCACCTCTTGAATAATACCTTCATGCCTGGGACGAGAAAGGATGATAACCGCGAGATCTTCCACGTGGCATCTTTTGGCCTCCGCCAGAGCGTGAAGATTTTCCGTCGGAGTTTTGTCCAAATCGACAACTCCTTTGCCCGCCGGGCCGGTCGCGATCTTTTCCATGTAGGTATCCGGACAGTGAAGTAGATTGCCGCCATCCGCCATGGCGATGACGGCGAGGGCGTTCGGCGCGCCGGTGGCGCAGATCGTTGTCCCTTCCAGCGGATCGAGCGCGATGTCCACCTTGGGACCGCCAGATCCGACCTTCTCGCCGATATACAGCATTGGCGCTTCGTCGCGCTCGCCTTCTCCGATGACGACGGTGCCATCGATGGCGAGCGCGTCGAATGCCTTACGCATGGCGTCTACGGCGGCCTGATCCGCGGCCCTTTCGTCACCTCGGCCCGTAAGCCGCGCGCAACTGAGCGCCGCCGCTTCCGTAACACGAATGGCTTCCAAAGCTAGATTTCGGTCCACGTTTGCCTCCCTTCTATGAGCGCCTCCATCAATTTGAAGGCGTGCTTTGCTACGACACCGGTCCTAGTGGCATCAGTTTCATTGTAACCTACCTCACCGTTATTGCGAGGCTCCTCTGCGGAATAAAGGACAAACGGCACGGGATCGGCAACGTGGGTCTTGAGTGTAATCGCAGTCGGATGATCGGGCATTAACAAGACGCGCCAATCTTTTCTGTGCGCCATGCCTTTCAATACCGTGCCCACGACCTTTTCATCGAAGTCCTCAATGGCCTGGATTTTCTTCTCGACGTCACCCATATGGCCGGCTTCGTCCGTGGCTTCGACGTGAATGAAAACGAGGTCGTTTTTAGTTAGTGAATTCACGCCGTACTCGCCCTTGCCTCGGTAATTGGTATCCAGAAACCCTGTGATGCCCGGCACGAAAATGCGCTCCAGCCCGGCGTAGACGCCGAGGCCGTTGATGATATCCACGGCGGAAATGACACCTCCCTTGATGCCGAAACGTTCGGTCAGACGCGGCAGCGCCGGCGCTCTCCCCTGCCCCCACAGCCAAATCGTAGTTGCCTGTCGCTGTCCCTCGGCTTGCCGCTTCCTGTTGACCGGATGATCTGCGAGAATCGGCTTTGACGCTTCCATCACTTTGAGCAGACGATCCGCGCCGTCACCGGTCGGCAGATAGCGCGCCACCTTTTGATCTGTGATGTCGTGGGGCGGAGTCGTCTTCATCTTCTGCTGGCCGTCGCGCCAGACCATAAGGTGACGATAGCTCACACCGGGAAAAAATTCGATACCGTCCCCCCCTAGGTTTTCGCCGATGTCACTCATCATGGCTGCCGCTTCCGCGGTTGAAATGTGCCCGGATGTGAAATCCTCCATGAAGGTATCGTCGCCGCTGCCGCCGAGCGTTACCAAATTGCAACGAAACGCGATGTCCTTCGGGCCGAGAGCCACGCCCATGCTAGCCGCTTCCAATGGCGATCGGCCGGTGTGATAGACCACCGGATCGTAACCCATGATGCTCATGTTGCCGACGTCGCTACCCGGCGGAAAACCTCTGGGGATAACGTGGGCGACGCCAAACACACCGCGGCGCGCGAGCCAATCCATGTTAGGCGTCCTAGCTGCCTGCAAAGGGGTTTTGCCGCTGAGGACGTCCAGAGGATAATCCGCCATGCCGTCGCCTTGCAGGATAATATACTTCACTTTTGCAGATCCGCTTTAGAGAGTTGCTCTAAGTTTCTGCCGTCTGTTATTTCGTTTCCCATATCGGAAACCAAACGGGATCAATTAGGATATAGTCTCGATTGCGAATGGAATCCAGAGCTTCGCGCATCTGGCGTACCGTTGCGCGCTCCAGCGTGATCACAAACGGCAAGATCTCTCTCGGATTAGCTTTGAGCCGATAGCTCTCGGTCAAGTCCCGCAGCTCCTCTTCGCTATGTCGTAGCTGCCAGATCTCTGAAATATTCACGCCAAGATGGCCGAACGTCTGTCCGATATCGCCCACGATTCCCGCACGATCTTTGACAAGGAAGCGGAGATAGAAAGAGCCCTGGATCTCCTCTTCCTGTTGGACTTTCAGAGTTCCCGGTTCGATCAGGCTTGGCAGACCCGTGAAGCCGCCCTTCCCGCCGCGGGCCAACTCGCACACATCGCCGAGTACGGCGACGGCGGTCGGGCCACCGCCCGCGCCGGGACCCACCAGCATGTAGTCACAATCGCGACCGGTGCGTCCCCCGCCACTCTTCTTGCCCTTGAAGCAGATCGCGTTCGTCGCACCGTCGATGCTGGCGAGCAAATTTTCCCGCGGCAGCAACACGGGCGAGACAAAGACTTGGACAGATTGCCCCTGACGTTTGGCTACGGCAAGTTGTTTAATCGTGCTCGAACCGGTTCTTTCAGCATAGCGGAAATCCACACCATGGACTTCCTCGATTCCTTTACGCCAAGTCGCGCCAGGTTGAAGCTGGAGACCGAACGCCACGGCACTCAACAACAGCAATTTAGCTTCGGCATCGCTGCCGTTGACGTCTGAGGCGGGGTTCGTCTCCGCATATCCCCGCTGCTGCGCTTCTTTGAGCGCTTCGGCGTACGGCTTGCCGCCCCTTTCCATCTGCGACAAAATGTAGTTGCACGTGCCGTTGAGGATGCCAAAAACCGCCTCCGGTTCCTCCACGGCAAAACTCTCGCTCAGCGAGCGAATGATCGGAATACCGCCGCCGACGCAAGCCTCGAAACGCAGTTGTCGGCCATGCTTCTTAGTTGCCGCCCAGATCTCTTTGCCAAACCTGGCCAGCACGGCTTTATCCGAAGTGACAACTGACTTACCTTTCTCTAAGGCGCGCAGAATATAGTCTCTAAAGGTGGCAAGCTGTGCGGGCTCCTGGAATCCAAGAGCCTCGATCACGATCTCCACCCCGGGGTCGTCGATGACTTCCTCCGCCTTAGTTGTAAAAAGGGCCGAGCGCTTTGAATACCATTTCTTCCCTTTTGGGCTTCGGGTGTAGATCTTGCGAAGCTCGAGCTCAAGGCCGTCTCTCATCGCGCCCTGGAGATCCGCAAAGACGATGTCCTGAATCGCTTCGCCGACGACTCCCGACCCGAGCAATCCGACACCGATTTTGTGGCGTGATTTAGCTGATCCCATGGTGGTATGTAACCGCTTGAAAGCGGGCTGGAAGAATTTTCGACCGTGAAAGGGTTAGTCGAGCAGCTTGCCTAAAGCTCGCCGAACGTTGCGCACCGCCTGCTTCGTGCGATGCTCATTCTCGATCAACGCGAAGCGCACGAATTCATCGCCGAATTGGCCGAAGCCGATGCCCGGTGAAACTGCAACTTTGGCTTCCTGAAGTAAGAACTTCGAGAATTCCACGGAACCCATCGGTTTCGCCCGTTCCGGGATCTCGGCCCAGACAAACATGGTCCCCTTGGGTTTTTTGATTTTCCAACCCGCCCGGTCGAGTCCCTCAACTAGGCAATCGCGTCGCTTTTGATACATGAGCCGAATAGTTTCCACACAGTCCTGCGGTCCATTAAGCGCTTGAATCGCGGCAATCTGGATCGGCTGAAAAATGCCATAATCGAGATAACTTTTAATTCTTGCCAGCGCATGGATGATATCGCGGTTGCCGACTGCAAAGCCGACTCGCCATCCCGGCATGTTATAGCTCTTGGAAAGCGAGAAAAACTCCACGCCAACGTCCTTGGCGCCGGGGCACTGCAGAAAACTGGGCGCCTGATAACCGTCGAAGGTGAGATCCGCATAGGCCAAGTCGTGCACGACGATCAGATCATGCTCCTGTGCAAATCGGACGATCCGCTCGAAGAAATCCAACTCCACAACCTCCGTCGTAGGATTGTGGGGGAAACTAATGATGAGCAATTTGGGCTTTGGCCACGTCTGCTTGATCGCCTCTTCGAGATGACCGAAGAAGCCCTCGCTGGTCGTCAGCGGAATACAACGAAGATCGCCGCCGGCCAATATAACGGCATACTGATGGATCGGATAGGTTGGGCTGGGGCAGAGAACTACGTCACCCGGATCTACGATAGCCCATGACAGATGGGAGAGTCCTTCTTTGGCGCCGATGGTAACGATGGCTTCGGCGTCCGGATCGATTTCCACTTGGTAGCGTCGCTTGTACCAATCGGAAATGGCAACCCGAAGCTTATAGATTCCTCGCGAAACCGAATAGCGGTGGTTCTGGGCTTTGCTGGCTGCCTCGACTAACTTCGCCACAACATGCGGCGGCGTAGCCAAATCTGGATTCCCCATGCCAAAATCGACTATGTCTTCGCCGCGATGACGCGCTTCCATTTTCAACCCGTCAATAATGCTGAAGACGTAAGGAGGCAGTCTTTTGATTCGTTGAAACTCCACTCGGGTCTACCTCAAACTTCTAAAACAACTATTTATAAGCCATCGGCACTTGCGGCGCAACTGGAAGTCCTCAGGGCAGACGCCGGCCGGCGGCGCCTGGTTAGCCTACCCCGCCCAGTTCCAGACGCTCGCCCCAACGATGGAACAAAGTCTGTTTCATTGCTGCCGATGCTTCGCTTTTAAGTTCCGGGTCATGTTCGAGCCAGGCCTGGGCTTCCTTGCGCGCCTCGGTCAGAAGTTGGGCATCGCGCGCTAGGTTCACCAGGCGAAAATCCCCCAGACCCGATTGCCTTGTCCCTAAAAATTCTCCTGGGCCGCGCAATGATAAATCGGCCTCGGCGATCTTGAAGCCATCGTGTTCCTGCTCCATCACCCACAGCCGTTGCGCCGCGAGGGCGTTCTGTGCGGCACGATTGACCAGCAAACAATGGGCCGGCGCGCTACCACGGCCGACGCGGCCTCGTAGCTGGTGAAGTTGCGAGAGGCCGAAGCGCTCGGCATGCTCGACCACCATCACCGTTGCATTTGGAATATCGATGCCAACCTCAATCACGGTAGTCGCAACTAAAACTCCCGCCTCCCCATCGCGAAAGCGGCGCATGACTTCATCGCGTTCCGCCGGCGCCATCCGCCCATGCACCAGCGCGACGCCGAAATCCTTGAACAGGCTCTGGCGCATTTTTTCCGCCATCTGAGTCGCGTCGCGCACTTGTTGGAGTTGCTCGGAGGCTTCGACAAGCGGATACACGACAAAAGCCTGGTGGCCTTTGCGCAATTCGTCGAGTACGACCTCGTAGACACTCTTGCGTTCGCGCTCGCGGTAGACCTTGGTTTTGACCGGCGTGCGACCGGGCGGCATTTCGTCCAAAAACGAAACCTCCATGTCGCCGTAGAGCACCATGGCGAGACTGCGCGGAATCGGCGTTGCGCTCATGAGTAGCATGTGGGGCCGCCGAGTGACAGGCAATGAAGCGGATTCTCGGGATATTAAGCGCTGCAAGGAAAGCCGCTGCATGACGCCGAAGCGGTGCTGCTCGTCAACGACGCCCAGACCCATGCGGGGAATTTGAACTCCCTCCTGGATGAGCGCATGCGTGCCGACAACGAACTGGATTTCACCGCGAGCGATATTTTCGAGAGCTACTTTCCTCTCCTTATTGCGCTGCCCGGCGGTGATGAGCGTCGAGATCATTCCCAGGGCGTCAGCGAATCGCTTCACGCTGCGATAATGCTGTTCGGCGAGCAGTTCCGTGGGCGCCATCCATACCGCCTGATAACCGTTTTCAACGGCGCGGAGAGAGGCAAACCAAGCGACCATGGTTTTTCCTGAACCGACGTCGCCCTGCACCAGGCGCTGCATAGGGTGGGGAGACTCCAGGTCTTTGTAGATCTCTCCAAGAACCCGGGTTTGCGCGCGGGTGAGGGTGAACGGCAGCAACTCTTTCATCGCGGCAATTAAATCTTGGCTTCGTCGAGTTAAGACCAGCGCCGCGCTTCCGCTGTGTGATTTCTTTCTCACGCCCAGGCCGAGTTGGAGATAGAAGAGTTCGTCAAAGAGCACCGAGCGGTGCGCCGGTGAAGAGCCATGGTTCAACGCCGCCACGTCGGCTTGCGCATCGGGCTGATGCAAATGACCCAACGCTGGCCCCAAAGCGAGCAGACCCCGTCGTTTCATCGTCGCCGGCGGCAAATGGCCGGGGAGGAGCCGCCCGTATTCGGCTAAGGCCTGGCCAATCCACTTTCGCATGAGCGTAAGTGAGAGTCCGCCCGGACGGAGATAAACGGGCACAACCTTTGGGAGATCGTGATTATCGTCGTTTTCCAGCACCTCGAATTCGGGATGGACGATTTGACACCGCCCTCCCCCGCCCGGCTCTACTTTACCGTGAACCAACAGACGCTGGCTTTTAGACAGTCCTTCGATGAGGTATGTCGGCGCGCGATACCAGACCAAATTGATCACCCCGCTGTCATCCGCGAGCTGTGCCGACAGCAACTGCGAACGGCGACGCGGAATGTATTTTTTCTGCAAGTGAATCAGAGTTCCGACGAAACTTTCATGAGAGCCCGGAATGGCGTGGCGTATTTTCTTGATCTGCCGCCGGTCTTCATAGCGGAACGGCAGGTGATACAGGAGATCTTCAATGGTTCTTAACCCTAGGCTTTCGAGCTGGGCCGCTCGCGTCGGTCCGACACCCTTGAGAAAACGAAGGGGTGTTTGCAGAACCCGCAAAGATTCTTGGACGGAAAGCGCTGTTGAAGCTTCAGGTTGTGGTTCAGCGTCAGCGTGCCGATTGGAAAGCTGCATGGCGGGCAACTACGGCTGGGGCGGTGCTTCGTAGTCCTGGAGGGCCTGAACATCGAATTCGTGTTGCTTGAGAAATTCGATGCCCTCGGCGGCGGCTTCCGCGCCGGCAATGGTCGTGTAATACGGCACGTGGTAATCCAACGCGCAGCGGCGTAGGTAATAAGAGTCGGCCTGTGAATGGGCATCGGTCGGCGTGTTGATGACCATGGCGATTTCGCCCTTTTTGATAATGTCAGCGATGTGCGGCTTGCCATCTTGGACCTTCTTTACCACCTGTGATGGAATGCCTCGCGCTTGAAAATAGGACGCTGTGCCACGAGTCGCAACGATTTGAAATCCGACCTGATGGAGTTTTTTGGCGACTCGAGTCACGCTCTCTTTGTCTTCGTCGCGCACGCTGATAAAAACTTTGCCCTCGTTGGGCAAGCGCATCCCTCCGCCCAATTGGGCCTTGGCGAACGCCAGCCCGAACGACCTGTCGATCCCCATCACTTCTCCGGTGGACTTCATCTCCGGGCCCAACAACGTGTCAACGCCGGGAAATTTGTTAAAGGGGAATACGGCTTCTTTGACGGAGATATGCTTCGGCAAGATCTCAGTGACAAGGCCGAGATCCTTCAGCTTTCTTCCAACCATGATTCGCGCCGCTATCTTCGCTAAAGGCACGCCGATCGCCTTGCTGACAAAAGGAACGGTGCGCGAAGCGCGAGGGTTGACCTCAAGCACGTAAACGTCCTTGCCTTGCACGGCAAATTGGACGTTCATCAGACCGCGGACTTGGAGCGCGAATGCCAAGTCGGTGGCGTGCTTTCTGATTTCGTGTTGAATATCGGCGCCTACCGACTTCGGCGGCAAACTGCAAGCGCTGTCTCCGGAGTGAACACCGGCCCGTTCGATATGCTCCATGACGCCGCCGATGACCACGGTATCGCCGTCTGCCAACGCATCAACGTCCAGTTCGATGGCATCGTCAAGGAACTTATCGATCAGCACCGGATGCTCCGGCGACGCCTCGACGGCATGAGTCATATAGTCCTTGAGCGCTTCGCTGTCGTAGACGATCTGCATGGCGCGTCCGCCGAGCACGTAAGAAGGCCGAACCAGGACGGGATAACCAAGGTGCTCCGCGACGTCAAAAGCCGAGTCGTAGGAGCGGGCGATGCCGCTCTCGGGCTGTTTGATGCTGAGACGGTCCAGCAGCTCTTTAAACCGTTCTCGATCCTCGGCGAGATCGATGCTATCGGGCGAAGTCCCGATGATTTTAACGCCCGCCCGTTCCAGCGCAAGCGCGAGCTTGAGCGGCGTCTGCCCGCCAAACTGAACGATGACGCCGTCGGGTTTTTCTCGATCGACGATGTTCATTACCTCTTCCATGGTGAGCGGCTCGAAGTAGAGTTTGTCGGAGGTGTCATAGTCGGTGCTGACGGTTTCCGGATTGCAATTGACCATGATGGTCTCATAACCCTCTTCTTTAAGAGCGAACGCCGCATGCACGCAGCAGTAGTCGAATTCAATGCCTTGTCCGATGCGGTTGGGCCCGCCGCCGAGAATCATGATTTTCTTCCGTTGCGTCGGTTTGGATTCGTCTTCGCCTTCATAAGTGGAATAAAGATACGGCGTGTAGGCTACGAATTCCGCCCCGCAGGTATCGACAGAGCAGAAGACCGCCTCGATCCCCTTCTGCAGCCGAACAGCCCGCAGTTCGGTTTCGCTGCAGGCGAGAAGTTTCGCCAGGCGCTGATCGGCGAAGCCCATCGCCTTCCATTCGCGCAACAGCGCCGGGTCGATTTCTTTGATCTTTCCTCGAAGCTCTTGAATATTTTTTTCAGTTGAGACGATCTCGCGAATTTTTTCCAAGAACCACGGGTCGATCGCCGAGAGTCGGTAGACCTCCTGAGTGGTCATACCATAGCGAAAGGCGTCTCCCAAATACCACAGGCGGTGAGCATTGGGATTCTTGAGCTTCTCCCGAAGCACTTCCATCTGCCTTGCTGGGTCGTCTTCAGCCCTGATCCTTTCTTCAAAGCCATAGGAGTTGATTTCCAATGATCGCATCGCTTTCTGAAGCGCTTCTTTGAATGTGCGGCCGATGGCCATTGCCTCGCCCACCGATTTCATTTGCGGGGTCAGTCGATCCTCGGCCTGGGGAAACTTTTCAAAGGTAAAGCGCGGCAGCTTGACCACCACGTAATCGATGGTCGGCTCGAAGCAAGCCGGCGTCTCGCGAGTAATGTCATTAGGAATCTCATCCAGCGTGTAGCCGACGGCGAGTTTCGCGGCGATCTTCGCGATGGGAAAACCCGTGGCCTTGCTGGCCAAGGCCGAGCTCCGGGAGACGCGCGGGTTCATCTCGATCACCACCATGCGCCCGTCCAGCGGGTTGACGGCAAATTGAATGTTAGAACCGCCGGTGTCGACGCCGATTTCCCGAATGACTCTAAGTGCGGCATCGCGCATGATCTGATATTCCTTGTCAGTTAGCGTCTGTGCCGGAGCCACGGTAACGGAGTCCCCCGTATGGATTCCCATAGGATCGAAGTTTTCGATCGAGCAGATGATGACGACATTATCTTTATGATCGCGCATGACCTCCAGCTCGAATTCCTTCCAACCCAATACAGATTCTTCGATGAGAATTTCGTGAATCGGCGAAATGTCCAGCCCATGTTGCACGACCTCTTTGAAGTCGTTTGGCCCATAGGCAAAATTTCCGCCGCTGCCGCCAAGCGTACGAGACGCTCGAATAATCAACGGAAAGTGAAGCCGCTGTTGGATCCGCATCGCCTCGCGCAGATTGCGCGCATAGCCGCTCCGCGGCAAATCCAATCCGGCGCGCCGCATCGCCTCTTTGAAGAGATCGCGATCCTCAGCTTTCTTGATCGATCCCAGCTTGGCGCCGATCATCTCGACGCCGTAGCGATCGAGAATGCCTCGTTCGGCGAGATCGATAGCCAGGTTGAGCGCCGTCTGGCCGCCGAGCGTCGGCAGGAGGGCATCGGGCCGTTCCTTCTTGATGATTTTTTCGACAATCTCGGTGGTAATTGGCTCGATATAGGTGCGGTCGGCAAAACCCGGATCGGTCATGATGGTCGCGGGATTGGAATTCACCAGGATAACCCGGTAGCCCTCTTCCTTCAGGGCCTTGATTGCCTGTGTGCCGGAATAGTCGAATTCGCATGCTTGACCGATGATGATCGGACCAGAGCCGATAAGCAGAATTGAGTTGATATCAGTGCGCTTCGGCATGCGGGAATCGGTTAACGGCGGTCTTTTGCCATCAGCTCTGTGAATCGACGGAAAAGGTAGCTTGCGTCGTGCGGTCCCGGTGAAGATTCCGGATGGTATTGAACTGAAAAGATAGGCAGCTCGCGGTGCGCTAACCCTTCGACGGTGTTGTCGTTGAGGTTAAGATGCGTAACTTCCACGGCGCCCTTGAGCGAGTCGGCGTCGACGGCGAAACCGTGATTCTGAGACGTGATCTCCACCTTTCGAGTGGTTAGGTCGATGACCGGCTGGTTGGCTCCGTGGTGCCCGAACTTAAGTTTGTACGTCTTACCGCCCAGAGCGAGACCCATGATCTGGTGGCCCAAGCAAATGCCGAAAACCGGTTTCTTGCCGATGAGCTTTCGGACATTTTCTTTTGCGTAAGGAACCGCGTCGGGATCGCCGGGACCGTTGGAAAGAAAAACACCGTCGGGATTCATTGCCAAGACCTCTTCGGCTGTTGTCCCGGCTGGCACCACCTTTACGCGGCAACCGGACTCGGCGAGATTTCGCAAAATATTGTGTTTGATACCGTAATCGTAGGCCACGACAAAATAGGCCGGCGAAGTGAAGGTAGCGCCTTTGGCGTTTCGGCGCTTCGATGTGAGCTCCCGCCGAGTCTTGTATCCGCCCTTCAGCTCCCACTTGCCTTCATTCCAATCGTAAGCGTCCGAACAGGTGACGTTCCGCACCAGGTCTCTTCCGACCAGTCCCGGAGAAGCCTTGGCTTTGGCAGTCGCGACAGCCGGATCGGAATCGACCGTTGTGATGATCCCTTCCTGAGAACCATAATCGCGTAGATGCCGCACCAGAGAGCGTGTGTCGACACCTTCAACGCCCACGATGCCATACGCCCGCATGTATTGATGAAGTGCTTGCGTGGCGCGCCAGTTGCTCGGCGTCGCCGTATAGTCTCTTACGATAAACCCCTTTACGAAAGAGGTTTTAGACTCCATGTCCTCAGGATTCACGCCGACGTTGCCGATTTGCGGATAGGTCATAGCGACCAATTGTCCCTCGTAGGAAGGATCCGTCAAAACCTCCTGGTAACCAGTCATGCTGGTGTTAAAAACCACTTCCCCAATGGCTTCGCCCTCGGCACCGAAGGAAATCCCCTCATAAAAATGCCCGTCAGCCAGCGCGAGTATCGCTTTGTTCTTCGTCACTAGGTCTCCGGTCTTACCCTTCTGCCGGGCCAATAATAGAATAGATTACGACCTTGTCCTTTGCATCGCGTTCCACCTCGCGGAATTTGACCCGGACTCGCTCACGGTCGGAACTGGGTATGTGTTTGCCGACGTAGTTAGGCTTGACCGGAACCTCGCGATGACCCCGGTCAATCAGCACGGCGAGCCGGACCGACTGCGGTCGGCCGGACCTAAAGATAATGCTCAGGGCACTATTCACCGTCCTGCCCGTGTAGATCACGTCGTCGACCAAGATGACGGTTCGATCCTTCAAGACCATCAGGTCTGCGTCGCTACTTAGGGGGAAGATTCTGCGGATCTCCTCTCCGGAGTTGTAGATCTCGATCTCTCCGACTTCCGGTCTCCGCTTGCACTTCTTTTCGAGCTCCGCTGCTATACGTTGCGCCAGAAACGAGCCTCTCGAGCGGATTCCCAAGATAACGAGGCGATCAAGGTCGCTACAGTCGCGAAATATTTGATCGCTCAACTCCCGAACGGCGGCGGTGATTTCCGTTTCATCCATGAGCGTTCTTTGCGGACTACTCTTGTAAGGCTCATAGCCTAACTCTTCGGCCTCTTTGATGGAATTGAAGATTGCCAGTTCGTTCCTTTTTAACCAATCTTTTACCGTTGCCGCCAAACTGATGTCGTACGGGCAATAGCGCTTGGATTTGACGTGTCCGATCAATTGAACTTTGAAACGGTGGTCGCAGTAACTGCAGCGAAGCAGGAGGGCGCCACCCGGACCACCTGAGAGCACCTCAAACCTTTTTACCGCCGAGCCGGGTTCCGTCTCTGTAATACAGTTGGCGTTCGAACATCGCGGGCCGAACCGCTCGGGACTCACGAACCATAGCGTGCTCTTTTTGGCTGCTTTAACTTTGCTGTGCAGATGAGCAAAGATAAACTTCAGGAGCGCCATTCGTACCGGAACTCCGTAGGCGGCTTGTTTGAAATAGATACCTCGTCGATCTTTGTCGACTTCCGGGGATAGCTCGTCGACGCGCGGCAGCGGATGCATCACGACCGTGTCTTTGAATCGCTGCACCCGGAGAAAATCAGCGCCGATCGTTGGATAACTCGCGCCAGTGGTTCCCTGTTTTATCCGTTCCTTTTGCTTACGGGTCATATAGAACGCGTCGTAGCGCAGACCTGAGGCCATCGTGGTCAGCTGCGACTGAATGGCGGAATCCATTTGTGTAAAAAGGGCCAATTGATGAGGCTGCTTCGGACTGAGATAAAGCGCATCGGTTTCTGTGACCACCGCGCTTAAGTCATCGGATGCGACCGGCATCAGACTGTATTGATATTCCCTTTCGAGCCGTTCGATCACATACTGGGGCAGGTCCATCCCATGGGCCGCTAAGGTAACGACGTTGGCACCAAAACGAGCGAGGGCATAGACCAAAGAATGAATCGTTCTGCCGTTCTTGAGATCCCCACAAATGACGACCGTTAGCCCCCTCAGTGCGCCCTTTTCCTTTTTTAGAGTATAGAGATCGCAAAGCGTTTGCGTCGGATGTTCGTGGCCACCGTCACCGGCGTTGATCATCGGGACATCCGCATGTTCCGCCATGGCCTGCACCGCCCCGTCCCAATGGTGCCGGACCACCAGTATATCGGCGTAATTCGAAACGACCTTCGCCGTATCGGCAACGGTTTCGCCTTTGGCAGTCGATGAGGATCTCATATCGGAACAGCTGATGACTGAGCCTCCGAGCCGCTGCATCGCGGACTCGAAGGATAGCCGCGTACGTGTGCTGGGTTCATAAAAAAGAGTTGCCATAATTTTTCCTGCCGCGACCCTCTCGCTACGTAGTTGCTCGGCGCAATCGGCCAGGTCGAATATCTGCTCGATTTCCTCGTTATTGAGATCAGCGATGGATATGACGTTGCGCCAAGTCATGGTTTACGTCTTCCTAGCCGGTGGAACGCGCCTGCCAACCGGTCAGAGTCACTTGATCGATCCCGTCCGACTCTTCCAGCATCACGTTAATTCTCTCGCCTTCGTCCGCATCGACATTTTTCCCGACGATGTCCGCTCGGATGGGGAGCTCTCTCGCTCCACGATCCACCAGAGCCGCGACCAGGATTCTCTTTGGCTGTCCGAGCCGCGAGACGGCTTCCATCGCGGCTCGAATCGTCCGGCCACGAAAGATAACGTCATCGACCAGCACCACGGACTTGTCATCGATCGAGAAAGGGATTTCAAAAGGACGACGTTGTTGTCCGCTCACATCCGAAGCTCGATCATCACGATATGGAGTTACGTCGACGATGCCGACCGGCGCGTCCGCGGCCGTGATGGCGTGGATCTTATGTGCTATACGACGAGCCAAATACACCCCACGAGATCGGATCCCGATCAACACGAGATCGTCGGAGCTCGCAGTTTTTTCGACGACCTCATGCGCCATTCGATTGACGATTTTAACGACTTCGTCCTTGTCGAAAAGGATCTGCTTTTTCTCGGTCATACGCAAAAAAAGACCCCCGCAGCCGTTACCGCGAGGGTCTGATCGAATATTGCTTGGGAGAATTTTTTTAAGTCCATGATACCTTTCCCGATCTCACAGGATCGGATTAAAAGGACTCGACAGGTTTTTAGCGCGTCACTGGGTAAAAGTCAACGATGGAAGAATTCACGTCGCCAGTTCGATAATTTCAGTGCCGATGGTGTTGTCCTGAACAACCAGTCTTCCGACGCAGATCGGCAATTTGAAACGTCGCGGACCCGCACTCCCGGGATTAACGAACAGTACATGGCCCTTGGTGTGGATCGCCGGCTTGTGCGAATGGCCACTGATGACAACTCGGAAGCCGCGCGCTGCCGGATCAAAACTCAGTTCCTGGAGGTTGTGAATGACATAGAGCCTGAGCGTGCCCATCGCTACCTTCCTCGTGTCCGGCAGCTTACGAGCCCAACTGCCGGTATCGTTATTGCCTTTGATGGCGATAACCGGAGCGATCTTTTTTAGTGCCGTCAAAACCTCCGGTTTCCCGATATCACCCGCGTGAATGAGCAGGTCCGAACCCTGCAGACTCGCCAAGGCCTCAGGTCGCACCAGACCATGGGTATCGGAAATCAAACCGATGCGTCTCTGTTTGCCTTTGGGCTCTGACGAGGTCGGCGCCATGGATTCCCTTGATTTGAACTTCTCCAGAACTCTATACTAACTAACCGACGCCTATGGCTGAGGCAAGGGAGATCTCTGGACTCGAACCCGGGTTGTGAGAGTACATAGACAGTATTGTTGTCCGGCATTCCCCCGAAAGTGGACCTCGGGCAAGGCTTCCGGCCTCGCCCCTTCGGTCCAGCTTTCATCGTCAAAGGTGATCGCAAATGATAATGAATATTCCTCGGAAAGGAGCCCACGGTCTCTAGTCTTTCTACTATTTGTCCGCTGGCTAAATTTTCGGTTTGGTCTTGATCAAAGCTACGAGAGCCTGGTAGTTCCATTTTCGCAGCCCGAATCTTCTTACGGGGTTGGGCAGCTTTCCATCCATCAGCCAACGGTCGATTGTACTCTTTGACACGCCGAAGAGCTTGGCGACTTGGCGCTTGTTGATGAATTTTTTCTTGTTGCTTTTTCTGCTTATTTGAATGCCGGCAAAGACGGAGAATAATCCGACAAAAGCTGTCAGAAACGAGAGATCTCGTGGTCCTTGCGCAAAGGACATTACGGATATGAAAAAGAGCAGCAAACCAAACCCCGAGATGATGAGTCCTGTCATGGCAAGGGCGCTGGCGAGGCATCACGAGCTTTATTGGAACAGCAGTTTTCTCACTATGGTTAGGCAGGTCAGCACCAGCACGACTGTTAACACGCCGGTCCCAAAACGCGCCAAAGTGAGGACCTCCAGGACACCAATGAAGAAAGATAGTAGGACCGCGATGCCGAATTTCAGCAACAGTCTGGACGTTGACAGGCGGACTTGTGAGTGACCAAAGAATAATTGACGATCTTGAATTGTAAACGCGGGCCTAGCGCTGAGTTTGCGCCGTAGCACCATCAAACCTATGCCACCGAAGATCACGGTCAGGAGAGTAAGTCCTTCCCAGAGAACAAATCCGAGTTTGTCAGGGTCGAGCATAGGTGTGGCCTCCAATGATGCTTGCCGTAACGCCTGTATCACCCCCCAGTACCCCGAGTCAAGCTTTCTTACCTGCCGTACAGTAAAGCCTAATCCTCGCTCATACCCAGCAGGCAAGCAGGAATTTTGCAGTGCGCGTCCTGAATTAATTTTTTAATCATGGTCGATGACTCCCAAGCAGATAGAATTGATTCGACCGCCTCTCAAGCGTGCACGGCAACAGTTGCCAGAGCAGTGTTGGAGACAGCGTTGGCGGCTATGAATGCCGTCGGCCTTAAATCGCTTGAGCGGACGGTCTAGCTTGGTTATACTACGCGGCGCGACATCGTGTGGCGTATGAAGTTTGTACGGTTGGCACTTGCTGCGTGTATAACGGCAGTTCTTTGCACTGCCTACTTCTACTTAGTTGAGCCGCAACAGCTTTACCAAGCCTATCGATGCATAACTGGCGCGCGTCCATGGTACGCATGCTACATTAGGAATCAATTTGATTTTACGACCGATCTCTTCGGGATGGTCTATGAAGGGAACACGGGCAATACCGTCGACGCTTGGATACTTAAGTACGGATCGTATGAGACACAAGTTCTGTATTTTTTGAGGGACATAATGCGGGACACCTACTCGAACGAGGGCGTGTTTTTAGATGTCGGGGCAAACACTGGGCAACATTCTATGTTTATGTCGCGATACGCCAAAGAGGTCCATGCGTTTGAGCCATACGCGCCCGTGCGCGCAAGGTTCCAGAGGATGATCGCTGTCAATAGAATCACAAATGTTATGGTGTATCCCGTGGGCCTCGGAAGCGAAAATAAGAAATTGCGCTTTTACAAACCGCCGGAGACCAACTTGGGTACGGGTTCCTTCGTTGAAGGAATGATTAGCGGCAATGGGGGTCATGAGGAACTTGATATTGTGGCCGGTGACGCAGTGCTCAAGAAAGCAAATGTCGGATCGGTACAGCTAATTAAAATGGACATCGAGGGCTTTGAGAGGCCCGCTCTGAAGGGGCTTGCGGTAACGTTGGCGCAGAGCAGGCCGATTGTAGTCTTCGAGCTTGCGATAGACCCCAAACAACCTATTCTCTTTAAAAGTAAAAAGGACATCCAGGGAGTATTTCCAGACCGTTACGAATTTTTGGTTTTTAAGTTCTGGGATTTCTATACCGGCTTCTATGAACTTACCGATTTGGATGCTCTGGTTCGTTTTGATGTGCCTTCGCACTATAACGCTGTGGCCTACCCTATCGAGAAAAAAGTCCACATTCCGTTGACAAACC
>OCZV010000228.1_pt1 | contig 20577 bp, 19 predicted proteins | sample 1539051 | NCBI WGS metagenome assembly OCZV01 (sample SAMEA3113581, study PRJEB22503) | soil metagenome
GAAAAGGTCCATCAGCCGCCAGATACCGATGCGATCGCCATATTCTCTTTCGGTGATCGCGGCCATGTTTTTCTTGAAAACCGCATTCGCCGGCGGAATCGTGTGCGTGCCGTGACGTTGGAGCGACTCTCTCGTCGCAAAGTTCTCCGGCCAAACTTCCCACGGTATGATAAACGTAACACAGATCCTGGCCTTGTTCGGCCATTCGATGATCCTCGGTCTAGGCATGATTTGCTCCTCGTACGGTAGAACGTTTTTAACCACGCAACGCTAACAGGAAATTATTTCGGAAATCAAGCAATGCTAAGCCAACGCGGATAGAACCACGGCCTAGAGCGCGAAATCGCAGAACACGCAGCGAGAGCCGGTTCCCAACAGATCCCGGCCTTAAGGCTCCATTTGCCCCTGCTCCAAACATTCCACCGGCAGCGGCACTTCCTGTACCGAGCCATACACGTTGCGGACGCTATAAGCCCTGGCGCCGGCCTTCGCCGCAACGACGCGATCGATCTGAGAGCCGATGAAATGAACGGCCGTCCAGTCTTCGATAGCAACCCCGGCCGAGATTTCACCGCCGGCTAAAAGGCGATGGAAAGACGGCCGGCGCTCGGGTTCGCCATCGTAATGCGGACAGCAGCTACCCGGTATCAAGCCCAGACATTCCAGCGGCCGGAGCCCATTCGAAAATGAATCCGTGACACCCCGTTCGAACCAACAAATGGCGCCGGCACTAACGCCAGCCAGCACGATTCCCGATTCCCACGCTTCCCGCAGCAGTTCCGGCATATCCCAATCGCGCCATACGGCAAGCATGGTTTTTGTATTCCCGCCACCGACATAGATCATGTCTTGATTCAGCAAATAAGATCGCAGATCCGGGGTCCTCTTGAACAACGACAAATGCGACGGTCGACAACCGAGCTTCAAAAAAGCCGGGTAGAAGCTCGCGACATAATTGTCTGGCTCTCCGCTCGCCGTCGGCACGAACGCCACCTTCGGCTCCGCCATGCCCATCTGCTGAACGATGTACCGTTCAAGCGCGAGATTCTCGGAGTCCCGATAGAATCCCCCGCCACCAATGGCGATAATCTGTTTTGGTTTGTTGGACACTGGTGCTGGTCATTAAGAATTCGAGTAACTGCGGGCATGTGGTCCTTGCGAAAACGGCAGGAACCAACGACACGGACCGCTGTGACCATTAATTTGTGAGGACGAGATTCAAAACCTTAGACAATGAACCGGCTCAGGTATTCCTGGCCAGCTTTGTCGATCTCGCTTTAAAGAGCTCGCCGTAGGAGGCTTTTTCCCCACCCCAAACCGCATAAGGATCGCTAAACGATCAAGCGCCTTTGCGCTTTTTTAATTCCTCGATGAGTTGGGGGATGATTTTAAAGACGTCGCCCACCATGCCGAAGTCGGAGTATTGAAAGATGGGCGCTTCGGGATCTTTGTTAATCGAAATGATGAATTTGGAAGTTTTCATGCCGGAGAGATGCTGCACGGCCCCGGAAATGCCGCAAGCGATATAGAGATCCGGTTTGACGGTCTTGCCGGTCTGGCCGATCTGCATCGCGTAAGGCACCCAGCCTGCGTCAACCGCTGCGCGAGTGGCGCCGACGGCGCCGCCGAGCAAGTCGGCCAGTTCTTTCAACATTGCGAAATTTTCTTCGCCTTTGAGCCCGCGGCCGCCGGAGATGATGGTCTTTGCGCCGTCCAGCTGCGGCCCTTCGCGCTTGACGGCCAGGCGCTCTTTCATGTGCACCGTGCGTAGCGCTTGAGCCAACGCCACGGGCACTTCTTCGATCGCGACGGGTTGTTCATTGACTTTGGGCTCGAAAGACTTGGGTCGGACCAACAACAGTTTCGTTCCCGGGCTCACCAACGTGCTGGTGTTCTGATAGCTCGCGCCGAGAGCGGGAATCGTCGCCTCGACGCTTCCGTCCTTCAAAACAAAATCGCCCACATCGCTGATGGCGCCACAGTCAAGCCTGGCGCTTAAATTGGCAACCAAATCACGTCCGACGTAACTCGAAGCGCATAGCAGCAGCGCCGGATTGTACTTTTGGATGAGGCCGGCAACGGTCTCCGCCGCCGGGAGGGTGACGTAATCGCGGTACACAGAATCGGCGGATCGATAAATTTTGCTCGCGCCATACTTCGCAAGCATTTGCGGCACGTCGTCGGGCGCAGGGCCAAGAAGGATCGCTTCTGCTTTTCCTGCCTCCGCCGCCTTCGTGAGCATTTCAAGCGTAGTCGGAGTAATCTTATCGTCGCTAAGTTCCGCGTAGACCCAAACTGCGTCTGCCACTTAGATCACCTTGATTTCAGCAAGAAAATCCGCGATCTGCTTTCCGCCTTCTCCTTCGTCGGTGACGACTTTTCCGGCCTGCCGTTTAGGCGGCCTACCAACGCTCAGTACCTTTTCACGCGCGCCTTTCTCACCGACCTGCTCCGGCGGCAATCCCAAATCTGCCGCGGTATATACCTTGATCTCTTTTTTCTTGGCGGCCATGATGCCTTTGAGCTGAGGATAACGCGGCTCGTTGATGCCGCTGCTGACAGCGACCAGCGCAGGCAATGAAGATTCCACGACATCGTAGCCGGTCTCGCTTTGCCGTTTGATCGTGATCTGGTTGCCGTCGATCGCAATCTCTTTCGCGAAAGTCAGGGGCGGGACGCGAAGGAAATGAGCAATTTGACCGGGAACGATGCCCGAATAGCTGTCGCTGCTCTCGGTAGCGCAGATCACGAGATCGAATTCATGCTTCTTGATCGCCGCCGCCAATAACTTCGCCGTTCCGAGCGTATCCGATCCCGCCACGGCATCATCCAGGATGTGAACGGCGGAAGCCGCACCCATCGCCAGGGCGTTGCGAATTCCAATAGTCGCATCGCTAATCCCCATCGTGATCAGTGTAACCGCACCGCCGTGCTTTTCCGTCAAGCGCAGTCCTTCTTCGACAGCGCTCGCAGCCGCAGGATCGAGTTCGTGAGGGACGCCTTTCCGCACCATGCGTTTGCTGTTGGCGTCGATTTCTATGGTGACGGTACTGGCCGGAATGACTTTACCGCAGACGATAACGTTCAAAGGCTGATTCTCCCTTAGTGAAACCGGGTAACTTCAGACAAGACAAAGGCGCCGTCAGGTATCGGCGCCTCGTTCAAATTCAAATTCTAATAGGCCAATCGGAGGGTCGCGGGTGAAACTTTACGATAGCCATTCCTTGACATTGCCTTCCATCACGACGTCAAGGATCTCCTGACAATCCGAAATTGCCTTATCGACCACTTTGGGATCGTCCTTGAGATGAGGCATGGCAGAATTGACCGCCCCCTTCAGAGCCTGAATAAATTCTTTGAACTGCTGGTCCAAAGCTTCAGTATTGGGTGCTGGTTGCATGTCCTTATTCTCGCTTCGCGCAGTCTCGAGTTCCGAGTTTTGAGTTTCGAGTTGAACCCGCCACCCGAGACGCGAGACTCGCAACCGTTTTTTTCGTTATGTGTACAGCCGCCCCTTAGTGGGATCCGGGATCGTCAGACCCATTTTAGTCATCAGAGCATCGACCTCGTCCTTATATTGCTGCCGCGCCACTGCGTTAGGCCGCCGTTTTAGACCCCAGTACATGTAGCGCTCAGAGCGTCTCGACACGGAATTGCCAAACATATCCAGACCCTTGACGTACCAATAATCCACCGCTTTCTGAATTCTTTCTTTCGCCTCTCCTCCCTTTGCCGCGTATTCCGCCGTGCAGTTGGTGCCGAAGTCGATGTGTCCTTCTTCTTCTCTAATGACATCCGGATCTTCAACGACGCGGGCAAGCGGCAGATACGTGCAGCCGATAAACTCCTCGAGCTGATAGCGACCGACCCGGTCGATCAAGAAACCGAAGACGGAAAAGTCCTCCCATGTCTTAATTTGGCCGCGGAACGCCTCCACATAACGCTCCTGATTGGGCCGGCTGAGCACGTACGAAACATCGACCCCGATATCCCCAGCCAGGCGGGCCATTTTCCGGTAGTGATCCATCTCCTCGGCCGCCGTGCGGGCCACGATGAGCTGATCCACCTTGGTCGGCGCATTCGGCAAAATATCCTTGACGTAGAGATTGGGACCGCCGATCTCGCAGTCCGCCTGAATCGCCAGGACTCGCCGTAGAAGATCTTGATACTCGGGATCTTGTTTCTCGAAATCTTTTAACTCTATTTTGTCCGTAAACATCGAGCCTCCTGTGGTTACCGTGAGCAGTTAGCTATTGAAATTCCTTAACAAAACGTCCCTAATAAATCAACACCGAGCCGCGCCAATTGCGCCTTTACTTGCAATTATTTCTCCACTAGACTTCGCTCATTTGATGGCATCAATCGTATGTACCGAAACGAAAAGCTCGCACTGCTGACCGATCTTTACCAGCTCACGATGGCGCAGAGTTATTTCCAAAGCCAAAGGCTGGAACCGGCCACGTTTAGCCTTTTTGTCCGGTCCTATCCGCCTAATCGAAGCTACTTCGTTGCCGCCGGGTTGCAAGACGTCTTGGAGTTTCTTGAACAATTCAGCGTGGATGCTCCGGGCATTGACTATCTTCGCTCTCGCCGGCTGTTTACCGATGATTTTCTTGATTTCCTGAAAGGGCTCAAATTCACCGGCGAGGTGTGGGCTGTTCCTGAAGGCCGGCTCTTTTTCAAAGAGGAGCCTGTTCTGGAACTCACTGCACCGATCATCGAGGCGCAAATCGTCGAGACGTTCATTATCAATCAAATTAACCTGCAGTCCATGATCGCTACCAAAGCGTCACGATGCGTTCACGCAGCGGGCGGGCGGGGAGTCGTGGATTTTTCGCTGCGGCGAACCCACGGTATCGACGCCGGCATGAAAGTGGCCCGAGCAAGCTATCTGGCCGGCTTTGCAGGAACCAGTAACGTCCGAGCCGGCCAGCAATACGGGATTCCGATAGTCGGAACTATGGCTCACTCTTTCGTTTCCAGCTTCGAGCGCGAGATCGATGCGTTTCGAGCTTTTATCGCGAGCTTTCCGAACCATTCCATCCTACTCATCGACACCTACGAGACGCTGGCAGGTGCCCACAAAGCGGTCGAAATCGCCAAACAGATGGCCGCCAAAGGTCAGCGGCTTCAAGGCGTGCGAATCGACAGCGGCGATCTTGGCACATTGGCGCTTGAAGTTCGAAAGATTTTCGACGAAGCCGGTTTCTCGGACGTCAAAATTGTCGGCAGCGGTGGTTTGGATGAATTCGATCTCGCTGCGTTTTCAGAGGCTAACATCCCCTTTGACAGTTACGGTGTAGGAACGAAAATGGGAGTCTCAGCCGACGCTCCATGGTTCGATATCGCCTACAAGCTGGTCGAGTATCATCAACGGCCCGTCTTGAAACTCAGCACGGGCAAGATCTCGTGGCCGGGGCGAAAACAGGTCTTTCGAACTCGCGATCGGCACGAGCAACTGCAAAAGGATATCATCGCTTTGCGTGACGAGAATGTAGCGGAGGCCGAGCCGTTATTGAGAAAAGTTATGGCGAACGGACAAAGATGCGTACCGGACCCGCCTCTGGAGAAAATCAAAGAGGATTGTTTAGCTGAACTTGGCCAACTCTCGAATTCAGTGAAAGCGATACGCAAGCCAGATTTTCATCCGGTAGAGCTGAGCCCGCGACTCAGAGAGCTTCGGGAAGAAATCGAACGCGAGCTGACAAACGGCTCGTAAGCTCCTTTTGTCCGCCAGACCCACGAAAGCTCGACTCCGGTCTGATGAGCATCATTTAGAAAGCTTGCGGCAGTTTTTGCGAAGATTAGAACCTAATAACCGCAGCACCCCAGGCAAACCCAGCGCCAAAGGCATTCAACAAAACGATATCTCCCTGATGGATCCGGCCTTCTCGCCGCGCCTCATCGAGTGCCACGGGTACCGAGGCTGCTGAGGTATTGCCGTACCTGTCGAGATTCACCACCACCTTTTCCATCGGCACGCCCAACCGCTCCGCCAAGGCAACAATGATTCTGCGATTGGCCTGATGCGGAATGATGAGCGAAACTTGCTCGACACCGACTCCTGCCTCATCGAGTGCCTGGCGGCTGATCTCCTCCATGGAGCGCACGGAAATTTTGAACACTTCCTTTCCGTTCATCGTGATGGTGTGCTCGTTTCTTGCGACCGTCTCGGGCCGGGCGGGTTTCAGAGAGCCCCCAGCAGGAACATAGAGCGTTTTTACATAGGAACCGTCCGTTCGGAGCCTCGTACTGAGAATTCCAGGACCGCCATTGTCGGACGCTCCAAGTACGACGGCACCGGCAGCGTCCCCGAAGAGGATGCAGGTCGAGCGATCCTGCCAGTTGAGCAATCGGGTGAGCGCATCAGAGCCCACGACCAAGGCATTGCGAATCTTGCCCAGCCGGATATAGGAGTCGGCCACGGACAAAGCGTTCAAAAAACCTGAACAGGCCGCGCCCACATCGAACGAAAAGGCTCCCCTAACCCCCAACATGTCCTCGAGTACGCAGGCAGAACTTGGGAAAGGATAATCAGGAGTAACGGTGCCCATGACAATGGCCTCGAGATCCTTGGCATCGACACGGGCATCCGCGAGCGCCCGCCGCGCCGCGGCATACGCCATATCGGCATTGCCTTTGCCTTCTGCCAGGACTCGCCTCTCTTTGATGCCTGTGCGAACGGTAATCCACTCGTCACTGGTTTCGACCATCTTTTCCAAATCTTCGTTGGTAATAATTTTGGTCGGCAGCTCGGAGCCCGTACCCAAAACGACGCTTCGCCATTGCGCTCCGCTCATTCACCCCTCCTGAAAAGTACGCAAGCATTCGTTCCACCGAATCCAAACGAGTTGGACAGCGCCACGCGAATGTCCGCTTTTCGAGCCTGATTCGGCGTATAGTCAAGGTCGCACTGCGGATCGGGATTTTCATAATTGGTCGTCGGTGGGATGATGCCGTGATGCAGCGCGAGAACCGAGAAAACTCCCTCGATTGCGCCCGCCGCGCCCAAGAGATGCCCGGTCATCGATTTCGTCGAGCTCACCGCCAACTTGAAGGCGTGCTCGCCAAAGACTTTCTTGATCGCCTGCGTCTCGTTGGCATCATTGTATTCCGTCGACGTACCGTGGGCATTAATGTAACCGACGTCGCTCGGCGCAATCCCTGCGTCCTTCAAGGCCAATCTCATGCAGCGCGCCGCTCCCTCGCCTTCCGGCGCGGGCGCCGTCATGTGGTGTGCGTCTCCATTCGCCGCATAGCCGATAACCTCAGCGTAGATTTTGGCTCCTCGCTTCAGCGCTCTCTCTCTTTCCTCCAAAATCAACACACCCGAGCCTTCACCGATAATAAAACCGTCCCTTTCTTTATCGAATGGGCGACTGGCCCGTTCCGGTTCGGCATTCCGCGTCGATAGCGCCTTCATCGCACTGAACCCGCCGATCCCAAGCGGCGTAATGGCCGATTCGGCTCCGCCGGCAATGACAGCCTCCTGCAGGCCACGGCGAATGAGATGAAAGGCTTCGCCGATGGCGTGATTCCCCGAGGCGCACGCCGAGGTGGGCGTCCAGTTCACCCCTTTTGCGCCATGTCGAATAGCGATTTGTCCAGGAGCGAGATTCGAAATGACTTTCGGAATGAAGAAGGGAGAAATTTTTCGCGGGCCGCCATCGAGATAGGCCCGCTCCGTCGCCTCTATGGTATCGATCCCGCAGAGTCCGACGCCGATGATTACGCCCACCCCTTCGGCTTCATGAGGATCGATCCTAAAACCACTGTCCTCCATTGCCATGGCCGCAGCCGCTACGCTGTATTGGATAAAGAGATCCATCTTCTTGATCTCTTTCGGTTCGATAAAATCTTCAGCTCGAAAGTCCGGTACTTGGCCGGCGATCCGGGTAGCGAACGCCTCTACATTGGGAAAGCGGTCGATGGACCTGATACCGGAACGTCCAGAGATCAAGGAGTTCCAATTGTTTTGTACTCCGGTTCCCAGAGGTGTCACCAGTCCAAGCCCGGTTACGACAACTCTTCGATCTTCAGTTGTTGCCACGGTCTGCCTCCGTCTGTGAGGTTATAAATAGATAAAACAGTCGGCCGAGGGGGTCAATAGTTTTCCGCGCTAGCGATACTTTTCGCGGACTTGTTCGATTCGATGAATGAGAGGCTCTATTCGATCGGCATTCGGTCGTACGATGTCACGGGGACCCGCTTGTTGCATAACCTGGAGTACTGCCGCCACGGAATTCCGCAGGGCGGCGAGATCATATCCGCCTTCCAGCAAAAAGGCGACCTTGCCCTCGGTGTATTGATCCGCTAGTTGAAGCAGGTGCTCCGCCATTCCGGCAAACCCTTCTTCGGTCACAGCCATTCCCCCGAGTGGATCCCGGCGGTGGGCATCAAATCCCGCCGAAACCAGAATCCATTGCGGCTCGAATCTCTGTGCCGCGGGCACAACGACGTCGTGAAAGACTCGAAGGTACTCCGCGTCGGCACAGCCTGCCGGCAGCGGCACATTAATCGTGTAACCCTCTCCTTCTTTAGCGCCCGTTTCCTCGAGGGCGCCGGTGCCGGGGTAGTAAGGATATTGATGGGTCGAAATGAAAAGGACCGACGGGTCATCATAAAATGCGTCTTGGGTGCCGTTGCCGTGGTGAACGTCCCAGTCCACAATCAGGACGCGCTGCGCTCCGTGTGTCCGTTTAAGATGCTGCGCGCCAATGGCGATCGTATTGAATAAGCAAAAACCCATGGCCTGATTTCTCAACGCGTGGTGACCGGGCGGGCGCACCAACGCAAAGCCGTTTTGCGCGTCGCGTTCAGCGATTGAATCCAGAAGTCGCAACAGCCCCCCCACCGCAAGCAGACCCACGCCAAACGAATCTCGGCAAGTAACGGTATCGCCGTCCAAGGCGTATCGGTTTGCCCGCGACGTCGATTCGACGAGTGTGACATAGTCCGCGTCATGGCAAGATTCGATATCCGCTCTCATTGCGGCTTTCGGCGGCAAGATCTGAAACCGTTGTTTATCCAGGTCATCAGCGAAATCGAGTAGACACTGGATTCGCTCGGGACGCTCTGGGTGAAAGTCTCCTGGCTCGTGCTTCAAGTACTCCCGATCGACAACAACGGCCGTGTTTCCCATGCTAAAGCCTAACATCTAGAGAGCGAGGCTGCAAAACGATTCGCGCTTAACTTGCCAAGCTCAAAGAAATCGAATAGTTTACTCTCATGTTCGGCATCGGCATGCCGGAGCTGCTTTTGATCCTGGCTCTGGCGCTCATCGTTCTTGGTCCCAAGAAACTGCCAGAGCTCGCCCGTGCATTGGGCAAAGGGATGGCGGAGTTTCGTCGCGCCACGGATGAACTAAAAGACGAATTCAGGCAGATGGAGCATGAGATCGACGACTCATCGCCACAGGCCACTGTGAAAGACGATCCATTTCTGGAAAAACCATCTGAAACGAATCCCGAGCCCCATTCGGTCTCCCCTCCAGAGCAAAAGTGAATACGAGGCAAGGTACAGGGCAGCCGGCCGATGTCCAGATGCCCTTTACCTCTCATCTGCAAGAGCTTCGCTCTCGTCTCGTCAAATCCTTTACCGCCATCGCCATCGCTTTCCTGGGCTGCTTCGCCGTGTCAGAAAAAATCTTTGCCATTCTGGCGGAACCGCTGCGGCGCATACAGATCCCTGGCCTGACGCTCATCGGAGTTTCGGTAACCGAGGCGTTTTTCACCAAAATGAAAGTCTCTTTTGTCGCGGCATTCATCGTCGCGTTGCCGGTGCTCCTTTGGCAGGCATGGCAGTTTGTCGCCCCGGGACTTTATGAGCACGAAAAGCGCTACACGCGAAGCTTTGTCTTTTTTGGCTCGCTGTCTTTTATTGCCGGCGCCATCTTTTGTTATGATGTGGTGTTCCAGCTCGGCCTCGATTTTCTGCTACGAAGATATCAGGTCATCGGCGTGCAGCCATTGATCCAGGTCGGCGACTACCTCTCCCTGATGTCCCGCCTCGTTCTGGCATTCGGGATCATGTTTGAGTTGCCGGTCCTTGCCTACTTTTTGTCCCGAGTGGGTCTCATCGACCACCACTTTCTAATCCGCCATATTCGATACGCCATTATTGGCATTGCCATCCTGGCCGCCGTTTTGACGCCGCCGGACCTGGTCTATCAGGCGCTCCTCATGTTGCCGCTCAGTCTGCTCTATGGGGTCAGTATTGGCGTGGCCTACTTTGCGCGGCAAAGAGGCGAATCTGTCGGCAAGAAATCCTAGGCCGAAACAATCATTTCTAGCCGGGCTGTCTGTCGCGCTGGCGGCTAGTTATCATCATTGACGAAGACGCAGGCGGAAAAGACAGTCGTCCACAGACCGTCTTTGTTGCCGATGGCGGACTGGGTGATGTTGGAAGTGCGAACGATCTTGCCGGACATTTTGAAAAGATTTTCCCGCTCGTCCCAAGCGGTGTCCGGATCGAATTCAATACCCAGCGTCGTCGCGAGCATGCTCGCGGCTAAGTCCTCGGCATATTCCCCCGCCTTTTCTTCCGTTTCACCGAAGGAATGATGCTCGGAGAGGTAACCATACTGTTCTTGATCGGCAGGAATCGCCACACCCACCGAAGCGGCAACCAGCCGGTTGGGCTCGTTGGTGCTTTCGCGATCGTAAACACAGAAGACGATCTCACCGGGGCGTAAAAGTTTGATTCCCTCTTCCTTGGAAATTCGTTTACAAAAAGGGGGGTAGATGCTCGAGACAAGAACCAGATTGCAGTAAGCCAATCCGGCCGTCCTCAACGCGAGCTCGAACGAGGCCAGCTTTTCCTTATGGACGCCAACCCCTTTTGTGAAAAAGCATTTTTTCGGAATCACTTTGTGGCGTCTATAACATGAAAGGAATTCTCTGACAAGAATGCCGCGCGAAAAAACTTTTTTATAGGCAAATTATTCGACAATCGCAAGCACCGCGCCCCCCTCTACGGCGTCCCCGGGCTTCACCCTGATTTCTTTGACCTCTCCTGTAACTGGACTGCGAACCTCATTTTCCATCTTCATCGCCTCGACGATGACCAGGCCGTGACCTTTTTCGACCGTATCGCCTTCCGAAACCAAGACCGCGATAACCTTGCCGGGCATGGGCACGCATACCTTCTGCCGACCCTGGAGATGAAGACCCGATTGTGTGCCTCCGACGCGCATCCGCCTTTCATCGACCAAGTGGACGTGATAGTTCCTGCCGTCGACGAGTACTCGATATTGGTCTTCGGAATTGTCAACTTCGATCTCAAAAGAGCGATTGTTAACAATTAATGAATAGTTGGTGCGTCCGGTCTTCTTTCCATCCACGAGGAAATCGTTGCCATCGACCGAGACGCGATAGACGGACTTATGGACCTCCTCAATTTCGACCGTGTAGGTATGCTCACCCAGTTTTGCGATGAACGCCATGAGATGAGTTTAAAAACGCCGCCAGTTGCGTCGGTTGGAGGACGTGCCGGGGGCTCGGAGCGAGCTTCTCTTTCCTTGGTCGCGCCATTTGGACGGCTCGGCAGCCCCTTTAGCTAACAGGCCCAAGGTGAGTTCGTGCTCGCGGTGCAGCGCGGCGATCGCCGCAGAGGCGAGGGCAATCTCTTTGTGCGGGTAGAGTTCCTCTTTCCTCATAGAGCGATATTCCTCGTCGATAAAACCCGTGTTAAAATCACCTGACATGAAGCGAGGGTGGCGCAATATCCATTGATGGAAAGCAATATTGGTTTTTATCCCTCGCACTTGATATTCCCGCAATGCGCGGCGCATACGGAGAATCGCCTCCACGCGATTTTCGCCCCAAGTAATTAGCTTTGCGATCATCGGATCATAGTAAATGGGCACTTCCGCTTCCTCATAGACCCCGCAATCGTTGCGCACCCCGAGTCCCTCCGGCAGTCGAAGCCCTTCGATCTTGCCGGGAAAGGGCATGAAATCGTTTTCGGCATCCTCGGCATAAATCCGACACTCGATAGCATGGCCGGTCTGAGTGATATGGCGTTGGCGCCATGGCAGGTAACCGCCGGCGGCGACTTCGATTTGCGCCTTCACCAGGTCGATGCCTACGACCCGTTCGGTAATCGCGTGCTCCACTTGAAGCCGCGTATTCATCTCTAGAAAGTAAAAGTTTTGTTCCTGGTCCAACAGGAACTCCAGGGTGCCGGCTCCCACGTATCTTACCGCCCGCGCGCCTTGGATCGCGATGCGGCCGAGCCGCCGTCGAGTGCGATCATCAAGGCCGGGACCGGGAGATTCCTCGATGATTTTTTGATGGCGCCGCTGGATTGAACATTCACGGTCGTATAGATGGATAACTCGGCCGTATTTGTCTGCAAGAATTTGAATCTCAACGTGGCGGGGCCTCTCGATATATTTTTCTACGTAGAGTCTTGGGTCGCCGAAAGATGAGGCAGCTTCCGACCGAACCGCGCGGTAGGCCGAGGACAGTTCTCTTCGCGAGCGAACCAGCCGCAACCCTTTGCCGCCTCCGCCCGCAACCGCTTTTAGCATAAAGGGATAACCGATCGCCTCCGCGCTTTTCCGTACTTCCTCTTCAGCGCTCAATACGTCCTCGGAACCGGGGACGATGGGGACGCCGGCGGCCTTCATGATCTGGCGCGCCTTCACTTTATCGCCCATCTGGCCAATGACTTCCGGCGATGGGCCGATGAAAACAATCCCTTCATTTTTGCAACGCTGCGCAAACAAGCTATTCTCGGCCAAAAAACCGTAGCCCGGGTGAATCGCCTCAGCGCCGCTTTGTTTGACCACGTCGATGATTCGGTCGATGTTTAGATAACTCTGCGAGGATGGCGCGGGTCCGATGGCATACGCGTAATCCGCATATTTGACGTGCAGCGAGTCGCGATCCGCTTCGGAATAAACCGCGACGGTTTCGATGTCTAACTCACGACAAGCGCGTGCGATCCGAACGGCGATCTCGCCGCGGTTGGCAATCAGGATGCGTTTGAACATGGAGCTACAAGCAATAGGCAAGTGGTTAGCGTCGGGGCACGGCATGCCGTGCCCCTCCATTGCATGCCTTCTTCAGAGCGGTATATTTCCATGCTTCTTGGGCGGGTTCTGCTCGCGCTTATTTTTGAGCATCTCCAAAGAGCGAATCAGGGTCGGACGGGTGTCCTCGGGATAAATCACCGCGTCGATATAACCTGACTCGGCCGCCTTGAAGGGATTGGCAAAAGTCTGGCGATAGTGCTCGACCATCTCATCGCGCGCTTTCGCCGGGTTGTCAGCCTTTTGCAGAGCTTCGCGAAAAACAATGCTGATGGCGCCCTCGGGCCCCATCACGGCGATTTCTCCGGTGGGATAAGCCAAATTGACATCTCCCCGCAGGTGTTTACTCGACATAACGATATAACCGCCGCCGTAGGCCTTGCGCGTCACAACGGTTACCTTCGGCACGGTGGCCTCCGCGTACGCGTAGAGTAGCTTGGCGCCATGGCGAATGATGCCGTCGTATTCCTGACCCGTGCCCGGCAAAAAGCCGGGGACGTCGACAAATGTCACAACGGGAATATTGAAACAATCGCAAAATCTGATAAAGCGCGCGGCTTTCACCGACGCGTTAATGTCCAGACATCCGGCCAAGCTAGCCGGCTGATTTGCCACGACACCTACCGGCCGACCGCCGAGACGAGAGAAGCCAACCAGCACATTGGGCGCATATTCCGGCTGCACCTCATAAAAATAACCCTCGTCCACGACTGCGGCAATCAATTCCTTCATATCGTACGGTCGATTGGGATTGTCCGGCACGAGGCCTCGCAAGCGCCGGTCACGCCGCAGCGGATCATCGTCGGTCGCATGAAAGGGCGGATCCTCTTGATTATTGCTCGGGAGAAAGCTCATCAGCTCGCGAATCATCAGCAAGCAGTCCTTTTCCGTGTTCGCGGTAAAATGCGAGCAGCCGCTCTTGGCACTGTGCGTTTCCGCTCCACCCAGTTCTTCTTTCGTGACCTCTTCATGCGTCACGGCCTTGATGACCTCGGGCCCCGTGATGAACATATAGCTGTTCGTTTTTACCATGAAGATGAAGTCGGTAATCGCCGGTGAATAGACCGCTCCGCCGGCGCACGGGCCCATGATGGCTGAAATTTGCGGCACGACTCCTGAGGCCATGACGTTCCTTTGAAAAATCTCTCCATAGCCTGCTAGGCTCATCACGCCTTCCTGGATACGGGCGCCGCCGGAATCATTGATGCCAATAATGGGCGCGCCGTTCTTCATCGCTAAATCCATCACCTTGCAGATTTTGTCCGCCACCACGCCACTGAGACTGCCGCCAAAGACGGTGAAATCTTGAGAGTAAACGTACACCAGCCGACCATCGATGGCGCCATAACCGGTCACCACCGCATCACCCAAAAACTTCTGCTGCTCCATTTCAAAATCGGTGCAGCCATGCGTTCTCAGGCGATCCATTTCGACAAAGCTTCCATTGTCGAGGAGAATATCGAGACGTTCCCGCGCCAGAAGCTTGCCTTGTTCATGTTGCCGCCGGGCGCGTTGCTCACCACCGCCCGCCTCGGCCCGTTGGTTCAACTCACGAAGTTTGTCGAAATTATTGGTCGTGACCATGAAGAAGCGTTCCTCAAGATGCGAAGTAGAGCTCGCCCCGCGAGCGAGTGGCGGCATCATAACAGAAGGCCCTAGTGTGTCAACAGAATTGGACCATTTGGGCGTCAGGTTTGCTTGAAGTTCCGCTGTGGAATTGGTAACTTAACTTCGCCACGGCCGAACAAACCCACAGCGTTCTTCGTCAACAACGAACTATGTTTGAAGCGAAAGCAAACCGACTCAAAGGGAAAAAAGCCACCGCACCAGGGATTCATCCGCGGCAATCCAGGAACGATCAGGCGATGCTTTTAGTTTCGGCCAGCGAAAGCGATTCCAACATGCTCTACGCCGCGGGATTTTTCGTTCCAGATCCCTTTATTTTCTTTCAGCACAAGAAAACCAAGTATGTGGTGATGAGTGATCTCGAAATCGACCGGGCCAAGAAGCAGGCTCACGTGGATCGAGTGCTTTCTTTGTCGCTCTATCAGAAAAAACTGCGGCACCGAGGAATATCGAGTCCCGCAATGGTCGAGGTCCTTGATTTGCTGTTCCGCGAGCGAGGCATCCGTTCGCTCATCGTCCCGGCCAATTTCTCCGTGTTACTGGCAGATCAACTCAGAGCCAAGGGCTTTAGCGTGCAAATCAAGCGGGATCCGTTTTTCGCTGAGCGTGAAGCCAAAGCTGTTGACGAGGTGAAACATATCACCGAATCTCTCCGCGTCGCGACGCTCGGTCTCGAGGCCGGGATTCGCGCGCTCAAAAGGACCAAAATTGGTGGCGATGGGTATCTTCGCCTCAATGGCTCCCGATTGACGTCGGAAACTTTGAAAACCATTGTCAACACGACGATCATGGGGCAAGGCTGGCTCCCGAGTCACACCATTATCTCCTCCGGGAACCAGTGCGTCGATCCGCACCACGAAGGGAGCGGCCCCATCAAAGCGCACACATCGATCATCTTCGACATTTTCCCGCGGTCCCAAAAAACCGGCTACTTTGGCGATCTGAGTCGAACCGTGGTGCGTGGCCGTGCGTCCGACAAACTCAAAGAGATTTACGCAGCCGTTCAGGCCGGGCAACAAATCGGCTTCGACATGATTCGGGACGGCTCCAACGGAAAAGACATTCACCAAAAAATAGTCGCCCTCTTTGAGGCCCGGGGGTTTCCGACGGGAAGAATCAAGGGACGCATGCAGGGTTTCTTTCACGGCACCGGACACGGCCTGGGCCTGGATATCCACGAACCCCCTCGGATCGCCCCGGTCGACGCGACCCTGCGAACTGGCCACGTGGTGACAGTGGAACCCGGGCTTTACTATCTCGGTGTTGGCGGCGTGCGCCTTGAAGATGTGGTCGTTGTCACGCCCACGGGCAATCGAAATCTGACTGACTGCCAGCAGTTTCTTGAGATCTGATCTCGCCCAGGCAGTGTCGTCATGTAGGCGCGTCACTTGCTTGCATGCCCTAGCGCGCATGAGAGGCTGTGGTTTGCATGGTTAGCAACAGTAAGATCGCGGCGTCCATTGCCGATTTGAATCATACCGAAAAGTCGAAGATCCGCGCCGCCGTTGATGCTTTGATTCCTCTTGCCGCCAGCTCTCAAGAACTCAGAGAGACTTTGCACCAACTGATCCTCGATCCGCAAGGCAGGAACCCCTGGTCGGCCGCTTATGTTTTAGCGCACTGTCCGCGACCTGATCCCAAGATTATCCAAACTTTGCTGGACGGTTTAGATCACCGTGAAGCGGACATACGATGGGCGATCGCATTGCTGCTCATCCATTTGGCAAAGAGCGAGCCAGAAATCGTAAAATTTCTGTTCGATCTTTGCGTAACCGGAACTTCCGCTCAGAAACGCATGGCGGTTTACTGCATCCGTGATTTGCGGCTGGCGGATAAAAATAGCCTCGAGGTATTGCTGAAACTGCTTGAAGAAACAGATCCGACCGTGAGAGTCGCCGCTGTAATCAGTTTAAAGGTTAGGTTGGATCTTGATGCGAGAGGCAGGGAGACGCTGCTGAAACTTTTTTTAGATGACCCGGATTTCCGAGTGCGCGCTGCCGCCGCCGTGATACTCGCAAAACTTGGATCACCGTCTAACGCGTTCCTGAACGCGCTTCGACAGGCCGAAGGCGGCGACAATCCTCAGCTCGTAAAAGCCGCCGCGACTGCTTTGGCTCTTTTACAAACATAAAAAAGGCCCGCTCCATCCGGTCCCGAGTGCGACCGGTGGAGCGGACCCCTAGGTGGACTGAGGGGGATTCCGAGGCTCCAGGCCCGAATCCCCGTCAAAGATCCCGCCTAGAGCCTAAGTCTCAGCCACCTCGCAGTCAGTACATTTATCAATCATGTCTGGACCACCTCCTTTCCCTGCTCATCTTAGTCTACGAAAGCTTGCGCGAACTGTCAACGAGATAGTTAAAAGCTATTGGTACAAAATGATTCATCGCGGGATGGAAACGCAGCGTGAGATGAAAACAGAAGCGCGCCGAGGTTATCTGGGCTTTTCGACGTGAGCTGAACATACCGAAAGGGGTTGGCGCTTGATTTTTGCAGGGCGGAATGGCTGGTGAGATCAGACAAGCGCCGAGGAATTTCTGAAGGCTCGCTTGCCGGGAGAATTTGGCAAGCGCTAGGCTTCGATATGCCGCCGATAGTGCTGCATGGCTCGTTCTCGCGAGACATACCCCAATGCAACATCGCGCTTCACGGCTGCCGAGTTTCGCTCTGAAGGGTGCCCGTAGCCACCGCCGCCCGCCGTGAGGAATGTCACGGTTTCCTCTCGTCGAACCAAAAGATGGCTGAACTTCCCCGGAAGTATCTCCTCCTCGCCGTTGCGTCGTATCAGCGTCTGATTGGTTTCGCCTTCTTCTCCCCGCCGTAATCCCCAAGGCCGACACTGAATGCGGTCCGTATTGCGGCTGACAAAACAATCGTGCAGCGGTTTGACTTTAACTTCGACACCGACGCCGCCGCGGAATTTGCCCGGTCCGCCGCTGTCGGTTCGCAGAACATGGCATTCGTAGAGCAAAGGATAGTAGAGTTCTTGCAACTCGATCGGGGTATTCTTTACATCGCCCTGGCACATCGAAACTGACGCTGACGCGCCATCTTCGAACGGACGACCGCCCCAACCCCCGCCGATGATGTTCTGGCAAACATAGCGCCGGCCGGTTTTAGGGTGTGTGCCGAAAATCGCGTACCCACCCATATCGCCCTTATGCGCCGCAGGGATGCGGTCGGGTAACGCCGCCGCGAGCGCGCGGAAAATGGTGTCGATAACCGTGGGCAACGAAAGACTCCAACCACCGATGGGCGCGGGCCGCCGCGCGCTAAGTAGCTTTCCTGGTGGAAGAATAACCTTGAGCGCCCGGAAAGAACCTTCATTCACCTCGCTGTGCGGCGATGTCAGCGCCTTAAAAGCGACTCGAGCCGCGGCCATGCCGCCAGACGAGCCACAATTGATAAATCCAGGCACCTGATCGCAGACATCCGAGAAGTCGATGGTGAGTTCGTCGTCACGGACTACGACTCGTACTTTGATTGGCAGCGTCTTGCTAAAGTCTCTTCCGTCGTCATCGAGAAATGACGACGCTTCGTAGACGCCGGCTGGAATCGCCCGCACCGATTCGCGCACCAGCCTATCGGTTTGGCTCCAAATGATATGAACGGCTTCCCGAAATATGGCGCCGCCGTATTTTCGGCAGATCTGCGCGAGCCGCTCTTCTCCGGTGCGGCAGCAGGCAATTTGCGCGCGCAAGTCGCCCAAAGAAGATTCGGGGAATCGGATGTTGTCTTCGATCAATCGCAGTATTTCGGTATTGGCTATGCCTTCCCGGTAAATTTTCACCGAACGAATCTGCAAGCCTTCCTCATATACGTCTCGCGTCATGCTCGATCCGAAACCCGTACTCGCGCCACCGACATCGATCCAATGCGCGCGCACGGCAAGGAAGCAAAGCAGTTTGCCCTCCCAAAAAAACGGCGTGTAGACCGCCATATTATTCAAGTGCTGCCCACAGATCTCCGGATGATTGACTAAAAAGACATCGCCCGGGTGGATATTGTCCAGTCCATACACCTGAACCCCGTCTTGCACGGCGACACCGAGGTCAGCAAGAAAAATCGGCAAAGCGCCCTCGTTTTGCGACATCGTCCGGCCTTCGTGATCCACGATGGCGACGCAATAATCCTGGACCTCATAGATCATCATGTTGTAGGCAGTCTTTTTGAGCACCGCCGACATCTCGTTGGCGGCCGCGCGCAAAGAGCAGCGGATAATTTCTATGGTAATGGGATCAACGGCCACGGCGCTCTCTCCTCCGTTGGGTCGTTCGATTCGCTCCTCGACGGGCCCGGGCCGAAAGCCCCACGAATGAATTCGTCAATTTTCATCACGTTGAAGCGCGGGCTCTATTTTCAATCGCCTGTTGCTTCTTGAACTTGCCTTTACTCCGGGTCATCTGAGCTTGCTTTGCCTTGATGTTCTGAGCAGCTAAGGACGCCGCCCGATTCCAGTTCATCCATTCTGGTTGTCAAAAGGCTTCGCAAATCAGTTGGTCTTCGGCTCGTCCTTGCCGACATAGGACTGCCGGTAGGTTTGCAAGGTCTTGCCGCGGAGCTCGTAGAGAAACTGAATGACTCGCTCGTTGCTCATAAATTTCGATTCATCGTAATGATCGTAATGCACTATTTCCTCCAAAGGGCGGCGCACCCCTTCCGACGGCTCCACGGCCGGATAACCGATGGGAATAATAAGATATAACATCATCAAATCCGGCACGCCCAGGACTTTCTTAAACGGCTCTTGGATGTGAATGGTCACCCACTGCGTGCCGAGACCGAGCGATACCGCAGCTAGATGCATGAAAGTGCAAGTGTTGGCCAAACCGTCGGTAAGATGCGATTGATCGCGGCCAAAGGTATGCGCGCCTTGCACCGTTCCCCACTGCCGCCGCCCATCCCCGACCACGATGATCAGCGCCGGCGCCTCAGACCAACCGGCGCCGCGTCGCTGTCGCTCCACCGCTTTGTCCGCGGTCATCTGATACGCGGGATGTCTGAGCTCGAAGACGCGCTGCTGCTCCATCCAATAGATGAAATCCGCATTGACCTCTGTATAACAACGAAAAAGATCTTTCTTCACTTGCGGGTCCTTGACGACGATGTACTCCCATGGCTGAGAATTGGCGCCGGACATCGCCCAGCGTCCGGCTTCGAGGATTTTGTTAATGTAATCGTCGGGAATCGGATCTGGCTTGAGTTTCCGAATGCTGGACCTGCGCCTAATGATGTCGTAGAGAAGGTCGTAGCCTGGCGTTGATTCCACGGCCATGAGTGCTTACCTCCAGAGATAATTTGGAAATCATGTTTCTGCCGCCTGGCTTTTATAACTCGTCATTCCGTTGCAATTCAACATCGTCATTGTTACAGGGTTGATCATCGCATAAACATCCCAAAGAGTCGGAGCCTTATGAAAAGAACTTTGTTTGTCCTTTTGTTTTGCGGCCTCGCGATTTCGGCCCCGGCCGATGACCGTGTTCGCATCACCTATGCGAGCCGCTCGATCTCTTCGATCCTCGCATTCATCGCCGATGACAAGGGCTTCTTCAAAGAAGAAAGCTTAGAGCCTCAGCTTATCTTGACGCGCGGGACCACGGCGATGGCCGCGGCCGTCGCCGGCGACGTCGAAGCGATCCATATCATGGGCACTGCCATACGGGGAATCATTCAGGGCCTCCCATTAAAGGTGCTGGCGGTGAACCAAAAGGTGCCGCTGTTTTGGCTAGTCGCACGCCCGGAGCTAAAAACATTCAACGATCTCAGAGGCAAAACGATGGCGGTCACAACCATCGGGGGCAGCCAGCAGCTCGCCGGGTTTCATATGCTGCGCAAGGGAGGGCTCGACCCAACAAAGGAGATCACCAGCATCGTCTCCGGTGACGTGCCAGCCCAGCTGCAAGCGCAGATCTCCGGGC
>OCZV010000229.1_pt1 | contig 20570 bp, 23 predicted proteins | sample 1539051 | NCBI WGS metagenome assembly OCZV01 (sample SAMEA3113581, study PRJEB22503) | soil metagenome
GCGCCGGGAGTGGGACTCGAACCCACGAGTCCTTGACGGACATCAGCTTACACGTAAGCCTTAGATCTCGAGGCTGACCCCTTTTAGGGTCGACGACTTACCTAGCTTGGGTACCCCGGCGAGCTCTGTTAGTTACCTTTCAATTTTATTCTTTGGATGTTTTTACTATTTGTGATTACAAAAGCTCAAGCGATTTCTTAGCCTCCAGATTTAAGAAGGGGATTTTACTAACGTAATGGTGAATTGATGCCGCAGATAGAGAGGCTATGATATGAGGAAATCATTTATCGGTTATTCTTTCTAACTTTCATACGGCAGTGATTTTAGAGCAACACCCAGGATTCAATACATACACATTGGATTGACGAACCAAAGTATTCTTCCACCAAATAAAACTAGGGAGCCATGACAGATTTTTCGAAATGCAATCTATCGGAGCCTGATTCTACTTCCATATAGGCGTTAGCAACATCATATTGTCAATCAGAAAAAACTGAAATTCTCTTTCACAGTAACGAGCACCATATGACTATTTGTTCTTTCAATCGAAGGAAGAGCAAGATCTCTCTTGACAAAGTTGCTGAGTTCTCTACGATTTCTGAATTTGGCTATAATTATCATGTCAGTTAGCCCTGTTATATCATAGACCGCACATACGTTAGGAATTCTACACATTGCGCGTTCAACCTCTACAATCTTACCCTTCTGAGCAGTGACCTCTATTATAGCTGTCAAATCGTATCCCAATTTTTCATGATCTACAATTGCGGAATAGGATTTTATTATGCGATGATCCTGAAGTTTGTTTATTCTGGAAAGAACAGTGGGCGCTGAAACTCCTATTTGGTCGGCTATTTTTCTATATGAAAGTCTTGCATCAACTAGGACACTTTTCAAGATCTTTGAGTCTATTTCATCGATACTCAACAGTTGTTTCTAAGCCTGTTTCTAAATCACAAGTCTGATAAACCTTGTGATATCCTCGAACGGTAGAGAAGTGCAGTTGTATCCGCTAATGGCTTTGTTATTGCTTCGCAGTACACACGATTCCCATCTCATAGTGCATTTTGCTCATAATTATAGTTGTACTTTTCTGTAAGGTTTAACTCGTTGTTGTGGGACATCCATTTGTAGCTAGTTTAGCTCTAATGATGGAGGTTGCAAACAGTTATCAGGATCATCCGGAATATCTCGATGCTGTGATCCACAACTGGACTTTTCTTCATCCACTGCCGAAAAAAGAAATAGGACAGAATAGCTAGTCGTTGGGGTTTCGATCTGTGCAGTAAACGTATTCGAAGTATAATCCTAGTAAGCAGAGGTGTAATATTACTACTCTACATAATGAGTCTTAGCGAGCTGGTCGTAGAATCTCACAGATTTTATATTTACGAATTCAAGCATACCATATTTTGAAAGCTCTCGCCCAAATCCACTATTCTTAATACCACCAAATGGAACCCTTGGATCAGAGAGTACTACATTGTTAACAGTCACGATGCCTGATTCTACCATTCTAGATAGTCTTTCGGCCTTGTCCAGGTTTTGTGTCCATATACTTGCACCGAGACCAAATTTGGAATCGTTTGCAATCTTAATGGCGTTTTTTTCATCTTCAGCAATCAGGATAGGTGCCACAGGCCCAAAGGATTCCTCCTGAGCTATTTCCATATCAGGATGGATTTTGCCAAGTACTGTTGGACTGTAATAATATCCCTTACTCTTCAGTTTCGCTCCGCCAGTGAGTAACTCTGCTCCTTGACTAATAGCCCGCTTGACCATGCCCTCTATGGCTTCTAGGCCTGAATGATTTACCAATGGCCCCACATCTGTATCCTCCGATAAGGGATCACCAACTTTGAGTTTTTCTGTTTTTTGCACAAAGAGCTCGATGAACTCATCTGCAACTTCGTCGACAATGATGAATCGTTTTGAAGCTATGCAACTCTGTCCACAATTGATAAAGCGGCCCTTGACCGCCCCTGTAGAGGCTTTCTCTATGTCAGCGTCCTCACAAACTATGAATGGGTCACTCCCCCCTAATTCTAGAACCGTCTTCTTCAGGTGGGCTGTAGCCCTTTGAGCAACTTTGGAACCCACAGGAACACTTCCTGTGAAGGTTACGGCATTTGTACTCTCAGAATCTATCAGGTATTCTGCAACTCTAGAATCGCCTACAGCCGTTTGAAACACCCCCTCTGGCAATCCTACTTTCTCAAAAATTCTCTCAATTTCTATTCCGCATTGCATTGTAGCACTTGCAGGCTTAAGTACAATTGTATTGCCAGACATAAGAGAAGGAGCTGCGAATCTTAGGGCTTGCCAATACGGAAAGTTCCATGGCATAATGCTTGCTATAACGCCCAGGGGTTCAAAAGTAACAAAACTTTTTCTAGCATCTGTATTAATTACATCATCCGTCGTAAATATATCTCCGTGATCTGCGAAATATTCTATCCCCCAAGCACATTTTTCAACCTCTGACCTAGACTCCTTGATCGCTTTACCCATTTCATTGGTAGCTATAGTAGCGAGTTTTTCCTTTTCTTTCCTTAGTTGGCTAGCAAAGTCATACATGTAATCTGCCCTTCTGTTCCCGTTATTGTTCCCTACTACTCTCCATTTTGTTTTGAAGGCCTCTTCTGCTTTTTTTGTCATTCGCAGAAGGTGTTCTTCAGAGGGTATATCGTATTCTCTAAGAATTTCTTCTGTCGCAGGATTTATGGTTCTTACCTTCATTTTAATCAGACTATATATCCCAATACCGCAGCTGGTCGTTCTCACATTTAATATATCTTAGCGAGTAAACATGTGACATTGGATTCTCCTCAGTTGTCAGTCTATATTATGCTTTGGCCATTGACTCAAATCTAAAATGAAGAGACAAGATTCACGCCAACAAATATTGCCCCTCGAAATTTGGTGAGCCTCGATAAGGACTGGCTATCTATCTACGAGTTTGATCCCGGATGTCTCGTTATCAAGAAATGCTTTTAACGTGAATCCAAAACCAGGTACGAAGAGACCAGGGCTAGCATTATAAAATTCTGTTACGCGGTCCAAATCTAATAGGTATATGTTAGATATCTCAGAGGGATTGATTGAGATATGCTTTATTGTTTCATCATCACGCAAGTATAACTTGTAGATTGTAACAAATGCGGTCTTTTTCCATCGATTGCTAACATTACTTCGACCATAACTACCGTAGCTATCATAATTATCATCGTACTCCTCCTTTACATCCATGTACATCTTACATATCTCTATTAAAGGGCGGGAGTGATTCATAAGTCCCAGCTCTTCTCGAATTCGTCGGGACGCTGCCTGGAGATAACTCTCGTTAAACTCTACTTGGGCACTCACAGATTCAGAAAAAAGACCACCGTGTCTTCTTTTGTGGGAGGCTCGTTTTTGCAATAAAAGGCGATTGTGACCATCAAGTATGAAGACTGATGCAAACCTATGGATCAAACCCCGAGAATAGACGACCTCAGGCAGAGCAGAACCTATGATATTATCCTGCTCACTCACAATCGCCAATTCCTGACTAGTATATGGATATGGGGGAATCATATTTTTTCTGTTGCTACAAGGTGACCTAATTCTATTGTGCTATTACGTGTTTGTGATCTGTTGTATAGATAAAAAACAGTATAGAATCTTACTATAGAATTAATTGACCGGTGTACATCGGTCTACATCTGATACCCCTGGTATAACATTATAAATTACTGACGTAGACCTTATGAACGAGTATACGGTGGGCTCGGCAGACACAATCCTTGAAAGGTATTATGACAATCCCATCCTAACACCCAACTTAAAGAATTGGTGGGAATCAAAATGTGTGTTTAACTGTGCCTCATTGTACGACGGTAAGAAGGTCCATTTGCTTTATCGCGCAGTCGGCGAGTACAAGGATTACATTTCAAGGTTGGGATACGCCTCCAGTAACGATGGCTTTACATTTACAAGAAAAAATGACATGGTTACCAAACCTGTCAAAACATACGAAAGATATGGGATAGAAGATCCTCGTTTGTTCCAATTGGAATCTAGAGTTTACTTTACTTATGTAGTTCCTTCAAACTATGTTAGAGAATCTCCAACCGTTTCTACGGCACTAGCAGGAACAAAAGACTATCGTGAATTTAAGCGACTGGGGCTAATAACCCCAACTTTGCATGACGATAAGGATGTCGTTTATTTTTCTTCAAAGATGCCTCCAACATCGAGGGATCTAAAATCATCAAACGGACAAGACTTATTGTGTTATTTTTCCTTGCATAGGCCCAGTTCCTGGATCGGGGAGTCATATGGTGTGGACAAACCTAGTATATGGCTCGCTGAAAGTTTTAACCTAAAAAATTTCCAGAAGTATTCAATACTTTTAAGACCAGAACAAGATTGGGAAGCTGCAAAAGTTGGAGCAGGTCCGCCCCCCATTAGAACCAAGCGAGGTTGGTTAGTAATATACCACGGCGTAAGTAAATCTAAGGTCTATAGGGCAGGAGCGGCCGTCCTCGATTTGAATGAACCTAATAGAGTACTAGCACGATGTAAATATCCTATCCTAGAACCTGAGACAGAATACGAGAGAACTGGTGATGTTAATAACGTAGTATTCCCATCTGGCGCTTGTGTCATAGATGGAAAGCTATTCCTCTACTACGGAGGTGCTGACAGGGTTTGCTGCCTTGCCACTGCTAATCTCGATTCTCTTGTCAACTATGTTCTAGAGGGCAATTAATTGAAGATCTATATGGAATTAACAGGCTGGATCTTGTCAATTGGTCAAACAGTTAACATCTAATGTTTTTGGAGAAGCCGTATCTTTTATTTGCTACCCTTTTTGATTTTTCTAGTGGACTTGCAATTAAGTATCAAAGTGCTGAAGTGAACATCTCTATCTCTTCAAAGCGTCGCGTAGACTCATTCGCTGATCATGAGGTGTCGAGGAGCTACTAGTTGTGTTGCCCGCACTTTGAGAATCTCCATTGTCCGCTCCTGACAACGGCGTTGATGGACTGTGGATGATATTTGAAGAATTAGTTGGACTGGTATCACAGACCCCATCTACGCATTCGGTTTTCTCGCACATTCCAATACCGTCGCATGAGATACTGGTACTCTTGTCTTCGGCTTGGACTGTATTTGGATCTGTTAAAGGCATCATAATTCCAACTTGAGCTGTAAAGACGCATGCAAAGGTTATTGCTATCATTTTGTCAAAAAATATCATAACCATGATCATTGTGGAGCAATGACATGGTATAATTGGGTTAGTTTAATTAGTTATAGAGGATATGCAGTGTCATTTCATCGTCCCTACCTTGCACGAACATTTTTTGATCGAATTTGATGAATAAACAAAAAAAATCCAATTCTGAAACAAATTCGAGTTAGTATATTCAGTTGCTTAACATCTAAGTTTATTAGATATTTTCTGTAATTGGGCCTCATTCAGTGGCAAGCTTGGATTTGAATGTCTATCAATTTGTCTCCTCTGCAATGATTAAAAAAATTACTCCTGCTCAGATCAACTAATAGAATTGAAAAGGACGTTACATTGTCAATCATCGACCTTTTGTATCGAATTTTAATATGGTGGAAGTGGTTGCGAAGAGAGAACTTCTTAGACACGTTTTTTGTCGAGATGTTTGTTTACTAGAAAGGTCTGCTTAAGGACAAGAAAAATATACGGTTTAAGAAAGAATTACATCAAGTCTTATGTGGAATCATAAAGCTGTAATTGAGAATTTTTTGACCCTTCACTCTTCTTTATATGTCTGGACCTGGCTCAAAGCTCTTCATTATGATTACCATATTCATTATGACCATCAGAAGCTTGCTATGACTTGTACGGTAGGAATTGTATCTGGATTATTAATTCTTTTATTTTCACCTTCTGATTCTAATGCAGATATGCCGGCGGGAGGTCTACAACAAAGGATAGGAAATTATGATGTTAGTGTGAAGACCGAACCCGTACAGCCCCAAGCGGGCACAACTGTTAAGATTATTATGACCATAGCTGCCATCAATGGCGATGATATAAGTGGAATTCCGGTGGATATAACAATCAAGGGTGATGGCAATACATTGTCGGGTTTGAATCGACCGGTAGCTGTTCCATCCGGACATTATACTTATCAATACAAATTCGAAAAACCTGGTATTTACAGTCTAGATGTAGAAATATACGATATTTATTTTACCGGCCATCAAGTTTCTTTTACTTTCCCAATTGAAGTAAAGGACACTTTTTTTGGCTTATGGGGTCCCTCTGATATGGTGGGCTATATTCTAGTACCTTTAATTGTCATTATAGTCTCAACTATCCTTGCCCGCACTATATGGCAAAATCACAAGACTAAGTTGAAATATATTTCTCACGACGATAGGAAGTGAGGCTTTCACTCCCTAGGATCTTGTTTTCAACTATGACTCTGACAGAAGCTCATGCATTATTAGTGGATAATCAACGGTAATAGGAAGGAGATACTCCCCCTCACAGCAAGGTATTACAATACTTTTAGGATATTCAAATTGTTCTTTATTATGTTTCATTTTGCCTTGTCGCAATATATGTACAAGAATGGGTTCAAGTATTGGAAGTTATAGTCTTGGGATAAAATATTGCCGTAGATGTGAAGTATATTTATTTCATGACGGATATATCTGTCCATGCTGTAAGTGCCCCCTAAGGACGTCACCCAACAATAGAAAGGGTAAGGAAAAATTACGTATGAAACGTACAATACAATAGTAGCATTTATTCACGTGACAGATTACTGGACAAGATAAAAGACTCACTAGTGATACAAGAAATTTTGTTTCACGGATTTGCGTATAATAAACTTCTACCTTGAAGCGATAGGCCCTAAATCGTCCTCTAATTCCATGGAATACCTTTAAAAATACACCTTTTTCAGTGATTTCGTAATGTCTATTGGACCCACAGCTGTACGTAATGAGATTAGATATCCCTGCCGCAAAACTCAGCCACTTTGTTCCTATACAAACTTCCACCAAAGCACCATAAAACAATAGAGCTCGGATACCAAATCGTATGTAATAACTAATAAATGATGAATTTGCTTAGTATTGGATATTGGCAAGAATCTCTGTCGTTACTTTACCTCCATTAGACGATATAACTTGGAAATATGAAGTAGAGGTAACTGAAAGTGATGGAAGCGGTTCTCAGACGACCCACCAAGTTACGATGGACAAGGGTTACTACATGGATCTTACAGAAAGAGGACGCACAATTCCTGAAGAATTTGTCAGGAAGTCATTTGAATTTATTCTTGATAGAGAGTCTAAAGATTCAATATTACGACAGTTTGACATCTCTCAGATAAATGATTTCTTTCCGGAATACGAGAAAGAAATCAAGAAAGTATTGGATCGCAGCTGATATGACTTATGTACAGCAAGAAACTTGGATTTGAAGTTAGATTTAACTTGGAGTCTAAAATACACAGTAGGTTGAAAATTGCTATAGTGAATTGCCCCTCCTACAAGGAGTGAATTGTAAAGTAACTCGATCAAAGCAAATAGAATGCTAATAATGTTACAAAATGATATCATTCCCCAACTCCAGACTTTGATATTGTCCCTCCCATGGTGATAATCATTCAGCTGGAAATGCTCGCAGTATTTCACTAATTATATTACAAATTGACAGCTCCTCATAATCTGGAGATTCCGGAAGACAAAAATGGTTGAAAAGCGGTTAATGAAGGTAGTTTTGGGGTTAAAAGGTCGTAAACTGCAAAGAAAAACCGTAACATGTACATTTTGTAGAAATAGTCAAGGTTTTAACCCGGTTCGACTGGCGGGTGGTTGGGTAGACTTATGTGCATGCTGTAAGAAGGAACTGGAAATAACGAATCAGGTTATCCCTACTGTTTAGTCACACTAAGACCATTTGGTTACCGTTACCAAATATACTTTTACTCCCTTGTCTTCTTATATAGCGGGAGCAGTGTAATGATCCATAGTACATTTGCCGATTTGGCGGCCAAAAATATTGATATCGGATAGTGGGGATTTTCTCTTTTATTCATGTTCCAATAACGACAGCAAAATAATGATTACTTTAATGGATAGAAGCGGCAATATAGTAAAGAACGAGGAATTACCTTTGACTTTGGAATGCTTTCTTAAGGTAATGAAGAATATGGGATATAAAGCAATTCGGGATTGACATCTAATTAACATCTAATTACATAAGTAACTGTTAATCCCAGTTATCCCCCACCTGGTTAATAACTCTCTATTCCATTGGTAACGATTTGATGCGCTCAGGCTGTGTTAATATCACCAGTGATTTAATAGCGTTTTAAAGTGGTTAATTAAGGCCTTTCTATACCATGTTTATGCATGTAAGTTTAGTTATCAACGTCATTAAATCGCTAATGTATTTTAATATGAAATGCTATTATGTCAGTGATGACTGCTCCTCTTTCTTTGTGAAGGAGTGTAATGAGCCTTAGCGAATTATTAATCAAGTCAGTTAAGATAGTAAACTTTTACAGCTAATTACTTGTATTATGTACTTAAGAGATTGTCCCTTTCTCCTGTAGAGGAAGTGTCTGTCTGTAATAATGGAACAAACTCGTTAACCGCTGGAGAGGTTGTCTAATCAGCCTACTCGTAGCCATTCCTGCCTGCTAGCGTTGCCAGAACCTTCTGAAACGGGTGCCTACCTTTAGCTTCACGTATTGGGTGTATTTATTATATAGTACTAGACTATAATTATTTCAGCTAATTATGCAAGATAGGTACGACCCATGAGACTTGCAAGTCAAAATGTGGGTCGCCTACCTTATCCTGATATGCGTGCCTTCGTATAGAAGGAGTCCTATGCAATACTTCGGTGTACTGCGCTGTCCCCTATGCAAATATAGTATAAAAACGATTTAAGTTGTCACATTATGAGACTAACCACGCAACAGATCGTCGAACCGCTTATATAATAAGTTGGTTCTGGAACTGTAATAAAGCTAGGCGGCTAGAGAAGAAACATCCAACCAAAGACCCTAGCCGCCTGCCGTTAGCTCACCGCACCCTAGCTTTTGGCCTGCAGATGGAACATGTCAGACAGGCCCAAGTCGGCGAGTTACGGTATTTACGAATACGCAAAAATGATACTTAAAAGTTAGGAGAGTCTAAGAAAAGGCAGACAGTGAATCATCATGACCTACTATCTCATTATTATCACGTCTACGCCGTCCCTTGTTCCAGGTCCCTACTTGGCTGTGTTTACACGATGCTGATATCTTTTGCCGAGTAGCCTCTGAATGAACCCTTTTATTCTTGTTCCAAATGACATGATTACTATAATATTATAGGCGAGTATTCAAATTAACTTTGTGTTTCATAGAATGCCTAACCAGTACTACCCAGCGTTTCGGAGAATTATTCGTTAGTCAAACTTAATATTATTGCTTTATGCTTTGGGAACTTCCGAACGAGCTTGCTTCTTGTTCCTAGCTCAAAATCGTTGCTGTCAAAGCCAGGAGTCACAGTACATCCAATAAGCGCGAACGACGTCCTATCATCAACCCTGGCTCCGAACCACGAGCCGGCTCTGATTATGACATGGCAATGCTCTCCATGACCGATATCAGTACCAAGCCTAAATTGCGTCAAATGGCCTTCATCATCAATAACATAAATCGTTACTGAGCTTCCCTTATAAAAATGCCAGATTTCGTCTGATTTAAGCCTATGGAAGGCAGAAAAGTGACCCCTTCCTCCATCCAACAAGTAATATATCAAAGTTACCGTAGATCGCGTATTATCTCGTGATACTTTAATTTTGTTTTTTCGAGAAGATGTATAAATTGTAGAAAAATTAGACCTATAAGTTTCCCTATAAAATCCGCCCTCGCCAGGCAATTCTACAAGGTTCAGCTCCTTTTTTATGCATTCGAATTCAGTGTTCGTTACTACCTGGATAGATTGGGGTAAAAATAAACCATTGCATTAGATGTTGCCTAATTCTAGATAGTGATAAATGACAAGTCTGGAGCTAATTTCTGTGAAAAATAGAATCTGTCTGGACCAGGGTAATTAGATGCTATCCGATAATGCAAGGGAGTATATGGAGTAGCTTCGGCCAGCTCGAAACCTGAAAAAGATTCTCTAATCAGTTTTTCAAAAGAGAACAAATAGAATTGTGAACGTGCTAGATAGTAGTAGGGGACCAAATTGTTAATAATGTACTGATCACAAAAATAACTATCAAATTGATTTTCCAGGAGATCATAATGCAGTCAGAAGTTCCTGGTGATTCACTATCTTCCTTGTTTCTTGTTCAGGATTTTGCCGTAGTCATGATTGTTGCCGCCGTGATACTTGCGGTTACTCATAAGCTAAAACAACCTATGATTATAGGATATATTGTGGCCGGTATGATAATAGGTCCACATACCCCGCCATTCAGCCTGATCCAAAGCATTGATACTCTAGACGCTTTTTCCGAGTTAGGAATTATTATGTTTCTATTCGTCATCGGTACTGACTTTCCCATTGCCAAACTAAGGTCAGTAGGCCGAATATCAATCATAGTAGCACTCAGTGAAACAATTGGTACGATGATTATTTCGTATTATGTAGCTCAGGCCTTACAATTCTCTTTTAGAGATTCACTATTCCTCGCACTAGGTATGTCTATTTCAAGTACGATAGTGATCGTACGAATCCTAGAAGAGCTCAGTATGATTAGAGACAAGTCAGCAACACTTATGCTAGGAGTCTTAATCGTTGAAGATATTATTGCCATTACGGCCCTCGGAATATTCCAGTCTATAGCTATCGAGGGAACAAGTGATAGTAACCAAACCGCATCTGTAATTCAGATAGCAATCTCCGTTGCTATTGTAACTGCATTTATTGGAATCACTCTTACCTTGGGCTCGAGATTCATTCCGAACATAATAGACAAGATAGGTAAGACTAATGATTATAACTTACTCCTTATCTCTATACTTGGCTTAGCTTTTGGATTATCTTTCTTGGCATCATCTCTTGAATTGTCGGTAGCAACGGGAGCATTTCTCGCAGGAGTGTTGGTCGCCGAATCCAAGAGTGCTGCAATAGCAAGGGTAGTAACAGTCCCATTAAGAGACGTATTTTCTGCGCTGTTCTTTATTTCAATAGGTGCCCTTATGGATATATCTCAGATCCCATTTCTAATTCTTCCCGCCTTAATTCTAATCGTGACTACGTTTGCCTCAAAATTATTGATAATATGTGTTATTTTGCTAAGGACTGGATATGATAAGAATATCGCTCTAAGGACTGGCCTTGGTCTATCATCCGCACGGGCTGAAATGTCATTGGTGGTTGCTAAGACAGGTCAGCAAATTGGAGCTATCTCGACCAGCATATTCCCGATAATAGGTATAGTAACCATAATAACTACATTCATAACCCCTTACGTAATGAGATTCGCAAAGGACCTAAAGTTGTCATCTGAGACACCAGCCGAATAGTTAAGAGGATGTCAAAATTTAAGCAGATGCGTCCAAGATATCCTCATTAGCTTTAGAGAAGTGTGATCGATGCGTAAGGGCCAGCTGATAAGGGAACTGCTATTCTGGCCCCAATTGTGCAGATTGGGATCCCTGATTCTCAAGATAGTGAGTTTCGAACTTAAATACATTTGGATTGAAAGTAGAATTATGATAATGATAAACATTAAAAAAACAAAGCGTCTGCCTTTTGCCAAATACGCAAAGACCGCATCAAAGCATGATTCACTTGCAAACCAGCAACAAACTTCTTGTATCGGAAATGGTAAATCATTATATTCATTCAGACAGAAAATAGGCCTTCTGAAATGATTGGCAATAGTTACGCTTTCCTTTTAACACTTTTATCACTACTAATAGTATGTTCTTCGTCTACGCCAAACTCGTTATATGGCCAGATGTCGGATGCCAACAAGTCACGACTGCAGAATGCAACTAGTGGTTCAAGTCTTGACGTATTGTTGGAACCTACCCCATATCCTGTTAAAGTGAATGAGAGTTCAACCCAATTCAAAGTATCATTTCTAAGGCCGGATACTAATGCATTACAAGAGCATGTCGATTTTAATCTAAGAATTTATGACAATAATAGTCGAGTATTCCAAGCGACTAATTCCACAGGTCAACCAGAGGTTCCTTTGCATGCGACCGATGGAGTAATGATGATACCTATGCTAAATTACAAATTAAGTCAAGGCGGTCAGTACAGAATAGAAATTCCTGTGTATGGAATTTTATTTAATCCAATAAGACCAGAATATGCCAATTTTACCATCAATGTCTTGGATTAACAAACAATTATTATTGCTATTGCTAGCACATCCTGTTAGACCTCTTGTGTTCATGCAAGATGATCCACAATCTAACTCTTCCTAAAGATATTGAGTCCTGTTGCATTTATTTCTCGACAGGTAAAGCAAAATCAGGATTGCGGCGTCTTCACTGTTGGTTTCAGACTAGATTCAAACTTAGTGTCAACAACTATAATCAGATACAGTTGAACTTGAAAACTAACATAGGAATAAGCCTAAATATTGGATAAAAGAAAGTGCTCTAACCAATTTAGTATCTTCTAATCAGTTTCCAAACTTTGTAGAGATTGATAGTACAGGCAGGCCTACGTCATGTCACGTTTTATGTAAACTGGTGAGAAATTTCGCAAGTTTACATCTTTCAGATGCAGCATTGTCCTCACTAGTATAACGATTTTTACTTAAGCAAAACATTAGCCTTTATTCGGTAGCTATGATGTTCTCTTTTATCTTGGTTTTCATATCGGAGGTCATTTCCTCGGTTCTTATCGCATGCACTTCCCACACATGTTTAACAGCTTTGGAAGCTACTTCCTCGTTCGAATCTCCAACAATCATGTAGTCACAGTCCAGACCCACGTCCCTACATGCCAATTTCATCATATCTCTCTTTGAGGTTCTGCCACATTAAATTTATAAATTCTGGTTTATAAGAAATCGACCAATAAGGACGAAAAATTATAAGTCTAATGAGGTACGAACCATTGTGGCAAAAAAAGCCAGCCAATCCACATTTACTCGCTATACACGGATAGAGGTACAAGACTTGGAGAAGAGAATGAGAGACAAATCTGCAGAAGAGATATTGAGATGGGCCATTGAAACGTATGGTGAAAGGGTGGCCTTAGCTTCAAGTTTTGGGGCCGAAGATGTGGCCATAATTGATATGATGTCGAAGATTGATGCAGAGAGAACAAGGGTTTTTACGTTGGACACTGGCCGGCTAAACCAAGAAACCTATGATGTAATGGATGAGATTAAGAAGAAATATGGAATCTTTGTGGACATTTATTGTCCTGATCAGCGCGAACTAGAAAGTATGCTCAGAACTCACCGAATGAATTTGATGTATGACTCTGTTGAAAATCGAAAGCTCTGTTGTGAAATTAGAAAGGTTCATCCCCTTGATAGAGCATTACGAGATATGTCAGGTTGGATTACTGGTTTAAGAAGAGAACAGACGTCGACTAGATCTACCATCAACAAGATAGAAATTGATTCTATTCATAACGATATAGTTAAGATTAACCCATTAGCAGATTGGGACAGCAAAATGGTTTGGGCCTATATCAAGCACAATAATGTACCTTACAATAAGCTCCATGACAAAGGTTATCCAAGTATAGGATGCGAACCTTGCACTAGGGCAGTACAACCGCATGAGGACCCACGTTCGGGAAGATGGTGGTGGGAAACTACAGCGCATAAAGAATGCGGGTTGCATTGGGATCCAACTAGGAATAAGTGACTGTGTAATTGACAAAAGGTGGGATGCCTCCACCTCATGGAGGTAAATTAGTAAATAGAATTAGTCCTCGCCAAAAGAGTCTTGATGAATTGTTCTCAGTTATTATTGATACCGATACGAGGAACGACATTGAGAACATCGCCGATGGCATTTTTAGCCCCCTAGAGGGATTTGTATGTCAAGCTGATTTTGAGAGTATTGTTAGTGAAGGAAGATTATCGAATGGATTGCCCTGGACGATTCCAATTGTACTTGATGTGGATAACGAAACCGCGATTAAGATGAAAAATGCAGTTGAAGTTGCACTAGTAAACAATAGTGAAACCTTCGGGGTTATATCAGTAGATGATATTTATCGATTCGATAAGCAAAAAGTTGCAAAAGAGATATACCAAACAGTTGATCTGCAGCACCCAGGCGTGATGAAAACTATGAGTATGAATGACGTGTTGGTTGGGGGAAAAATAAAAGTTTCCACCCGAATTCCTTTTTCACAATCAAGAAAGCTGAGGAAAACTCCTGCTGAAACTAGGAATGATATTCTAACTCGAGGATGGAAGAGTATAGTAGGTTTTCAAACCCGAAATGTACCACATGTAGCCCACGAAACTTTGCAGAAGACTGCACTTAGTCTATTTGATGGTCTATTTATCAATCCTCTTATTGGTAAGAAAAAATTAGGAGACTTTAAGGATGAAGTAATACTTCATACCTATGAAACCCTTCTCGATAGTTATTATTCGAGCGGAAGTGCGATGCTTGTTACCCTTCATACAGAGATGAGATATGCTGGCCCTAGGGAGGCAATTCATCATGCAATAATGCGCAAGAACTTTGGGTGCACACACCTCATTATTGGTAGGGACCACGCGGGTGTTGGCGACTATTATGAACCGCTGGCCGCGCAAAGGATATTTAATGAATACCCAGACCTGGAAATTGAACCAGTATCCTTTCCAGCCTTTTATTACTGCAAGAAGTGTCGAGGTTATTCTAGCGCAAAGATATGTCCGCACAATTCCGAAGAGAGGGAAGAACTCAGCGGTACTAAGATGCGAAAACTTGTAAGTTCTAGAACAATGCCAGCTGATCATTTAATGAGACCGGAGGTTGCCAAAGTCATACTTTCCTATGCCGAACCATTCGTCACATAATGAGGGAAAGCTTAGGTTAGTGGGTACGAGATCAGACATTAATGCTCTCAGCTCAGATTCCGATATCATAATTGATTAAGACAGCTCCTTTGGTATCTGCTCCGATCCCTCTATCGTCTAAGATCTCCTTTTGTGTGATTTGTATTTTTAGTTAGTCGCTTGGGTTTAACATATTCTGTAGACCATTCCCCCCGTTTTGCTTCGCTCCGAACTCCAACTATTTTCAAGCATTATTCCGACTAACTGATTGTTTTTGTTAAAGAAATGAACTTCCGTTACTATCAACCCACTATTCGTTCTTCTTACATTGATAAGATCAAAATCATCACCACTAATAATCTTGATGTATTAACAAAGTTGCATCCCCCGAGTGATATACGGTTCATTCAATGGAGCGATCGCAAATGCAAGTTCATCGTGGGTTTTATTAAATGGGCTATTCTTGCTAGAAGCCAAAAGCTGGGGCTCTATCTCACCTGTTTGGAAATTCTTGTCATGTGATGGGCAGATTGCTGCCATATTTTCTGGTAGGAATGATTCTTGTCGCCGTAATCCATCGTCTTGAATCCCAATTCGGTTGAAGTTTATGAATTTAAGCACTGGACATCCGCAAATCACTTATCCATAGAGTGATTCCTCTTTAAGCCGGTTTTGGATCGCGTGAGGGACAATCATCTAGGTTTCAGAGGTGTGCATTTCTGTCTTATATTACTGATTTGAAATCTGTAAGAAATCCGGATGGCATGCACGAAAACTCGAATTTATGTTATTCCGATATAGGTAAATACAAGTGGGGATTTGTCAGGATAGTAATCATCTCACCGTTCCTGAACAATGCAATAGTTCCTAACGATAGGTCGAGGCAAAGGTATACATAATCGCATTGTATGCTACCATTTTCTGTCCAATCGTCACAACAATGAGGTTCCTAAATGGAATGATATATTCGGCCCTTAGTTTCTGAATGCATGTTTAATATAAAGGCAAATATTCCAAAACGGTTAATATTGCATTGAATAAGTGAATAAGCGACAAGATGGTTTTACGAATATTTCTTCTTTTGTTACTGTTTGGATGTGTTTTTCAGGTTAGTTCCACGATTGGACAGAGTCAGGAACTTTTGCAAAATATTCAACCAATTAAGACAACAGATACAAAAAGTAATGAACAGATTGTATATGCATTCAATGTGTCTAACGCAGATCGGAGAAACCCGGTAAATTACACTCTTAATACCCCTATCGGAGAAAATTGGATCTTGACAATCCAGAATAACATGTCTTATGCACAAAGGGACGACGCGAAGACAATCATTAGATTACATGAAGCTAGCCCAAGTGAGAAATTCGTTGAGATTGCCATGTTTGGCGGTACCTCTGACAAATTTTGGACTGCAGTGAATACGGAAGAATCAGGATATATCAGAGTGTATGAACGAGACACCGGGGGTTGGAGTAAAGATGATTCAATCGTTGTTGGACATGGAAATAATCAGGGTTTATCCGTGAATAACGGTCAAAGGATAGTAACAGATCGACTGTCCCTGGACGGATTTAATCCAAGTTACATAACGATCTATGGCAAGGACAGTTCAAATTCACCGCTGAATACCTATGGAGGGACCATTTCATTTGATTTAATCTTTGGTGACCCGTCAGAGTCTCCAGTCTATTATGTCCCCTTTGCCATGCTTGCAGGGGTAGGGGGCTTGGTTGTGGTCCTGGTAGTATTCAAGAAAAGATCTAATCTACCTTAAATTTCTTTAGCTAATTCAAGAATAAGAGAACTGACTGACTGAAAACATAAATTAGAAAGCAACAACGAAGAAATTCTTTACAATAATTGCTGATTTTCCCAATATGATGATCGCTGGCTTAGTGCGGGTTTAATATTGTAAATCTCAATAGTCTAGTTTTGGTGATTCCCGATCTCTACAAATTATTAGTATTGCCAATCCTAAACTACAGAATTTTTATAGTAATCACAATCATTCCTAAGCTGACACAAATTACACTGAGGATTTCTGGGCAAGCAAATATTTTGTCCATACATCACAAAAGTATTATTGATTCTCGTCCAATTTCCCCTCTTTGTTAAATTGGCTAATTCAATCTCTGTCATTTCTGGAGTTTTGGTAGCGACAATGCCAAGTCTATTTGATATTCTATGAACATGAACATCGACTGGTATAGCGGGTTTGTTAAAGCCATAGACAAGGACACAATTGGCAGTTTTTCGTCCCACCCCTGGTAACTCTAAAAGCTTTTCTACTGATTCTGGAACTTTTCCCTTGTATCTGTGGGTTATTATTCTAGCCACATCTTGTATTCGCTTGGCTTTAGCATTGTAAAATCCTATGCTTCTTATTATCTCCTTTATTTCTTCCAAGTTGGCATTAGCCAATTCCTTACTATTTTTAAAACGCAGAAATAGATTATGCACTATTTTAGTCGTACTTTCGTCTCTTGTACGAGCAGATAATATGGTTCCAATCAATATTTTGAAGGGATCACTTCCTTCCTCATGTCTCAAAGATTCAAGAGCAGTAATTCTCGGTGTTCTAGTAGTCTGCAACGCTGCTTCCATCTTCTTAAGAATCCTTTTGATCGAGACCACAATGGATCATTTTCACACTCAAGGTTATAAATTTGATAAAACAGGTTAGTAGATCAGCATATCATTAGATCTTCAAGTAATTCATTTCCTTCGATGTCATTAGGTGTAAATAAATTAAGTCTTCTCGAAACCAGAGTGAATACTCCAATACGCAGTCAAGAAGTATCTTATTATCACCGAGTGATTCGTAAGCTACACTAGTAGAGGGAAAAGAGAGATGTTAGAAAAAGCGGCAGGTGATTCAACTGCGGAGAGGCTGATCATTATTTGTCTTACTGGCATGCCAGGTGCGGGAAAGTCGACGGTAGCTAGCTCGTTGAAGGAGAAGGGATTCTTTGTTATAACTATGGGTGACATAATTAGAGAGGAGGCCCAACGACTTAGGCTCGATCTCAATGACACAAATTTGGGGATACTGATGGTACAGTTGCGCGAAGAGCTTGGTCCAGGGGCGGTGGCTGAACTTGTTGTGAAGAAAATTGACTCAATATTGATATCTAAATGCAAGGGAGAAATTCCTGTCGTGGTTGTTGATGGCTTAAGGAGCATAGCTGAGGTAACCGTTCTTAATCGTGTTGGCCAAGTGCGGCTCTTGGCAATTCATGCATCATCACATGTTCGATTTGCTCATTTGAAGGAAAGAGGAAGAACTGACGCCCCTGTGGCTCAGAGCGATTTTGTGGAGAGGGAGAGAAGAGAATTAGAAGTGGGAATTAGCGAAGTTATTGCGCTCGCCGATGAAGTGATCTCAAACAATAGTCTTACTATTGACCAACTAAAATCCAATGCGATTGAAATCATTATGAATTGGATCAACTCATTGAAACTAAATTCATCACGCTATCATCTACTCTAATGGCTGAAAGAAGAACTACACAGCATATCACGTAATTCTGTAGACATGTATCATTACAATTTCTAGTTCTTGTACTCGGTGTAGGGTATTCTTTAGCAACTCTGGCCCTTCATCTAAGAGTGTGCTGTCCGATATTCAGTGACTACCCCAACCCACGATAAAGCACTAATCAGTATGGTATTGTGTGTGATTGTGAGTCTGTATCATCCTCCTAAAGTCCTCACTCATAACAGCAGCATCAAGCAGAGTGCGACTTTCAACACTTCCAGAAGTACCACGTTTTATCCATATTATGTTTCCATCAAGATCCACCTCTAGCATCCCCGATCTCTGCAAGTAGCCCAACACAGCAATTATTTTTTGGGATGAGAGTCGAGGTTTAAACATTTTCTCCAATTCCCTTAGCTTTGGAAACTCACCGGATTCTAATTTTTCTTCCAATCCGTGAAGAAAGAAATTAACATCTTCGTCGCTAATTTCATTCACTGGTCTCTGTTTAGCTCTGATCCTCTGTTTTCCCTTTGATTTCTTCGTGGTCTATGTTTCGCCTTGGATGCTCTAAAACCTTTCTGAAATCATTCGAAACGCATGCATCAATGGATCAATGGACATTTCAACAAGCGATAGGAAACCTTCTATGTCACTAATCTCCTTTGTAGAACCATTCGATCTCTAATCAGGTAATGATACATAGACTCCCCCATCTTCCGGTTTGACAAAAACCTCATAAGTTCTTAATGGCTCTTCAGCGGGCGGATTAAGTGGGATCCCTTTTTCTAAACTAAAGGCAGATAAATGAAGGGGGCACGTTACTGTTTTTTCATCTTCGTTTAGAATGCCCATAGATAGATCCGCATATTGATGAGTACATATTCCATCTGTTGCATAAATTTTGCCTCCAATCTTGGCAATTAATAGACGCTTATTGGCTTTGTGCGAGCCGTTGTCAACATTGGCTTGATAGTCGAAACCCATTATATCACCGTCTTTTAAAGTATTTTCGTCACACACTCTCAAATATGCAGTCATAGATGAAGAAATATACTGCTGGTATTAATACGTATAAAGCCAAGGAAAAATAGATGTGAACTCCTGCATTTCTTCAATCAATGATCGGTGCATCGCCGCATGCATATTGGAGATCAGCTAGCATCAATTTTGGCGTTTGACATACTCCTACGAATTGTTGATACGTACCAATAATTGATGAGTATCCTTCCCGAGATCTTTCACCATTTTTTGCTCCCGCAACCTATTCTTGTACTTGAAATTTCTTGGTGTGCCTCTGAGTCTGTATCCACAGCATGGACACCAGAGACCCATCCAATTGAGAAAGATTTCACAGACTTGGCAACGCTTCTGACCAGCCGCATATCTTCCTAAGCCTACTGGTTTCTGAGCTTTATGCCTAATACAGATACCTTTGCACGCCATAAGTTATCCATCCCACCTCTAATTTTCTTACCCAATATTAATACGCATTACATGCTTATAATATATTTCAGAAATTCCTTAGCGACCAAAAATTCGAGGGTAATAAGATAATAGAATTCCTTAATATCGGGATTAATATATATAATAATTTGATATTTTTCTTCCTTATCTGCAAACTAGAATTAAGCGTGTAGACAACTGAAGATAGATGTGGCTTTCAAATAGCCCTTATATGGTTTTCAGCCCTCATTTCCTATTAACCTTCTAGCGATAAGAAGAAAGTGGCTTTTCTATATTTAGAATATTATATGGTCTTTCAATAGAACCATTTGCAATTAATCAACGCTAGTGCCATACATAGTACACATCCATCTTAAGTGATGGTGATGCTAAATAGATCTTATTGACCAATCTAAAGATCTCAGATATGGCAATAATAGCGGTTCTTATAATAGTCGCAGCCATTGTCATTTACCTACTTAGTCCACTGATAATCGCTGTGGTAATTATAGCCATTGCCTATTTTGTTTACAAATGGTATACAAATTACAAAAGAACAAAGAGATATGTTTGAATAGTGAACGACTCATTGTGAGAAAATTTCATCTAAGCAGAGGTAGCATTACAATTAAGAGGTTAGACTAGAATAAGTGCTTCCTTTAGATGTCCATGATGAAT
>OCZV010000230.1_pt1 | contig 20540 bp, 23 predicted proteins | sample 1539051 | NCBI WGS metagenome assembly OCZV01 (sample SAMEA3113581, study PRJEB22503) | soil metagenome
CACATGACCTCATACAACGGATAGGTTCTATGCCTGTTAACAGATGAATTCACCTTCTTGTTTTCCCAAAGACGGCTCAGAAGATTAAATTGGATGCTTATGCATAAGAACCATTTCAGGCAATTCAGTCGTTTATTTTGACGACCAAAGGCAGCAAACCCTGTAAGATTCTCAAACCAAGTGGTCTGTTCTGTGTACCGTAAAGATTTTGTTAGAGAGAATATACATGAGATACTAGACTGATTTTGTCTCCTTCATTTGACTTTATAAAAAACCGATTCAAGCCCAAATCCAAATTCAAGCCAGAGTCTTCCGATCAAACTGAAAGGCACCCAAATAGCGAAGGAAATAATGCTCTTGACCCAGATTCTAATTCTGATAGATATCATCAGAGCGAATTGGGATTGGAAAGAAGCGACAGACCTGACCCTCAACGACTCTCGGAATGGTCCGGAAAAGCTATAAGCATCGAGGAAGCAACAAATCGCCTTCGCTGGATTGAAGAGCAAAAGACTACTGAGCTTGTTCAACAGCTTTCTCCAATCAGAGATTCTGCGCAGGCAAGCTTGCAGTCGATTGTGGATTTAGCCTCTGATCTCCAAAATGACGAGATTAAAGTGGAGAATGAACGGTTTGAATCAGCAGTTGAAAATGCTCGTAGTATGGTTATTACTTCAATTATGAAGGATGCTAATACTAGTTTTCCTGAGATAGGTTCATATGATGATGCAATCAAATTCAAAGATCGACTAGAATCGCTTTCTAACCGTTTTGGTCAGCTTACCGGATCTCACAGCAAACTATTCAATGTATTTCTAAAGAAGTACGCCGATAAGTTTAGATCTGAATTCGCAGACTTTTCGAATCTGAAAAAGAAGGCCTCAAAATCGATTGAAAATTATGATCTTGATTTGGATGACACAAATGCTTGTAGCCAAAAAGTCGCTAATTTATCTAGCAATTTATCATCTTTGAGGTACTCTCAGGAAAGGATAGCAAGCCTGTCAGCAGAAGTGGCTGAGGTGGAAAAGAACATTGTCCAATTAACTACACGTCGCCGTGAGATAGAACAGTCTGAAGAATACAAGAACCATGTCCTACTCGAATCTGAATTCAAAGAATTGGAAAAAAGTAAAGCAGAATTCCGCGAGTACGTCTCTGATTTGTTCTCTCATCTTAATCGCGCCTTTTCGAAATACTCGTATGGCGTTTCGAAGAGCGTGGCTGCAAAAATTGAACTGCTTTCTAGCTCTCCATCGGAGATATTCTTGAATGAGAGAGAGACTGAATTGGACGGCCCTTCAGCTTCGCCCAGCCAAGTTATGGAACGAAGCAAGGAGGACCGAGAAAGAATTGAGACCTACAGGACATTGCTTATTGATATACGGGGAGCTGTCAATAAAGGCACAATAAGTTTAAAAGATTCAGACAAAGTGTCAGCGTATCTGGATAGGGCCATCGATTTATTCCCAAAGATCGAATCCAGAGGATGGGAGATAAGACAGAAGGCTATTATCATAAGACAAAAACAAAATCGTAAAGCGTTTGATTCGATAAAATCTCTTGACGATTTGATCCAGCGAAACGAGAGCGAGATTGCAGAGAAGAAGAATCTGGTTGCAGAGACAAAGGCCGCTATAGAAGTTAAAAAGAAGGAAATTCAAGACCTAACAAATGAATGTAGTAATTTGTTAACTGAGATAATCGGCCAGGAGAAAATCATAACCACTGCGAATGATTAGACAGTAGATTATCGATTATCACATGTACTTAAATCATAATCTAGGACTTCTGTTTCTTATGTTTTTGAGCGACGTTAAGACTTCGGAATTTCCGGGATTTGTAATGCTGTCACCAATCATTCTTAAATTTGCTTTAAATTCAAACACCCTGTTCAACACCAGTATTAGTAAGGGAAATAGGTAATGGATGTCATAGTCAAACTCAAATAGTTTGATACTTGGAAGGTTACTTAGGGGGCGTTTCCATATTAAATTCAAGGATCGAACGAGTGCAGGGGAGTTACTTGCAAGCGTTCTCGATGATTTCTATAAAAAGCAGAAGAAGGTGGCACCTATTACCGTATTAGCAATACCGCGGGGAGGTGTCATTGTAGGTGATGCAGTTGCCTCTAAATTCAACCAGTGTGAATTCGATATTGTAATTCCTCGTAAATTGGGAGCGCCAAATAATCCCGAACTAGCAATTGGAGCAGTGATGCAAGACCGGACGGCGTACCTTAATGAAAGTGTTATCCAGATGCTCCAGGTCCCAAGCGAGTACATCGAAGAGGAAATAAGCAGACAAGTACTAGAGGTTCAAAGAAGAATGTCTCTTTACCGGGACCCATCAAAGCCTTACAATATCGCAGGGAGGTCTGTGGTTATTGTAGATGATGGAATCGCTACGGGAGCAACCGCAATAGTTGTAGTCAGGTGGATCAATAAATTCAGTCCAGCAAATGTGCTTATAGCTGTTCCGGTTGCCCCCGGAGATACTGTCACAAAAATCACTAGGGAGGGAGCTGAGGTTCAAGTCGTAACTACACCATATTCTTTTGGATCTGTAGGTCAGTTTTATGAAAGCTTTAACCAGGTCACGGACGAGGAGGTGAGGGAGATTTCGAGGAAATGGGGCCTGTTGAATGGAACCTGATGATCAGTACCAGAGGGGATATATCAATCCGAATTTATACAGTGAAGGATGCAAATTGTAGAACGTTAAATATCCTCGCTCATTAAATGTAGGTACTATTAGACTCAAGTACTGTCAAGTTCCATTTTAATAACATCATCTAATTCTTTTGGCAAATAACGATCACCGTTCTTCTTTTCGGAAAGAAACTTTTTCCAATCCATATCTGATCCTTTATTTGTCTTCCTTATTGCGTCAAACTCCGCTCTCAGACTGTCATAAACTTGACGATGAAGATAGCAGTACCTTCCTAATTCAGGTGAATTAAAAGAACTCTGGCAAACCTGACAAGTCTTTTCTGTCAACTAATTAACTCTAAGGATAGCAGTAAAGGACAATATATGTTCCTACTTATTCTTATCCTTGTTCAAGTGCATAGATGTTACAGTTGTAATTGATGCGCGGCCAATGACTCCACCTTGCTTACAAAAAAAACACGATGATTACCTTCAACAAGAATTTTCGAATTAAGAGAAGTGAATAAATTCCAAGGAATATGGGAAACGCAGCTCAGGCTTATCACATCTCTAATTCTGCAATATGTGACCAAACAGACCCAGACCAGAAACTATTATTAGGTTCAAAGTCCTAACACCATCGGCAAGTAACATGGCAAATAGTGGTAGTAAAAGTGATAAGGCGTCTAAATCCGCAGGACAATGGGCCGATCTCCTAGCAGAGTTATTTGACAGGTTGACAGGGAAAGAGGCTGAAGTGACTTACACATTTGAAAATCTCGAAATTAATGTTCCGGAAGCAGTGGGACCTGATGGAAAGACACTTGGCAAGGCAAAGTGGACTATTAATGGTAAAGTTCTGATAAAGGCTGAGGCTCACAGAACAGCATAACGTAGCAGCAGCGGCAGCTGCTGCTGTAGGCTGGATATCCACCCATTGCTTTGACAATTATCCCCAAACATTTGAATTTACGGCCAGTGATTGCAAGGTGAATTGGAAAAATGACCGACCGACTATTAGTCGAAGGTAACGGATTCTCTAAACAAACTACGTAGGTTATCCGCTTCATCAGAGCTAAGTTCATCGGAAGAATTTTCAATTAGTTCCCGAAATTTCTTGGTTCTTTGACCACCAAGAAGTTCCTCAAGCTCCTTCTCAGACGCTCGACCCTTCCATGTATCAAAAATTTTTATTATTCTCTCCTTGGTTTCCGGTCGTATGTCCTTCATTGCATTTTGGAACATCTTACGTCTATTCCTGGCAACATCTTCGGGTCCAAATACTGCTCCCAATACTCCTTATGGGTGCTAAAGGAATAATAAAGTTCGCCTAGCCACATCGGCGCTCAGCACAGGCACTATCTGGCATTGTTTGAGAATTTCAATTTATTGGACTATTGTCGGAGAAGGTGCGCAGGATGAAATTTATCAATTGGGATTATAACTAACTCACAGCTATCTCCAGAAAACGGAAATAACCCCTAACCCCATAATCGCAAGTCCTCCCGCTACTAATGATAATATTCCCATTCCGCCGCCTATTCCTGCGACAGCTATGCCACCAATTATGGTGAGCGCTTCCCCGAGGCGTCGCTGGTTCTTCATATTCGAGATGTGAGCTTATGATAATTGGAAGATTATAAACGTTAAATTTGAGAGAGGTTCCATCTCGTTCTTCCTATCATTTGCTAAATTTGCCCGATTATAAAAATTAGGGCTTGATATTGAATAACCACTATATAGAAATAATTCACTCCGTTGAGCAACGTTTTATAGAAGGAAAGAATAATACTTAATTTGGACAAGAGGCTAAAAAAGGTTCCATGATTGGAGATAAAGGAAGGCGTGAGAACGTAGATAGTGATGATGATGACTATAAATCAAATTCCAAATCTCCGGGTGAAAGGAAAGCTAGTCAGTATGATCCACGTAGTGGCGAGGGTCGTCCAGACTTATATGATGACTTGGTCTTTCATGGTTTCTCATCTGACTTCTGTGTATGTATGCTCGATATAGTCGACTCTACTGCCGTTACGTCCTCGTTAGCTCTTGAAGACAAGATCAGAAAGTTTTATTCATTATTTGTTAACTCAGCTTCGCCTGTAATATCACGTTTTGGTGGAAGGGTGCTTAAGACAGGCGGCGATTCGATCATCTATTATTTTCCCAGTACGTCTGAAGAAAAGCGCATCGAGGGTTTTAAGAATGTGCTCGAATGCGGGATTTCATTAGTAGATTTGAGAGGCACAATTAATAGCCTTTATAAAAAAGAGGGAATTCAGCCTATCGGGTATAGAATCAGCGCTGATTACGGGAGACTCGAGCTAGCGGAGTCAAGATTTTCAAAAGACCAAGATTTCTTTGGACCTACAATGAACCTATGTGCGAAGATCAATAATAAGGCACCACCAAACTCGATGGTTATAGGGGGGGACATGCACCAGATAGTCAAGAACCTTCATTCCATCGAAAAGCAGTTCCACTTCCAAGAAATATCTGAATTTTCAATCGGGCTTAAACAGAGGTATCCAATCCATTTAGTTGTCCCGACGAACTTTAATAGTCGCTATAGTTATCCGGAGCTAAAAGAACTTATACTGCACCAATACGACGTACGAAGTCAAAAAGAGCGTCCATTGGAACGAATTTCTCTCTCACAAGAATTGCCGTCGAGGCTGGGAGTTAGCGAGGGGGAGGCCTCATCCCGAGGGAATATAATGCTGGTTGATGACCAGCCCGACATGCTCTTTACATATGGATCCTTTCTTGAAGGTCAGGGATTTAAGGTACATTCATTTACGGATCCTACTGTGGCACTGAGCCAGTTTGCCAAAGAAGACTCGTCAAAATATGACCTTGTGGTGATGGATATCCGTATGCCCCATCTTAATGGCTTACAGCTCTATCAGAGACTGAGAGCAATTAATTCACAGGTCAGGATCCTCTTCGTTACCGCACTCGATGCAGCAAGTGAGTTGACTTCATTGTTGCCTGAAGTGGAAGCAAACCAAGTCATAATGAAACCTGTGAGTCGAGATAAATTTCTAAATTACGTGGATCTTGCAGTTAGGGAGAGGGGCTAGTGTTGCTTGCTTAGGTTGAACTGCAAGTGACAGTAGCACGGAGACCTTCTAGTGGGTAGACACAACCCATTAGTAGATTTATTCAATTTATTTGTTTTCTTGATTTGTTCTACAAATGATATATAATACTAGGCAATAACTACTATCCAATTACTCATTTATGAAATTCATTGCCAGATATGCGAAGGTCAAAACTGGGAGAGAAATCTTTGGCTAAAACCATTTACAAGAAATCCTATCATGAGCTAAGGGCTTTTGACCACTCCATCATTGGTGTGACAGATGAATTCAGAGATCACCCTGCGGCATTCCTGCTTGGCTCCTCCCTGCCTTATTGTCGTTATCTTCTAAGCTTTTGTGAGCTGGGCCTGGCATATAACTTTAATTTAGCCTTGAGAAACAGAGGTGGAGAGGTATCACGTTAACCAAGATAATGCTTGTCGATGATGAGGAAGACGTGGTACTCTCCATAACTGCAAGCCTGGAGCGTAGCGGCTTCTCAGTAGATGGGTTTACCGACCCGAAATTAGCTCTCCAGAATTTTGTGAAAGGAAAGTACGATATGGTCATTATCGACATACGGATGCCTGAAATAGATGGTTTCGAATTGTACGAGAAGCTAGAACAAATAGAACAGGGTGTAAAGGTTTGCTTCATTACCGCTTTCGAATTTAATTACCTTGCTCTAAAAGAAATTTATCCTTCTCTTAAACTTGGATCTTTTATAAAGAAACCCATTGAATCTGATGAATTGCTCAGTAGGGTAAAGCAGGAGTTAGGAAGATAATAAAAATCAGAATGATAATGTTGATAATATGGCTTCGACAAATGTTAGGGTTCCTGACCGTTTGCCACATCTACGCGAATTCGATCAAAAGCAGGTTTTCAGTCTATCAAAGTTGTTCAGCCTTCTTACTCAAAGATTGAGTCAAGTCCTCTATCTTCTTAGCAAACGGATGAGCAGGATACTTTAGAGCAGTCAGGAATTCCTTTCGTAGGAACTGTATATCGCAATAACATGGGATTGATGACATTATCTGCATTCTTACCTCCTGTGCAAGAATCTCCTCACTATCCTGAGGAGTTTCGATTACGAAGGGTACAGATTTTCTACCGCGTGTCATTTCTGGCTTTATCATTAAAGGGCTCGGGGCACAATATCCAGATACTCTATTTAGTAACAGGAAAGATTTGGTCCCAAACTTAGTAAAAGAGCTGTATATCTCTCCGGCCATTTTCTTTGTTCCTTCAATATCAAGATCTCCAGCCTTAAGGGTTAGAAACAAGACGTCTGCTACGGCTAAGGCGTTGATAGACCAATATCTGATTCCAGGGCTAGTGTCAATGACGATAAAGTCTGCGTCATAGTTTGTTATCAACTGTTCTCTCAATAGGATAAACCTCCTTAGGAACTGCTTACGTGTCGTATCTGCACCTCCTTCAAGCTTGTATATTTCCTCCTTCTTCGCATTGCTAAATCCGACCCAGAGCTTGCCTCTGACGTTGTCTTTAGTGTTTTGAGGAGAATCAGCAGGGTGCATCTCATTGCTTTCCATGTCGATCTCCGAAACTTTCGGAGTAAGATCTTGCATTACCTCTCCAATATCGGCCTCAGAGTAAAGATAGTCATTTATCCATTTCTTAGGTTCAACCATAAAATAAGATTGAAGACTTGGAGCATAAACATCCAAGTCCAGCAAACACACCTTAAAGCCCAACTTTGCCAATACAGCGGCAAAATTTCCGGCCAGGGTGGTCTTCCCGGTGCCGCCCTTATAGGAGTGAAATGCTATGCATTTTGTCATACTCTAAGCGCTATGTTCGCTATTACGATGTCGTCGTCTCATATAAAGAGTGCATAATGATTTTCCGGAATCTGATTCTTATTGGGTGTCAATCGTAAGCCGTTGTTTTTTTGATTCTACTCGCCCTACTCCGTAAATTTATTTGCAGAAGTCTAGCGTTGGATCTCAAAAAAAAATTAGAGATGGATCAGGCTACCTTGATCACCTGTATGAGGTGACTGACCGACAAATTTACGTCTGAAGTGACCAGAGGGCCTTTTTGAGAGAAGTTCTATAAACCATGCTTCGTGTTCAACTTCCTCCTGCATAATGCGCTGAGCAATATCGTAGGTTCGGGGATCCTTGCCAGTAGTCATGTCGCAGACCTCTCCCCATGATCTGATAGCACACTGTTCGGCCTCTAGTAGAACCTTTAGGATGGAGTTGATGTCTTCCCAATTATCAGGTAGATAGGCATCGGGGCACCCTGCCTGATCAGCGAATTTCCTAATATCTCTGGGTAAAGCGCCACCTAGTTCATATAACCTGGGAACCATTGCTTCGAAGTGATTTCTGTCCTCGATACGGGCATCTTCCACAATCTCCTTTATTCCCTCTCCCTCAAGGCCGGTGCAATGCATTCTCAAGATGGTATAATAATAGTAAGTCGTAAATTCAGCGCCGACGCCCTTCGTTATCAGTTCTTTCAAACGATCTATATTCACGCCATTCTTTTCTAGAACTTCTAAAGCCACTATCTTTGGGACTTGATCTTTTCCACTGGTTGTCATATAAACAGATATTTTCCTATTGTATAAAAGGGTTCGTTTGACAGTGTTTCCGTTGCATTTGAAAAATCTTAGTCAACGGCGAGTCTGCTGTTTTGGTTGTTGTCCCTAACTGAGTCGAGCCTTTCTATTTAGGAACTCTTTATAAAATAGAAAAGTTGTCCTCACAGAACAGAAGTCATCCTGACTGGACCTGCCAGCTGGGAAAAAACGATTGTTCTACAATGAGTTCGCGTTATGTAGTAATACAGATAAGGGGCTAACCGATTGGGATGGTGAAGGAAAATGCCGCCCCCTTTTCTTTACTGAGAGGTTCTGCCCATATCTCGCCGCCGTGTGCCTCAACAATGTTCTTTGATATAAAGAGTCCCAGACCAATACCTTTCTCTGACTTTGATACAAATTTCTTGAACAATTTAGGCAAGATTTCTGGATCTATCCCTCTTCCAGTATCTTTAACCCGTACTACTAATATCTTATTTCCTCTGCTGCTGCTACGCCGCTCAGTATCGCGTACAGAATTCTCAACTGAGACTAAAACGCTGATCGTGTCACCTTCTTCGCAGAACTTGATAGAATTTCCAACCAGATTTGTTATAACCTGAATTAATCTAAATTTATCTGCTCTTACAGTGAGGGACGAGCCTCTGCGTGCTGTTCCGATACTTGATGACTCAGAGTGACTGGGATTCAATGCAGAATCAAATATTCTTTTTGTGTTATGATTGTACACAAGTCTTATGTTCTTAGAAAATTCTGATTCATCTAGTGCATCGTTAAGGACCCTGATTACCATTTCGTCGACATCCACAGGTTCCTTCTGGAGCTCTAAGGATTTTTTCTCAATCCTTGTGATATCCAAAATGTTTTCAGTCAGTTCCTTGAGTCGCTTCGCATTACGTATGATGACAATAAGTAGCTCCCTCTGCTTTTCCATTTGCATGTCCTGTCTTGATTTAAGAACCTCCGCAAGGCCTAGAATCGGCTGAATAGGAGCACGAAGTTCGTGGGCAGCAATACTGATAAATTCTCTTTGGTCAGCTTGCTGATCCTTCAGTTGCTTACAGAGTGAATTCACTTGATCGATCAATTCAACCTGTTTCCAAAGGCTTTCGAATATGGCAACATACGATATGGCGGCAGACTTTGTGTTAGAATAAACCGCGGATCTGAGCGCTTCCTGGATATTGTCTCGTGAATCGTCTTTTAGCTCAACTGCTAACGAAAGTTTTCTATCTACAACTACTACAGTAGCCTTAGTCTGTAATGTGGTTTCCATATTTCTGACATGCACGTTAGCTAATTTGGACCCCAATGCAACGGATGCTAACTCCACACTCTCGTCCGCTGGAGTAAGAATTCTCACTTCAAGATCCTTCCTGGACGAAGTAACTTCCTTGATCAATTCTGGTCCTCCGAGAGAGATTTGTCTCTTAAATGCATTTGGAGTAGAAAACATAATTAGTACTTCCTTTTTAGCAGAACGTATCATTTCATAGGCTACTTGTATTATTTTTTCTGGTTCTTCAATTATCTCAATAATATCCTGGTTGTCCCTACTTCTCTGCGACTCATTTTGGATCTGAATCATTTCTCCCTCATCAGGAGTAATTCGATTCCAAAATGGGTCGGAAATGAACTGTTCTAGACCCAACAAGCCCTTTAATCTATCACCATAAACACTCTTTAGGCGTTTGAACATTAGAGCGCAATCAGGCGAATCAAATTCGTAATATGTGCCATCAACTGTTTCTATTATTGGCTGATTACTTACATCACTACTACTGCCAACGCCAGTACTACCACCGCCGCTGATATCAGTGCGCTGAGTTTTCTTTTTAGTCTGCTTGCCACAAAGGGCACACTTTCCTTGAGTATGAGATGAGGAGTTAGTCGATTCTATCCCCCCCTGAAATACCCGTCTTAAAGAGGCTGCGGTAATCTTTATCTACTTTTCCTACCAAAGTCATCACTCTAGCACAACCATCCATCCACATCTTGCAAGCTCCAACAATGTCGGAATTGAGAGATTACATTCGTCTATATCCTTCTGGCAGGACACACCTATCTATCTCCTTAATTCTAACTGATTTATTATTTTCGCTTCCGCTACTATTGCGACATCGACTTCCTGCAATCAAGTAACGTTAGCAAGCACTAATTTGCTAACTGAATCCGTATTCTTGCCATCTTTTAGAAACATAAGTCTGAGTTTCTTCGTCCACAGAAGCCAGCACTTGTATCTCGCGATTAAATCCCTCTTGATGCCACTTTGTTGTAGCGTCGATTCCAACTTTAGATCCCAGATTAAGAAGAGGCGATGACGGGTCTAAAGTATCAGTAGGGGCGTTCTCAATAAACATTAGATCGCGCTTAGGGTCCGTCCTCGTTGTCAAAGCCCAGAGGACCTCATCCATATCGTGTACATTTATGTCATGATCTACCGTAACAAACATCTTAGTCAGAGAGAGCTGTCCCATTCCCCAAAGCCCCATCATTACCTTCTTTGCCTGTCCCGGATATCGCTTCTTGATAGAGATGATCGCAAGTCCTTGAAACCACGCTGCAGGAGGCATCGAGAAATCGACTACCTCTGGCTGGAACATCTGTATCAGAGGTAAAAATGACCGTTCTATTACCTTCCCTATGTAGGCATCTTCAAGAACAGGCTTGCCTACCACTGTAGTGAGATAAATTGGATTCTTTCTCATGGTTATGCAGGTTAGATTGAAACATGGGTAGGGTTCAGGAGGGGTATAGTAACCTGTATGATCGCCAAAGGGTCCTTCCATTTGTAAGTCATCAGGGTCGACGTGGCCTTCTAATACTATCTCAGCAGTTGCAGGAACCTCAAGGTTTACCGTGCTACATTTGACCAGCTTAATGCCTCTCTTCCTCACAATTCCTGAGAACAGGTATTTGTCCATGCCTTCTGGAACTGGTGCAACAGCGCTAAACATAGTCGCCGGATCTGCCCCAATCACAACTGCAACTTCGATTTGTCTATCCTCCCCCGTACCTTTGGCTTCATCAATTGACCGTTTGTCCTTAAGGATCTCCAAGTGTTGCGCTCCGCGTTTGTGTATCTGCCAATGCATTATGGCCTTCTTTGCATTTACCATTTGCATCCTGTATACTCCCAAGTTAGTCACTTCAGTGTCAGGATGTTTAGTCACCGTTAGGCCAAAAGTTATGAATCTTCCTGCATCTCCCTTAAATGATCTTAGTATTGGCAGTATGGATAGATCCGCTTTCTCATCGGTTAGCACAACTTCTTTGACTGGTCCGTTGTCAATATGCTTCGGACCGTACTCAGAAATTTCCGATAGCTTAGGCAGCATTCTAAGCTTACCAAGTACCCCGGTGGGCATTTTCATTCTTGTTAGATCTACGATCCTATTACCTATCTGAGAGAAATCATCTTCTTCGAGTGCTATTCTCAATCGCTCATCAGATCCGAATGTATTTCCCAAGATTGGAATTGTGTAACCTTTGACATTCTCAAAAAGTACTGCGGGTTTATCTCTGGCATACATGAGTCTACGCATTATTTCAGCCACCTCCAATTCAGGACTCACTGAAGCCTTCACTCGCGTGAGCTGTCCCCTTTGTTCTAGCACGTCAACAAAATCTCGTAGACTTTCTAGAGGCATGGAAAATTAATGTGATTGCTTTTAACTAATAAATGAATCCAGTTGGAGGACATGTCCCACCGTCGTACCCGTCTCTATGCCTCGGATAAGGGGTAAATGTCAAACACCATGAGCATTGTCGAGTCAATAAGAGGAGTGGGAGAAAGAGGAGAAAAAGGAGGAGATGGGGTTGTGACCATTAGAGGCAATTGACACAACTCGAAATTTTCGGCGATGAAAAGAATAAGATAGTCAACCGTTTGGAAATTAGTTCAATTCATCGAAAACTGCAATGAAATGTTTACACACAGACAAATGACAAGCTGATTAAGTCTATAAGGTACTCCAGCATGTCTACCAAATGTGTAAGAGGAGTATTTGGCAAAAATAGTAGTAAAGGACGTAACTAAAAGATTTGTAGAAAGGCGGACTGGCGCGGTAGTTACGGCTATAGAAGACATAAATTTTAGCGTCGACGAGGGCCAATTTGTTTGTCTAGTGGGACCCTCGGGGTGCGGTAAGTCCACAATTTTGAATATTTTAGCCGGACTGGAAACTCCCTCTAACGGGACAGTGATACTCAACGGAAACCCCGTTCTTGGCACCGGACCAGATAGGATCATGGTATTTCAAGAAAATGCTCTTTTTCCATGGCTAAGAGTAATTGAGAATGTTGAATTTGGCCTGAAAATGGCCGGAGTAGACAAGGCCAAACGCCATGAGATAGCAATAAGATATCTTGACATGATGCAATTGACTAAATTTGCTCAGTCGTATATCTATCAACTTTCTGGTGGTATGAAACAGAGGGTCGCTATAGCCCGAGCATTGGTTACGGATCCGGAGGTACTTCTGATGGATGAGCCATTTGCAGCTTTAGACTCTCAGACCCGCGATTTGCTGTTAGTTGAATTACAGTTAATTTGGGCAAAGACCAGGAAGACGATTGTCTTTGTGACTCACAACATTTTAGAATCAGTCTGCCTCGGGGACAAGGTCATTGTCTTTACAAGTACGCCTGGACACTTAAAAAAAGAAATCACCGTCGACTACAGAAGACCTCGTCTGGGCGAAGATAACAACCTTCAGCCATACTATCGTACCGTATTAGATGAGGTAAAGTCAGAAATGATCGCTGCCAAAAAGCAAGAATAGAACAGCCACAGAAGAATAGAATCACTCAGGTCTTGCAATTGGTCACGTGCAGTCTATGAAGGTGGGGTATTCTAGGCCTACTTTGAGATGACTTTTAGAACCTCAAGGGCAGCTGCGAAATGATTTGGTGAGGTGAGCAGGACTTCGTCTGCAATTTTGCTTGCTTCAAGTATGAAGCTTATAGGATCTTTTGAATACTGATGCCAGTCCAACCCTATCATCTGCGCAGACTTGAGGTTTTTCTCCGAAGGAACCATAATGCATGCTACAGTTTTTACGCCATGATGTTTTGCCATGTCGGCAAGCTCTCCCAAATCAGCTAGAGATTCGATAGATTGTGTAACCAATGAATATGGCCTCGAGAGAATCTTTTTTTCTATCTGAACTCTGTTAGTCGACTTCGAAGGAACCGCCAGACTAAAATGTATGTATCTGTCATATTTTTCGTTTTGTAAAACCTTAAGGACTTCAGTTGGTTTTAAGTTAGAAGTTGAGGAATCAGGTCCTAGTTCATCCCCCTTCAAAATTAGTATACTTTCTAATCCCAAAAGTATAGCATCTGCGACAAATTGCATGAATGAGGTATAATTACGATCACGCGACCTTATGCTGCAGCTAATGGGTAGCCTGTTCCCTTCATTTCTGATAAAATGAGCAAATGAAATACCCGAGATTCTAGGGACCCCCAATACCGAATCAGTGAGGTGGATTCCATCAACTAATCCAACCAATTCGCTTGCCCTCTTAACCAATGCGGCCAGCGAACCACGCAATTGACACTCCTCAAAATAGCGATTCTGTATTGTTTTTGGGGGGTTCAGTTCAAATCGAATCTTATTCATTTGTCCATCATCGGGATGATATCAAATAGAACGAATGTTCGAAAATAAAATATTTTTGAAGGATCATACAGTGAAGGGAGAGCAATTTCAATCTTAACAGATTAGACCAGCAATTATTAAATGCTTTTTAAATCCTATCCTCTCGCTGCGTTTTATTAAGGACTAGTCGTTGGCATGTCTTACAAATAATATAAAAAGACCTTTTTCTTTCGTGCCTAATGCAATCACCTTGCCCTTGGTGAACCATAGAAGTATTTTCTACCCTCATTGATTTCGCTCCTGACCATCGATACAGCGATTGACAAATAGAGTTGTAGTTCCAAGTGGACCATTAATCTGCCTAACTGGGTTAAGCGAAATACAGATACCCTTCTGATGATATATCGTATAATCATGGATAAAACGGATCTCCTTGCAAGAATCATGCCCCATTTGAGTTGGCCTTCATCACTGGGAAATCCGATTTATGGGCAAAAACTTAGTTTATCTTCTGTGGTTGTTCTGATACACTTCTCTAGATCGGCCCCTTATATCCTCTTGACCAAAAGAAGTTCTAACCTCAAGTCTCATAGTGGAGAGATATCCTTTCCCGGCGGCCGGTTTATCGAAGAAGACAAAAATTTGCTGAATACTGCTATTAGGGAAACAGGCGAGGAGATAGGCATCAAACTTAGCAGAGATGACATTTTGGGCTGTCTTAATTCAGTGAAGACGCTTACGTCAAATTTTTTTATCGTTCCATTCGTTAGCATACTACAAGATATCGGTCAACCTATTCCATTCACAGACGAAGTCGAAGCTGTATTAGATCTACCTCTGGTGTCCCTCCTGTCCACAATGAGTCCAGACACGGAACATGTTTCGATAGATGAACTATACAAATTCAATTACGATTCATATTTGATTTGGGGAGCTACTGCCCGAATTCTCAAACAGCTAAACCAATTTCTAATTCAGCTAGAATAAGATGGACACAGCCTTTGGTCTGGTTAATCCGATCCATGAAATAGTCAAATTTTCCCACGCCAAAAATTCGCCTCATCGGGACACACAAATGCGATAACTGAAGATTGAGATATTATTGGACATGTTTAAAACATTCTTGGTGGCAATGAGAGCAATGGAAGTCCAATGAAAGGTAGGTGATAGCGAAGGCTGTCCCTTGTCGCTCCTGTTACTTAGGAGATCTAATCCATTACACCCAAAGGGAAATACTACTAGACCTTTCTTCTTATGTACGTATTTCATAACCTACCTCCGGGAAATTAGGAGGCCTTGAAGTTGATGCGAGTACTTGATCTTGTGGGGAGGATCCTTACACATGGAAATCATGTAGAAGTCAAGAAATCCAATCAGGGATTAATGTTAATAGTCAGACCTCAAAAAGTTCTTTCTCGTGATTTGGGTGGCCTGATTAGAGAGGGAGGCTTCAAACTACAGCGATGCTATAGCGAGCCAGGGGGAAAGGCGGTGCTGGTCTTCCTAAACGACCTAGTCAAGGAGAACGAATATGCAGAATTTGGTTAGGTATATGCCGAGGCAGAGAGGCAGGTAAGAAACAGGCTATTATCGGCTTATTATAGGTATTCCTTATTAACTCCCAGCTGCAGACAATACTATAAATGTCAGTCACTTGGTACTAAATGAGTGCGTAAAAATGAAAATTAGAAAAAATAATACACCAATTTTGTCAGTCCTACTCTTGTCTTTAAAGCAACCTTTTAATTTCTTCCATTGAAGCATTAGTTTTGAAGCCTGTGGGCCGAAAAGAGGTCCTGCTTGCTCGAAATCCTTGTTGAATAAGCCGTTCCAAAATTCTCCTCATAGGAGGAGGACTAACCTTCAATGCAGAGCCAACCTCATCAATTGTATAGTAGAATGGTTGGTCATCAAGCTCAAGGCTAGCTAAATTTAGCAGCTGGATTATATGACGAAAATTTTTTTGCGATGACACTTGCACTATGTCATTTGGGTACTCTGATTGTGTTGGTGGCAATAGTAACGATCCTTCCGAATAAGATACAATAGGTCTATGATCGCCTGAAATAGTATTGCTTTTTTGGTTGTTGGAAGATGGCAAAAGGTCACCTGGACTTGTACTATAATACTGACGACTGTTATTAGTCCCATTCATGCACAATACATCAGAAATTAGTGGTTTATTGAATATCGGCTTTATCCATAGAGGACCAGCCACGGTCAATTTTTTACTACCCCTATTATTCTTAGAATCATTATCATTGCCATTATTGCTTCCACATATGCCACAAGAAAGTGGTAGCTGAAGTGTCAACGGATGCACTCTTCTATCACCACAATTAAAGCAGTGAGTGACATAGCCCAAGTTATTAGATAGTTTGTTAGCGTCGTTACTACTTACATATACTCTTACATACACACGAGAATAGTGACGATGAGAATGAGCAAATATAGGCTCTATCGCGAGATCCATTCTTCCAGCAACCAAACCTATAAATGATATTAAAATTCTAACAGCAGTCTCATTTGAATATGTACAATTTATTGGCCTACTATAATACTTTCTGAAACAGACATTTGGAAATTTTCCATAGAGTACTGCAGTATCAGTTGCAGTAACAGAAACGAGTCCGCCATCCGTTACTGCTCTTAGTAAGGAGTCCATATAGGGTGAAGGGCTCCCAAAGGGGTCCAAGTCCAGGATTGCATATCTTGCTTTCTTATTACAATCATCTCCGTTCAGAAACGAGTGTACGTCCTTGTGGGAGTATGAGCATTTATATCCAACATAATTAACGGCGGCTGATTTCTCTGCGGCTTTTATGGCTACGGGATTAAGATCGTTAAGAATCACTTTATCAATAGAGGGAATCTCATTAGCCACCCTAATAGATCTAGCACCAACTCCGCTAAAAGCATCGGCGAGTGAAATTGGCATCTCATTGAAGCGACACGAATTCAACCTAATAAAAGAAGTGTATACCAGAATGGATATGTCCCTGCTTAGCCTTGCAGCAGGGTTGAAAAATGCAGGTGTTCTTGGAGGAATTTTATTGAGAAGCGATCCCTTGGGAACAAAAAGAGTTGTTGTTCCTTCACACATTGTGGTAAATTCTTCTGTCACTTGTTGGTCATTTTCGTGACTCTGATTGTCACGTTCGTCAACGAATCGACCAGATTCCCCGTCTGACAATATTCTCTATTTCCATCCTTTGAATTTATAGTACAGCTCAGCGCAACGTATATTACATGTTTCGAAAAGCTGCAGGCATCAAACCCATGCAGGTACTCAGAGTGTGTAGGCTGCTTGTTGTTCCGGAAGCCACAACGGAGTCAACAGTATCTGCAAGCGGTCGTCACTACCACCATACTACTACTACTGCTACCAATTATACAACCCACAATGTCGAACAGTCTGTTGATTGATTGTATTTTATTTGAAACTTGATCGAGTTGCAAAAAGAGACAAGTCTACAGCAGAATATGGACGATGGGTCGTCTGGATGAAAACTATAAGTACGAAGGCGCATTTCCTACACACAATAACAAGTGACTAGGCAAAATAAGGCATCCATTGCGAATATCCATCACCATTTGGATTTGGAGGTCCGCCAGACTTCAAGGATCGGTACATTACAGTCTCTGGCTGGGGCTGGAAATCATATTAGCAGAATCCTCGGAGGCGTGGATGAAGCAGGAAGAGGAGCAGTGATTGGTCCAATGGTTGTTGCTGGTGTCTGCTTGAGAGAAAAAGATATTTCTGAACTGAAACGTATTGGGGTAAGGGATTCGAAAGAGCTTTCCAGAAAAGAGAGAGCCGAGAAATATGGACAAATTGTCGGAATAGCAAGATCGATCTGTGTTTGTGTAGTACAGACTACAGAGATAGATGATCATGTTTCTTTTAATAGACTAAACCAACTGGAAGCCCTTGCGATGGCTCGGGTAATCGACAACATGAATGCCGACAGCATCTTCGTAGACTGTTGCGATGTGAATCAAGATAAATTTAAGGCCAGTATTCTAAATAATCTCAAGAGAAGGATTAGGATAAGAAGGGGAAAGTTGGATATTTTTTCTTTTCATCATGCCGATAGTTTGCATTTGGCTGTGTCAGCCGCTTCAATAGTTGCTAAGGTGATCCGAGAGGAAGAACTTGGTAATATCAAGAGGGTTTATCAAGAAATCGGTAGTGGATATCCATCTGATAAGAAAACTGCTGGCTTCATCAAGTCTTGGATTGATCAAGCTGGAGCGGCTCCTCCATTTGCCAGAACCTCTTGGTTACCAGTTAAGAGACTACTGAGGGAACGGCAGCAAAGACAACTTGTACTCACCTTCGAGTCTCAGCAATAAGACATGTAAACTATTTTGTTACTGATAATTGAATGTGATGCAGGTCTGATTGGACTTGATCTATTACAGTCCATTTTGGTGTAACGGGGCACCCTCCTTGGAGTATACCGCATAAATCATTCCGTGGTCTTTATCAAAGGGCTCGAGGTCAATGATCTGCTCGATATTGAACCCATTTGATTCGAGTTTCTTTGCCTCTTCCTTTATCACTACTTTTGGCTCTTTGACCACGTCTATGCTTCTAGTCTTTACTACCAAGAGCAACACTCCGCCCTTCTCCAGGTATACCTTGCAGTTCTCAATGGCAATATCAGTTTGATCAGGTTGGGCTATATCGCAATATACAGTCTGTACCGTCCCAAATATAGAGTAGTATGATTTTGGCCTACGACCATCTTCAACAATTGGAATAATATTATACCTCCTTGTTGCCACGTTCTCTAGAAGCTCTCGCGCTACTCTGATCGCAGGCTCTACCGCAAATAGGATGCCTTCATTTCCGATGATATCCGATATATGGCTTACAGTAGTACCTGTTGAGGCGCCCAAATATAATGCCCTAGAACCTACATGAAAGGGAAAATTCTGCAATCCTTTTTGTATGGCCGCGGCTAATTTGCTCCTATAAACATCCCAACTTCTGAATTCCTTCTGATTATCCTGTATAAGCCGCTCACCGTATACAGTGTTCCCCTTATCTAGATTCGGTGTAACCAAGCACTTTTGTCCATCAACGTATATCCATAGCTTACTGTAGCTGTTCATATTATTCAAACCCCTTTACCCAGCTGTTTTGAAAGGCTTGAAGAACAAGTCTAAAAAAGGATGAATCTAGTTCGAACATTTTTTTAGTCCTGCCTCCTCTTTTTTTTCTTATTACTTCTATATTTTATCCCCTTGCCATAGCCTCTTCCCCCTCTATCATCTGTATACCTTCCTCTTCTTCCGCCCCCTCCTCGTCCTCCTTCTCCTCTCCTTCTTCCTCCAGGTCTGGGGCCGAATCTATCAAAAGGTTTGTTTCTAAAGTTTCGACTAGGTCGCTCAGGAGGCGGCTGGCTATATTTCCGTTGAATTTCAACTATTCTGGCATTGAGAGTGTCAGCAATGGAGAGGTCTTTTTCACCTTTTCTGTAGAGGTCAATCCTGGCTGCGATGGAGGCTTTTGAGGCAACAGATCTTGCTATTTTTCCTCTTTGCCACCTAGGAGCAGAATGGATGAGTGGATGCTGAAAGAGAATACCATGCTTAGGGGTACTAGATCCCGTTTTTAAAGATCTAAAGAGGGCCTTTTCTGCACCTAAAACTTGGACGGTACTAGAAGAAAGGTGAGCAAACCTTTCGAGGCTTCCCGCTTTGGCTATCATTCTAGCTCCAACTAGAGGACTCAACAGTTCCTTGGTGTTCGGCGCAATTAGCTCCATTGTGCCCTCTATGTGATCAGCAATGATTCTTCTAAGTTCTGTTTGAAGAATTACTTGATAGGCAAGCTGTTTTATAATTGCAAGATTTTCAGATGTAATGTCTCCGCCTCTGCTCCTATCGGCTGCGTGAAGTATGATCTGAGTCCTCTTCTCGTCCAATCCTAATTTTTGCAGCAATTCCGCTGTTATGGTAGACCTAAATCCTGCTTCTCTAACTATGTTTGCGTACAGATATACACTCTGGATCAAATTGTCTAGCTCAGGAAAATGCAGACCATACCACTCCCTCATTCTTGTTCCGATGGTATTGATTATCTTGTCAAGCTCATCCAATGCGCTGACAGCCTGTATTATATGCAGGTCAAGCTGCTCTGATGATTCCTTTATTTTAGATGATGAAAGATCAATTGCAAATTTACGGAGCTCACGCTGAGCCTCAGTCTTATTGGAAACGAATTGTGCCTTTTCTAGGATAGAATCCTTTTGCAATAGCAGTGTTCTAATCTCGTCATCATTCATCAATGTGCTGCTGATTCCATTCTGCTGGAGAACAAAATTCAGGCTCTGGTCGTTAGACCTGACGTCGGAGTAATTTCCAATCTTTCCAATGATTTGTCCAAGACCAGCTAGTTTGCCTCCATTCTTGATTAAGCGATAAGATTCGACTGGATTTGTGAATTTGGCTGAACCTGATACATTTTCATTTTCATCTAAGAAGATGATTCCAAGTTCGTACAATACGACCGAACACTTACCATCCGACATAATCTATCTACAATATTTGTGAGGTACTCGAGGCTATTAAAAAGATATCACAGCACAATAGTGATCGAATGCAGTACTGCCTAT
>OCZV010000231.1_pt1 | contig 20539 bp, 22 predicted proteins | sample 1539051 | NCBI WGS metagenome assembly OCZV01 (sample SAMEA3113581, study PRJEB22503) | soil metagenome
ACCGTCGAACTCGGTCCCCGCCCAAACGTCGGGGTCACCGCCTCCGAGTACGAGTGCCTTCGGCTTCTTCGGGTTCGTTACGTCGTACAGGTCGAATCCCCCTCCGGGCACGGCCGAGTCCGGGCACGTCTCCCGGTCTTGCACGAGGATGTCTCCCTCGAAGGACGACGTCCTCGCGCGAAAGACATGGACACCCTCACTGATGTACGCGGGGTCCTCCGTCGGAGCGAAAGCCACCTTCTTGGGCTTGTCTGGGTTCTTGATGTTGACGATATGCGTGCCTGCGCCGCTACCACCACTGCTCTTACAGGTTGGATGCCACGTTCCCAAGTACGCATAACCGCGGTGATAGGCGACGTCGGTAATAGCATCGTCGGTATTGGTTAGCTTTAGCTTTCCGACGAGCTTCATGTTCTTTTTTGATGCCGGCAGATGCGGCCCTTCGTGCTTCATGGGAACCGCGTATCCGCTCCTTAGATCAGTACCTTTTTGGATCCTGGCGGTCTGCGGCGTTTGGGCAATAGCGGTTCCCCCAGCAGCCACAACCAAAGCAAGCAAGGCCACAATGGCCCCGAGGCGGTGCCTCATGCATTACCCCCCTTTGTTCCTTTCGGGCGTGAACCCGAACCCCAACCCAGATACGAGGGAAAAATATTACCCACAGACCCACGCCAGGTAGTCCAAGATTGACAATATGTTTTCGAAATCGGGAAGGAGTTTCATGAGGGGGAGTCGCTGGGTGGCCGTTGCAGTAGCGGCGGTCGTTTCATCAGTTCCGACCGCGGCGATGGCCGCGCCGATGATCATCAAAGCTAAGACGATCGAAGACGGTTGGGTCTGGCGTCCCAAGACCGCACATATAACAGCCCCAAAAGGGTCAAATGGAAGAATCCCACCGGCGAACCCCATTCGGTTCGGTTCTACAAGGGGCCGATGAAGGGCGTTCGTTTTCTACTCCTCGAAGGGGAGGCAAAGACTAAAAAGATCAAGAAAGCCGGCACCTACAAGGACCGGTGTGACCTTCCCGGCCACTCCAGATTGAGGGACGGCAAGTGCTCCGGGATGTGCGGGAAGGTGGTCGCGCACTGATGACCAGGCGTCTCGCAGTACAAGCAGCAACGCTTCCCATTGTCCTCGCTCTGGTTGTCACGGCTTTTCCGGCTGCGTCTGCGGAACCGAAGCCCCTGCACGATCTTGTCTTCCTGTCCCCCGCAACCTTCCTCGTCACCGAGAGCAGCGGATCTGGACCGTTCACGATCATAAGGACGGGACATGGAACCGAACGCGGGACGGTCGACTATGAGACTTCGGACGGAACGGCAACTGCAGGAAGCGACTACACGGCTACGTCGGGCACGAAATCCCTTGTGGCCCCGGATGATGCTGCGGAGATCTTTGTGCCGATCATGGATGACTCAGAAGAAGAGGGACCCGAGACCGTAGACATCACTCTTTCCAATGCTTCCGGCGCACCGGGAATGATCCTGAGGTTTCCGTTCACCGGGACCATGACCATTATCGATAACGACGGGCCCAGCCGCATCTCGTTCGCTACTGCAAAGTACTCCAACTTCGAAAATCGGGGAGGCATTGAGGCAGCAATGATCCGGTCTGGAGATGTCGCGGGTGCCGCGAGGATTTCGGTCTCGACCGCCGACGGAACGGCGATGCCCGGTGAGGACTACGACGCCGTCCCGCCCACCACGGTTGAGTTCGCGCAGGGCGAAAGACTCAAGCGTCAGAGGATCACTTTCGTGAACGACCGGATTGCAGAGGATCCCGAGAAGCTGACGGTCGCGCTCAGCGAGCCCGAGGGGGCCGTACTCGCCGAGCCGTACGCCGCCGAGATCGAGATCCTCGATGACGACAGCGGATCATCCGACACGACTCCGCCCGTTACGAACTTTCATAGGCCGATGAACGGGGCGAGGTACAAACGATCGAGTCCCTATGCCAAAGAGCTACATGTATCGCCCGGCGACGAGGGATCGGGTCTATCGAAGGTGGAACTTGCTCTTCGGATGAAGCGGCGCAACGGAACCTGTAAGTGGTACACGGGCTCGCGGTTCCGTTCCGGCAACTGTTCGAAGAAGAAATGGGTACGACTGAAGACGAAGCTGTTCATCGTCTACCGTCTCGATAAGCGGCTGAAGCCCGCAACCAAGAAGACCGGCATCAAGAACTACACCGCTTTTGCGCGCGCCACCGACAAGGCAGGAAACGTAGAGCGGAAGTTCGAGGCCGGTCGGAACAAGATGACTTACAGAATCGTTCCGTAGGTCACCCTCCAGTGGATGCCAGATCGTCCGCCTGCTCTATAAGGGCTTGAGCCTGGAGCGCAACCGCATGCGGAGCGGTCCCCCCGGAACCCCTTCGGGCGGTCATGCCGACGCGCGGATCGGCGAAGGTGATGTCGGACGAATCGAAGGCTTCGTGATGCTCTTGCAGAGTGGATGTGTCGGCCTCAGACAAGCCGATACCTCGCTCCTCGAGTGCCGCCACCAAACGTCCCGTCGCTTCGTGCGCGGCGCGAAAGGGAACTCCCCGGCTCACGAGCGCCTCCGCGAGGTCGGTGGCCCAAGTTCCCCCGCGCGTCGCGGCCTCCTCCAGCACCTCTGCTGCGAAATCCAGAGCCGCCATCATCCCCGTCATCCCTTCCAGGCAACCGGCAATGCGGTCCGCTGCACGGAAAGTGATCTCCTTGTCCTCCTGGAGGTCGCGGTCGTAAGCAAGCGGTATTCCTTTGAGCAGTGTGAGCATCGCCGTAAGGTCGCCGATAGCCGCCGCCGAACGTCCACGCACAAGCTCCGCCAAATCGGGATTGCGCTTTTGGGGCATCATGCTCGACCCCGTCGACCATTTGTCGGGCAGGCTTACAAAGCCGAACTCAGAACTCGACCACATGACGATCTCCTCGGCGAGCCGCGAGAGGTGCACTCCGCACAGCGCCGAGGCATAAAGGAGGTCACAGGCGAAGTCGCGCTGCGCGACTGCATCCATTGCATTGTCGAAAACGCCAGAGAAGCCGAGCTCTCGTGCCGCCACCTCCGGATCTAGGGGCAACGTCGTCCCGGCAAGGGCGCCGGCGCCGAGCGCCGACTCGTCGGCCGCAAGCCGCGCCGCTTCGAATCGCCGGGTGTCGCGCAGCAGCGCCCATCCGTGAGCGAGCAGATGGAAGCCCAAGGAGACGGGCTGGGCCCGCTGGAGGTGTGTGTATCCGGGCATAACCGTGTCCTTGTGTTCCAGGGCGCGCCGGGCCAGTACCCGGATTAGTTCCGCACCCAGCCCGACCAGTTCTGCGGACCGGGCACGGCACCACAGCCGAAAATCGGTTGCCACGAGGTCGTTGCGGCTCCGGCCCGCGTGGATCCGCGCACCCGTCTCTCCCAGACGATCCGTTAACTCGCGCTCAACGAGCGAGTGGACGTCCTCGTCTGTCGCCGCCGCTACGAGAGCCCCGCCGCGCCATTCCGCAAGAAGGACGTCGCATTCGGCCTCCACCTCGCCGAGGGCGGCGTCGTCCAGCAAACCGGCAGCCACGAGCGTGCGGGCATGCGCTTTTGTTGCGGCGAGATCCTCCTCGAGGAGACGGATGTCGGACGCGACCGAGGTCGTCAGCCGCATCATCACATCGTCGGGGCCCGATGCGAACCGGCCCCCCCACAGCATCCGCCTGGGCGGATCAGCCACGCTGCACCTGAGACCAGCGTTTCGTGGGAAGACCCCACAGCTTGATGAATCCGGCGGCGTGAGACTGGTCGAACGAGTCTCCCTCGTCGTACGTCGCAAGGCTGAGGTCGTAAAGGGAGGCCGGAGACCTCCGGCCGACGGCCGCGCACGAGCCCGGTGTAAACCTCAGGCGGACGTCTCCGGTGACCGACGATTGTGTTGTGGCTGCAAACGCGTCGAGAGCCTCTCGCAGCGGCGAGAACCACAGACCCTCGTACACGAGGTCGGCCCAGGTTGCCTCCAACTGCTTCTTCTCACGGGCCAAGCGGCGTTCGAGCGTCAACGATTCGAGGTCTGCGTGCGCCGCGATGAGCGCCATCGCCGCGGGGACCTCGTAGATCTCCCGTGACTTGATGCCGACCAAGCGGTCCTCGACCATGTCGACCCTTCCGAAACCGAAAGAGCCGGCAACCTTGCCGATCGACTCGATTACGTGCTGGGGTTCGAGCACCTCGCCGTCAATCGCCACCGGGCGTCCCGAATCGAAGGACACTTCGACGTCGCTCGGCCCACTCGTTGCCGCCGCGGGGTCAGCCGTCATCCGGTAGATGTCCTCGGGTGGCGCCGCCCATGGATCCTCGAGTACACCGCACTCGATGCTGCGGCCCCACAGGTTCTCGTCGATCGAATACGGAGACGACTTCGTTGTGGTTATCGGAAGCGAACGCTGTTTCGCGTATTCGATCGTCTGTTCCCGGTTCATGTCCCAGTCGCGGACCGGCGCCAGAACTTCGATGTCTGGGGCCAGCGTCGACAGCGACACGTCGAAGCGCACCTGGTCGTTGCCCTTTCCGGTACAACCATGCGCGACTGCTGTTGCCCCCTTGTCGCGCGCTATCTCAATCAACACCTGCGAGATCAGAGGGCGCGAGAGGGCGGAGATCAGGGGATACCGCCCCTGATACAAGGCGTTCATGGCGAGGGACGGAAGCACGAACTCCTCTACGAAACGCACCCTGGCATCGACCAGGAATGCGTCAACGGCACCTAGAGTTGCCGCACGATCGATCGCCTCCGAGAGATCACCGGGTTGCCCGACGTCCACTGCAACCGCTATGACCTCGTAACCCTGCTCCGCGAGATAGGGAATCGCTACCGAAGTATCAAGCCCTCCCGAGTAGGCGAGGACAACTCGTTTTGTCATCAGACCGCTCCTTCCTTTTCACGATCACCGAACCACCGCCCTCTGAGGAGGTGAGCGGTGTCGTTGTCTGGCGTCGCGACGAAAATGGTGTCGTCGCCGGCGACCGTTCCCACGACCTCGCGTGGGCCCGCGAGATCGATCGCACGCGCCACGGCCGCTGCATGTCCCGGCGCCGTCAGCAGAACCACGAGGTTGCCGGCCACCCTCATGTCGACCGCAAACTGCTCGAGGGTCTCCATAAGGCCGCGCGCCATAAGGTCGCCGCCCGGAGATCGAGGGATCTCGTCCGGCAACCGGTACATGAGTTCGTCGCCGACGCGCACCTTTGTCGCCCCGATCTCTCGAAGATCGCGGGAGACCGTCGCCTGGGTGACATCGTGGCCGGCAGCTCGCAACGCGGCGACTATGTCCCCTTGGCTTGACGCTTGCCCCTCGTGGAGCACTCGCAGCAGATCGCGGCGGCGGCTAGATCGCATCGAAAGCCTTCTCCAGAACCGCTAGGCCCTCGTCGATCTCCTCGTCATCAATGACCAACGGAGGAGTCAGGCGGACGACGTTCGGCGTAGCGTCATTGACCAGCACGCCGAGTTCCAACGCAGCCGCCGCTACGTCGCGCGCCATCGGGATCGCGAGTTCGACGGCCGCCATCAATCCGAGACCTCTCGTCCGCGCACCCGAAGGTGCTATGTCGGTCAGGCGATCGAGAAGCCGCTCCCCCGCGAGGTCCGCTCGTTCGACGAGTACCTCCGCCTCGATGACGTCGAGCACCGCGAGGGCGGCAGCAGCCTGTACCGGCCCCCCACCGAAGGTCGTGGCGTGATCACCGGGAGCAAAGGCCGAGGCGATCTCAGGCTTGGCGAGGCAGGCGCTCATCGGCAGACCTCCCGCAAGGGCCTTCCCGAGACACATAACGTCGGGCGTGACGGTCGAGTGCTGATGCGCCCACCACCGGCCCGTCCGCCCGAGCCCGGTCTGGATTTCGTCCAGCACGAGGAGCGCGCCCCAGTAGTTGCAGATCGACTTGACACCCGCGAGATATCCGAGCGGCGGCACGATAACTCCGGCCTCACCCTGCACCGGCTCGATCAATACAGCGGCGACGTCGTCGTCCATTGCGTCGCTCAGTGCATTCAAATCCCCGTACGGAATGTGCGTAAAGCCGCGGGGCAGCGGTTCGAACGGTGCCTGTTTCGCGGGCTGTCCGGTCGCCGCCAGTGCGCCCAAAGTGCGCCCATGGAAGGCCCCGTCCGCGCACACGATCCGCACCGCCGACTCACCCTTGTTGGCGCGTCCCCACTTCCTCGAGAGTTTGATCGAGCACTCGATGGCTTCGGCCCCCGAGTTGGCGAAGAAGGACTGCATGCCGTTCGTAAGGCCGGACAAACGTTCGGCCAATCGCGCCTGAGGTTCGGTCACGTACAGATTCGAGACATGGACGAGCTCGGCTGCCTGCTGTGCGATGGCGGCCGCGACCGCAGGATGTGCATGACCCACACTGGCAACCGCGATACCGGCAACGAGATCCAGATAAGAGTGTCCATCGGAGTCGACCAACCGGCAGCCGCGGCCGGAGACTATCTCGACCGGCCACCGCTTGTAGGTCGGCATTACGTGGGCCTCCACCGCGTCCAGCGCAGTTCCCTGCATCATCATGAGATCACCTGCGTTCCGATGCCTTCGTCCGTGAACACTTCCAGTAGTAGTGCGTGTTCTGTTCGCCCGTCGAGGATGTGGACCTTGCCCACACCCGCTCGCAGAGCTCCGGCCGCCGACGACGCCTTGGGACGCATTCCGTCCGACAGCGCGGCGATCATCGCTTCGAGTTCGTCCACCTTCAGCTCTGAGATCATCGATCCTCGATCTCCCAGATCCCGATAGAGCCCCTCGACGTTTGTCAGGAACACGAGTTTTGCCGCGCGCAACGCGCCGGCGACGGCGCCCGCAACTTCGTCGGCGTTCACGTTGAGAGGCGCTCCGTCCGCGCCGGGGGCAACGGTTGCAACAACGGGTGTGTGTCCTTGTTCCAGGAGCGTCGAAAGTATCTGGGTGTCGATCGACTGAACGCGGCCGACACGCCCGATATCCTCGCCCGCCGGTCCGGTGGTCTGCTCCGCCGAGATGAGCCCTCCATCGGCGCCCGATAGCCCAACCGCAGACAACCCCGCCGCACACAACCGGCCGACGAGATCCGCATTGATCGACCCGAGGAGCACCCTGCGCACAAGCTCTATGGACTCGCCGTCTGTAACGCGCAGCCCGCCCACGAACCTGGGGCTTATGCCGGAGCGCTCCATGGCCTCAGAAACCTGAGGTCCGCCACCGTGGACGACCACCAATCGGATTCCGACCAGAGTCATTAGCGCGAGGTCCTCGGCGACTACGCGCGCCTTCGCGGCTTCGTCCAGGGCCTCGCCGCCGATCTTCACGACCACCGTCTGGCCCCTGTACGAACGGATGTAAGGAAGGGCCTCGATCAGGGTGCCGGCTTTACTCGCGGCCAGGGCCGCTGCGCCTTGCAGAGTCATGACGTTCCCTCCGCGTTGAGCTTCACGTATTCCTCGCTGAGATCGGCCGACAGCACTTCTGCCGCGCCCTCACCGGATCCGACAAAGCAGTCGACGACGATCTCCTCGGAAGTCATCGTTGCCGCTGCATCTTTTAGAGCGCCCGTCGGCTCGCCCTCTACGAACAGCGGAACTCCACCGATCGATAGCGAGATCCGGGACACATCGAGGGAGCGGTCGGCCGCTCCGAGAGCAGAGAGAACCCGGCCCCAGTTCGGATCTCCTCCACCAACAGCGGCGCGCCACAACGCCGACGCAGCGACCGCTTTGCCTGCGGCCGCGGCACTCTCCTCGGTCGGCGCGCCGGTGATGCGGATGCGTACGAATTTGCTCCCACCTTCGGCATCCCGAACGATCTGCTCCGCGAGGTCGGCGCAGACCGCCTCGACCGCCTTCGCCAGATCATGGGGATGGGCACGCCCCGCGGTGCCGGTTGCGAAGAGACAGACCGAATCGTTTGTGCTTTCGCACGCGTCCACCGAGATGCGATTGAAGGTCCGCCCGACTGCTGGGGCGAGAGTAGCGTGCAAAAGGCCCGTGTCGGCTGCTGCATCAGTGGCGAGGAAGGCCAGCATCGTCGCCATGTTTGGTGCAAGCATTGCGGCGCCCTTGGCCACTCCCACCACGCTCGCTCCGCCGGCGGCATGCGCACTCGTCTTGATTGCCGTGTCCGTCGTGATGATCGCCTCGGCGAACGGTTCCACATCCCGCTTTGCAGAGGCCGTGGCACCCGGGAGCGCGTTCTCGATGGCGCCTGCCGGAAGCGGGATGCCGATCGGACCCGTCGACGCAACGAGTATCTCGTCGGAAGAGCAGTTGGCTGCTGCCGCGGCCGCAGCCGTGGTGCTCCTTACGGCATTTAAACCGGCGGCGCCGGTGCAAGCGTTGGCGTTTCCGCTGTTGACCACCACAGCGCGAACCGGCGCGCCGAGGTGCTCCCGGCACCACATGACGGGGGCAGCCGCCGCGGCGTTGAGCGTGAATACACCCGCCCACGGCGTCGGTGCCTCGAAGGTGAGCACCCCAAGGTCACGATCGCCGCTCTGTTTGATGCCGCAGGCAACGCCGGAAGACAGGACGCCGGCGGGCCACCTCATGGCCACACCCCCACTAGATCCAGACCGGTGCGCTCGCCGAGTCCGAGTGCCACGTTTGCGTTCTGGAGTGCCTGTCCGGCTGCGCCCTTGCCGAGGTTGTCGATCGCTGCCGAACACACCAGCCAGCCGTTGCGTGCATCGACGCGCGCGGAGACCAGAGCACGATTGGACCCCGCCACCGCCTTGGTTGACGGCCAGTCTTCGACGACCGTCACAAACGGCTCGTTATCGTACGCGGCGCGCAGGACGTCGAGCGCCTCGGGATCGGTTATCGACTTGCTCACGCGGCCGCGCGCCGTCACCAGGAGCCCGCGCGGGAACGGGACGAGATGCGGGGTGAACGACACACCGGATAGGAGCCCGCCGAATGTCGCGAGACCACGCTCGATCTCCGGCACGTGGCGGTGATCCACCGATCCGTATGCAGTGGCGCTCGCATCCGCCACCGAAAACGAGAGCCGGTCTTCGGCCTTCCGGCCGGCACCCGAGACTCCCGACAGCGCGTCGACCACTACCGGTGGGGCCATAGCGCCGGCGCGCGCCAGCGGCACAAGCGCTAGCAACGCCGCTGTCGGATAGCAGCCGGGGTTCGCTATCGGCGCGCCGGAGCTCACCGCCTTGCGGTTGAACTCGGTGAGTCCGTAGGTCCACTCGGGGTCCGCCCGAAAGTCGTCGGAGAGGTCCACGACGAGGGCGTCCCTGGATCCGAGGTGGGGCCGCAGCTCACCCGAGGGCAGGCATGAGAAGACGACGTCCGCACGTTCGGCGAGGGCCGCCTGGTTGTCGGTGAGGGTCATGTCGAAGACCCCGGTCAAGTGGGGCTGGGCGGCGGCCACCGGTTCGCCGGCGCGCCGTCCTGCGGCTACCGCAACAACCTCGATCGACGGGTGGCCGGCGAGAAGCCGGAGGAGTTCGCCTCCGCTGTATCCGGATGCACCTAATACGACTGCTCTAGCGCCCATGACGCATGATTATGCACCATTATGCATTCTCATGCACTTGACGGGGAAACTCGGGGGATCTGTCCGGACTATGTCCGGTGGAATCCCCTGAGTTACACCGAAGCGCCGAACCGGGCGTGCGATAAAACCGACGCGCGGTGCCGGGAACGTAATCAGCTTTCTGGCTGACGCACCGGGATTCGGAGCGTAAAGCGCGCCCCCCGGCCGGGGACGTTCTCGGCGTCGACCGTGCCGCCGTGTGCGTGGGCGATCGAAGCCACAATCGCAAGGCCGAGACCGGCGCCGCCGCTCCGGCGCGACCTGCTCGCATCCCGCCTCCAAAACCGGTCGAACGCATGCTCCAGCGCGTCCTCGTCGAGCCCGGGCCCCGAATCGGTCACCGTGAAAAGGGCGGCGTCACCGTCGTGCGACAACCGGAGCTCGACCGAAGTGCCTGGAGGCGTGTGGGTCAACGCGTTGGTGACGAGGTTGTCGACGGCCTGACGAAGACTGTCCTCGTCTCCGATGACCGGCGCCTCGTCCGGAGCGACCACGTCGACCCGCCTTTCGGGGTCGCGTACCCGAGCGTCGGTTGCCGCATCGGCAACGATGGCCGAGAGGTCCACCGCCCCGAACTCGCGTGACCGTGTCTCGTCGAGATGGGCGAGCAGCAGCAGCTCTTCCACAAGAACGCCCATCCGGCTCGCCTCTTCTTCTATGCGCCGCATCGAAACGCGCAGATCCTCCGGCCGGTCCGCCGCTCCACGGCGGAAGAGCTCCGCGTAACCCCGGATCGATGTGAGCGGTGTCCGGAGTTCGTGCGACGCGTCCGCGAGAAATCGCCGCATACGTTCCTCCGATGCGCGGCGAGCCGAAAATGCCTCTTCGATGCGCTGCAGCATGAGGTTCAGAGCGTTCCCCAGTCGGCCCACCTCGGTGCCGGGGTCGCCGGCGTCCACGCGGCGAGCAAGATCACCGGCCGCGATCTCGGCGGCCGTCTGAGTCATCTGATCAAGCGGACGGAGTTCCCTGCGTATGAGTGCCCACGCACCCGCCGCGATGCCGGCGATGAGGACGATCGCCACCACCACTTCAATTGCGAGGAGCCGTCCGAGAGTGTCCTGTGCGTCCGTGAGTGGAACGGCGACAATCAGCATCCCGCCGGCCGTCGTCGGCGTCGCCAGGACCCGGAACTTGTACGAGGGGGCCCCTTCCGCGCCGGTCGTGAACGGAGCCTCCTGCAACTCGTCGTCGAGATCGGGGATGACGGGTTGAAACGCGTCGTCACCTCCGAACGTGTCCCGAGCAACTACCTCACCCGAGGAGTTCCTGAACTCCGCGTATGCAGCGAACGGAAGTCGAGGGCCACCTGGGCGTTGCCTGAAATGGAAGCGGCCCTGAATGGACTCGGCGAGGGCCTGTGCGGCCAGCGGCCGGCTCTCGACAAGCTGCTCGTCTACGCGCTCGTACAGGAAGTTCCGGAGAGCTCCGTAGGTGAGAACCCCCGAGACCAGCAAGCCCACCGACACCAGGGCCGCGAGGATTGCTACCAGCCGCGCCCGGAGTGTCATCGCACATCGGGCGGTAGGCGGAGCGAATAACCCATCCCCCTGATCGTGTGAATGAGATGGGGCTCCTCGCGGTCCACCTTCTTGCGCAGGTAACTCACATAGGTCTCCAGAACGCGCGCGTCGCCGCCGAAGTCGTAGTCCCAGACGTGGTCGAGGATCTGAGCGCGCGTGAGCACACGACGGGGGTTCAGCATCAGGTAGCGGAGCAGTCGGAACTCGGTCGCGGTGAGATCTATTGCCTCACTCGCGCGCCACACTTCCTGCGTGTCGAGGTCCATCACTAGATCGGCGAACTCGATCTTCGAGGTCTGGCGATCATCTCCTGCAACCCGCCTGAGGATCGCGTGCACACGAGCCACAAGCTCTTCGAGACTGAACGGCTTGGTCACATAGTCATCGCCGCCGATCGTCAAACCCCGCACCTTGTCTTCCGTGGCATCGCGCGCTGTGAGGAACAGGATCGGGATCCTGTGACCGCTCAGGGATAGCTGGCGAGCGACCTCGAATCCGTCGAGGTCGGGCATCATCACATCGAGAACCATCAACTGAGGTGGGGAACTTCGAGCAGCCTCAAGCGCGGAGCGCCCGGAATCCGCGACCGCGACATCGAAGCCCTCGTACCGGAGCGCCATGGCCACCAACTCGGTGATGTTGGACTCGTCGTCGACGACCAGAACCTGCCCCTTGTCCGACATGAATTCAGTATCGGGCAAGAACCTGGGAATTGACTGAGAGCACCCTGAGACGTTCCCCGCGCCAACTATCAGCCGACCCCGAGGCCGTTCTCAGGCTCATCTCAGCATCGAGTGGTGCACTCGATTCCAACGCCGCTGGGACGGCGGATTGGTCCGCTTGACGGCGCCGGACAACCAACCGGAGACGACGGGAGTGCAAAGCGTGAAGACAAACAGGTTCAAGGCAGCAGCAGCGATTGCCGCGGGGCTCTTGGTCCTTGGAGGAGGGGCAGCCCTCGCGACGAACCTGGCATCGGACCCCTCCGAAACCAGCCGGGAGATCCTCGAGCGGGCTGCCCAGGAACTTGGGGTCGAGTCCGAGCAATTGACCGATGCCTTGAAAGCGGCCGCCATTGAGCAGATAGAAGAGGCCCTGGACGCCGGCGACATCACCGAAGGCCAGGCCGAGTCCCTGCGCGAGCGGCTCGAATCGAGCGACTTCCCGCTCCTGGGTGGCCTGGCCGGATTCGGCCACGAAGGTGGCTTCCACCACGGCGGCCCTGGGATCGACCTCGAATGGTTCGAGGCCGCCGCCGAGTACCTCGGGCTGACCGATGAACAGGTCCGAAATCGTCTCGGCAATGGACGGAGCCTTGCAGAGATCGCGGAGGCCGAGAACAAATCGGTGGACGGCTTAGTCGACACGCTGGTCGAAGAAAAGGAAACGGCGCTCAACGAGGCGGTCGACGACGGCCGGCTCACCGAGTCGCAGGCCGATGCCATGAGGGAGAACCTCAGAGAGCGGGTCGAGTTCTTCGTCGATCGACCCCCGGGCCCCTTCCGAGGGCGGTCGGGACACCACGGCTTTCCTTTCTGGCGGTGATCTCCTGTGGCGAGGATCGCTACGTCCGACCGGTGTGCCGAGCCAGGACGGCGGCGGTCACGCAGGTCAAGTTTGGAGCACGTGCGAGGACGGCGGCATCGCCGAAGGCGACTCAGAAACGGTGCGAGGCAGGAGGTGATGCCGCCGCCCGCAGCGACGATCTCAGGAGGGTCGCCGCCGCCCGCAACGTGGCCAAACGGCAGTAGCGTGCGGAGCGCGTGCGTTAAGTTCCCCGCATGACCACACCGAGACACGCCGCCGTCACGGTGATCGGGAACGACCGTCCGGGCATCGTCGCGGCCGTCACACGAACGCTGTACGAAGCGGGATGCAATCTCGAAGACGTCACCTCCACGATCCTGCGCGGACACTTCGCGATGATGCTCTTCGTGCGTCTCCCCGATGAGGTCGACGCATCCCAAATCGAGGAGCGGCTCGAGGCGGTCGGCCGGGACATGGGCCTCGTCGTCACGGCCCGTGCTGTCGATGAAACCCCCGTTGAGGTCCCGGCACCCACCCATATGGTCTCTGTCTACGGATCCGATCAGCCCGGCATCGTGTACCGGGTCGCGGAGCTCCTCGCGCGCGACGGTGCAAACGTCACCGATCTGACGTCGCGGGTCATCGGCTCGGAAGAGCATCCCGTGTATGCGTTGATGCTCGAGGTCGTTCTCGCCGGGAGCTCAGAGGAGATCGAACGCGATCTCTCGTCGCTCAAGCCGGAGCTGGGGGTCGATGTGACCGTCCGCCCCCTGGAGACGGACCTCCTCTAGTTATGGCGGTCCGGGAAGTGGTCCGGTTGCCGGACCGTGTCCTGAAACGGCGCGCCGTATACGACGGAGGCATCAACCACGGCCTCATCGAGGACCTGTTGGAAACGATGCGGGTATCCCCCGCCTGCGTTGGGCTCGCCGCTCCACAGATCGGGGTCTCGGAGAGGGTCATAGTCGTGGACGTTTCGACACACCCCAAGACGACAACAAGTCATGGGCTCGTGGTCATGATCGATCCGGTAATCGTCGAGTTGGAGGGACGCGAAGTCGGCCGGGAAGGCTGCATGAGCGTTCCCGACTTCACTGCCAATGTTGCGCGCGCCACATCCGTGGTCGTACAGGGCCTGTCGGCCGATGGGGACGAGATCGTCATAGCTACAGATGGATTCGAGGCGCGCGCCTTCCAGCACGAAGTCGATCATCTCAATGGGTTGCTGATCCTCGACCGTGTCGAGTCACTCGCCACGGATGTCTTCCGCCGCAAAACCTACAAGTAGGAACATCGCTTGCGTCTCAAGCGGTCGAGCTACCGGCCCAGCGCGCCGTGGCTTCCCCACACCTTGTAACCATCGGGTCGAAGGACGACGTAAAAGGCAACGGCATCATCCGCCGGCGGCTCGCGATCTTCGAGGATTGCTATCCAGGTCCTCTCGGCGACCTGGACGCCGCAGTTGATCGCCAGGGAGTCGTTGAGCCCTCCAAACCCGCGCCCGAGCACCCGGAGGCCCGCCGCGCGGCCCGGGGCCGCCCACCGTCGCGCCGGGGGTGCTCCCGCGGGTACCTCGATGAGGTGGTCGAGTTGTTTCGTGTAACCCTTGACCACGGCGATCGCGACGCGGATCGCCGTTCTGGTCGCGTCTCTACCTCGGTCCTGGTTGAGGGGGAGGGCGCGGCGCGGGTCTGGGCACCACCCCGGCGAACCTCGGAATCCCAACCCAACGGCCGAGCCTCCGTCGGACGAATCCTCGTCGTCCACTGTGCGGGACACGTCGGCATCCTGCTGCGATGTGGACAGCGCCGTCGTAGCGGCGACGGCCCCCGCCGCAGCGCCCCCGGTGAGGCAAATCGCCACCACGGCCGAGACCCATCGGGCGCGACGGGCAATCCTCGTGACCTCCCGGGCGTCCGTCGAGCCCGCCTCGAAGCGCTCGGCGGCTACGGTCAGCAGCCGCTCGAGTTCGGCGTCATCCGGCCGGGCGCCCAGGCGCGCCTCGAGTCCCTCCCAGCCACGATCGACAAGCGAACCCGTGCCCGCTTCCGAACGCCCCAATACGTCGGCGACGCGCAGGCGGGGCATGTGCTCAAAGGTATCGAGGACGATCGCCGCGCGCTGCTTGAGCGGCAGAAGCATGAATGCTCGCCACAACTCGTGGTTCACCGAGGGACCGTTCGGAGAATTCGACGCGGCGGGGGCGCCTCCCGGCAGCGCCCGTCTCAGCCGGCGCCGGCGTGTACGGCGCGCCACCTGCCGGACGACCTCGCGCCGGAACCACACGTCGATGAGGTCCGCGCTCCTCCGATCCTGCATCCGGGCCACGCAGCGCCCGAAGGCTCTGTGGGCCGTTGCGTTCGCCGCCTCCGGGTCCGGGTCGAGCAGGAAAGCTAGGCAAACCGCGTCAACACCGACTCGGCGCCATAGCTCCAAGTACCTATCGCGACGGATGCGTCGGGTCCCCAAGCGGCCTCCTTGAAAGGATCAGGCTCGCCCCAGTTACCCACTCTGTCACACCCAGCGGATAAGGGCTGCTGGGTTCAGCGGCCCCAGACCTGGAACACACACGTGCGGTCTTTGGGTTCGTCGAGTTCGAGCAGCAGCAGTCGCTGCCACCGCCCGAGAAGAGGCTCCCCCGAGCTCACCGGAATGCTCTGGGATGTTCCGCCCAGAACCATCTGGATGACGTGTGACCGGCCGTTGCTGCGTTCGTCCGGCTGGAGATTCTGCGTCCGCCTATCGAAATCATCGTGGGCGTAGTAGATGCCCCCGGGCACCAAATGGTCGAGCCTGGTCCGCAGATCGGTCAGCGCTCCGTCCTCCAGTTCGTTAATGAACAGATTGCATGTGGTGTGGGCACAGAAGGCGACCGAACACCCTTCGGTGACGCCGGAGTCCTTTATCGCTCGCAGGAGGTCATCCGTGAGATCGACGGATCCCATCTGTGCGGGCGCTCGAACGACTACTTCTGACGTGACGATCCTCATACCTGCCTCCTGGTCTTTTGGGCATCGTACGGACTCGATGTGCCGGCGCCACTCCCGCCGTGTGGAGATTCGATGGAGATCATCTCGTGCGACACTGATGAGACGTTGATACGACATTTCTGCCATTCCCTACGTCGCATCGAGATGGTGTCCTTGGAGTATGCGAACCTCGATTGGCGGCCGGTTCGGCCGATTCCTGGTGGTGCTCGCGGCGCTCGTAATGATCGCCGCCGCCTGCTCGGACGACGGGTCCGACCCTGCCGCGGAGTCCGGAGCTCCCAGCAGTGATTCGTCGCCCCCCTGCTACGAGCTCGGGTGGAAGGACTGTCCCGAGGAGCCGTATCCCTTCTCAACCCCGCTGCCGCCCGCAGAGCCGACGGCGATCGACGGTACGTATAGCCGCACGGTCGACGAAGAGTTGGCAGCGGCGCCCGGGAAGTGCACTCGCTGTCCGCCCTACAGGCTGGTGCCCGGAGACGAGACGTTGACGTTCGACCGGGGTCGCTTTTTCGTCCAGCACGGGCCACCGGGCTTCAAGATGTCGGGACATTTTTGGGTGGAGGGAGGGCAGATCCGCCTTTTCAACGATCCGAGCTGCCTCACGATGGAAGGTGTCTATGAGTGGGAGGTTGCCGGCGGGGTGCTGTCGCTCGAGGCCGTGGAGGACGAGTGCCCATTCACTCGGCTCCGGCAGAGATTCCTGATGGCTAAGGACTGGGAGGTCACCGAGGGCGACACTGCGGATGCGAACGCGGACGCGTCCGCGGAGTGTGATCCCCCATCTGAAGAGGCCGCCATTACCGGACACTGGCCGGTTCCGGAAGGATGCGAGGACAAAGGCCGGTCATGAATGCCGCGGTACTGAGCGAGCGGAGGAAAGCCGGTCGTCCGCAACTCATTGCTTGGGTGGCACTGATCAGCGCCGTCGCGCTCAGCGCAGTTCTCATGTCACTGGCCTCCACGACCACACGTGAGCCACGGCGCGCCGTAGGCAACGGCGTCGGCCGCTACATCCACGTGAGCGCCACCACCGATACGGCGATTGCGACGGTCTCGTGGCTGTCGCTCGCCGCCGGCACCGGCGCGTGGGCATTGCTCCTAGGGCGGTCGTCGAGACCCGCCGGACGAATGGCCGCCGCGATCGCCGGAGGAATTGTGGTCGTCACCGGGTACCTGTGGGTGGCCTCTCCCCTGCTCGCAGGAGATGGTTTCTCGGATTCGGAGCGCTACGAGAGCGTGTCGGCGGTCGTGGACGCGCTGCGCTCGTCGGGGATGCCCTGCGCGGAGACAGCGGCTGCTCCGGCCGCCGCCACGACCCAGTTCTTTGCCGACAGCAGGACTTGCCGGCAGCCCAATCCGGCAGACATCCGCGACGGTCACGACGAGGTAGTGGTGTCGATCTTCGCCGGCGGCGGCATGCGGGACCGGTGGACGAGTGAAATCGACCACGACGAGGTGTACGCGGTCATCGGTCCGCGGTGGGTGGCGACGTGCGACTTCCAGGCCACGTGCGCTCGCATGCAAGCCTTGATCGGCGGGCGAAACTACTAGGCGGGCAAACCTTTGACCACGAACATAGGTCGTCCGTGACCCAACGATCGCGCCAAGGAGACGGAGTTTGATCATCCGCGTGTTTCGCGGTCAGGTGCATCCCGGTATGCACGCTGAATTCGAGAGGACCCTCGAGGAAGAGGGCATGCCTGCGTTTCACCGATCGCCCGGGATGATCGCAGTCCACGTCGGCCGGCCAACCGAACAGTCGCCCGACGAGTTCCTCGTCACAACCGTGTGGAAAGACCTCGACTCGCTCAAGAACTTCGCCGGGGAGCGCTGGTTCGAACCTGTCATCGGCGCCGACGAAGCGAAAACTCTGCGCGGCGCATACGTCCACCACTACGAGGACCCGGTGGGAGCAAGCCTCTCTGGGGCAGCGGCAGCTGATTCCGTCCCGAACACCGCTCACGTGCTCCTTGCCGGATCGGCCTCGATCGATCTGCCCGGCGTGGTGAGCGCGCTCCGAGATCGTGGGCTGGGCTCGCTGATCGTGGGCTCTGGGTCCAGCGGGATCCGCCTGGTGAGCCGGTGGCGGCCTCTCGTCGCCGTGGTCGCCGCCGACGTCACCGGGGCAGAGCACTTGTTGCGCCACCTCGAGCAACTCGAGATCCCAGTCGTCCTGATCGGCCGGGCCCGTGAACTCCGGCTCCCCGATCAGATCAAGAACATAGAGGCCGGGATCCTCGCACCCGCTCAGCCGGCCGAGATCGCCGCGGCGGCGGAGGTCGTTGTGGGAGGGCTTCCCATCGACGACTTGCCACACGTCATCGACCTTGGATCCGTGCGCCTCGATGTGGCGGCGCGGACCGCGCTGATCGAAGGGCATTCCGTGGAACTTCCCCCTAAGGAATTCGCAGTTTTCGTCGAACTGGCGCTGCACGCCGAGGTGCCGGTGCCGGTCCCCGACCTGGCGCGCCGGGCATGGCCGGAGAGCGTGTGGACGACCGGCGAGGACGTGCGCCGCACCGTTTATCGCCTCCGAAAGATGATCGGCGACCACGACCGGTCGGAGCCGATCATCCGCAACCGGCGCGGCTACGGGTACGTACTGAAGCCGCCCGCTTAAGTCCGGGCCCGCGCCTCCCCCACGCGCGGCCGGCCCGAGATGGCAAATGACCACCAGGGGGTGGGGCTCGTTTGCCATTTGAGCGCCGCGCGCACGTCCCGTTCGTGACATCGCCAGCCAGTCTCGGTTATTTTTGACTGGCGGATCAGTTTTCAACGCCGGTCATCCCAAGGGGGTTCCCGCCATGGACAAGCGGCCGCCGCTGCTGCCGCCCGCTGCGCTAGAGCGGGCTGCCGCCCCGCTCGGCTCCGCGACGCTGCTGCCCGGCGACGCTTATGCCTCCGACGACGTCTTTTCCTGGGAGCGGGTGCATTTCTTCGACGAGTCGTGGGTCTGCGCGGGCCGCTCGGACGATCTCGCCCGTCCGGGCGATCAGAAAGCGATCCGGCTCGGTGCCGAAAGCGTGCTTTTGGTTCGCGACACGGACCGCACGCTCAATTCCTTCTTCAACGTCTGCCGCCATCGCGCCCACGAACTGCTCGAGCCCGGAGTATCCGTCAACCGGCGCGCCGTGAAGTGCCCGTACCACGCCTGGGTGTACGGGCTCGACGGTTCGCTAAAAGGCGCCCCGCGTTTCGGCGACATCGAAGGATTCGAACTGGGGGATCACCCGCTCGTACCCGTACGTACGGTGGAGTGGAACGGGTGGGTCTTCGTGAACGCGTCGGGTGGCGCGCCGGAGTTCTCTGAGCACGTCGGCAACCTCGAGGAGCTCGTCGCCGATTACGGATGCGGCGACCTCGTTGCTGCCGCCCGACACGACTACATCGTGGCGGCCAACTGGAAGGTGATCACCGAGAACTATCACGAGTGCTACCACTGCTCGCAGATACACCCCGAGCTGTGCGAGGTCACACCTCCCGACAGCGGCAAAGATGACACCGGCCGAGGCGCATGGGTGGGAGGGTCGATGGATCTGCGCGCGCATGCTCAGACGATGTCGCTGACCGGCGAGCGGGCCGCACCTCTTCTCCCGGGTCTGAGCGCGGCCGCCTCCAGACAGGTTCTCTACTACAGCCTGTGGCCCAATCTGCTCATCAGTCTCCACCCCGACTACGTGATGACTCACCGGATGGAGCCGCTCGGACCCGATCGCACGCGCGTCGAGTGCGAGTGGCTGTGGCCGGCGGAGGTTGTCCAGACCGAGGGATTCGACCCGAAATACGCAACCGAGTTCTGGGACGTCACCAACAAGCAGGACTGGCACGCCTGTGAATCCGTACAGCGTGGAGTCTCGTCGCGCGGTTTCAGGCCCGGCCCACTCTCGTACTGGGAGGGGAGTACCCATCAGTTCCTCGAGCTGGTCGCGCGCAGCTACCTGGCGGGACGGGTCGTCTACCGCTCCGGCGCCGAGCTGGATCATCGCCGAGCGCGGCGATGAACTACCCCACAACCGACGACGACCGTAACGTTCTGGAGCGCGCACGGACTCTAGTCGAGGCACTGATTCCCTACGAGGTCGAGGCTGAGATGAACGACGGCGAGCTGCCGCCCGACGTCAAGAAGCGCCATCACGAGCTTGTGCGCGAGCTCGGACCGATCGACCGTCGGCACCAACCCCTTGAGCGCGGGTGCATCGGCATTTTGCGCCCCTGATAACCCACTCGTCCCGGTGCCTGATAGTAGACTGACTCGTCAATTATGCACAAGCTCACTAGGCGGATGGGATGAGTCCACGGCCGAACGTTGAGGACCAGCGACGGCGGGAGATCCTCGAAGCGGCGTGCGATGCGATCGCCGAGCGGGGCTTTGCAGCCGCCCGGATCGCAGACATTGCCGAGCGGGCGAACACCAGCTCGGGCACCGTCCACTACTACTTTGCCAGCAAAGAGGACGTCCTCCACCAGGCACTCAGGTTCGCGTTCGAGAAATCGCTCGACCGCCAGATCGCCGAGCTCGCGAAGATCCGGAGCGCCCGCGACAGCCTCATCAAGCTCATCGAGCTCAACCTCCCCGAGCACTCAGAGGTGGTCCATGAGTGGATCCTATGGATGGAGTTCTGGATCGAGGCACTCCACCGGCCCGAGATGCGTCCGGTCAACGAGGACCTCTACGGCCACTGGCGTGCGGTGGTGACCGACATCGTCGTCTCCGGCCAGGAGAGCGGGGAATTCAAGCATGGCGTCGTCGCCGCCGACCTCGCCAATCGGTTCGTGGCGCTGATGGACGGGCTTGCGATCCAGGTCCTCCTTCACTCCGAGCAGATGACCGTGGCGGAGATGCGCCGGATCTGCACGGAATTCGTCGATTCCGAGCTCGGCCACCGGGAGCTGACGCCGAACTGAGCGGCGCGCCGCATCCTCGGAACGTTAGCTGCCGTTTAGCCTCGCTGCGGGCGGCGGCG
>OCZV010000232.1_pt1 | contig 20523 bp, 17 predicted proteins | sample 1539051 | NCBI WGS metagenome assembly OCZV01 (sample SAMEA3113581, study PRJEB22503) | soil metagenome
CTTGACCGTGTCGGCCGTGACGCCCGGCGACGTCGCGCCGCCGTTGCCGCCCTCGAACGGCTCGACGCACGGTGGGGCGTAGACGGAGACGAGCTTGATGCGGCCGGTCTCCGTGTCGCAGTTGGGTCCCCAGTCGATGCTCTCGGTGGTGCCCTCGAGCTCGGCCTTCTGCCAGGTCATCGGGCCCGACTCGATGAGCTCGTCCTCGGTCGCGGTCCCGCCGCCGGCGGCGGTGTCCGCGTCATCGTCGCCGTCGTCGCCCCCGCCGCCGAACACCAGCACGGCGGCGCCGATCAACGCGAGCACGACCACGATGGGGCCGTAGCGCTTGGCCGGCTTCATCCAGGCGGGCTGGCGCCTCGGTGGGCGGCCACCCCCGCCGGCTCCGTCGCCCTTGGCCTTGGTCTCGTCGGTGGTGGACATGGACCCTCCTTACGTTCCCGGCGCCGGCGCTCAGCCGGCTGTCGGTGCGCCGGACCGGACGATGGCGGCCTCGTCGGTCCCCAGGTACGAAGCCACCACCGCCGGGTGTTCCACGACCTCGGCCGGCGTCCCTTCGGCCACCAGCCGCCCGAGGTCGAGGGCGATCATGCGGTCGCATATCGAGCCGAGCAGTGGCAGGTCGTGCTCGATCACCAGCAGGCTGGCGCCCAGCTCGTCCCGCACCCGCCGCAGCATGGGCGCCAGCGCCTCAGCCTCCCGCTGGGCGATGCCGCTGGACGGCTCGTCCAGCAGCAGCACGCTCGGCCCCTGGGCCAGCACACAGGCGAGGTCGACGACCCGGCGCGTGCCGGTCGACAGCTCGCGCACGAACTTGTCGCGGTAGGCGCCGAGCGCCAGCAGCTCGATCAGCTCGTCGACCCGGGCATGCACCAGCTCCTCGGAGTCGGCGACCGAGGGCAGGTGCAGCGTGGCGGCGACCGGGTCACGCACCTCGACGTGCTGCTCCAGCGCCACGGCGATGGCTTCGTCGACCGTGAGCCCGGGGAACAGGCGGCCGTCCTGGAACGACCGGCCCAGCCCCCGCCACGAGCGCACGTGCGTGGGCGCGTCGTGGAGGTCCACCAGCTCGCCGTCGACCCGCAGGCGGATCGTCCCCGAGTCGGCGGGCGTGTAGCCGGAGATGACGTCGAACAACGTGGTCTTGCCGGCGCCGTTGGGGCCGATGAAGCCCAGGATCTCGCCCGGCCGCACGTCGAACGACACGCCGTCGAGCGCGCGCACGCCCCCGAACCGGCGGGTCACCTCGCGCACGTGGAGCACCGGCGGCCCTTCCCCCACGGCGGAATGCCCGTGGCCGTCACCCGCGGCGGCGGCCGCCGCGGCCTCCGCGGCTGGCGCGGCCGCCCGCAGGAACACCGCCCGCAGCAGGTCGGGACGGTCCAGCAGCTCGGCGGCCGGGCCCTCGAAGCGCACCTCGCCCTTCTCCATGAAGTAGGCCCGGTCGGCCATGGTCAGCGCCACGTTCACCGACTGCTCGACCAGGATCACGGTGGTTCCGTGGTCGCGCAGCGACCGCACCATCTCCAGGAGCTGGGCCACCACCGACGGGGCGAGGCCCAGCGACAGCTCGTCGATCATCAGCAGCCGCGGCTTGCCGATGAACGCCATGCCGAGGGTCAGCATCTGCTGCTGGCCGCCCGACAGGTTGCCGGCCACCTCGTCCAGGCGCTCCCGCAGGATCGGGAACATGCCCAGCACGTGCTCGGTGTCCGCGGACACGTCGCCGCCCCTGCGGCGCTGCGTCCACGCCGCCAGGCGCAGGTTGTCGGCCACGCTGAGCTGCGTGAACACACCCTGGCCGCCGGGCACCACGGCAACGCCCCGGCCCGCCACCTCGTCGGGCGGTGTGTGGGTCATGTCCCGGCCGTCGAACACCACCGCGCCCCCGCTGGCCTGCACCAGTCCCGAGATGGCCTTGAGCAGCGTGGACTTGCCGGCGCCGTTGGTGCCCAGCAGGGCCACGATCTCGCCCTCGTCGACCTCGAGGTTGACCCCGAACAGCACCTGCACGTCGTCGTAGTGGACGTCGATGTCGCGGCACAGCAGCAGCTTGACCTTGCCCTGCCGGCGCAGCAGGGCCACCTCGGACCGGGCGGCCGCCGACTTCCACACTTGTTGGATGTCGTGCGCGACGAACCCGTGCCCGGAGGCGAGGATGAAGCCCCCGACGAGGAAGACCGGCACCGCCGCGATCAATCCCCAACGGATGCCGTAGGTGTCGGCCAGCTCGCCGACGATGGGCAGGATCAGCAGACCGGGCAGGATCCACAGCGTGCCGACGGCGAACCCGAACGCCCGCACCTTGGCCGGCACCGCCAGCGACAGCACGGCGTAGATCCCCGGGATCAGCAGGAAGAACGAGCCCTCGACCACGGCGTTGGCGGCGACGGCCACGCCGATGTTGGGTGCCACCGCGAACACCACCAACGCCGCCGCCACCACGCACGAGACGTTGGCCAGGAACCGCAGCACGTAGCCGGGGCCTTTGGCCATCAACCGCATCACGAGCGGGATGCCCGCCATCAGGCCCACGAATTGCGCACCCCCCTGGATGCCGGCCGCCACGAAGCCGCGGGCCCGCTCGTCGAGGTCGAACACCTCCTCGTAGTAGAGGCTGCCCAACGTGAGCAGGCCCACGACAGCCACCGCCAGGAACGGCAGCGCGTAGAAGATCCGGCGCAGGCTGCGCACCTGCCAGATGATGCGGAACGACTCGGCCCAGGAGGGCGGCTCCTCCTCGGTGTTGGCGACCTCCTCCGACACGCCCATGGCCCGCCGCTCGAACCGGCCTCGCATCGGCTCGCGCAACCGGAACGCCAGGACGACCATGAGCGCGGTCACGAACGAGAAGATGATGAACGGCCAGCGCCAGCCCACGGCGTAGGCGATGAGGCCCGCCGAGAACGGCCCGAGGAACTGGCCGAGGGCGTTGGCGTAGCGGTGCACCGAGTAGACCCGCGGGCGCACCGGGATGTCGTAGTAGTCGGCGATCAGCGAGTTGTGGACGGGATCGTTGACGGCCCGGCCCAGGCCTGCGCCGGTGCGGGCGATGCCCAGCGTCCACAGGTTGGCCGCCAGGCCGGTGAGGATCGAGAACAGGCCCCACACCGACGCACCACCGATGGCGATCGGCACCCGGCGCATCCGGTCGGCGCAGAAGCCGATGGGCAGCGCCAGGATCAGTGCCGCGACCAGCGACAGCGAGACGACCCAGAGGATGCCGTTGGTGTCGAGCCCGAAGTGATCGCGAATCTCCGGCAGCAGCACGGCGAAGGCAGTGCGGTCGAGCTCGTCGACCATGTTGAGTCCGAACAGCACACCGAGCGGGTAGAGCGGCGCGCCTCCGGTGGTCCGCTGCTTCCAGCGAGACCACGGGCCCAGACGCGGCTCGGCCGGGGCGCCGGCGTCCGGCTCGGCACCATTGGGGGACGGGGTCGCGGGCGTGGTCACGCCCTCACCCCCCTCACGGGAGTCTCGGCTTCGGCACCGGTCTCGCCCGGGCCCTCGCCCTCGGCCTGCTCGGCGGCCTCGGCCTTCTCCCCCGCGGCCAGGAGCACGTCCTCGACCGGCGGCTCGTCGACCACGGGCCCCGCCTCGGCCTCCTCGACCCGCACGTCGGCCACCAGGCTGGGGACCACCAGTCCCCGCCGCCGGGCGACCCGGCGCAGCGCACCGTCGCGCACGTCGGCCAGGACCCCGCCCAGACCGCTGGGGAAGATCAGCAGCACGAACAGCAGACCTACGCCCGTGGCCAGGAACTGCCACTGGTTGGGCAGGAAGAAGTCGACGCTGTGCACGTAGGTGGCGCCCAGCAGCGCGCCCGGCAGCGACCCGAGCCCGCCGATCACCACCATCGTGAACAGCTCGAGGCTGCGCTGTGGCAGGTAGGGATCGGTGCTCAGCCCGGTCTGCTGGTGCACGTAAAGGGCGCCGGCGACGGCGGCCAGGAACCCCGAGAACGCCAGAGCCGCGAGCTGGGTCCGGGTGGCGTTCACCCCGTAGGCCCGCGCCGCCCGCTCGTTCTCGCGAATGGCGATGAGCACCCGGCCGGTGCGGGAGCGGCGTAGTCCCACCACCATGGCGAGCGCCAACCCCAGCACGGCCAGCGAGGCGTAGAACATGGCGGTCTCGCTGGTCAGCTCGATGCCCAGGATGGCGCCGCGGTCGATCCGCCGGCCCGGCAGCCAGTCGCCGAAGATCGTGCTGTCGAGCATGTACTGCGACACGAACAGCCCGAAGGCCAGCGTGCTCACAGCCAGGGTGAGTCCCCGCCGGCGCAGCGCCGGGTAGCCCACCACCACGGCGGCTGCGGCCCCGGCCAAGCCGGCGACCAGGCCGGCCAGGGCCAGGTCCCAGCCTTGGCGGTCGGTCAGGGCCCCTCCCACCGCCGCGCCCACGCCCACGAACGCCATGTGCCCGAGGCTCACCTGTCCGGCCCAGCCGGTGAGCACCACCAGCGACGCAGCCACGATCCCGAAGATCACGATGATGGTGGCCAGGTTCATCCGGCTGGTCGACAGCCAGGCCGGCAGCGTGAGCACGAACGCGCCCACCACGATGCTCAGCGCCGCCCGGGCCCCGACGACCTCCGGCAGCCGCCGCAGCTCCCGGGGGATCGGGCGGATCTCGCGGGTGGCCTGCCAGGTGGACGAGGCGTCGGTGTCGACTCTGGTGTGTTGGCCGCTGCGCCGGGTGAGCAGCAGGCCGGCGAGCACGATCCCGAACAGGATGGCGTCGTTGTAGGCGGGCCGGTTGCCGGCCTGGAACGTCATCGCCTGGTCGACGATGCCGAGGCCGATGGCGGCCGCGGCGATGCTGGTGAACCGCTCGAACCGGCCGAACACCGCGGCGGCCAGCGCCTGCACCAGGAAGGTGGGCGGCAGCACCTCGCCGATCGGCAGCCCCACCGAGCCGGCCCGCAGGAACATGCCGAGGAACGCCAGCACCGAGGCCACCACCCACACGACGGTGTGCAACCGCTTGACGGGGATGCCGAGGGCGAACGCCCGGTCGGCCCGCTCGGCGGCTCCGACGATGGCGACGCCCACCCGCGAGCGCTGCAGGAACAGGGCAAGCGCCACCAGGGAGATGGGCACCACGATCATGGTGAGCACGTCGTTGGCGTTGAAGTTGGTGCCGCCGATCTCGAAGTTGGCCTCGAACGGTGGCGCCAGGCGGGTGCCGAACGTCTGGTCCCCGAACGCCCGGGGCAGGAACAGCCCGGCCCCCGCCAGTAGCTGGGCCAGGCCGATGGTGGCCACCGTGAGCACCAGCCGGGGCGCGGTGAAGAACCGGCGGATGATGAGCGACTCGACAAGCACGCCCAGGACCAGCGCGGCCGCCAGGCCCGCGACCAGGCCGATCCAGTAGTTCCAGTTCCATGCCACCACCAGCATCACGGCGAGCGTGGCGGGCACTGCGCCCAGGTCGCCCTGGGCGAAGTTGACGATGCGGTTGGCCCGGTAGATGAGGGCGATGCCGAGGGCGATGAGGGCGATGCGGCCGCCGAACAGGGCGCCGTTGACCACCACGCCCAAGGGGGCGGGGAAGAACACCCGTTGCAGCACGATCAGGGCCACCAGCGGCGCCAGGAAGGCGAGCCGCCGCACCAGGTCGGCGGGCTCCGGGCGCCTGGCGGCCGGCTGGCTGGCGGTGTCGACGGCGGCGGTCGTCATCGCCCTCCCTCGTTCGCCCGTCCGATCGCCTGGCTCCACCCCGCGAGCAGCGCGAACACCATCGTCCGCAGCTGCGCCTCCGCCTCGTCGGCCGACAACCCCTGGTAGCGCCGCATCACGTCCCACGTGTTGGAGCCCGTGACGAGGGACAGGGCCTGGCGCAGCCGCTCGCCCCCCGACCCCGCCGCCGCGCTCTCGGACGCGAACACCCGGTCGATCTCGGCCCGGCCGGCGGCCCGGCCGGCGTCGAGGGCCCGCTGAAGGGCGGGCGAGAAGGGTTCCTGCAGCAGCGCGGCCCGCCGGACGCCGGGAGCGGCCTCGAAGATCCGGCGGCGATGCGCCAGCAGGCGGTCGACCCGGTCGTCGAGCGGTCCATCGCTGAGAAGCGGCAAACCCAGGGACTGGAGGTGCTCGGCGTGGCGGATGGCGGCGGCCACCAGCAGCGACTCGACGTCGTCGAAGTGGACGTAGATCGAGCGCAGCGACACGCCCGCCTCTTCGGCGATCTCGCGGGCGGTGGGCCGCAGGTTGTCCTTCTCGTTGAGCGCGAGCAGGGCATCCACCACGGCGATGCGAGTCCGGACGGCTCGGTTGGTTCGCCCGTCACCCTCAGAGGATTCGGCCGATGTGACCGAAGTCTCAGCCATCAGCGGGACCGTAGGGCTTTTTTCACGACGTGTGCAAGACGCGTCATCAAGGTGTCACGCCCGCCTCGGTGGCCCTCGCGTGGTCGTCGAAGATGTCGAGGATCGTGTCGGTCGCGGGGTAGGCCTGACCGCCGGTGGCGTCGGGTCGGCCCTTCGCGGATCAGCTCCTCGCGATCGCTGGCACCCCGCGCCGGCCGAGTCGGTGCGGGCGGCGTCGTCACCGCCGCCGTCCCCGCCGCCGAACGCCGCGAAGGCTCCCCCGCCAGCACCACCACCGCCGCCAACGGTCCGTAGCGCCGCACCAAGCGGCCCAGTCCCGGTCTCCTGGCCATCAGTCGTCCACCTCCCCGGTGCTCGGCGCCTGCGCCAGCTCGCAGGCCGCCGCCGCGAAGTCCCGCATCTCCCGTTCGGTGGCCAGGTCCTGGGCTGCCCGCCGGACCACCATCATCAGCGCCGGCGCCAGCACCCGGGCCCTCGTCCGGGCCTGCCCGGGATCGAGCTGGGCCCCGTCGACGAGCCGGCGCTCGATCTCGGCGACGAGGTCCCAGTACCCGGCGTTCGGTCCCTCCGGATGATCGGGGTACAGGAGGTCGCCGAGCTGCCACACCAGGCGCACCTGGCGGCTGCGCTGCGCCCCCAGGTACGCCTCCAGGAACGGCCGGAGCTCCCCCGGCTCGAACTCGCAGGCCGCGGCGCGGTAGCGCTCGAGGTGGTACTGCCCCACCTGGTCCATCAGCTCGGCCCGGCTGCCGAAGTGGAACAGCAGCGTGAGACGGGCCACCCCGGCCCGGGCCGCGATCGTGTCGAGCGAGGCCAGCATCGGCGAGGTCTCGAGGAACACCGCGGTGGCCGCCTCGAGCAGGCGGCGGACCGAAGGAGGCGGCGGCGCTCCCCCGGTCAGCCAGAGCTGTCTCCGCCGCCGCGCCTCCTTCGGTTACCAGGCAATACCCGTCGGGGAGGCCGTCAACCCTCGCGTTCGCGCATTGTCACGTTCGTAACGCCGAGAGCGTTCGAGAGAGCCGGAAACCGTCGCGTCCGAACGCCGGAACACCGCGCCCGCCGTGGGCGTGGCGACCCGCGTTAGCTCAGGGTCCCGAGCATGGGGCCGATGGCTTCGGCCGCCTCGATGACCTGGCCTGCGACCGCCTCCAGGCTGTCGTCGGGCAACCGCAGCGCCGGCCCCTGCACCGCCACCGCGGCGACGGCCGCCCCACTGCCCTCGAGCACCGGGGCGGCGACGGCACGCACGCCGGGGTTGCGCTCCCCGTCGTTGAGCGCCCAGCCCCGCGCGCGGGTCCGCTCGAGCTCGGCGACGAGCTGGTCCCGGCGGGTGATGGTGCGCTCGGTGAACCGGCTCAGCCGTGGCAGCTCGCTCAGCGCACCTGCGCCGGCCGGCGGGGGCGCTGCGAACGCCAGCAGGCACTTGCCCATGGCCGAGGTGTGGATCGGCACGCGGCTGCCCGCCAACTGGTCGAAGCGCAAGGGCTGGCGCGACGGGACCGCCAGCACGACCAGGACGTCGGCACCCGAGCGGATTCCCAGGTTCACCGACTCACCGGTGGCATCGGCCAACGACTCGAGCGCCGGCAGGGCCCGGGCGTAGCCGAGCTGCTCCTCGGCCCGCCGACCGAGCACGACCAGGACAGGCCCGAGCTGGTAGCGCTCGCTGCGCGGATCCTGCATCAGCAGCCCGCCGGCGCACAGCGCCCGCGTCAGGCGGTGGGCCGTGCTCACCGAGAGCCCGGTCGTGGCCGCGAGCTCGCTCACGCCGAGGCTGCGGTCCACCTGCTCGAAGCACCGCAGCACGGCCAGGGCCCGCTCCACCGACTGCGCGCCGGACCGCACTTCGCCCCGTCCGCTCCCGCTGGCGGCCACGGGCGCATGATCGCACGCCGGCCGGTGGTCGGTCCGCCCACGCGGCCGCGGCGCACCACTCATTTGCGGGATGCGATGCTGACATGTAGAAAACTAGACTATGTCCATCGAATTTAGGGTAAAGCGCAAAGGATGGCGGCGCCCGGCGCGTCGGCTGTCCCTCCTCGTCGCCCTCGGCCTGCTGGCCGCCGCCTGCGGCGACGACGACGGCGACACGGCGGCCGGGGGCACCAACGACGGTGCCGCCGCCGGCGAGGAGGCGTCCGGAGCCGACGCCGAACCCAGCGGCACGCTGCGTCTCGGCTACTTCCCCAACGTCACCCACGCCCCGGCGATCATCGGCGTGCAGGAGGGCATCTTCGAGGAAGCCCTCGGCGATGGAGTCGACCTCGAGCTACAGACGTTCAACGCCGGCGGCGAGGCGATCGAGGCGCTGTTCTCCGGTGCCATCGATGCCACCTTCATCGGCCCCAACCCCGCCATCAACGGCTTCGCCGAGTCGAGCGGCGAAGCGCTGCGGATCGTCGCCGGCACCACGTCGGGGGGCGCATCCCTGGTGGTGCGCGACGGCATCGACGCGCCGGAGGACCTGGCGGGCGCCGCGCTGGCGTCGCCGGCGCTCGGCAACACGCAGGACGTGGCTCTCCGGGCCTGGCTGTTGGGGCAGGGCTACGAGACCGACGAAGCCGGCGGGGGCGACGTCGCGATCACCCCGCAGGACAACCCGGACACCTTGACCGCCTTCCAGCAAGGTTCCATCGACGGCGCCTGGCTACCGGAGCCCTGGGCCACCCGGCTCATCAACGAGGGCGGCGGGCATGTCCTGGTCGACGAGTCGGACCTGTGGCCCGATGGCCAGTTCGTGACGACCCACCTGATCGTGGCGACCGGCTACCTGGAAGAGCACCCCGAGAACGTCCGGGCGCTGATCAGCGGCCTGCTCGACGCCATCGACGTCGCCAACGGCGACGCCGGCGAGGCCCAGAGCATCACCAACGACGGCATCGAGGCCGATACCACCAACCGGCTGGCCGACGGGACGATCGCGGGGGCGTGGGAGAACCTCACCTTCACGCCCGATCCGGTCGCCTCGTCGCTGGAGGAGTCGAAGAACGATGCGGTCGAGGTGGGGCTGCTCGACGACGTCGACCTCGACGGCATCTACGACCTGACCATCCTCAACGAGCTGCTCGCCGAACGCGGCGACGAGGAGGTAGCCGGGCTGTGAGCGACCGCCCCGCGACCGGCACAGGTGTGAGCGACGCGCAGCTCACGCCTGTGCCAACCGTCCCGCCGGGCCCCCTGCCGGCGGTGGCGTTGCGAGGGGTCAGCAAGGTCTACGGCGGCGGCCGCACTGCGGTCGCCGCCGTCGACCACATCGACCTCGACGTGGCGCCCGGCGAGCTGGTGTGCCTCGTCGGCGTCTCCGGCTGCGGCAAGAGCACGCTGCTCAACCTCGTCGCCGGCCTCGACCGCCCGACGACCGGCCGCGTCGACGTCGAGGGGCGGACGGCGCTCATGTTCCAGGACGCGGCACTGTTCCCCTGGCTCACCGTCGCGTCGAACATCGACCTGGCGCTCAAGCTGCGCAAGCTGCCCAAGGCGGAGCGCCGGCCCCGTGTCGAGTCGCTTCTGCGCACCGTTCACCTGGGGGCGTTCGCCGACAAGCGACCCCACGAGCTGTCGGGCGGGATGCGTCAGCGGGTGGCGCTCGCCCGCGCCTTCGCCCAGGACGCCGACGTCCTGCTGATGGACGAGCCCTTCGGGGCGCTCGATGCGATGACCCGGGACGTCCTCCACGACGAGCTCGAGAGCCTGTGGCGTGACCGCAGCTTCACCATCGTCTTCGTGACGCACAACGTCCGCGAGGCGGCCCGGCTGGCCGACCGCATCGTCGTGGTGACCAGCCGGCCCGGCCGGGTCGCCGAAACGTTCGACGTGGACGTCGACCGGCCCCGACGCATCGAGTCGCCAGAGGTCAGCGAGATCGCTGCCACCGTCACCGCCCGGTTGCGCGAGGAGGTGCGTCGTCATGGCCAGCAGTGACATCGACACGCGGGCCCACGACCAAGAGCTCGCCGGCCTCGACCTGCTCGAGCTCGCCGGCGCCGACATCGAGTCGAGGGGCCGGCGGGTGTGGAGAGCCGCATGGCCCAAGCTGGCGGCCCTGGTGCTCGGCATCGGGATCTGGCAGGTCGTCGTGTGGTCGGGCTGGCGGCCCGATTACGTGCTGGCCCCGCCGCGTGACGCCTGGGACGACCTCTGGGGGTACGGGACGGACGGCACGCTGACGACGGCCCTCGGCATCACGATGCGGCGGGCGGCCCTCGGCTTCGCGCTGGCGGTCGTCATCGGCACGATCGTCGGCAGCCTGGTGGCGCGGATCCGCCCGCTGCGCGCCGCCTTCGGGTCGCTCATCACCGGGCTGCAGACCATGCCGTCGATTGCCTGGTTCCCGCTGGCGATCCTGATCTTCCAGCTGTCGGAGCGGGCGATCATGTTCGTGGTCGTCCTGGGAGCGGCGCCGTCCATCGCCAACGGCCTCATCGCCGGCACCGACACGATCCCGCCGATCCTGCTGCGGGCGGGGCGTGTGCTCGGCGCGCGGGGACTGGCCGCCTATCGGTACGTGATCTTGCCGGCCTCCCTCCCATCCTTCGTCGCCGGGCTCAAGCAGGGCTGGGCGTTCGCCTGGCGGAGCCTCATGGCCGGGGAGCTGCTGGTCGTGATTCGCGGCAAGGAGTCGGTCGGGTTCCTCCTCGAGCAGAACCGCGAGGTCATCAACTCGTCGGCCCTGCTGGCGACGATGATCGTGATCCTGGTGATCGGCATCGTGGTCGACTCCGTGCTCTTCAGCACGCTGGAGCGTGCGATCCGCCGGCGCTGGGGGCTGCTCGAACCGGCTCGATGACCACTCCACGCGGGGGCACCATCGCCGCCGCCGAGTCGATCACGCTGGCCTCGGTTGCGGCCGACGTCGCCCCCTACGCTCGGGGGCATGACTGAGCATCCGCGGGGGCTGCGCCCCCGGACCCCATCGTCGTCCGGCTCCCTGGCTTATCGACCCAACTACCCGCCCGACTCGCGGCGACAAGGCGAGCGGGCTCTAGTTGGGTCGATCGCGCGGCCGACCGGTCACGAGCTGCGCTCATGACCGCTCCCACCGCCCTCGTCGCCGAGCGGGTCGACAAGCTGCTGGCCGAGCTCGACCCGGCATCGACCGATCCCGTGGAGTTCCGTGGGCGCCAGTACGACCTGGGACTCGCCTGGGTGCACTTCGCCGAGGGCTCGGGCGGGCTGGGGGTGCCACCGGCGCTGCAGCGCCAGGTCGACGAGCGGGTGTTCGCCGCAGGCGCGACGCCCCCGGGCAGCCGGGAGTTCTTCGGCTGGACCCTCGCGGCCCCGACCGTCGCCACCTACGGCGACGAGGCTCTCCGCCGGCGCCTGCTGCGGCGCATGTTCACCGGCGAGGACGCATGGTGCCAGCTGTTCAGCGAGCCGGGCGCCGGCTCCGACCTGGCCGGGCTCGCCACCCGGGCGGTGCGCGACGGCGACGAGTGGGTCGTGTCGGGCCAGAAGGTGTGGAACACCCTGGCCCACATCGCCGACCGGGGCATGCTCGTGGCCCGGACCGATCCCGACGTCCCCAAGCACAAGGGCCTCACGTACTTCGCCCTCGACATGCACGCCCCCGGCGTGGAAGTGCGGCCGCTGCGGCAGATGACCGGCGAGGCCGAGTTCAACGAGGTCTACATGACCGACGTGCGGGTGCCCGACGCCGATCGCATCGGCGACGTGGGCGGCGGCTGGCGGGTGGCCATGACCACGCTGATGAACGAGCGCTCGGTCATCGGCGGCGGGTCCGGCTCGTCGGCCCGGGGCTCGGGGGCGATCGCCGAGGCGGTGCGCATCTGGCGGGAGGAGGTGGCCGACAAGCGGCCGCCGATGCGGGACCGGCTGATGCGCCAGTGGATCGAGGCCGAGGTCCTGCGCCTCACCAACCTCCGGGCGTCGCAGAACCGCAAGGTCGGCAGCCCGGGTCCCGAGGGGTCGATCGTCAAGCTCGGGTTCGCCGAGATCAACAAGGCGATCTACGAGCTCTGCGTCGACCTGCTGGGCCCGGCGGCGTTGGAAGGCTACGACTACACGATGCGCCGGGCCGAGAGCCTGGGACTGGTGGGGCCGCCGGGCGCGGCCCGCAAGATGTTCCTGCGGTCGCGGGCCAACTCGATCGAGGGCGGCACGTCGGAGATCCAGCGCAACATCCTCGGCGAGCGGGTGCTGGGCCTGCCGGGCGAACCCCGCGCCGACAAGGACCTGCCCTGGTCGCAGGTGCCGCGCAGCTAGGCCGTGATCGTCGACCTGAGCCACGTCCTGGAGGACGGCACCGTCACCTACCCCGGGCTTCCCGGCCCGGTGATCTCCGATCACCTGAGCCGCGAGGCCTCCCGCGAGCGCTATGCACCGGGCTACGAGTTCCAGATCGGGCGCATCGACATGGTTTCCAACACTGGGACCTACCTCGACACGCCGTTCCACCGCTACCCCGACGGCCATGACCTGGCGGGGCTTGATCCCGCCCGGGTGGCGGGCGTGCCCGGGATCGTGATCGACGGCAGCAACGACCGGGAGATCGGACCCGAGCGCCTCGACGGCCTCGACCTGACCGGGCATGCGGTCCTGTTCCGCACGGGTTGGGACCAGCATTGGGGCACCGAGCGCTACGGCCAGCCCGACCACCCCTACCTGGCCACCACCACGGCCGAGGGCCTGGCCGAGGCCGGCGCCGCCGTGGTGGGCATCGAGTCGGTCAACATCGACGGCACCCGCACCGGCGAGCGGCCCGTGCACAGCATCCTGCTGGGCGCCGGGGTCCCCATCGTCGAGCACCTCACCGGCCTGGACGGCATCGGCGGGCGCCCGTTCACGTTCTTCGCCGTGCCGCCCGCGATCCGCGGCATGGGCACGTTCCCGGTGCGGGCGTTGGCCGTCATCACCTGAGCGAGCGTCCGCAATGCAGCGAGCCCAGGGCCCGAGCGGCCCGTCGCCGAAGGCGACAGGAGCGGGAAACACAGCGTCGGAGCCCGAGCGGCCCGGCGCGAAGCGCCAAGAGCGGGGAGCACGAGTGCCGGCGCCTCGGGCGAGCGCCGTGGCGATCGTGTTCGTCGCCAACGGGCTCGGTGGGCCGAGCTTCCTGGCTCGCCTGCCCGAGCGTCAGTCCGCCCTGGGACTGTCCGACGCCGCGCTCGGCCTGACGCTGGTCGGCATGGCCGTGGGGGCCATGGTCGCCAGCCCCGTCGTCGGTCGGCTGGTGAGCCGGGTCGGGAGCCGCCGCGTGGTCGTGGTGGCGGCCGCCGGGCTCGGGGCCAGCCTGTGGACCGCCGGCGCGGCGCCCAACGCCCCGGGGCTGTTCGCAGCCCTGGCCGTGGTCGGCGCCACCGACGCCGCCATGGACATCTCCATGAACGCCAACGGCGCCGCTTTCGAGGATCACTCCGGCCGATCTGTCATGCACGGCCTGCACGGGGCTTGGAGCCTGGGGGCGCTGGCCGCGGGCGGGATCGCCGCCGCCGGAGCCGCCACGGGGGTGCCGCTGACCGTGCACTTGGCGCTGGCGGGGGGCGTGATCGCCGGCTCGGTGCTCTTGACGAGGTCGGCGTTGGTCAGCGGCGATGCGGTGGCTCGGGTCGCGACTGGGTCCGACCGGGCCGCCGACGGCCCGGCCCCGCCCGCTGCGGACTCCGGGCGGCGACTCGTCCGGCCCATCGTCATCCTGGCCGCCGCCACCGTGGGCGGCGCCGTCATCGAGGGGGCACCGTCGGACTGGTCCGCCATCCAGATGGAGCGGCTGGGCGTGGCGGCCGGCGTATCGGCACTCGGCTACGCCGGGTTCATGGCCGGCATGGTGGCCGGCCGCTTCGCCGGCGACCGCCTGACCGACCGGTTCGGCGGCGCGGCCGTCCTCCGCGGTGGCACATCGCTGGTCGCCATGGGGCTCCTCGTCGGGATCGCGGTCAACCACCCGGCGGCGTTCGCCGTGGGGCTGGTGCTGGCGGGCCTGGGCGCCGCAGGGTTCTTCCCGCTGGCGTTCTCCGCCGCCGCCCGGACGCCGGGCGTGTCCCCCGGGTCCGGTGCGGCCACCGTGTCCCTGGCGGCACGGCTGGGGTTCATGCTCGAGCCGGTGCTCATGGGAGCCCTCGCCGACCTGGTGGGCCTGCGCTGGGCGTTCGGCCTGGTGGCCGGCGTTGCCCTACTGATGGCGGCGACCGCCTACCGGATCATCCCCGCCGCGTGCCGGCCGGTGGCCGTGCGGCTGGCCGACGTCCGGGAACCGTGACGGCCCCGGTCGAGCCGGAGCGACCTCAACGGTCGGTCCGGCTCGATCCGCGCGAGGGAGGCGGGGCAGCGGTGGCGCCGAGGATCCCGGCGGCGAAGCCGCCAGGAGCGGGAATTGCGGCATCGGAGCCCGCGACCGGAGGCGACAGGACCCGCAGCCCCGCCGGAAGGGCTTTCACCAGGTGTCGATGTTCGCGCGTTTCTTGGCGGTGCGGGCCTGGGGCGGCGGGGCGGCGGCGAAGGTGGTGCCGATCCAGCGGCGGCTGTCGGCCGGATCGATGACGTCGTCGATCTCGAAGTGACTGGCGGCGTTGAGCGCCTTGCCGTGCTCGTAGGCCTGGGCGACCATCCGCTCGAAGGCCCGGTCCCGCTCGTCGGGGTCGTCGATGGCGTCGAGCTCGGCGCGGTAGCCGAGCCGCACGGCACCCTCGAGCCCCATGCCACCCAGCTCGCCGGTGGGCCAGGCCACGCAGAACAGCGGGGCCTTGAAGCTGCCGCCGGCCATGGCCTGGGCACCGAGGCCGTAGCCCTTGCGCAGGATGATCGTGCCGGTGGGGACGCTGAGGTTGGCGCCGGTGACGAACAGGCGGCTGGCGTGCCGCACCAGGGCCGTGGTCTCGGCGTCGGGCCCCACCATGATCCCCGGCGTGTCGCACAGGAACAGCAGCGGCAGGTCGAAGGCGTCGCACAGCTGCATGAACCGGGCGGCCTTGTCGGCTCCGTCGGCGTCGATGGCCCCTGCCTGGTGGGCGGGGTTGTTGGCCACGATGCCGAGCGGGCGGCCCTCGACCCGGGCCAGCGCGGTGATCATCCCCGGGCCGAAGCCCCGGCGCAGCTCGAGCACCGAGCCGGTGTCGGCCAGCGCGTCGATCACGGCCCGCACGTCGTAGACCCGCCGGCGGCTCTCGGGAATCAGGTCACGCAGGACCGCCTGGTCGGCGACCGACCACTCGTCATCCCGGATGCCCGGTCCGCCGAAGTACGACAGGTAGCGCTTGGCTACCGCCACCGCCTCGGCCTCGTCGGCCACGGCGACGTCGACCACGCCGTTGGCCACCTGCACATCCAGCGGCCCGATCTCCTCGGGGGCGAACACGCCCAGCCCGCCACCCTCGATCATCGCCGGGCCGCCCATGCCGATGTTCGACCCCGCGGTGGCGATCACCACGTCGCAGCAGCCGAGGATGGCGGCGTTGCCGGCGAAGCACCGCCCCGACGTGATGCCCACCAGCGGCACCCAGCCGCTGAGCCCGCCCCACAGGTTGAACGCCAGGCAGTCGAGGCCCGACACGCCGGGCGCATCGGTGTCGCCGGGCCGTCCGCCCCCGCCCTCGGCGAAGAACACCACCGGCAGGCGCTGCCGCCCGATGACGTCGAACAGCCGGTCCTTCTTCCGGTGGTTCTGATAGCCCTGCGTGCCGGCCAGGACGGTGTAGTCGTAGGACAGGACCGCCGTGGCGCGACCGTCCACCGTGCCCACGCCGGCCACCAGCCCGTCGGCCGGCGTGCGGGCGATGAGGTCCTCGATCGAGCGGCGGCGGCGCTGGGCGGCGATGGTGAGGGGCCCGTACTCGACGAAGCTGCCGGGATCGAGCAGGTCGGCGACGTTCTCGCGTGTCGTGCGTTGCCCAGTGGCGCGGCGGCGCGCCACGGCCTCGGGGCGGGCGTCGTCTAGCCCCGCGGCATGCCGGTCCACCACCTCGGCCAGGTCCGCCCTCGCCGTCGGGGCGGCGGCCGGCGTCGGTGCCGTGGCCGGCTCTTCGGGGGTCGGCGGCGCGGGCGCGGTCGGTGCCTCGTCCACCAAGGCCAGCACGTCGCCGGAGCGCACGGCGTCGCCCGGCGTGACCGCCACCTTGCCGATCGTCCCGGCCACGCCCGCCTCGACGACGTACTCCATCTTCATCGACTCGACGATCACCACCGGCGACGACGCCTCGACGGCCGTTCCGGGGGTGGCCACGACCCGGACGACCGATCCCTGCAGCGGTGAGCGAACCTCGGCCATTCACATGCCGTAGTCGTGGAAGCCGCGTCCGCTCTTGCGGCCCAGCAACCCGGCCTCCACCATCCGCACAAGCAGCGGCGGCGGCGCGTAGAGCTGCTCGCGGAACTCCTCGTAGAGCGACTCGGCGACCGCCTTGGTGGTGTCGAGGCCGATGAGGTCGGTGAGCGCCAGCGGTCCCATGGGGTGGGCGCAGCCCTCGACCATGCCGGCGTCGATGTCCTCGGCGGTGGCGAAACCCGACTCCAGCATGCGGATCGCCGACAGCAGGTAGGGGATGAGGAGGGCGTTGACCACGAACCCGGCCCGGTCCTGCGAGCGGATCACGTGCTTGCCCAGCGCCTCGGCGAAGCGGGCGGCGCGCTCGGCGGTCTCGCCGGACGTGAGCAGCGAGCTGACCAGCTCGACCAGCTTGAGCACCGGCACCGGGTTGAAGAAGTGGATGCCGATCACCTGCTCGGGGCGGCCCGTGGCCATGCCCAGCTTCATGATCGGGATCGACGACGTGTTCGACGCCAGGATCGCCGCCGGGTCCTCGACCACCTTGTCGAGGGCGGTGAAGACCTGCTTCTTGGCGTCCTCTTCTTCGACGATGGCCTCGACCACGATCTGGCGGTCGGCCAGCTCGCCCAGGTCGGTGACGAACCGCATGCGCTGGATGGCGGCGGCGATGTCGTCCTCGCTGAGCTTGCCGGCCCGGAGCCCACGGGCCAACGAGCCCTCGATCTTGCGCCGGCCGGCATCGACCCGTCCGTCGTCGACCTCCTGGACGACCACGTCGAACCCCGACCGGGCGGCCATCTCGGCGATGCCCGAGCCCATCAGCCCGCACCCGACCACTCCCACTCGTTCGACCATGACCACCTTTATAGGCGCGCCTGGCAGCGCCCCCGGGCCGGGATCCCCCGGGGTTGCCGGTGTCACCCCACCGGGCATCGGCCTGATCAGCGGGAGGCGGCGGCGCCGTGATCGGCCAGCAAGCGACCCAGGTTCACGAGCTGCCGGGTGGCGCCGCCGAGCCCGAGCTCGAGCTGCTTGGCCAGCAGGAAGTAGCGGTGCAGCGGATAGTCCCGGTCGACGCCGATCCCACCGTGCAGGTGCTGGGCGGCGTGGACGACCCGCTGACCGCCCGCCGCCGCCCAGTACTTGGCGATCGCCACCTCGCGGTCGGCCGGGAAGCCGGCCGCCAGCCGCCACGCCGCCTGCAGCATGGTGAGGCGGATGGCCTGGGCGTCGACGTAGGCGTCGGCCGCCCGCTGCCCCACGGCCTGGAAGGTGGCGATGGGCCGGCCGAACTGCTCGCGGCCCGACGTGTACTCGCCGGTCAGGCGGACGGCCTCGGCGGTGAGTCCCGCCATCACGGCGCAGACCGCGACGGTGGCGTGCTCGACCGTCCAGCGCAGGACGGTGCCGGCGGCGTCGAGCGGTCCCAGCGCAGCATCGCCGCCCACCCGCGCACCGGCCAGGACGAGCTGCGCCTCGGGCGTGCCGGTGGTCGTGTCCTGGCGCTCCACGGTGAGGCCGGCCGCGTCGGCAGGGACGACGAACACGCCGGTGGCCCCGTCGGGCGTGCTGGCGGGCACCAGCACGGCGTCCGCCACCAGGGCGGCGGGCACGTTGGTCTTGACGCCGTCGAGCACCCAACCGTCGCCGTCGCGCCTGGCGGCGGTGGCGGGGAGCAGGGGATCGCCGAGTGGCTCGACCAAGGCGGCGGTCAGGACGCGGGTGCCCGCCCCCAGCCCCGGCAGCGTGGCTGCCTGTTGATCGGGTGAGCCGAACCGCGTCAGCGGTAGCCCGGCGAAGGCAAGCGCCGCCAAGGCGGGGACGGGGGCGGTGCGCCGGCCGACCTCCTCCAACACCATGCACAGCTCGAGGATCCCGAGTCCGGCGCCGCCGTGCTCGACCGGCACGGCGATGCCGAGCAGCCCGGCGTCGGCCATGGCCGTCCACAGGTCGCGGTCGAAGCGCAGGTCGTCGGCGCGCTCGAGCGCCCGCAGCGCCTCGGGCGTCGCCTTGTCCCCCAGCAGCTTGGCCGCCAGCTCGGCGGTGGCCTGCTGCTCGTCGGTCAAGTCGAAGTCCACTCGTCCCCCTAGCGCTTCGCCATGGGCATGCCGATGCCGAACGCGGCGATCAGGTCCCGCTGCAGCTCGTTGGTCCCGCCCCCGAAGGTGAGGATGAGCAGGCTGCGGTACATCTGCTCGAGGCGCGAGCCCAGCAGGGCGCCGGGCGCATCCTCGGCCAGGTAGGACCGCTCCCCCAACACCTCCATCAGCAGCCGGAAGCTCTCCAGGTAGTGCTCGGTGCCGAACACCTTGATGGTGCTGGCGTCGGCGACGGGTAGCTCGTTGCGGGTGGCGGCCCAGGCCACCCTCCAGTTGGCCAGCCGCAGGAACTCGAAGCCGGCGTAGGCCTTGGCCAAGTTGATCTGGACCCACTCCTGGTCGATGACCCGGCGACCGTCGGGCAGCGTGGTGGCGCGGGCCCAGTCGATGGTCTCGTGCAGCATGTGCTCGGCCATGCCGGGGCTGCAGAGCGTGACCCGCTCGTGGTTGAGCTGGTTGACGATGAGCCTCCAGCCCTCGTTCTCGCCGGCGACCAGGTTGGCGGCCGGGATGCGGACCTCGTCCCAGTGGACCGCGCAGATGTCGTGCGAGGACAGCAGGCTGAGCCGGCTGCGCTCGATGCCGGGCGCGTCCATGGGGGCGATGAAGATCGAGATGCCCCGGTGGCGGCTGTCGTCGGCGCCGGTGCGGGCGGCAAGCCAGCAGTAGTCCGCGTCGCTGGCCAGGCTGGTCCACATCTTCTGGCCGGTGATCACGTAGTCGTCGCCGTCGCGTACGGCCCGGGTGCGCAGCGAGGCGAGGTCGGTGCCGGCGTTGGGCTCGGAGTAACCGATGCAGAAGTGGATCTCGCCCCGGAGGATCCGGGGCAGGTAGTCGCGGCGCTGCTCGTCGCTGCCGAACTGCATGAGGGTCGGCGCCACCGAGTTGATGGTGAGCATGGGGACGGGGGCGCCGGCCCGCATCGACTCGTCGAAGAAGATGAACTGCTCGACCGGCCCTCTCCCCTGGCCGCCGTACTCGGTGGGCCAGCCGATGCCGAGCCAGCCGTCGGCGCCCATCTGCCGCACGACCCTGCGCATGACCGGGCCGATGCCGTCGGCGGGACGCAGGGCCCGGCGGGTGTCGTCGTCGAGCAGGGCGTCGTAGTAGTCCCGGAGCTGTTTGCGGAGCTGCTCCTCCTCGTCGGTGTAGGCCAGGTGCACGTCGCCCCCTCGCGTCGGCGCATCGTCGCGTTCGGGCGAACGATAACGCGTTCTACCCCTGGGGGACCTCCGGCGTGTACCGGCGCTCGGGGTCGATGGGGCTCATGAGGCCCACGTCGTTGCCCTCGGGATCGGCGACCACGGCGTAGCGGGCACCCCAGAAGGCGTCGTAGGGCGGTTGCCGGCTGGCGTAACCGGCGGCCGTCACCTTCGCGTAGAGCTCGTCCACGGCCTCGCGGGACGCGAGCGAGAAGCCGATCACGGCGCGAGCCCCGGTGCCGGACTCCCGCCACCCGGCGTGCCAGAGCTTCGCCCCAGCCTCGTTGTCGAACTCGACCGTCGGCTCGTCGCCCGCCTCGACCTCGGCGTGCCGGCAGCCGCTGCCGGGCGGCCAGTCGTCAACGTCCCGGATCGGGAGGCCCAGGGTGCGATAGAACGCGAGCACGGCGTCGAGGTCCCGGACCACGAGGTTGACCTGCTGGAACCGGGGCACCGGGTCGACCATGGCGACTCCCTCCTCCTCGCCTTGTCGGTCTTCCGCATCATCCCAGGTCTGCGCGGGCCCGCTTCGTCGCCCAGGTCGGCGACGCCCACGAGCCAACGCAGGAGGTCGGTCTGGAGCATCTCTGCCCATTCGGGGCTGGCGAGGAACTGGAGGTGAGACTCGTTCATGGCCTCCGGGTCTAGCGGGTGGGGCGGGGGTGCCACGGCCCTCCGCCG
>OCZV010000233.1_pt1 | contig 20402 bp, 21 predicted proteins | sample 1539051 | NCBI WGS metagenome assembly OCZV01 (sample SAMEA3113581, study PRJEB22503) | soil metagenome
CAGCGCGGCGCCACCGCCGCGAGCAGCCGCTCGACGTCGTCGCCCGGCGCCACGCCCGCCACCAGCAGGACACCACCGCCCGGGGATCCGCGCTCCTCCACGGCGACGGCGCCCGCCTGCCACAGAGCGTCGGCCGCCAGCTCCGCCTCGGCGCCCGCCGGCACGTCGACCCGGACCACGGCGACGCCGGGCGGTCGGCTCGGCATGGAGTGGCCGACTTAGTCGATTGGGCGGGCCAGCGTCAGGAGGTAGTCGCCCGAGGGGTCGGTCCACCGGTCCGTCACCTCCAGGCCCGCCGCAGCCAGCTCCGCACGCACCCCCTCGGGCGTGAACTTGGCGCTGATCTCGGTGCGCATCTGCTCGCCGGCGGCGAAGTCGACCGTCATGTCGATGGCCGGCAGGTGCACGGTCATGGGCTCGGTCGCCCGCAGCCGCATCTCGATCCAGCGGCCGTCGGGCTTCCAGACGGCAACGTGGTCGAACCGGTCGGGCACGAAGTCGGCCCCCAGCTCGCGGTTGAGGACGTGCAGCAGGTTGCGGTTGAACTCGGCCGTCACACCGCGGGCGTCGTCGTAGGCGGCGACGAGGCGGCCGGGTTCCTTGACGAGGTCGGTGGCGAGCAGGAAGCGGTCGGACCCGCTGAGCGCGGCCCGCAGCTCCTCCAGGAACCGCCGCCGCTGGGCGGGGTCGAGGTTGCCGATGGTGCTGCCGAGGAAGGCGACGAGCCGCGGCTCGTCGAGGTCGGGGATGCCGTCGAGGTGCTCGTGGAAGTCGCCCACCACGGCGTGCACGCCGATGCCCATGTCGGCGGCGATGGCCGCGGCGGCGCCCCGCAGCGTCGCCTCGGACACGTCGAACGGCACGTACCCGTCCAACCCGGCGCTGGCCGCGGCCATCGCGTCGAGCAGCACGCGGGTCTTCTCCGAGGTGCCCGAGCCCAGCTCCACCAGCACCCGCGCCTTGGCGGCCTCGGCGATCTCACCCGCCGCCCGGCGCAGCAGCGACCGCTCGGTGCGGAAGGGGTAGTACTCGGGCAGGCGGGTGATCTCCTCGTACAGCGCCGAGCCTCGGTCGTCGTAGAACCAAACCGGCGGCATCCACTTGGGGGTGGCGCCGAGCCCGACGCGGGCATCGCGGCGCAACGCCGCCTCGAGGTCGGCCGGCACCAGTTGGACGTCGACGGTCACCCGCCCTGGCACCAGCAGCGTGTCGAGCGGGGCCCTCAACGGTCTACCGCCAGGCGTAGACCGCAGAACGGCCAGCGGGCCGCCGGGGGGAAGAAGTTGCGGTACGTCGGTCGGCTGTGGCCCTCCGGGGTGATGCAGGCCCCACCCCGCAGCACCTGCTGGTTGACCATGAACTTGCCGTTGTACTCACCCACGGCCCCCGGGGCGGGCTGGAAGCCCGGGTAGGCGGTGTAGGGGCTGTCGGTCCACTGCCAGACGGCGCCGAACCACTGCTCGTCGCCGGGGGTGGCGGGCGGCGGGTGGAGCCCCGACCCGTGGAGCAGCCCCGCGTCGTCGAGCCCGGGAGGGTCCGCCGGCCGCCGGGCCGTCGCCACGGCCTCCCACTCGGCCTCGGTGGGCAGGCGGCACCCAGCCCAGCGGGCGAAGGCGTCGGCCTCGTACCAGCTCACGTGGCACACGGGCTCGTCGGGCTCGACCGGCCGGGGCCCCACGAGGGTGTGGACGGACCAGCCGTCGCCGTCGCGGTCGTGGGCCCAGTACGCCGGCGCTTCCCACCCTTCGGCCTGGACCGTGGCCCAGCCGTCGGACATCCACAGCCCGGGCTCCCCGTAGCCGCCGTCGGCCATGAACGCCAGCCAGTCCCCCACCGTCACCAGGCTCGACCGGATGGCGAACGGGCGCAGCAGCACCTCGTGGCGGGGCGTCTCGTTGTCGAAGCAGAAGCCGTCGCCGTCGTGGCCGACCGTCACGACACCGCCGGGATGCTCGATCCAGCCCGGCGCCCCATCGACCCCGACCTTCGCAGGCGGCGCCTGCAGCTCGCGGTAGGTGGGCCGCAGCGGGTTGACGGCGAGCACGTGCTTGATGTCCATCAGCAGCAGCTCCTGGTGCTGCTGCTCGTGGTGCAGGCCCAGCTCCACCAGACGGGTCACCGCGGCCGGCAGGTCGCCGGCCGGATCGCCCAGGAACCGGTCCATTGCCTCGTCGACGGCGCCGCGGTAGCCGCCGATCTCGACCGCGCCGGGGCGTGACAGCAACCCGCGCTGGGGGCGGGCGTGCCGCGGGCCCACCGCCTCGTAGTACGAGTTGAACAGGAAGCCGTACGCCGGGTCGACCACCTGGTAGCCCGGCTGGTGCTCGCCCAGCACGAAGGTCTCGAAGAACCAGGTCGTGTGCGCCCGGTGCCACTTGGTGGGGCTCACGTCGGGCATGGTCTGCACCGTCTGGTCCTCCGGCGACAACGGCTCGGCCAGCGCCTCGGTGAACGCCCGCACCCGCTGATAGTGGGCGCCGGTCGCCGTCGTCTCGATCGTCGTCGTCGTCCCGGTCGTGGACATGGGGGTGCCCCTCTCGCTGCGTCCGGACGGCGGGCTCGACCCTACCCAGGCCGTCCCTCAGTCATACGGCGGGCGCGTGACAGGTCGGAGGCGCGCAGCTCACCAACCGGCGGAAACCGCGCCCGGAGGGCGGTTCAGCACCCGGTGCGACGGCTTGTCCGGCCGGAGCTGCGGCTCCTGCGGTCGGCGGTAGAGGCGCCCGGCGGTCAGCTTGCACAGCACCGCCAGCAGCAGGGCTGTGGCCATCACCGCCCACGCCCAGCAGGGCAACGACGTGTCGCTGGCCAGCGCCGCCACCAGCGGGACGACGGCCAGCGCCAGGACGCGGGCCACCCCGTCGAGGCGGTCGACCGATGGACGGGCCCAGGCCGGGTCGGCGCCGGGACGGGCGGCGCTGGTGCCGCGCTGATCGGCGTACCAGCCGCTGTCACGGTGGACCCCCCGCATGCTGCCGGCGGCCACGAACCGGTCGGCGGCCCACCGCGGGTTGTCGGCCCGCAGCAGCACCCCGTCGAGCCGGGGGGCGGGCACGCGGCGCGACGCCCGGTAACCGAACGGCAGCCGCCCCGCGGGGCTTGCCGCCGCCCGCCAGCGCAGCGGCGGGGCCGGGTGGGGCGCGGCGAACAGCAACAGCGTCGTCGGTGCCCGTCGCGGGGAGGCGGTCGGCAGGTAGGCGATCGTGCGTCCGCGGAACTGGGAACGGATCTCGGCCGGGTCGTGGGGTGAGCCCGGGGCGGTCAGGTCGACCACGGCGATCCAGGTGGCCGGGACCGACAGCTCGTCGCGCCCGAAATAGGTCGGCAGTCGGACGTGGGCCGAGTACGCCGCGAACTCCACGCGCGCCTTGCGCGTCCGGTAGCCGTAGTCACGAAGGGCGATCCGGCGACCGGGCCCCAGCGAATGACGGCCCCCCGGCATCTCGACAGCTTGGCATCTCCGGTCAGGCCCGGTCGCGGATCGGATCGCCCTGATCGTCCAGGGACCGCCAGACGCTCGCCACCGGGCGTTCACCGCGGATCCGGGTGCCGCTCGCCGGGCTCGACTAGAACGTCGCGGGACCGTACCGCCGGCCCACGGAGGTGATCCCATGCGATCGCGGATCGGTGTGTTGCTCCTGGCGGGCACCCTGCTGGCGACGGCCCTCGCCAGCACGGCCGGCGCCCCGGCCGCCACGGCAGGCACGGCGTCCGACGCCCAGACGCCGCCGGCGGAAAGGGGGGTGCGGGTGGCGTCCTTCAACATCCACCACGGCGTGGGGCTCGACGGCCTGCTCAACCTGGAGCGCATCGCCGCCGTGGTGGAGCGGACGGGCGCCGACGTCGTCGGCCTCCAGGAGGTCGACAACCACTGGAGCGAGCGCAGCAACTTCGTCGACCAGGCCAGGTGGCTGGCCGACCGTCTCGACATGCACGTGGTCTTCGGGGCCAACCTCGACCTGGACCCACCGGTGCCGGGGGCACCCCGCCGCCAGTACGGCACGGCGATCCTGTCGGCCCACAAGATCCGGGCGTCGACCAACACGCTGCTCCCGCGGCCCCTGGGCGGCGAGCAGCGGGGGCTGCTCGAGGCGCAGATCAAGGTGCGGGGCATCCCCGTGCGGGTGTTCAACACCCACCTGCAGCACGACTCACAGGTGGAGCGGCTGGCGCAGGTGGACCGCATCCGCCAGGTGCTGGCCACCGCCGACGAGTCGGTGGTGCTGCTGGGCGACCTCAACGCCACGCCGGAGACCCCCGAGATCGCCGGGCTCACCGACCTGCTGGTCGACGCCTGGCTGACGGCCGGCGTCGGCGACGGCTTCACCTACGACGCCGCCACGCCCCACGCCCGCATCGACTACGTCATGTCCTCGGGCGACATCGTGGCGCGGACGGCGGCCGTGGTGACGACGGACAGCTCCGACCACCTGCCGGTGGTGGCGGACCTGGCGCTGCCGGGCCAGAAGCTGCGCCGCGAGGCGTGATGCAGGTACCGTCCGCCGGACGGTGCGTGCGCTCACCTTCAACATCCGCCACGGCGTTGGGCTGGACGGCGTCCACGACCTCGAGCGGGTGGCGGCGGTCATCGAGGCCGCGGCGCCCGACGTCGTGGCGCTGCAGGAGGTCGACCGCCATCTGAGCCGCACCGACCACGTCGACCAGGCGGGCTGGCTCGCCGGTCGCCTGGGGTTCGACGTGACCTACGGCCCGGTCGTGGACCTCGGTCCCGTTTCTCCCGCTCTTGGCCTTCGGCCGGGCCGCTCGGGCCTCGCTCGCTCTCTCGCCCTACGGGACGCTCGCTCAGGCGAGTCGGGCGATTCGGGACCGGACGGGGCGCGCCGCCAGTACGGGATCGCCCTGTTGTCCCGGGCTCCGCTTGAGGAGGCCCGCAACCTTCTGCTCACCCGGCCGAAGGGCGGGGAGCAGCGCGGCCTGCTGGGCGCGGCGATCGCCGTGGAGGGACGGCGGGTGCGGGTGTTCTGCACTCACCTGCAGCACCGGTCGCGCACCGAGCGGCTCGCACAGGCCACGCAGATCGCCGAGTCGCTGGCGGCGGCCGGCGGACCGGTGGTGGTCATGGGCGATCTCAACGCCCGCCCCGGTGACCGCGAGATCGCGCCGCTCACCGCGGTCCTCGACGACGCTTGGGCCGTGGCCGGTGACGGAGCCGGGTTCACGTTCGATGCCGCGACACCCCACGCCCGCATCGACTACGTCCTGACCTCGGACGACGTGGTGGCGCGCCACGCCGCCGTGATCGACACCGACGCCTCCGACCACCTGCCGGTGCTGGCCGACCTGGAGCTGGCGAGCGGGGGTTAGTGCCCGGAATGGGTTCGCCCGCCCCGGCGCGGGCGCGCCATCCTCGGGACATGCACCTCACGACGTCCCGCCTCGAGGAGAGCCTCGACCACATCCGCAACTCGCCGAGCGACGTGGGGCTGGTCGAGCTCATCGTGCGGCGGCCGGCCGTCGACGAGCGTGAGGTCCTCGAGGAGGGCATGCTCGACCCGGCCGAGGGGCTGGTGGGCGACAGCTGGAAGATGCGGGGCAGCAGCCGCTCGCCCGACGGGTCGGCGCACCCCGACATGCAGCTCAACGTGATCAACGCCCGGCTGTCGTCGTTGGTCGCCGTCGACGCCGGCCGGCGGGCGCTGGCGGGCGACCAGCTCCATCTCGACCTCGACCTGAGCCACGCCAACCTGCCGCCGGGCACGCGCCTCGCCCTGGGAAGCGCCGTCATCGAGATCACCGAGATCCCCCACACCGGCTGCGCCAAGTTCCGTGACCGGTTCGGCGCCGACGCCCTGCGCTTCGTCAACTCGCCGGTGGGACGTGACCTGCGCTTGCGCGGCCTCAACGCCAAGGTCGTGGTCGCCGGCACCGTGCGCCAGGGCGACGAGGTCCGCAAGCTGCCGGCGTGACGCAGAATGACGGCGGTTGGCGTGCCCCGGTCTCAGGCGCGGTCACGTAGGTCGTAGCGCCACACGTTGGTGTCCCGCTGGACGAAGCCGGCCCGCTGGTAGAGGCGGTTGGCGGCATCGCGGCGGGGGCGCGACGTGAGGTCGACCGTGGCGGCGCCGAGCTCGCGGGCACGGTCGACCATCGCCCGGGTCAGAGCGTCACCCACCCCACGGCCCCGGGCGGTCTCGTCCACGACCACGTCCTCGATCCAGGCCCGGCGCGCGGTCGGGATGCGGAACGTCACCAGCGTGGACATGCCGACGATGGTCCCGCCGTCGTCGAGGGCGATGAACAGGTCGGTGGCGGGCGACGCCACGACCTCGCCCAGCTCGACGGTGTCGGGAGGGGGGTTGGAGCGCGACAGCTGGGGCACAAGGCGCCGGACGGCGTCGACGATGGCGGGTGTCAGCGAGGTTGCGATCTCGACCTTCACCGGAAGGACGCTACGCGCCGCGCTCAGGTGTCCGCGTCGGGCACCGGCTGGGGCGGCGGTGGTCCCACGTAGCGGGCGGACGGGCGGATGATGCGGTTGTCCGCCGCCTGCTCGAGGATGTTGGCGCACCAGCCGATCACCCGGCTCGAGGCGAAGGTGGGGCTGAAGAGCTCGGGGGGCAGACCGCAGTGCTCCATGACGACGCCGGCGTAGAACTCGACGTTGGCATAGAGGTTGCGGCCCGGCTTCAGCTCGGCGAGCACGTCGACGACCGTCTGCTCGACCTGCTTGGCGAAGTCGACCTTGGCCGCGCCGATGCGCTCGGCCACGCCCCGCAGGAACAGCGAGCGGGGGTCGTCGGTCTTGTAGACCCGGTGCCCGAATCCCATGATCCTCTCGCCCCTCGTGACCGCGTCGACCAGGTAGGACCGGGCGTTGTCGGGGGTGCCGATGGCGTCGAGCAGGTCGAGCGCCCTCGACGGTGCCCCGCCGTGCAGCGGGCCCGACAGCGCGGCGATGCCGCCCGTCACCGCCCCGGCCAGGTCGGCGCCGGTGGACGTGACGACCCGCGACGTGAACGTCGAGGCGTTGAAGCCGTGGTCGATGGTGAGCATCTGGTATTGCTCGACCGCCCGCGCCAGCTCGGGATCGGGGCGCTCACCGCCGAGCATCCACAGGTAGTTGCCGCCGTAGGCCAGGTCCGGGTCGGGATCGATCGGGTCGAGCCCCTCACCCAGCCGATGCAGCGCCATGATGAGCGTCGGGACGGCCGCGCACACGCTGAGCGCGTTGGACCGCAGCTCCTCGGGCGGCACGTCCAGCCACGGGCGGAAGCCCTGACTGTGGCCGATGAGCGACAAGGCACTGCGGAGCTGATCCATCAACGGACCGCCCGATGCCGCGATCTCGGGCAGCAGACCGCGCACGGCGTCGGGCACGGAGCGGCGGGACCGCACCTCGGCGGCGAACGCCCCGCTCTCGGCCGCAGACGGCAGGTGGCCCTCGAACAGCAGGAACCACACGTCCTCGAGCGAGCGCTTGTCGGCCAGCTCGACCGCCGAGTACTGGCGGTAGTGGTAGAAGCCCTCGAGGCCCCGGACGTCGCCGACCTGGGTCTCGGCGACGATCACGCCCTCCAGGCCCGGCGGCGCCTCGATCTCGCCCGGGTGGACCACCGGCTGGATAGCGGCCACGTGCATCAGGTCGCGCATCGACACGATCCCCGCCAGCTCGCCGCCCTCGACCACCGGGACATGGCGGTAGCCGTGCCGGTCGAGGCTGACGAGCGCCTCCTGGACCGACAGGTTGGGCGCCACGACGTCGGGATCGGGCGTCATCCACTCCGCGACCTTGGTGGCCTGGGACGGCGGGCCGGACGCCGCCAGCCGGACCATGTCGCGCTCGGTCAGGATGCCGATGGGGCGGTTGCCGTCGACGATGACGACCGAACCCACGCCCAGGTCGTTCATGCGGGCGGCGGCGGCGGCGATGGGCTCGTCGGGAAGGGCGGTCACCACCGGGGAGCTCATCACCTCGGCGACCGTTCGGATGGTGGGGGCGGCGGGCGCGGCGGCCACGGCCCCAGACTAGGGCCGGTACCCCTACGATGAACCGGTGGATCACCTCCACTGGCGATCGAAGCCCGCACTCCATCGGCCGGTCCTGGTCGCCGCGTTCGAGGGGTGGAACGACGCCGGTGACGCCGCCAGTGGCGCCGTCCGCTACCTGATCGACCGCTACGACGCGCAGCTCGTGGCCGAGATCGATCCCGAGGAGTTCTTCGACTTCACCTCGACCCGTCCGCAGGCAGAGATCGGTGACGACGGGGTGCGGCGGATCAGCTGGCCGTCCACCGAGATCTACGCCGCCACCCTGCCCGGGGACGGCGGCGACGCCCTGTTGGTCATCGGCACCGAGCCACAGTTGCGGTGGCGCACGTTCTGCGCCCAGATCACCGGGGTCGCCCAGGAGGCCGACTGCCGGCTGGCCGTGCTGTTGGGCGCGCTGGTGGCCGAGGTGCCGCACAGCCGGCCGGTGCCAGTGGTGGGGACGGTCACCGATCCGGCGTTGCAGGCCGAGCTGGGGCTGCAACCCTCGACCTACGAGGGCCCGACCGGGGTGGTGGGCGTGCTGTCGGCGGCGTGCCGCGAGGCCGGCCTGCCGGCGGCATCGCTGTGGGCGGCGGTGCCGACGTACGTGCCCACGGCCCCGTCGCCCAAGGCCGCGCTGGCCCTGCTGGAGCACACCGCAGAGGTGCTCGGCATGTGGGTGCCCACCACCGACCTCGAGATCGCGGCCGCCGCCTACGAGCGCCAGGTCAGCGAGCTGGTGCAGGAGGACGAGGAGACGTCCGACTACGTGACCCAGCTCGAGCAGCGGGTCGACTCCGATGACAGCGACGCCGGCGGCGCCGCCCGGTCGCTGGTCGAGGAGGTCGAGCGCTACCTCCGGGACCGGCGGGACTGATCAGCCGGCCCGCAAGGGCCAGGGCTGGGTCTGCTCCCAGATGCGGGCCAGGCGGAGGGGGATCTCGTCGTGGTGGCGGCGGGCGACGACCTGGAGACCCACGGGCAGGCCGGCGGCCGTGACCCCGGCCGGCACCGACACCGCCGGGTTCCAGCACAGGTTGGCCAACATGGTGAACGGCGTGGCCATGGCGCCGAGCGGGTGCGCTGGCTGGCCGTCGATCACTTCGGGCGGCGGCCCCTCGGCGGGGAACGCCGGCACCGCGGTGGTGGGCGTGAGCAGCACGTCGATGTCGGCGAACAGCCGGGCGGCGTCCGCCACGAGCTGCTCCCGCCGCCGCACCGCACCGGCGTAACGGGAGATCGGGTAGTCCTCGGTGCGCTCGAGCACGGACCGCACGTAGCGCGTCAGGTCGTCGCGCACGCGGGGCCACATGCCGTCCTCGAGACTGAACCACAGGTCCATGGCGCCCGCCCCCAGCCACGCCCGGACCGGGTCGGTGAGCCCTACCGGTTCGTCGTCGATCGCCAGCTCGGCGACGGCCGCCAGGCGCCGGGCGGCCGTCTCGGCGATGGCCCGGACCTCGGGGTCGCAGCGGGCGAAGCCGAGGTCCGGCGACCAGCGGGCCCGCAGGCCCGCCACCGGCAGCGACTCGATCGCCGGCTCGTAGACCACCGTGGGGGGCGGCAGCGAGAAGCGGTCGCGCTCGTCGGGCCCGGCGGTCACGTCCAGGTGGCGGGCGGCGTCGGCCACCGTGGTCGTGAGCAGCCCGCACACGGCGGTCTCCGACCCGGTCGGCCCCGGGTGGGGGATGCGACCGTGGCTCGGCTTGAACCCGACCAGACCGCAGAACGCCGCCGGGATACGGGTCGACCCCCCGCCGTCGCTGGCGGTGGCGACCGGGACGAGGCCGGCGGCGACCGCGGCGGCGCTGCCCCCGCTCGATCCGCCAGGGGTGCGCTCGGGGTCCCAGGGGTTGCGGGCGGCGCCGAACACCTTGGTCCTGGTGAAGTTGAGCGTGCCGAACTCGGGTGCCGCGGTCTTGCCCACGGGGACGGCACCGGCGGCCCGCAGGCGGGCGACGTGGACTGAGTCGGCGGCGACCGGGCCCCGCCCGGCGTACGCGAGGGACCCGTGGGTGGTCGGCATGCCGGCGCAGTCCTCGAGGTCCTTGACCCCGAGCGGCACACCGGCGAACCGACCCGGATCCCGCCCTACCGCCACCGCCGCGTCGACGGCCTCGGCCGCCGCCCGGGCCCCGGCCTCGTCGACGTGCACGAAGGCGCCGAGCCGCTCGTTGCCGGCCTCGATCGCCGCCAGCGCCTGGTCGAGCACGTCGCTGGCCCGGCGTTGGCCGGTCCGCACCGCCTCGGCGATCTCGATGGCCGCGACGTCGAAACCTGATCCCATGGTCCCCCCTGACGAGCCAAGGCTGCACGATGAGTGCAAACATCCTTCCACCCATGGCGGATGTCGGCACCACCGCAGCGACCACATTGCCCGACGGGCACCGCGGCTGCGTGCCGCGCCTGCTTTCCGAGCCCATGTGGGTGCAACGGCTCGTCGGGCCCGGCTAGGCCCTCAAGTTCACTCAAGGTATAGTGGCATCCGCATGGAAGCGGAGCTGCTCACCATCGGCGCAGTGAGCGAGCGGACGGGCGTGGCCTCCTCGGCCCTGCGGTTCTACGAGTCCGAGGGCCTCGTCCACGCCACCCGGTCGAGCGGGGGCCAGCGGCGCTACGCCCGCGAGGTCGTCCGGCGGGTGTCGTTCATCCGGGTGGCCCAGCAGGTGGGCCTGCGGCTCGACGAGATCCGGGACGCGCTGGCCTCGCTGCCCGACAACCGCACACCCACCGCCAAGGACTGGGAGCGCCTCGCCACCTCGTGGCGGCCCCGCATCGACGCCCAGATCCACATGCTCGAGCGGCTGCGCGACCGGCTCGCCGGCTGCATCGGCTGCGGCTGCCTGTCGCTCGGCTACTGCAAGATCCTCAACCCTGGCGACGAGGCCGGCCTGCGCGGTCCCGGTCCCCGGTACATCCTCGACGACGACTAACCGGACGGGGCCCCGTCGTCGCCGGCCGGGCCGTCGACGGCCAACTCCTCGGGCACGACCCGCATCTCGGCCAGGATGTTGATCAGCACGGCGCTCACCGGTACGCCGAGGAACGCCCCGAACACGCCGAACAGCGTGCCGCCGGCCGTGATCGCGACCAGAACGACCAGGGGATGCAGCTCGAGGTTCTTGCCGAACACCACCGGTGCCAGGAAGTCGTTGTCGAGCTGCTGGACCACCAGCGCCACGATCGCCACGATCACCGCTCCGCCGAAGCCGGCCGTGACCAGCGTCACGAGGATGGCGATGACCCCGGCGATGATGGCGCCGGCAAACGGGATGAACGCGGCGAAGAAGGTGATGACCGCCACGGGGATGGCCAGCTTCCCGCCCACCAGCCACACCGTCGAGCCGATGATGATGCCCTCGATGACGCCCAGCGTCGCCGACCCCCGCAGGTAGCCACCCAGCGTGCGCCACGCCCGGGCGCCCATCCGGCCGGTCAGGTCGCGCCGGTGATGGGGGAAGCGCGCCACGAACCAGTCGCCGAAGCGGTCACCGTCCTTGAGGATGAAGAAGGTCGTGACCAGGCCGAGCAGGATGCCGGCGAACGCCTCGAACACCAGGATGGTGCCGCTGACCAGCGTGCCGCTCTGCGACTCGAGCAGGTCGCCGATCCGCTCGTCGGCGTCGTCGCGGAACTCCTCGATGTCCTGGCGGGAGACGTCGAAGGGGCTGTCCTCGACCAGCCAGTCCTCGAGGTCGTCGACGGCGTCCTCGATCGTGGGCCCGAGGTCGTCGAACTCGTTGGCGATCGACGGCGCCAGCAGCGCCACGATGCCGGTGAGCACGGCGATGAATCCCAGCAGCACGCCGGCCGCCACCAGCGCCCGCGGCACGCCCCGGGCCCGCAGGTACCGCGTCGGCGGGTCGAGGGCCCGCGACAGGAAGACCGCCACCGCCGCGGCCAGCAGCAGCACCCACAGACGAGTCACGAGCCACAGCACGGCCAAGAGGACGATGCCGACGCCGATGAGCCACCAGCTGTACGCACCGACGCGGGCGACGACTGCGTAGGCCCGGCTCCCCGGATTGTCGTGCGACGTGTCTTCGGGCTGCGCCACTCGGTCCTCCGAGCTGAGGGCTACTTGGACGGGTGGGCGCATCGTACGACCGGCGGCGGGCGCACTCGGGCACCGCGCCGCCCCGTCAGCAATCGCGGGCGGCGGGGTTGGTCGTCGAGGTGGTGACGCCGGCCTCCGGAGCGGACGGGCCGGCGTCGGCGCCTCTCGACGTGGTCGTGGTGGTCGCGCTCGGGCTGGCGCTGGTCGTGGGCGGCTGTGGTGTGTCGCGCACGCCGGTCCAGTCGTCTCCAGTGACGAGCACGATGCCGGTGGCCCCGTCGACCTCCCGGAGGTCGGCGCCGCCCCGGAGCCACCGCGCCACGAGGTCCGCCGCCGCCTCCTGGCCGGGCGGGTACTGCACGTCGGTGCTCTCGTTGCCGAGAACGGGGTCGTCGCCGAGCCCGTCGATGCCGAAGCCGACGGCTTCGAGGGAGGCGGCGGCGTCGGTCGCCTCCTGGGACCGTCCGGTGCCGTTGAGCACGCGGAGGCGGACGGAGGCCGGATCCATGTCGCCGCTGGCTGCACCCGCCTGCGACTGGGATTCCCGGAACAGGTCGAAGATGGGCGCGGCCTTGGCCTGGTCGAGGCGGAGGATCGAGGCGTCCCCCTCCATGTCGGGCGTCACCGCGGCGTCGAGCGAGTACGTCTCCAGGTTGTCGGGGTCGAACGAGCGGAAGCGCCGGCCGAGGTCGAACATGTCGCCAGCGGTCAGATCCTGGTCGACCGTGATGCCATCGAGTCCCACGTCGATGAGCTGGTCGAGCGTTCCCGGGTTGCGTGCGCCCCGGTCGCTGGCGCGGCTCAGTGCCTTGCGGATGAACGCCTGCTGCCGGCTGATTCGGCCGAGGTCGGGTAGCGCCTCGTCGATCTCCCACTCGCCGTCGATCAGCTGCTCGTAGGTGCGGGAGCGCACGAAGGCGAGGGCCTGCACGGGGTCGAGCGTCACGCAACCCGTGTCCCGGATGTTGAGGCCCGTCTTCTTGTCGCGGGCGGGGTAGGGGAAGTAGATGGGCACGCCGTCGACGGCGTCGACCAGTCCCCGGAACGCGGCGAAGTCGACCTCGACGTAGTGGTGGATGTCTATGCCGAAGCTCTCGGCGATGGTGCGGATGAGCAGCGGCGCGCCGCCGATCTCGACCGCAGCGTTGATCTTGCGATTGCTGTTGGTGCCGGCGATCGGGACCCACAGGTCGCGGGGGATGGACAGCAGCTTGGCGCCCCGCTCTGCGGGGTCGACCCTCACGACCATGATCGTGTCGGACCGACGCAGCCCGGCGCGGCCGATGCGCACGGGGTCGTCGGGATCGAGGTTCTCCGCGCTCTCGATGCCCACGATCAGGTAGTTCTCGGGCTCCCCCGAGTCGGCCGTCTCGTCCAGCACGCCGCTCAGCTCGACCCGCGGCAGCCGCTCGTACTTGCGGTACACGTAGCCGAGGCCCGCGGCGGTGAGACCGAGGCCCAGCGTGCTGAGGCATCCCAGGGCGAGAGCCAGGCGCTGTCCCCAGGTTCGGCGCCGTCGGCGCCCGGGTCCTGCGCCGGGGGTCGCCTCCACGGCGGCGATCCTACGCGGGACCCGTGTTCACGGGCCCCGCGGGCTAGCTCTGGCCCTGACCCTGGCTCATCTCGGCCATGCGGCGGCTCATCTCCTCGGGGGAGACGTCCTCGACGTGGGTGGCGATGGTCCAGCGGTGGCCGAACGGGTCGTCGAACGTCGCCGATCGGTCTCCATAGAACTGGTTCTCCAGCGGGCGCACGACCGTGGCGCCGGCCTCGGTGGCCTTGGCGAACGTGGCGTCGACGTCTTCGACATAGACGCTGATGCTGACCGGTGAGCCACCGTAGGCGGCCGGTGCCTTGGCGCCCATGTCGGGGAACTCGTCGGCCAGCATGATCAGCGAGTCGCCAACCTCGAGCTCGGCGTGGCCGATGCGCCCGTCGGGTCCGGGCATCCTCATGCGCTCGGTGGCGCCCAGCACGGTCGTGTAGAACTCGATGGCCTTCTGTGCGCCGTCGACGACGAGGTACGGCGAGACCCGCGGGTAGCCATCGGGGATCGGCTTCACTGCCATGGATAACCTCCGGGATCTGGCCTCCGGCCGCGTCGGCCGAAGGCGAACGTGCGTTCGTGGACGCTAGTCCCGCCGCAGCTTCGCCGCAAGGGCCATCGGGTGAACCTCGGCGGGCATCAGGCCGGCCCCACGCCCTCGAGCTCCGCCCCGTCGAACAGCGGCTGCATGCCGTGGGCGACGACGTCGCGGTGCAGCTCCTCGTCGGTGGGCGGAGGGTCGCTCCCGACCCCACCGGCAGCAGCGAGCGTCGGCCGTAGCAGGTGCGCGTCGCTCGACGTGATAAGGAACAGCCCCGGCCGATCCAGCACGTAGCGGACGGCGCGGTCGATGGCGTCGGCGTCGTCCAGCGGTTCGTACCAGGAATGATGCGGCTCGCTGTCGTCGGTCCAACGGCGCCGGGCGACCGACTTGATGGTCTGGACGGCCACTCTCCGCTCGGCGCACACCGGCAACAGGCGCTCCACGTCGGCGCGGTACGCGTCGTGCTGCAGAAGCACGTAGCTGTAGGGCAGCAACACCGAGTCGAAGTCGAAGCGCACGAGGCTGCGCAGGTGCATGCGGGCGATCCGCAGGCCATGGCCGGTCACGCCCACGAAGCGGGTCAGCCCCTCGTCGCGGGCCCCCGCCAGCGCCTCGACGGCGCCGCCCGGCCCGAAGGCCACGTCCCACTCGTCCGGTTCGACCAGGTTGTGCAGCTGGATGAGGTCGACCCGGTCGACGCCCAGCCGCTGCAGCGACCGTTCGAGGCTGGCGCGGGCGGCGTCGCCCGTGCGGTCGCCGGTCTTGGTTGCGAGGAAGAACTCGTCAGGGTGTGCCGCCAGCCACGGTGCCAGGCGGAGCTCGGCATCGCCGTAGGAGGCGGCAACGTCGAGGTGGTTGACGCCGGCCTCCAGCAGGACCGGCAGCAGCTCGTCGGCGGCTGCCTGGCGCATCGATCCGAGCGCAGCCGCGCCGAAGATCACCCGGCTGCTCTGGTGCCCGGTGCGCCCGAAGGCGGCGCGCTCGATCACGTTCGCAAGCTTAGGTGCCGGGTTTCACGGGTGGCCCGGCGCACGGCATGGCCTCGCCGACGGGTCAACCGAGCAGCTACCGCTGACCGAGAGCCCGGGCCAGCTCGTCGCGCCCCATCTTCGACCGGCCCGGCAGGTTGCGTCGCTGGGCCTCGCGGTACAGCTCCTGGCGCGTCTTGGGCTGGGACGCACCGGTCCGCTTGCGCCGCGCCACCGCAGCGCCCTGCTTGCCGAGCGCGGTACGGGTCTTCTTCGGCATCTGGGCGATGGTCTTCTGCTTCTTGGCCGCCTTGATCGCCTTGCGGACGTTCCGCTTGGCGGCCTGCCGCTGCTTCGTCGTCGCCATCCTGCCTCCTCGCTCCTACGGGACTCTGCCCGCTGACCGCGCACTACCCGCTACGGGGCGTGTCACAACCGAAACTCCGATTCACGGGACCGGCCAGCGCGTAGGGTCGCCCGTCATGGAACGCACCGATCCCGACCCGGGCGGCGACGAGCTGACCCTGCTGTGCCAGTTCCTGGACTACCACCGCGACACGCTGGTCATGAAGGCCAGCGGACTCGACAAGCAGCAACTCGCCACCCGATCGGGACGGTCGACGCTCACCCTGGCGGGGTTGGTCAAGCACATGGCGTTGGTCGAGAGCAGCTGGTTCCACGAGGTGCTGTTGGGCCGGGAGACGCCCGAGCCGTGGAACGGGGTCGATTGGGACGCGGACCCCGACTGGGAGTTCCACACCGCCGTCGACGACGAACCCGAGGAGCTGCTCCGCCTCTATGCCACGGCCTGTGAACGCAGCCGGGCCGCCGTCGCCGAGGTGGGCGACCTCGACGCCCTGTCGGCGAAGCCGTCGCGTCGTACAGGCGAGCGGTTCAACCTGCGCTGGATCATGCTCCACATGATCGAGGAGACCGCCCGCCACAACGGCCACGCGGACCTGCTGCGCGAGAACATCGACGGCGTGACCGGCGAGTGACGGGCCGGCACCGCGCGTCCCGTCGGGGCGCGGCGCCCGCCGTCCTCTTTCTCCTCACTCCAGCGACGACCGGGCGGCCCGGGCCTCGCTGATGGCGTTCTCGGCCTCCTCGGCCTCGGCGGCAGCCCGCCGGGCCTCGCGCCGCGCGGCGTCGAGGCGCTCCCGCGCCGCCTCGACCTCACGTTGGGCTTCCCGCCGGCGATCCTCCGCCGCCGCCAGGTCCGCGGCCGCCCGGTCGGCGGCGTCGGCCGCATCCTCGGCCCGGGTGCGCGCGGCATCCGCATTCGCCTCGGCGCGTTCGACCTCCCGATCGGCGGCCTTCAGCTCCCGGCTGCGGGCCCGACCCCGACCGGCCGGCGGTGCGGACGGCACCTCGGCCGCCCCATCCGGCGTCCTCCGGGCGGCCGGCCTGGTTGCCGGGGCACGCCCCGACCCGGCACCCGGAGCCGGGGCGAAGGCGCCGAACGCCCCGGCGGAGGGCACGTCCACCAGTCGTCCGGCGCGCAGGGCACCCAGCGCCTCGGGATCGGCGGCGACCGCCAGCACCGCCGGCACGAGCTCCGACTGGTCCAGCGCCGCACCGCCGGCGGCCGCGGCGCGATCGGACGCAACGTCCGCCAGCGCCCGGGCCGCCGTGCGCAAGGCGCTCGTGGCCTCGCGGACGTCGGAACCCGAGCGGGCACCCGCCAGCGACTCCGCCGCCGCGTCCACGGCCTCGAACGCCTCTCGGTCGGCGAGCACGGCCGCGTCGAGTGCCCAGGCCAGCCGCTTGGGCTTGGGCAGCTTGCGGACGGCCGCCGCCTCGTCCGTCCGGCCGGCGGTTCGCAGGGTGCGGGCCAGCGCGTCGCGGCCCGCCACGAACTCGTCCAGCGGCCCGCCGTACAGGGCGGCGATGGCGGCGTCGAGGTCCTCGGGCGGTGCGGTGTCGGCGCGATCGGAGGTGGCCACCGCGACGATCCTTGCCCAGCCCCCGGCATTTGTCAGGATGGCGGCATGGGGGAATCCACCGAGGACGGGACCCAGGCCGAGGCACTCACGATCCCGGCGGTGGTCGAGCGGGCGGCGGAGCGATTCGGTCCCCGGGAGGCCCTGGTCGACGACGACCCCGTCGACGGTGACGGTCGCCTGAGCTTCGCCGAGCTTGCCACCGCCACCGACGAGGCCGCCCGGGCCTACGTCGCCCACGGTGTCGAGCCCGGCGATCGGGTGGCGATCTGGGCGCCCAACATCGCCGAATGGGTCGTCGCCGCGCTGGGGGCGTACCGGGCCGGCGCCGTCGTGACCACGGTCAACACCCGGTTCAAGGGCCACGAGGCGGCGCACGTGATCGGCACCGCCGGCGCCCGGCTGCTGGTGACCGTCACCGACTTCCTGGACACGGACTACGTGGGCCTGCTGGCCGAGGCCGGGCGTCCCGCGTGTCTCGAGCGGACGGTCGTGCTCCGCGGCCCGGTGCCCGACGGTTGCATCGGGTGGGCCGACCTCCGGTCGCGCGCTGCCGACGTCGACCCGGCGGTGGTGGCCGCCCGGGCCGCGGCGATCACGCCGGACGACGTCGGCACGATCATCTTCACGTCCGGGACCACGGGCGCCCCCAAGGGCGCCATGCTGCGCCACGGGGCCTCGGTGCGCGCCTTCAGGGTCTGGTCGGAGGTGGTCGGGCTGCAGGAGGGCGACCGCTACCTCGTGGTCAACCCGTTCTTCCACACCTTCGGGCTGATGGCCGGCATCCTCGCCTGCCTGCTGAAGGGCGCCACGATCGTGCCCCACCCGGTGTTCGACGTGCCCAGCGTGATGCGGCGGGTCGACGAGGAGCGGATCACGATGCTGCCGGGCGCGCCCGCCATGTACCAGACGATCCTCGACCATCCCGAGCTCGACCGGTTCGACCTGTCGTCGCTGCGGCTGGCCGTGACCGGGGCGGCGACGGTGCCGGTGGAGATGATCCGGCGCATGGCGTCGCAGCTGTCGTTCACCAACATCGTCACCGGCTACGGCCTCACGGAGTCCACGGGCGTCGTGACGATGTGCCGGCACACCGACGACCCCGAGACGATCGCCAACACCTCGGGCCGGCCCATCCCGGGCATCGAGGTGCGGGCCGTCGACGACGATGGCAAAGAGGTGCCCGTCGGCGAGCCCGGCGAGGTCGTGGTGCGCGGCTACAACGTGATGGCGGGGTACATCGGCGACCCCTCGGCCACGGCTGCCGCCATCGACGGGGACGGCTGGCTGCACACCGGCGACGTCGGCGTGTTCGACGAGGCCGGCAACCTCAGGATCACCGACCGCCTGAAGGACATGTTCATCGTCGGCGGCTTCAACGCCTACCCGGCCGAGATCGAGAAAGCCATGATGGAGCACCCCGCCGTCGGCCAGGTCGCGGTGATCGGCGTGCCCGACGAGCGGATGGGCGAGGTGGCCAAGGCCTACGTGGTCCCTCGGGCGGGTGCGGGGGCGGCTCTCGATGAGGCCGAGCTGATCGCTTGGTGCCGGGAGCGGATGGCCAACTACAAGGTCCCGCGCTCGGTCGAGGTCGTGGACGCCCTGCCGCTCAACGCCAGCGGCAAGGTCCTCAAGTACGTGCTGCGGGAGCGGGCGGGTACTTCGCCGCCAGGCGACGGACGGTGTTGAGGTTGCGGACCGTGGTCGGCACCTCCCCCAGCGCCTTCTCGAGGACGGGAGCGCCGAGGGTCGAGTCGGTCAGCCCTCCCCGGATGTGCCAGTACAGCTCGCGGTCGTGCACCAGCACCCGGTCCGTCTGGTTGGACAGCGCGGCCACGGCCCGTGCGGCCGCGGCCTTCGGGCGTCGGTAGAGGAAGGCGACGTAGGAGTTGCCGTCCGCCTCGTCGAGGTCGGGGAACGGCCGGTGGGCGGCGATGCGGGCCAGCTCGGCGTCGGTGCGAAGGAAGGTCAGCACCTCGTAGCCGAGCGTGTCCCGGAGATTGCCCTCGATGCGCTTGGTGAGGGCGGCGACGTCGCGGTCGTCCGACTCGAAGATGACGTTGCCACTGGCGATGAAGGTGGCGACATCGCCGAGGCCGAGGCCCTCGAACATGCCCCGGAGGTCGCCCATCTTCACTTGGTGCCCGCCGACGTTGATCCCCCGCAGAAAGGCGATGTAGCGCGCCATGTCCGGTGCACCGTACGCCCACCACACGTCGTTCCGGCGGTGATTTCTCCCGGTGCTCGGGAGATATCACCGCCGGAACGAGGCCGCCTCGCCGTGAGTAATGTCCTCCTGGACTTCCCCCCTCGAATCGTCCTGTCCCGGGGGAAGCCCATGTCGTCGCTACGGCCGGCCGAGCGGGCGGCTCAGCTTGCAGCCACCCAGCATGGCCTCGTCACCGCGGCACAGTGCCGCGAGCTTGGCGTCACCTACAGCACGGTTTCGCGCCGCGTGATCACAGGTGCGTGGGAGCGGGCCGGTCCGGGCGTTTACCGCATGGCCGGCGCCCCGCGCACATGGCAGGCGCGCGCTCACGGTGCCGTTCTGGCGGCCGGGCCGGACGCGCTCGCCTCGCACCGGACGGCGGCACACCTGTGGGGCCTCCGGGGCTTCCCGGCACCCGGCCGCATCGAGGTCACTGTGCCGCGGCACCGATGGACGGGCACCCAGCGGTCGGGTGTCGTTGTCCACGAGTCGCTCGCCTACGACCTGGCGCAGGCGACCACGCGGCAAGGCATCCCGGTCACCGGCCCGGCACGCACGCTGATCGATCTGGCAGCGGTTGTCGACGACTTCGAGCTGCTGCGCGCGCTCGACGAGATCCGACGGTTGTCCCTTGCGTCCTGGCCCGACCTGTGGGAAGCGTTCCTGCTTCACGCTCGGCGGGGGCGACCTGGAATCGTCCGGGCGCGTGAGGTACTCAGGCGCCGCGACGGCCGCCGGGTTCCCGAGACCGAGCTCGCCCGCCTGTTCATGACCCTGCTCGACGATGCGGGCCTACCCGAGCCCCTGGCCGAGCACTGGGTACGTGGTGATCGCTGGCGGTACCGCCTCGACCTCGCCTACCCGTCGCTGCTGCTCGGGATCGAGCTCGACGGCAAGGAGGGACACCTCAATGAGGTGGCCTTCGAGGCCGACCCCGTCCGGGACAACCGGCTACGGCTGGCTGGCTGGACGGTGCTCCACTACACGTGGCGCCGGTTCGTCGATGCGCCGACCGAGGTGGTCGAGGAGGTTCGGACGGCGCTGCAGTCCCGCTCCGGCGGTGATTTCTACCGGTGCTCGGGAGATATCACCGCCGGAACGGTTAGTCCACCTCGTCGACCAGGCCCCACGCTCGGGCGGTAGCGG
>OCZV010000234.1_pt1 | contig 20350 bp, 22 predicted proteins | sample 1539051 | NCBI WGS metagenome assembly OCZV01 (sample SAMEA3113581, study PRJEB22503) | soil metagenome
GATGTTGATCCTCTCGCGGAGGCGAAGGAACTCGAGGCCGACTGCATCCAGCTGTTCGTCGGCCCTCCGCAATCGTGGAAGAAGCCTCCGCCCCGGCAGGACGCCGAGGAGCTAAAGGCGTCGCCACTTCCCGTTTACGTGCACGCGCCGTATCTGATCAACGTGGCGTCGCCCAACAACCGCGTAAGGATCCCGTCCCGGAAGATCCTCTCGAACACGATCGAGCGCGCGGCCGAGATCGATGCCGCTGCAGTGATCGTCCATGCGGGACACGCCGAGGACGGAATCGAGCGGGGGTTCATCCGCTGGCGCAAGGTGTTCGAGGAGATCCAGAGCCCGGTCCCTATCTTCATCGAGAACACGGCCGGCGGCGACAATGCGATGGCCCGCCATGTGAGCGTGCTCGAGCAGCTTTGGGAGCACCTTGCCGATTTCGATGTTGGGTTCTGCTTCGATACATGTCATGCGCATGCAGCGGGGGAGGACCTGTCCGACGTGGTCGAGCGAGTGCTGAAGATCGTGGGCAAGATCGACCTACTGCACTGCAACGACTCACGGGATGCTCCCGGCACCGGCGCCGATCGCCACGAAAACTTCAGCGACGGCAAGATCGATACGGAGATGCTGCTCCACATGGTGCGAGCATCCGGCGCGCCGGCCGTTATCTGCGAGACGCCGTGGCCTGGTATAGCGGAGGACGTGGCCTACCTGCGCGCCAATCTGTAGCGCCGGGGCCTGAGATGGCAATCAACCACGAAATATCGTGCCTAATTGCCATTTCAGAAACCGCGGCGCGCCGGATCAGACGTTCACGAGTTTGCGCACATCCGCGACGTGGCCGCGCCCGTTCACTCCGTACAGGGCCTCGGTGATCTTTCCGTTCTCGTCGATGATGAATGTCGAGCGGAGGATGTGCAGCGGGATGCCCTTGTAGTCACCCGGCTCTTCGCGCAGCGCGCCGTACGCTTGGGCAACCTTCATGTCCGGGTCGATGAGGAGGGGGAAGTTCAGGTTGAACTTCGATGCGAACGCCGTGTGGGAGTCCGCTTCCTGCGGGCTGACACCCAGCACCTGGTATCCGGCGTCCTCGAACTCGCTCTTCGAGTCCCGGAAGTCGCACGCCTCGGCCGTACATCCGGGTGTGTCGTCCGCGGGATAGAAATAGAGCACCACCTTCTGCCCCCGGAGTTCCTTGAGGCTCCAGGTTCGGCCGTCTGCGTCGCGCATCTCGAAATCCGGGGCGTTCATCCCCGCGGTCAGCTTCATTCGTTCTCCAGCGATAGTTCGGAAAGGGTCATCTCCTGAAGCCACCCGAGCCAGTGAAGGACCGTCTTTGCTGCCCCATTCGGGTCCCCGGGATCGGGTTCCTCGTCCATAGTTTCCTGGGTCACGTTCAGTCGCGTTCCGATGGCGAGCCGGAGGTCCGTCAGGACCGTGAGCCAGGCATCCAGCTCACCCGGGTCCAGGGACATGGTGGCCCCGCCCGTCCCGCCCAGCTTGGTTTCGACGGTTTTCAGGGCCTCTTTCTTACCGGCGCGCAGATCCTCACCCACGAGCTCCCGGTACGCACGGGCCTCTTTGCGCGACTCGTATGCGTCCGGGAATAGGCGCTCCACAACGGGGTCGCTCCGCGGTACGTCGGCCTCGAACAAGCTACCGATTTCGTCGATGAGGCTTCGCATCAGGGCGGCCTCCTCGCCATCCAGGCGCACCTCAACCGCCCCACCTCCGCGGGCTTTGACCTCAGGCATCAGTCGCTCTTCGAGAGCGTTGCCCACAGGCCGTGAGCATGCAGCCGGAAGCAGTCGAATTCCGCTTTTTCGCGAGTCCCGCTGGAAACAACGGCCTTCCCCTTGTAGTGCACATCAAGCATCAGTTTTGTCGCTTTCTGTCGTGAGTACCCGAAGAGCTTTTGGAACACCCAGGTCACGTAGCTCATGAGGTTGATGGGGTCGTTCCAAACGATCACGAGCCACGGGCGATCCGGCTCGGCGACTTCTTTGCCCTCTATCTCCTCAGTGCGGTCGGGTGCCACAGTGGGCTGCATAGGAGAGATGTTCCCACGTCCGATTGCCGGGGCAACGTGGGGCGTCCCCCCGGCGATTGCCGGGGCAACGTGGGGCGTTCCCCCGGCCTGGAAATCGCTGGCACCGGCCGTTCGGTGGCAATTGACTACGCGTTCCGAGAGTTGAGTTATTTGTCCGACCGCCCGTTCGGAGACCTGCTTCTTTTTTCCGCGAGATACGCCGGAGTGCGGAGAAACCATGAAAATAAATCGCCGGATCGGGTAACAAATCCGTTGCTACGCGGGTCTGAACCAACCAAACGCGGGTTCGAAAGAAACACAATTCATAGGCCTGGGAGGTCACGTACCGACATGTATTTGAGTGCTGCCCGCAACAGCACACTTACTGACGTATCGGACGAAGATCTCGCCGCCCTTGCGGCCGAGGACTTCGAGGCATTTGCAGAGCTTTACCGCCGGTACCTCAACCCTGTGTACCGATTCCTTCGGTCGCAGACTCCGAGCGAGATGGTGGCCGAAGACCTTACGGCGCATGTGTTCTTCAAGGCTCTGTCATCGGCTGCCACTTACCGGGGTGACGGTACCTATAAATCGTGGATCTTCCGCATTGCTCACAACGTGTTGGTCTCGTGGCGTGAGCGGAGGGGTCGTTCGGTAGCCATCGAGGAGCTCCCGGAGGAGGAAGATCCGGGACCGTCGCCGGCATCGCAGGCGATTGAGTTGGAGGAGCGTGACTTCGTGTGGCAGAAGGTGGCCGAGCTTCCGGCCGCCCAGCGCGAGGTGATCACGCTCAAGTACGCGGAGGACCTCTCAACGGAAGAGATCGCGAAAGTAACTAACAAGAGCCGCGGGGCGGTTCGCATCTTGCTCCACCGAGCACGATCGAAACTCCGCCACGCGTTCGAGGGGAAGGACTTGCTGTGAACGACGTCATCGACGGCGTTGTCGCCGAGGCGCTCAGGTCCATGGGGCCGCGCCCCGGTTTTGGCGCCGAACTTCTATCGGCACTTCGAGGCACTCCCGCCCTCCCGGTGATTGCCGAGGAGGACCATCCCGCCTGGCTGACGAGAGGCATTGTCGTCGGTTCGGTCGCGGGTGCGCTCGGTGTCGCCGGCATCGTGGCATACGGCCTCGGCCGCAGGAACAAGGGGACGAGGTCTTAATGAGGGTTGGGCTTTTCCCCGGACAGGGCATTCCGGCCAAGATGGCGTTCGAGGCGCTTCCCGAGTCGGATCCACTCGTCGAGACGGCCAACGAAATCCTCGGCTACGACCTGCGCCAGAAAGTCGGCATTTCATCACGCCGCGCGAAATCGACTCTGCCGACGTCACTGGCTCAGCCGGCCATCTTCACGGCCGGTGTGCTTGCGTGGCGCGCCGCCGAAGCCGAAGGCGAGAAGTTCGACTGGCTCGCGGGCCACAGCCTCGGCGAATACACCGCCCTGGTTGCCGGAGGCGCGATGTCGTTCGAGGACGGCCTCGAGGCGGTATCTGTGCGGGGCGAGGCCATGAACGACGCAGCGCGGGTTACGCCGGGTGGAATGGTTGCCGTGCTCGGGCTGGCCTTTGATGCCGCGCAGGACATCGCCGACCGCGCCGGAGTTGTGCTTGCAAACGACAACGCGCCCGGTCAGGTGGTGCTATCCGGTAATGAAGACGCATTGGCGGAGGCTGCGGCCCTGGTGCGTGGTCAGGGCGGTCGAGCCGTGCTTCTCGAAGTGAGCGGGCCCTTCCACACCCCTGGGCTGGAACCCGCAGTGCCGGCCCTCACGGAAGTTCTCGAGTCAATCGACATACGGACTCCCGAGATCCCTGTGATTTCGAATGTGACGGCGCGTCCTCACGACAAGCCCGATGAGATCCGCAACCACCTTGTTGAACAGATGTTGGCGCGGGTCCGCTTCCGGGAGTCCCTCCAATACGTGTGGCAGCAAGGTGTGCGTGAGTACCGCGACCTTGGGCCCGGACAAGTGGCGGCCGGCCTCGCCAAGAAGACCTTTAACGAGCTTGAAACGCGTGCGGTGGATGGTGGGTCCGACCGCGATATCACCCTGGACGAGAAGAAGGAGGCTGCAAGTGCCTGAGGCAATGACAGCTGTCACCGACACTTTTGCAGCGTCTGAAGTGACGTCGATCTCTGAGCGGCTCGTGGTTGCGCCCTGTGCGGGCCGGTTTGTACCGCTGCCCCCGGAGGTCTTCACCACCGAGGGCGAATGGGTGGAACCAGGGCAGGTTCTTGCCGAGGTGCACCAGGGGAGCGAAAGTACGCACGTTAAGTCGCCCTTTCGCGGCTGGATGATGGGGACGCTGGCGCTGGCAGGACAGCCCGTCCGCGAGGGCGAAGCCCTCTTCTGGATCTGGAGCAGCTGATGGGCGCTGCATTGACCGCCGTCGGAGCGGCGCTTCCCTCCACGAGACTGGAGAACGCCGAGCTCGCGGAGCGATTCGGAGTAACAGAGGACTGGATAGTTGCGCGCACCGGGATACAGAGCCGGCGCATTGCAAGCGACGAGGACTCGGTTGTCTCCCTGGCCACGACTGCCGGCAGGGAAGTGCTTACCGCTGCCGACGTCGACCCTCAACAAGTCGACGTCGTCATAGTCGCCACATGCTCGTCCGGCCGTCAGCTCCCGGCGAACGCTCCTCTGGTCGCGACGGAGATCGGTGCGCGGAACGCTGCCGCGTTCGACCTCAATGGCGCGTGCTCCGGCTTCCTTTTCTCCCTCGCGCAGGCGACTGCACTAGTCGAGAACGGCACTGCGCGCCGGGTTCTCGTCTGTGGATCGGACCTCCTAACGCGCTACACGGACCCGGATGACCGCGGCAGCTCCATCCTCTTTGGTGACGGAGCAGGCGCCGCCCTCGTCGAGTATTTCGACGGCCCTTCGAGGCTGGGGCCCTTCAATCTCAGGACGGACGGGTCGCGGGCGTCGATTCTGGCTATACCCGACGGAGAGCCCTATCTCCACATGGAGGGACGTGAGGTCTATCGTCATGCGGTCGAGCAGATGTCGGCCTCGGTCGCCGAACTCCTCAAGGACACCAGCATGAGCGGGGACGACGTTGACCTGCTCGTTGCCCACCAGGCAAACGCGCGCATATTGCGTGCCGTTGCGGATCGTCTCGGATTCCCTATGGAGAAGGTGCTCACGAACATCGCTCAGGTGGGCAATACTTCCGCCGCATCGATCCCGCTCGCGTTGGCCGACGCGTACGAGTCCGGCACCATCTCGGATGGCGACAACATCGTGCTGACCGCGTTCGGAGCCGGATTTACTTGGGGCGCAGGGCTCGTGGTGTGGGGCACCGGAGACCGGCAGTCAAAATCGGTTGCACTGGCTGGTGACATTCGTGGGTAATCGCCCCGTCGCTCTGGTTACGGGAGCTTCGCGCGGAATCGGTCGCTCGATCGCGATCGAACTTGCCGCGGCCGGGCATCCGGTTGCGGTCAACTACGCATCGAGCGCCGATGAAGCGAAGGAGACCCTCACCCAGATCGAGTTCGCCGGCGGAGAGGGCATCGTCGTTCAGGCCGATATCGGATACACCGAACAGGTCGAGAGGCTCTTCACCGAAGTGGAGCAGTCGCTCGGACCGGTCGGGGTGCTCGTGAACAATGCCGGCACGCGCAAGGATGGGCTGGCGCTCTCCATGAAGGACGATGCGTGGGATCAGGTAATCAGGACGAACCTGTTTGGGACGTTTGCCTGCTCCCGGCGGGCACTGAAGGGCATGATCCGCGCGCGAACGGGGCGGATCGTAAATATCGCCTCGGTGGGCGCCCTCAACGGTAGTCCGGGCCAGGTCAACTACGCCGCTGCAAAGGCGGGCGTGGTGGGGCTCACCAAGACTCTTGCTCGTGAAGTGGCTTCGAGGTCGATCACGGTTAATGTCGTTGCGCCGGGGTTGATCGAAACGGAACTCACCACCAGCCTCTCGGAAGATCGTTACAAAGCCTTGGTCGAACACGTGCCACAAGGGCGAGCCGGCCAGCCCCGCGATGTCGCGGGACTCGTTCGGTTTCTGTGTTCGGATGAGGCGGAGTTCATCACGGGAGGCGTGTTCGTAGTAGACGGAGGAATGACGGCGTAGGGCGCCGTCGAACCAGAAAGGAGTGATCATCGTGGCAGACAAGCGCCAGGAGATCTTCGACGCATTGAAGGAGCACCTCGTCGGGCGCGGTATCGAGTCGGACAAGGTGAACCTCGAGGCGGACCTGCAGGATGACCTCGGACTCGACTCGCTCGACACCGTCGAGATGACGGTCGGTCTCGAGGAGCGCTTCAGCATCGAGATTCCCGATGAGGAACTCGAGGGCGTCAAGCTCGTCAGCGACGCAGTCGACCTCATCGAGAAGAAGGTGGCCGTTAGCACATGACACAAGTTGTTGTAACGGGACTCGGCGCCGTAACGCCGATTGGGTCCGGAACCGAGGGTCTCTGGGACGGCCTGATGTCGGGACGTTCCGGGGCGGGTCCCATCACCCAGTTCGAAACCGAGTCCCTTCCGGTTCGGATCGCGTGTGAAGTAACCGATTTCGACCCGGCCAACTACGTCGACGCCAGGCAGGTCGGCCGCACCGACCGCTTCACGCAGATGGCCGTCGCGGCGACGACACTTGCCATCGAGGATTTCGGCGAATTCGACTTCGAGAGCAACGGCGACCGCGTCGGGGTGATCATCGGTTCGGGAATCGGCGGGATCGGGACGATCGAGCGAGAGCACTCGGCGCTGCTCAAGGGTGGTCCTCGCCGGGTCAGCCCGTTCATGGTGCCTCGTTTGATGCCAAACGCGGCTGCCGCTGCCGTCGCCATGAAGTTCAAACTGTTCGGCCCCAATTACGCGCCGACCTCGGCGTGCGCGACCGGAGCGCACGCGATCGGTGAGGCGTATCGAAACCTGAAGGCCGGGGCGGCGGACGTGATGATTGCAGGAGGAACCGAGGCTGCCCTTACGCCGTTGTCGGTTTCCGCATTCGCTCGGATGGGTGCACTGTCGCGCCGCAACGACGATCCCGGGGCGGCGAGCCGTCCGTTCGAGAAGAATCGCGACGGGTTCGTCTTCGGAGAAGGTGCGGGGGTTCTGATACTCGAGACCCGCGAGCACGCCGAGAAAAGGGGCGCGCCGATCCTCGCCGAAGTGGCAGGTTACGGCGCTTCCGCCGATGCGTTCCACGTGACGCAGCCCGACCCCGAAGGTGCGGGAGCCACTCTCGCCATGCGCGCTGCATTGAACGACGCTAAGGCCAACCCGGACGAGGTCGACTACATCAACGCACACGGAACGAGCACTCCATACAACGATCGTGTGGAGACGATCGCGATCAAGAGCGCGTTCGGCGTCGAAGCGAAACGAATTCCGGTGTCGTCGACGAAGTCCCAGACCGGGCACCTGCTCGGAGCCGCCGGAGCCGTCGAGGCGATGGTCTCGGTACTGGCCGTGGCGCGCAACGTTATTCCCGGCACGATCAACTTGGACGAGTCCGATCCCGAGTGCGACCTCGACTACGTGGGTGAGGGGCCGCGGGAGACAAACGTCCGGCTTGCGCTGTCGAACTCGTTTGGGTTCGGCGGCCAGAACTCCTGCCTGCTTTTCCGTAAGCCATAACCGGGCGCCGCGCTCCCCAGCCATTCTGTTCGCAGCCCTAAAGGGCAGAAGTAGAAGTGCGACAAGCAGCGAACGGAATGGCGAGGGGCTCGGCTATTCATGCGCCGAGTGAACGGCGTGACCACCGAATTCTCTGCGCAGCGCAGCCAGAACCCGGTTGGAGAAAGCGTTCTCCTGACGCGACGCAAAGCGCGCAAACAGCGACAAGGCGATCGTAGGCGCCGGCACGGCATTGTCGATCGCAGTCTGCAGCGTCCATCGACCCTCACCGGAGTCTTCCACCCAGCCGGTGAGGCTCTCGAGACCGGGGTCCTGCTTGAGGGCACTCGCAGCAAGGTCGAGCAACCACGACCGCACGACGCTCCCATAACGCCACACCTCCGCAACCTGTGGGAGGTCGATCCCAAAGTCGCTGCTGTTGAGAATTTCGAAACCCTCGGCGTATGCCTGCATCAGCGCGTACTCGACTCCGTTGTGGACCATCTTCACGAAGTGACCGCTCCCCGGCGATCCGACGTGGGCATAGCCATTGGGTGGTGCCAGGCTCCGAAAGATTGGCTCCATGACGGAGAACGCGTTGGGATGGGCTCCGATCATCAGGCAGTAACCCTCATCGAGTCCCCAGACCCCACCGGACGTTCCGCAGTCGATGAATGAGATCCCGCGCCCCCAGAGCGCCTCGGCACGGGCCGCGCTTGTCACGTAGTGTGAATTGCCGCCGTCAATGATGACATCGCCGCTTGTTAGCAGCTCGCCTAGTTCATTGACAACCGATTCGGTCGGCGCACCCGCAGGCACCATCGTCCACACGCAACGAGGGCTCTCGAGTTTCGAAACCACGTCTGCGATCGACGCCGCTCCCTCCGCCCCTTCCTGAACGACGGCATCGACTGCCTCAGTCTCCGGTGCGTAGCCCACGATCTCGTGCCCGTCTCGCAGCAGACGGCGGGTCATGTTTCCGCCCATCTTGCCGAGCCCTACCATTCCCAGTCTCATCCATCCTCCTTATTGGGTGGGAGCCCTTCACCCGAAGCGCCCGCGTGTCTCCGGGTCTATTCTGGACTGGATTCCGCGCCACACAGAGGGGGGTGGGTCCGGTGTCCGATTACAGGCGCTACCGTCCGGGGACCTACGACGAGATGGTCTCGGCCTTCAGGTGGGATGTACCCGAGAGCTACAACATCGCCGCCGACACGGTCGACAAACACGATCCCGAGCGGCTGGCGATGCTCTGGGAGGACTGGCAGGGCAACGAACGTGAGCTGACGTTCGGCGACATGCGAGACATGTCCAACCGGATCGCGAACGTCCTCACGGGCCTGGGCGTCACGAGGGGAGATCGGGTGGCGGTGCTCCTCCCATCCTTGCCGGAGACGGCGGCTGCCTTTATTGCGGTCTACAAGCTCGGTGGGATCCTGCTCTCTTTGTCCCAGCTCTACGGCGACGACAGCATTGCCCACCGCTTAATGGATTCGGGGGCGAAGATCATCATCACCGATGGCAAGAACCGGCCTCGGCTGGAGGGAATGGGGGAACGCGTCGAGTCTCTCGAGCGCGCCGTGGTGCTCAACGCAGAGGGTTCACTCACCGGGAGCGATGTCGATCTCGATGCCGCTATGGAGGATGCCTCGGACGATTTCAACACGGTCGATACCTCGGCGGACGATCCGGCCCAGCTCTACTACTCGAGCGGGACGACCGGACAGGCTAAGGGCATCCTTCACGCGCACCGCTATTTGCTAGGGCACAACGAGTACGAGCTCTGCCACGACGTCCGAGACGACGAGGTGTTCCACTCCACCGGGGAGTGGGCGTGGATAGCCGGGATCGTGCCCGGTCTATTGGGCCCGTGGAAGTACGGCGTCCCCGTGGCAGTGTTCCAGCGCGAGGGCGGGTACGACCCCGAGCAGACGTTGTACGTCCTCGAGAAATACAAAGTCGGGAACATGTTCACTACGCCGACTGCACTGCGGGCGATGACGGAACTCAAGGACCCGGGTTCTCAGTACAAGACCAAGCTGCGCATCGCCTGTTCGGCAGGTGAACCACTGAATCCGGAGGTCATTCGTTGGTTCGAGGCGCAGTTCGGCATCCCGGTCTTCGATTACTACGGCCTGACGGAGAGCTACCCGCTCTGCGGTAACTTCCCGACCGTCGAGGTGCGGCCGGGGTCAATGGGCCGGCCATTGCCCGGCTGGGACGTAGCGATTCTGTCAACCGACTCCGAGGAGCCGCTCCTACCCGGCGAACTCGGTGAGATCTGTCTTCGGGCGCGCACCAACCCTCATTATCCGATCGGCTACTGGAACCGTCCCGAGGATTCGGAGGCCGACTTCGGAGGCGAGTGGTTCCATACGAAGGATGCCGCGCGCATAGACGAGGACGGCTACGTCTGGTACGAGGGGCGCGCCGACGACGTCATTATTTCGGCGGGTTACAGGATCGGTCCGTTCGAGGTCGAGTCGGCGATCGTCGAATTGCCGGAGGTCATAGAGGCTGCGGCCGTAGCTTCTCCCGACCCCAAGAGAGGCAATATCGTCAAGGCCTTCGTCAAGCTCTCGCCCGGTCACGAGGGGTCGGATGAGCTGACGCAAAGGATCAAGGACCATGTGCGAGAGAGCTATGCGGCGTACGCCTATCCGCGCGAGATCGAGTTCGTGGATGACCTTCCCAAGACACTTACCGGGAAGATCCGCAGGATCGACCTGAGAAACGCCGAATTGGGCCGGAAGCAGAGCTGAGCGGACACCGGCCCTCGCTCCGGCGAGGGCCGGCCACACGTGTGCCGAACCGTCTGCTGTGGTGCCCGGTATCCGGGAATGAGAGCAGACAGTTCAGCTATGGCCGGCTCGGCGACGCCTGTACGCGGCCACGTTTTCTCGAGTCGCGCATTTGTCGCCGCAATACTGCTTGCGCCGGTTCTTGGAGACGTCGATGAATGCGTACCTGCACGAATCCGATGCGCAGATCCCAAGGCGCTCCCGTCCGAAGTCGCAGAGGACTACTGCGAGCGCCATCGCTGTGGTTGCAGCGAGGTGGTCGGCCACGGAGGCGCCGACCGGCTCGAAGTGCATGTGAACGGGGGAGTCGTCATGTGCGCTGATCCGCGGCGTCGCACCAGCTTCGGTGAGTAGGCGATTCAGGATCTCCGCTGCCTTTTGATCTGTCTGCGCCTCGAACACGCGCCGCAGATCGGTCCGGAGATCCTTCACCCGGTCAAGGTCGTTCTCGGTGGCCGGTTCGCTTATCTGGTGCTTGTCAAGGAACCGCTCGAGGCCGGCAATTTCGGCCAGATCGTCCGTCTGGTACGGGATGTCATAGGTGTTGACCAGATCCATCGCCAGCTCGACGGATTCGTCGGTGTAATGGCTGAAATCCACTTGACGGGTTACTCCCCAGCTTGTAATTTGTAATGGTCAAATAAGGATAACACCTTACATCGGGAGGCGCCTGTGCATCCTCTGATGATCGAGGAGTTGGCGGCGGAAAGGAGCGGGGCCCTGCACGAGCAGGCCCGTCGGGCGAGACTTGGGGCGCGGGTTGCGGGGTCGCGGGACCGGCCGATCGCTCGCAGGGTGGGCCTATGGTTACTGTCTGCCGGATCCCGAATGGTGGCGCGACCGGGCGAACGGGTGCTCGTGGAGTTCTCGGGCGAGGGGACCGATGGACGACGGACGATCAAACTTGACCGGGGTTGGGGAGCCGGGCGGACACGAGGCTGACTGGCGCACGTATCGGGCAATGGCGCCCGCGGCGGTGCCATCGCGTGCCGAACAAATCGCCACACTTCTGACCCTCTGCCCCTTCCAGCAGGACGATTCCTTTCGAGCCGTTGAGCTCGGTGCCGGCGAGGGCCATCTTTCTCAGGCCCTGCTGGAACTCTTCCCGAACGCATCCGTGCTCGCACTGGACGGTTCTTTCGAGATGTTGGAGCTGGCAAGGGCGCGGCTCGGCCGTTTCGGAGCCCGGGGCCGAACGGATACGTTCGATCTCAAGTCCGAGGACTGGCTCCCTGCCGTCGATGGCGCGGACCTCGTGATCTCGTCGCTGTGCCTCCATCATCTGAATGACGACGGAAAACGGTCTCTCTTTGCTGCGCTGAAGCTGCGGTTGTCCGAACGGGGAGCTTTATTGATTGCCGATCTTGTAGCTCCCCGGCGCGCCGAGGCCAAGCGCCTGTTTGCAGAGACTTGGGACCACGCAGCGGAGCAGCAATCGTTGTCCGAAACCGGCTCCGGCGAGCTATTCGATTTGTTCGTAGATACGGAGTGGAACATCTACCGCTACCCCGATCCGATGGACACTCCGTCGCCGCTGTTCGATCAGCTCCAGTGGCTCGAGTCTGCGGGCTTCCACGGAGTCGACTGTTTCTGGATGCGTGCAGCACATGCCATCTATGGAGGTTTCTGCTCGCCCGGTCCCGGCGCGCCGAGCGGAGTGACATACGCGGAGGCTTTGGCAACCGCTGAATCCGCGCTGCGCACTTAGTCGGCGCGCCGCTTCTTTTCTTCTCCATGCGTCTGGTAGACGCTCACAGAAGAAAAGAACGAGCTAAGCCATGCCGTTCATGTTTGCTGCGACGGCGGCGCCGAGCTCCGGATCGCCATCGATTCGCAGGGTTCCCCGTTGCGCGGCGCGCTCAGCGTCCCAGCGTCCAGTCGTGAGGGAAACAAACGTCTCGAAATCCATCAACAGGCGGGTGGACGGCGCGCCGGGCGCTTCCTGGAGCATGTGGCCGCGGGTTCCCTCCACGCCGACGACTGTGGTCCCGTCCGAATCCAGGTCGTTCACCTCAAAGACCACCGATGCGCCGTCCGGCGCGCCTGCGCCTTTGGCTACCACTTTCGGAAGGCCTCTTTTCAGCATGCCGTAACAGAGCTGCGGTATCTCACCGGAGAGGTGGCCCGGGACTTGGATGGCGCGCCGAATGTCTTGCTCGTGAACCCAGCTATCAAGTAGCCGAACCGAAATGAAGACTGCAACGCTCCTAGTTCCTATCGGCGTCCACGTCATCTCGTCGAGTTGTTCGTCGCTCAGCGCACGCAGGACCTCTATTCGCTCGGCGGTGACCGCTCGGAACTCGTCCAGCACTTCTGCTCCTGAGCGGGAGCGGCGGTAGTCGACCTCTCGCTCGTTGAACTCTCCGAGTGGATTTCGGACGTGAGGCCGCGGCCCGACCTCGTGTTGCGCCCCACGCCCGAGGAGGAATGCCTCAGTGCCGGCGATGTGAGAAAGGACGTCCTTGACACTCCATGCGGGAAGTTCGGTGGGCATATTCCACTGCTCGTCTGTAAACCCCGAGCAGAGTTCGTCTAGCACCGCCCATTCGCGGGCGAGCATCTCTAAGTAGGTGCGGCCCTCGTGCACCGCCCGATCCTAGACGGCTGGGGGCAGGTTCCCTCTGCTGTCGGCGGATCCCACGATGATCTGTTGCGACACCGGACCTCTGGGAGGTCTCCCTGTCGAAACTAAGCGCCATCCCGAGTGGGTGCCCAGCGGTCACCGAACTGTCGTGCCAGAAGGGATCTCTCCGCGCGCGTGAGGTGCATCGTCTTCGCGAGCCGGATGAGGCGACGCGACTTCGACTCCGCACGCTCCAGTCGATCGGCCAGAAAAACCATTGGGTCGTAAGCGAGCCCGCCCTTGTACCAGCCAAAGTGAACGTGAGGTGCGGTTGACGCCGCGTTGCCGGTGGACCCGCAGTAACCGATCACGTCACCCCGACGGACGGGATCGCCCGACTCGAAGCGGTTCGTGTTGAAGCCCTCGAGATGTGCGTAGTAGATGTAACCGCCATTATTCATGTGGAGCCTGGCGATGTTGCCCCCAAGCCCGCCGCTATCGAACTCGATCGTTCCCCTAGCAGCGGCAAGCACGCGTGCCCCCTGGTTGCAGAAGACATCCTGGCCCTCATGAGCCCTAATGACCCGGCTACCGCCGTCGCGCCGCGGCGCGCCCCACGAGTTCGTCCACTCCGCGCGTCCGGCGATGATGAACGGTGAGAAGGCACTCCTGCGGAGCCAGTACGGCGCGCCGAGCTCGCGGAGCCGCTCCCTTGTCGCCAAGAGCTTGTCCGTGTCAAATGAGCCCACGAGCCCGGTTGAGGGCGTGTCCGGCTCGAGATAGACGAGCTTCGGTTCGCGCTTCGTACGCTTGTTGGATGTGGCCGGTCCGGACCCGTCGCCGGCGTTGGCCGCCTCGCCCGAAGGACGCTTGGGTTCGGGCGCCGGCTCGGGTTTGGGGGTTGGTTTCGGTTCTGGGGTTGGCTCTGGCTCGGGAGCAGGCTCCGGCTCGGGGGTGGCCTCGGGCTCGGGGGTGGCCTCGGGCTCGGGAGCAGGTTCAGGGGTGGGTGTCTCCTGTTGAGCGTAGGCGCTAAGAGGCGCCCCCACCGCGACAGTGGCAAGTGCAATGATGATGGCCGTGCCCCACAGCACACCCAAGCGCTTGAATCTAATCACGGCTTCTCCTAGAACGAACCGGTCCCAACTCGAGTCATGCTGCCGGAATATGGAAATTCCGTATATACGTAATCTGTGGCCGATCCCCAAGGACTAGTTATCGGGAGTCCTACTCCTATTGGGATGAGGAAGCGCTCAGGTCCTGGCGGCGTCCACAGCCGGGGTCGCAGTGACCATCAGCGGCATGCGAACCCGCATTCTCGAAATGGCCATCCCGGCCATGACCAGGGCGGCAACGGACCCTCCGGTAACCAGCCCCCACTCGACCCTCAGCAGCAATTCGGAGCCGGCCGCGGTCGCGACGACGAAACCAACGAGTCCGGCCAGCCACCCGACTGCAACTCGCGAATGCCCCTCGAGCGCTATCAGCGCCTGAGCGTAGACGATCGCGATCATGTAGATGCCGCTACCGGCGGCCAGATAGAAGAGATCACTCCTACCGAGCTCGAACTCCGGGCCGAAGAAAAGGCGTACGGCTTCGGGGCCGAGAAGGAACGCCCCTGCGCAAACCGCCAATATCACCGCCGACACGCCTGCCGTTAGCCGCCTTAGGGCAATTCGGAACTCAATGCCCCGATCGTGATGGACCAAAGCTGCAAGTTTGGGCAGGAGAGCGGCCTGCACGGCCTGGAACAGAAAGAGCGGCACGCGGGCCAGTACAAGGCAGGCGAGAAAGCGGCCGGCCTCTCCCTGCTGGGCTTCGGTGGCCAGAAGGGCCACTGCGAGCGGACCGGCGTTTACCAACAACTGAGCGAGCACCTGGCTCGTGACGAGGTGGGAAAGGGCGCCCGACAGCTCGCGCCATGCGACCGAAGGCCCGCTGCCTCGGTCACGGCCGATCATCTTCGGCGCCACCGCGGCGGCCGCCGCCAGGGGCACGAGCCCGATCATCAGCCCGTACGGACCCGCGGTCGACACTCCCAGCAAAGCGATGACGGCGCAAGCCCCGATTCGGAGCACTCCCTCGGCTCCGACTAGGACCCCGTAGCGCCCGAAACGTCCGGTTCCCGAGAGCACACCCCGGGTCACATAGAAGATGGAGTATCCGGCTATCGCCAGGAGCAGCCCCAGCAGAAGAAGACTCTGGCCGCCCAGCAGATTGTCCAGTAGGGGTCCGGCCGCGGCCAGGCCCGCGACGATGAGTGCGGCGGCAATCACTGCCCCGGCCAGCCCCGCTCTCAGAATGAGGTTTCCGGTCCCTTCATCCTCCCGACGTCCGGCCAGCCGGCGGCCCAATTCCTGTTCGATCGGCAGGAAGAAGCCTGGGCCGGCCAGGAAGACCAGGGTCCACAGGATTGAGAGCGGCGCGTAGGCGGCTGGCCCGAGCATCCGGGCCGAAATGACCAAGAAGCCGTAGGCCGCGAAACCGTTAATCAGCAGGCCAACGCCCACCGGGATAGTTCCGGTGGGAAGAGGACTCCGCATCTGGTTGAGCGTTCTGATAGCCCCTCCCGGCTTGAATTTATCTGCCACTAATTGATGGTTTTTGGATCCCAACGAGCAATACGCATTGGGCGCAGGCCTGCGACCCCCAAATCCCAATGAGCCTCGCTCCGGCGTGAGACGCTTCATCCGATCTGCGGGGAGAAATGACAGGAGGAAGAGATGAATCAGCTGAACCTCGGGGCCTTTGCCTTCGTGGCGCAGATCATCTGCGGATTGTTCGCCACGGTAAGCCTGTTAGACGAGACTGTGATGTGGATCGGACTCGCCCTCGCCTTCAACGCCGCCGGAAGCCTCCTAGGGGGTGTCAGGACGGCACAGCAGAGACCGCTCGGCTAATAGCGCTCGGTTTTTTCATTGACTTAGATTCGCTCGCGTGAGGGATGGTCCAGGTCCTGCACAAGCGATTTGAGACGGATCAAAGCCAGCGCGGCCATGTAAGGATCCACGTTGAGTGACGGGCGTCGAGCGAGCATCAAGGTTTATGTATCTGCGCCGTAGAGGCTCGCGGTGCGCATGAAGCGTGTTGCGGGCATCGATGCCATTCCGTTGGTTCTAGGCGTATGCGCCTTGGGGCTTGTAGCAGGCTTCGCTCTTAAGGCGCAGTGCATGGCGGACTGGAGTCACTTCATCCAGTACGAGCGGCTCTGCTACAACGACATCCAACCCCTTTACGGCGCGCGCGGGATTGACGCCGACACCTTCCCATATGTGAGTGGCTCGCTTCAGGACGGGGATCTCCTCGGCGGAGCGATCGAATATCCGGTTCTCACCGGCGTTTTCATGTGGGCAACCGGCCTTCTGGTCGATAATGTCGATCAGTACTTAATCGTCTCGACAGTCTTGCTGGTTCCGTTCGCGCTACTGGTTGCCCATCTCCTATCGGAGTTGCGAGGGCCTAGGGCCTTGATGTGGGCTGCAGCACCGGCACTTGTCTTCTACGCGTTTCACAACTGGGACTTGCTGGTCGTGGCGGCGGCTACAGCGGGATTCTTTGCGTGGTCACGCGACCGGCCGGTCTGGTCGGCGGTCCTCTTCGGTCTCGGAGGCGCGCTAAAGGGTTACCCGCTGCTCTTTCTCCCTGCCCTTGCGCTGCACAGGTGGTTCGTTGGTAGGCGTGACGAGGCGGCGATTGTCCTCGGCGCGGGGGCGGGAGTGTTCGCGGTTGTCAACCTTCCGTTCGTTTTGGCCAGCCCATCGGGGTGGTGGGCGACATATGAGTTCCACAGCAGACGGGGACCCAACTTTGACACCATTTGGGCCATCCGCGAGTTCGGGCCCCTGTCGCTGCCCAAGCTGGAGCCGGACGCTCTTAACTTGGTCACGTTCGCTCTAACCGGTACCTTTATAGTCGTGGCCCTGATCGTGGGCTTGATCCGTGCAAGGCGCGAGGGTGGCTACCCGTTCCTCCCGGTCGCCGCCGCGTGTCTGGCCTCCTTCATGTTATGGAACAAGGTCCACAGCCCCCAGTACACGCTGTGGATTCTGCCGCTCTTCGCCCTTGTGGCTGTGAACTGGGTATGGTGGGCTGCATACTCCATTGTCGACGCGGCGGTCTATGTGGGCGTCTTTCGCTTCTTCTTCGACGCGTGCTCGAGGGACGCCAGTTGCAACGTAGTCCCGCCCGAACCCACCCTTGCTCAGCATGTTATGGAGTTGGGGGTGTTCGGGCGCGCCGGACTCCTCCTTGCACTGTTCGTCGTGTTTCTGCGCGCGTCTCCCGGTTCGTTGCATCGCACCCCGACGTCACAGGTTGATTACGACAGGTTGCGAAAATCGCGCACCAAGGACGTGAAGTAATTCACGTAAAGCTGCGCGAGTGGTGCCTCAGACGGTTGTAGACGCGAGCTCCTTCTTGATCGGACTGATCCCAGAATGTTCGTCCGCTCGTGTGCGTCTGCTCACCACGAACGCGATTGCGTATAGGCCGGCTGAGAGCAGCACTAGATTCCGATAACCGGTGACAAGCGACGCGTACTCGAGAACCCCGCCCACCATTGCTCCAAGGAGGTTGGCTCCAAATGCCGTGGTGGACGACCCCACTTCCTTGAAGCGTTTGGCGAAGACGAGGTTGGCTACGAAGATGGGCGTGAATGCGACCGCCACGGCTGCCGCCACTCTGGCGGCAAACGGAAGCGCCAGCAGGGCATGCGGCGGGACTACCCACGCAACGAACAAACTTGCGAAGAGGAGACTGTACAGGAGCTGAGTGTTCAAACGCCTTGCTCGGCGCGCCACCTCGATGGCTGCGAGCACCGACAGAAGTATGCCGGCGAATACGAACGCGTTCACCAGCCAGGTAGTTCCGAAGAAGAGAGCGAACTGAACGACACTCTTGGTTTCAATCAGCAGAAAAGCTGCCCCCATGAAGAAGAGATCAAGGTACGAATGCATTCTTGTTAGGCGGCCTGAAGTGACTCGAACAGCCAACGCCGATGCCAGCAGGATGAGCGCGATCGTTATCAGGTAAAGGCTTGGGAAGCCACCCCGAACGTAGAGGAATGGGTGATCGTCGGTAGCGGGGCTGACAATTTCGCCTGCCGGGGCCCACGTAGAGTCGCACGTTACCGCATCTGTATGCCTTCCGACGGTGAGGACCGCCATTCGGCCTCGGGTTCCAAAGGTATCGAGACACGGGCGGTGCCCATATGCCTCGGTCAGTGTGTTTGCAAGCCGGTCGACCAACCAATCTTCGCGATAGAAGTTGTACATGCTGAAGGCACCCGAAGGCTTCAGGTGTTCACCTGCCTCCTCGATCGCTTCTTTCGTGAACAGGTAACTCTCCAACCGTAGCGAAGCCTGACCAGAGACGAGCGTTAAGGAATCCGGCAATGCGAACAGGATTAGATCGTACCGGTGGCTTGTGCGTTCGAGGAAGGAGCGTCCGTCATCTATGTAGACATCGACCCGATCGGATTCGTATGGCATTTCGGGATGGATTTCGCTGCCGATTTCATAGAGTCGAGGATCGATCTCCACCGCATCCACATGGCGGGCACCGCTTGCGAGTGCAATCGCCACGTCGCTCCCGGTTCCTGCTCCGACGATCAGCACGTCTCCGTTCCGAGCGTCAACCCGCTCGTAGGGTACGAAATAGGCGGGCTCTGTGACCCTCCGCATCTTCATGGTTGTAACGGCTTGATGCGGTATCCCGTTCACACTGACAAATGCCAGATCGGAGGAATCCTGGTTGACAGATACCTTGTAGTAGGGAGACCAAGAGTCGGAGGTCTGCAGTGACTCGTCCGCGAGCATGAGAACTATGCCGAGGACAGCAATTACCTGAACCAGCTTGACGGCAGGGCGGTAGAGAGCCACAAACAAGGCGCTCGCTACTATCCCCCAGACAACCGGCGGGGCGTGCAGGTAGGAGAGCAGCATGAAGCCGGCAATGCCGGCAATGCTTCCGAGGATGTCGAGACGATAGGCCTCGAGAGGCTCGAAAGTGGAGAAGGTTCTTCCCACTCCCTCTGCGATGAACGCCATGACCGCGGCCGCGGCGGCGAAGAGCAGCGGAAGGACCAGCCAGATCGGAAGTCCTGAGGCCTGGTAGTTGCCGAAGTAGATGACCTCGCTGCCCGACCGGTCTATCTCCACGGGAAACAGAAGCACGATGGCAACGAAGCCGGCCAATGCAACCACTGCCCAGGGAAACAAATCGTGCTTGGCCTTGGCTCTGAGGAAACCGACTCCCACGCCGAGGAAGCTGCCGAGAAGCAAGAAGTTAGAAAAGTAGGACAGATAGACGATATTCGAGCCCGCCCATCGAATCAGGGCGAGTTCTACGAACAGCATCAGGAAGCTGAGGAGGAACAGCCGGACCTTGAGATTCATACTCGGACAGGTTCTCTCCGGCCGGCTTCATGCCCAATGGGGCAGATTACGTATTTTCGGTCTGGAAGGTCCTGGATAGGTTTGTACCACCCGTAGTCCTTCTTCATGGCAGGTGCGATGGCTCAACATTTGCGGCAGAAGTTAACGATTGTGGTGCCGGTGTTTAACGAGGTGACCACACTGAGGGCCGCCTGCGAGAATCTACTCAAATCGGACATTCCGCTACCGCTTGAGATCCTTGTGGTCGACGACGGATCGACCGATGGATCTATGGAATCGATCTCCGATCTCGCTGCGCGGGGTGACGTGCGCACTCTTCGCCATCCCACCAACTTAGGCAAGGGTGCTGCCGTGCGAACCGGCATTGCGGCCGCCTCGGGGGATCTTCTCACGATCATGGATGCCGATCTCGAATACGATCCCGCCGACTATCGTGCGCTCCTCAGACCTCTCCTCGATGGGGACGCTGATGTCGTTTACGGGACGAGGAGCTTTGGATCACATACTGCGTATTCCTTCTGGTACGTGATCGGCAACAAGTTCGTGAGCCTGTGGGCTAGCTTCTTATTCAACGGATGGCTATCGGACATTGAGACTTGTTTCAAGGTAATGCCGACCTCGACCTGGAGGCATCTGCGTATCAAGTCCAATGGATTTGGACTCGAGGCCGAGGTCACGGGTCGCCTCCTTAGGGCAGGCCATCGTATCCATGAGGTGCCAATCTCTTATCGGGCACGCAGCCGACAGGAGGGCAAGAAGCTGAAGGCTTCGGACGGCGTGCTGGCCCTGCTCATCCTCCTGCGCGTTCGTCTATTCGGGCGGAGAAGTCTGCCTGAGACTGGTTAAAACACTCCATCGTGGGGCTAACGAGGGGATACGGGCTTCTTGAGCCATTGCTTGCAAGGCTCCGTGCTCGCCAAGCAGACTCACTAATTTCGGAGTCACTTCGGCGCGGGCGTGTTCTTGATATCGGATGCGGTCAG
>OCZV010000235.1_pt1 | contig 20343 bp, 23 predicted proteins | sample 1539051 | NCBI WGS metagenome assembly OCZV01 (sample SAMEA3113581, study PRJEB22503) | soil metagenome
GGCTTGTCCCCCTTTGTTTAAAGGTTCGGCAGTTGAATCCGCCCATCCTATACAACTTGCACCCGTAAGGCTGCAACTCCACCACCTCCTTAGCCGTGGGATTCCTTCCAAGTCGAACGGCCAACGGTGAGCGGCGCAGTGTCAGGAAGCCGCTGATTTCCGCCGGCCGCAGATTCCGCTCGAGACTCGCCTCCCCGACGTAGGCAGGCGAACTCCTCGTTCTGCAATTCTCCGGCTCGCTGCCGGTATGAATTCGCAGCTTGGTCATCATTTGTATTGTAATTTTCTCGTTCATTCGCCAGCAAGGGCGTGTTTTAGCATGCCGAGACGTCTAGGAGATGGCTGGCTTCGATACAGTCTAGCCCATACTGCTGCATAATCAGCTCCGCTGCATCCTGCAGGCGATTTTCAACCAACGCCTTTCGCACTTCGGCGGGAATCTGTTGGTTACCGAGAAGCAATGGCACTAGTGAAAAACTCATAGGGACCCTTCCTTTCGGTGGCATTTTTTTGTTCAGTTCAGTCTAAGAAACTTGCCTCTAAGAGAAGCTGCCATGTGTTCATAACCACTGCCTTTGTAAGCCTTGGGACCTTGCCTTTGTTTGATAGAAAGAGATGGGCGCGGCGTGGGCGTAAGAACTGAACGATGTCTTACTCCATTTTGGCAGCCATCCTACCCGACCATCTTTTTCATTTCCCAAGCTCCGCGCTTTAGATGCTTGGATCGATCCCTCTCCTTCCATTGGAGCAGGCCCTGACGCACATATGCCGGTTTAAATCCCAAAGCTTCACAGATGTGTTCAAAAGAAAAAATCCAATCGCTGCCGAATTCGACAATCCACTGCTCCGCTTCCTCGAACAACTTCTGTCCTCTGCCGTTCTGCGCCGATAGATTATCCTGAAAGCAATTAACGGCGTCTTCCAAAATTGCCAGCATGAGCTTCTTCTCGGGCTCGAGCAGAGTCTTTCTGCGGAGATTCTCAAAATACTGCGCGGACAGGACCGTGTCGGGCTGAAACAGCGACGCGATCTTTTCATCTACCGTGAGACCGCTTTGTGCTTGGGTATATTCAGAATGGCCTCTTTTCCACTCCATAGTTTCCACCCTCCTAATTCAAAGCCTTGTTGAGATGCTTGTCGATCTTTTGTGAGATCTCTTCCTTGCTGACTACGCCAATCAGGCGCTCCCTCTCCTCCCCGTCTTTGAACAGAATGATTGTCGGTATCCCTCGAATGCCGTAACGCTGCGTAAAGGATGGATTGTCATCGACATTCAACTTCATAACACGGGCGCGCGCCGCATGCTGCTCGGCTACAGCCTCGATCGCTGGCGCAAGCACGTGGCATGGCCCGCACCAGGCAGCCCAGAAGTCAACTAACACTGGCACTTCCGACTGCAAAACAACTTTCTCAAAATTCTCGTCGTTTATTTCCTTGGCGTGCTGACCCATGGTTGTCCTCCTCGTGCGATCTCCTCCACGATGGCTTTGTTCATGCACCCTTCGGCTACAAGCTCAGCGCCGTGCTGATACATCTGAGCCAAAAGAGCTATTCCTTTATCGTCAATAAACGTCACTGCGCATAACATGACTCTAACGGATCGCTCGAAGCTGGCGGCCGTTCGCCAACAGTCTTCCAGCTCCCGAACCCAGGGTCCTGCGAGTTTTCCCTCAAGTTCAAAAATGGTCCACGGCGCGTCGGTTCGGCTGGTAATCTTCAGCATGAGCTAGAAGTCGGCTCTATATGGAGTCTCTCGGCCAAAAAACCCAAAACGATAACAAAGCTTGCATCCCACGATCGATCTCCCTTCGACTTTTCAGTTCCACGTTACTTGCCGATGGAGCACGACCTCCTCGCCGTTCTCATCGGCCTCGACTATCGGATCGCACCAACAGAAGTCCGAGTCGATGTGGTTCAGTCCTATGGGCATCTCCACCGGAACAATTGCGGGAGAAAACCATGTTCGATTCACGAACATCATGGTCATTCGCCAAACACGAACCTGCCGAATCGATCCACGGTATTAGGGAAAAGCCTCACGGCAGCCTTGATATGGTTCAGCGACCACTGAATCGCTGTCGAGAGAAGCGCCTGCTCAATACCTTGAACCGCCATACGAGCGAACAGGTCAGTTCCAATGAGAAGCAAGGCTGCCAAGACTGGGGTTTCGATTTTCATGAAATTCACGCGATCTTCCTTTTGCTCTCGATAGGGGAGTCACCGCAAGCCGTATGCCAAACGCATCGGCGCTAGCAGGCACCCGACAACCGCGAGAATCAGGAAATTTTTCAGACTCCGCTGGTCTGCTGATGCGAATTGTGACGAACAAGCGGTGCCGATCTATCGGCACGCGCCGAAATATTGTCTGGCTGAAGAGGTGGCGAGGCCGGAGGTTTTTTACCAGCGGTCACAAGACATTCCGGTAAGTACAGTAGGCGCCAACGGTAGAAAATACCTATGGGCTACCGATTCATTCGAGCTGCTCGTTCCTTCTCTCATTGCTCGGCCCAAACGTTGTCATTCTTTCCCTCTGAATTTCTTCTGTCTGTTAGCTTATTTACCACCGACGCGTTTCCCCTAGCTTGAGAATCCAGGCGCGCTCGGAATCGATGCCGCGGCGGCGGCTCTCGGCGAGCATGCGCCCGGGTGGCTCGTCCAACGGCTCCTCCGCAAGATCGAAGGTGCCCCAGTGGATGCCGAGCAGCACGCGGGCGTCAAGATCGAGGAATGCCTGCACCGCTTCCTCCGGCGTGGTGTGCACGGCTTGCATAATCTCAGGCGGCAGGTAGGCACCAATAGCGATTGCCGCTACGTCGAACGGGCCGAGTCGTTGGCCGGCCTCCTTGAAGCCGGCGAAATAGCCGGTGTCGCCGGCGAAGTAAAGCCGCCGCTCACGACTCACAACGGCCCAGGAAGCCCAGAGTCGCGTGTTGCCGTCCCACGGTGTTCTTTGGGAGAAGTGCTGGGCCGGCACACAGATGAATTTCACGCCGCGGTATTCGCGCTCCTGCCACCAGTCCAGTTCCTCCACCCGGCTCATGCCGTTATCGGCAAACCACGCTTTGAGGCCCAGCGGCACCAAGAAGAGCGGATCATGGGTCTGCGCAAGGCGTTTTACCGTGCCCAGATCTAGGTGATCGTAATGATCGTGAGATATCATCACCACATCGATCCGTGGCAGGTGCTCGAACTCTACCCCGGCCGGACTCAGACGTCGCGGGCCTGCCCAGGAGACCGGGCTCGCTCGCGCGCCCCAATTGGGATCTGTCAGTACATTTGCGCCGTCCAGCTGCACCAACAGAGTCGAGTGGCCGATCCAGGTAATGCTTGGGTTGATGAGGTCGGCTCGCAGGGCGGCAGCATTATTTGCGATGCGGGGGGCGTCGAAAGTCCGCGGCGCGATGAAGCTCGCCCAGAGGCGACGGATGACAAAGCTCCAGCGGGTCCAGCTCGACGGGCGGCGAAAATTCGGGTCGATGTTGCGAAAACCGCCCTCGACGTGATGCGAAGGGCGCCCGGGCAGCGGCTCCGTTCCGACGGTTGCGCAGGCCACGAACAGCAACAGCGAAGACACGAGTGCAGCCGAACGGCGGCGTATAGCGCATGTAAGCATTTTTCAGTAAAGTTTTCTCATTGCTCGGCCATTCGCATCTCTGAAGCGTGCGCGGCGCGTCCGGTCTTTCTGAGCAGCGGGTTCATGAGTCTGTTGACTTGACACGAGATCCAAAAGTTTTCATCAGTGTATCGCGGTTCCCTTCGATCCGACTTTCTTTGTGCAGCCTAACAAACGTTGTGCCAACTCTTACTGCTTTCCCAACGACGATTGTGAATGCCGCACAGAGAAAAACGTCAGTTGAGATCTGCATTGCAGTTGGAAACGACACTGGGACGACGACCCGCCGATTTATCGGCAGATGCCGAAATAGTGGCTTACCGCGACGCGTTAAATCAAGCCGGTGACGCAAAGTGACGAGAAACGTTTGGCAGGTGTCTATGAGCCTGCTGCCGATCGCGAAGCGGCTGTTGCTGTTACTATGAGAAACATGTCGTGTTTCGCTCCAAAAGATCGATGTAGGCTTCCTCCACCAGATCGGCTTTGTGAATATCCAACTTCTTCATTATTTCATCCGCCACAGTCTCGCCGTCTTCTAGAGTTTGCCCTTCATTCAGCACGACCTCGATTTCAACAAACGGTCCAAGTCCCTCAACGTCGTCGACATGAATCCGCGTGTGGTTGATGCTGTAGAGCCACCTCCGTTTTCTTACGACTCCTCGAATGCCTAGCGCGGTTGCAAGCAAAGTTCGTAGAGGCGCCGGATCAGTGCATCGCGAAGCGAGATATTTGGACCGTTTTGGCCCGGGGCTATTTTCCCGTTCGTAGTAGATGAGTTCGCTATGATCGGAAGCGGAAACGCGCAGTTTCAATCTTCCCTTGGCCGTCCGAAAGAAAATGTCTTCTTGCAGAATCACTTCACAAGCAGTGTCGCTGCACTTTTCCAGAAGCCGGTGAAGGTCATTCGGGTTTTTCACCTTCGCCTTGATTTCGATGTTGGTTCCCATGGCTTCCGTTGAACAGAGGCCTTTCTCTCGGTTGTGCCTTCAGTTGAGCTTTCTCTCACGTGGATGCGCTGGAAGTTGATCGCCTAGCGAGATCCAAGAAAGCCGGCTCTCTGTCCAGGTATGATCCTCCGGCGTCAGCGCTTCCGGATCATCCATACTTCCCAGCGTCACGTCGATCGAGCCGGTCAGATCACCGCGCTGATAGGACAAGGCTGTTCCACACTTGCCGCAGAAATTGCGAATGACGTTGGCGGACGATGCATATGAAGCCGGCGTACCTTTGATGAACGTGAATCTATCTGAATCAAATCCGGCCCACGTGACAAAGGGTGCGCCGCTCGCCCGTCTACAAGTCTTGCAGTGGCAATGAGTAATCCCGTACGCCCGCCCGGATGCGCGGTAACGAACCTCGCCACAAAGACATCCACCTTCGATGAATTCCACAATGACTCCCTTCTGGCACTATCTTGTCCTGTCCAAGATCGAACCACGACAAAGCAGCAATGCGCTATCCCATCGGGACATGCTGAGCTTTCAAAAAAGCATCCGGCGTAGCGAGTTTGTCACATGAAGAATTCCCTCAGGAATCCAGAAAGCGACCGGCATCGCTTCGAAGGAGGTGCTGTTGGACCAGCAAGATCAAGTGAACATCCGGAGTGTCTGATCGGATTTATCGCCGGGCTCTGAAATTCTTCGTCTTAGTTGGGACGATTGATGCCCAGCTTTCTCATCCGCGACTGGAGAGTTGTGCGCTTCATGCCGAGCCGAGCGGCGGCTCCCGCAGGCCCGCCAATCACCCAATGGGTTTCGCCAAGCGCGCGCACGATATGCTCCCGCTCCGCATGCTCGAGAGTCGCCGGACTGTCTGATGCGATCGTAGGAGATAACGTGGCCGTGAGTTTCGGCCTCTGCTTCAACTCGGCGAAGGGAACCTGGAGTTCCGCGCCAGGAGAAAGAATAACGGCGCGCTCGATAAAATTTTCTAGCTCGCGTACATTCCCCGGCCAATAGTATTCGGTCAAGGCAGCCATCGCCTTGGCCGGAATCGTGTCAATCGGCTTTTTCATGCGCCGCGCGTACTTCTGGCCAAAGTACCGTACAAGCAGGGGAATATCCCCCTGCCGCTCGCGCAGCGGAGGGATCCTCACGGGAAAAACGTTGAGCCGGTAATAGAGGTCGCTGCGAAATTGACCATCCGCCACTTTTTGCAGCAAATCGAGGCGCACATCCACACGAATCGTCCTCCCGCTGCCCAGACGCTCGAACTCTTGCTCCTGAAGGACACGCAGGAGTTTCGGCTGAAGCTCGAGGGGGATATCCCCCACCTCGTCGAGAAAGAGCGTGCCCCGGTGAGCCAATTCGAATCGCCCGACTCTTTGCGCAATGGCGCCAGTAAACGCCCCTCTTTCATGGCCGAACAGCTCACTTTCGAGCAGGCCGGTTGGAATCGCGGCGCAATTCACTTTCACCAGGGTTCGCTCGCGGCGCGCGCTAAGGTTGTGTATGGCGCGAGCGATCAATTCCTTGCCGGTGCCGGTCTCACCCTCGATGAGTATCGTCGAGTCCGTCGGTGCTACCGTCTGCAGCTGTTCTAAGATCCGTTTTAAGGCTGGACTTTCGCCGATGATTTCTTCGAAGTTGTATTCAGTGCGGATCTCATCTTGCAGATAAAGTTTTTCCTCGCTGAGTTTGTTCGCCCGGTCAACGACCTGCCGATAGGCGAGCGCGTTTTCCACGCCGATAGCGATTTGATTGGCCACATGCTGGAGTAATTCCGCATCCTTCTCAGGAAAAGTCCCTTCCTGCAGACTCGCCACCACAAGTGTGCCGAGGGGCCGACCATGAGAGATCAGCGGCAAGCAACATGCAGACTTGAGTCCTTCCGCAAGGATCCGTTGAGCAACATCGGAACCGAATTGCGCGATGTCGCTGCGCGTTATGAAAACGGGTTGGCGTGAAGTTAGAGCCCGACCTGTCGGCGAACCCTCTACCGGAACCGAAAGCCCTTCCTGGAGCAGGCCCTTACTCACCGGGAAATCCAACGCATGAATTTGCAGCCGCTGCGTTTCGGGCTCATACAGAGAAAGGCTCGCGTATTCATGGGGTACCAAGCGCCGCAGCGACGCCGAGACGGCATTCAGCAATTCGTGCAAATCCAACGCGGAGACGACGGTATTGTTCACTTCCAGTAACAGGCTCAACCGATCGCGTTCCTCTTTGAGTTGCTGCTGAACCAATTGGGCTTGCTCGAAATTGAGCGCGTTGTCCACCGCCACTGCCACCTGCCGAGCCACCTGTCGCAAGAAGATCACGTCGATCTCTGAGTAAGCGGCTTCCACCCTGCTGCCAAAAGCCAAAGCCCCTAGTTTTCTTAACGCGGTCGTAACGGGAACGACGCAGAGTGACAGGACCCCACGATCGCAAAGCCATCCCGCCACATCCGGGAACCGCGTGTCGCTGCTAAGATTAGAGGCCACCCAAGGTTCCTGCGTCTGACGGACCCAATCCCCCGGCGTCTCCATAGGACACGCGCCAGGAGGACAACTGTAAGCAGGATCGGGCGTTTCCAAAACATGGGACTTCATCATCTTATGTGCCGGCTCGTATAGAATGAGATTGGCAAAATCGAACTGCACCACACGGTGCAGGCGTGGAGCCAGATCGTGAAAAAGCTGGTCCAGGTCCCGGTGCGAAGCGATCGCTTCCGATATCTCGAGAAGAGCTTGGTACTGGCTATGTAGGAGATCCATCTCTTGGCGCTCAATGGTTTGGTCGTTCACGGCTTCAAGAATATACGTCGATTGAGGCTCGTTCAAGACACCGATCCGTTCTACCAACGCTCTCCTCGGTTAACTTGCCCAGCTACGTCGTAGACTCGCTGCGGATCAATGCAAGTCTGATTAAATGTGAAGAAACGATGAAGTATTTATTAACAAACACTGCGTCGCCAGGAGTCAGTTCAATGGCGAAGCGCCCTTCAACTCGCCCCGGCAGTTTGCACGGCTGAGAAAATAGTGAATCTGGACGGTTCTTGCTAAATAGCCTATGTGAGGTTTTCCGAGGACAAAAAAAATCACCTCATCCTGAACGACGGGGGCACCACCTCGTCGATTTCCTTACCCGTCCAGTGCCATTTGGGGACGCTGTTCCAAACCTGTTCCCCTTTGGCTTGAACCTTTTCCAGGAATTCTTCTTCGTCCAGACGTAAGTATTTGCCGTTGTCGACCAGCGTCTCACCGTCCACGATCACGGTTCTTACGTCCCGACTCACGGCCGTTTCCATCAATGATCTAATGGGATCTCGGACCGCTCCGAAGGCCATATCTCTGAGATTGACGATGGTGATATCCGCTTTCGCGCCTTTTTGTAGTCTTCCCAGATCATCTCGCCCTAGCATTTTCGCGCCACCTAATGTCGCCGCGTTGAACACGTCGCGCGGATGACCGGACATGAAGCTCCGGTCAGCGACGCGGGACGCGAGCGCGGCGTAGCGCATATCCGAGATCATGTCCTTGGGAAAGGTATCGGTGCCGATTCCCATGGTTATGCCCGCTCTGCGGTAACGATCGAACGATTCCATGGTAATGCCGAGCTTCAAGTATTTAAGCGGACTGTAGGCAACCGCGGCGCCTGAATCGGCGATGATTTTGAGGTCGTCTCCATGCGGATAGGCAAGCCAGCTATGGCCGCTGATGAAAATGCAATGGGATAGCGAGACTTCCGGATCGAGAAAGCCGATCCTGTGAAGCAGTTCGATCGGCGTACAGCGCTCGCGCTGCATCACGGTGTGAAATTCGAACAGATTGATGGTCGCGTGAATCTGCACGCGCACGCCTATCGCCTTGGCGGCCGTGCGGGTTTCTTTTAGAAGAGCCGGCGTGCAAGAGTCCACATGGCCGGGAAACAGCATAGTATTAATGCGCCCGTCGCACGCCCCGTTATATTTCTTCGCGAACTCAACAGCCTTCTTTAAGCCTTCGCTTCCCCGAGCGTCATCCCAATCGTATTCCAACCGGCCTTCGCGATCGTGGAAGAAGCTGACGTTTTTATAGCTCGGCCCGGTAAAACAGCGAATGCCGACCTCATTTAACATATCGACATAGGGCTGCGGCTCTGCGCCCGGTCCGCCGATCTCAAACGTCGTTGTCACGCCGCTCTTTAATAGGTGGATCAGGGAAAAGCGCTGACCAATATCGACATCCTTCAAGTGAGCATGCTTCGCTCCTTCGCGCGTCGGTCCGCCGTGCGCCAGGTAATTGCCAGCAAAGAAATCGGTTTTCGTCGAATCATTCAAAATATAGTCGCTGGCGTTGATACCGGAGTGAAAGTGAGTATCGATGAAGCCAGGAGAGACAAGACAGCCCCGCGCATCAATACTTTTGTCGACTGGCTGGGCGTATTCCTTGCCGACAAACTCGATCCGATTGCCGTCGAACACGACGATTCCATCCTTAATAATCTCATGTTCCTTATCGTCAAAGCCGACGACGTAACCTCCTTGAATGAGAGTTTTCATCTTAGTCCCTTCTCTGTCCGGTACCCACGCTATCGAGCCAGCGATGCCGACCTAGCGTGCCGACCTCGGCGGCTCGCTTCCCCAGATCTCTTTCAGGAAACCACTTTTCTCCAAGTTCTTCACAAAGGAATTATCGTACATATCTTCCGGCTTTCGCTTTACCTGAACTCCCGAGGCGCGAACCAAATCGACGGATTCGGCGACTGCGGCTCCAGGAACGGCCATGTAGCGGTCGACAATGTCCTTGGCGTAGACATTGTAAGAAACCTGCAGCGCCTCTTCGTCTTTGACCCTCATGGCTTTGGAAATGGACGCTTTAGCTTTAGAGCCACAACCACACCGAGGGCCGCCTTACGCGCGGAGTGAGTTTGCGCCCGATAGAAGTATTCATGAAGTAATCCCCCTGTCGGTTAGCCGCGCCGGATATTAGTTCATTTTGCTCCGCTGCTCAAATAGCGCCCCCGTCGTATTGGGCGTGGACCGGAGCGCAGACGAATGAGCGCGATGGATCAAACCGCGAAACGAAAGTGGATAATGTCGCCGTCCTGAACGACGTAGTCCTTCCCCTCGAGGCGAAGCTTTCCCGCTTCCTTGCACTTCGCTTCACTGCCAAGAACGACGAAGTCGTCATAGGCGATGACTTCGGCACGGATGAAGCCGCGCTCGATGTCGCTGTGGATCTTTCCGGCTGCTTTTCTTGCGCTAGTTCCTTGCGTGATGGTCCACGCGCGGACCTCGTCTTCGCCGGTCGTGAGAAAGCTAATAAGATTCAACAAGCGGTAGGAGGCGTGGATGAATCTGTCCCGCGCCGGCTCTTGGATGCCGATCTCCTTTAGAAATGCTTCACGATCTCCCTCCTCAAGCTGTGCGACTTCCATCTCAACCTTGCCGGCCAAACCCAAGCCTGCCAAACCATGCCGCTTCAATTCGTCCTGATAAGCCGACATCAAGGGCTGGCCCGCTTTGTCGTCGCCTTGATTGAAAAGAACCAAGACCGGCTTGCGGCTAAGAAACCCAAACCCAGAGAGAAGATTTTCCTCATCCGCGGTGAAAGGCAGGTTTCTCAGACTGTTCTCATTCTCCAAAGCCTTAGCACAACGCTCAAGAACGGGTTCTTCTAAGGGTCGCGCCTTTTCCTTTTTTAAGCGGGCGCGACGATTCTCGACGATCGTGAGGTCGGCGAGAATCATGTCCGTGAGCAGATCCTTTAGGTCTCTCAGCGGATCGGCCTCCGGGCCAAATTCGCGTAGGACGAGAGCGATGGCGTCAACCTCACGCATCTGCGTGATGAGAGCGTTATTCGACTTGAGTTCTGCTTCTCCCTCAGTGGGCGGAAAATCGGTAAATCGGATCTCGGCGTAGGTGGTCTTCTTGGGTTTGTAAATCTGCGCGAGTTTGTCGACCCGGAAATCGGGAACTTTGATGACGCCCAAATGAACTTCTTCTTTGCCTCCATAACCGCCGACTTGCGCCCGCAGGCCGGTAAGCATGTTGAATAGTGTTGTTTTTCCCGCGCCGCGATGGCCGATCAAACCAACTTTCATGCTAATTCTCTCGGCAGAAGGATGAACTCAAAGGTTTAATCTAGCAGGAATCGCGAAGCTAGAAAACTCGGAAACTTCCTGCTCCGTAGTTGACCTTTGCTAGCGCGGATAAAATCTCGTGGCTGACCTGACGCGGCAGCTCGTTGGCCGAGGATTCATGTTGGACACGACTCAAGACCTAATGAATACTGGGGATCTTCGGCTAGAGATTCTAGGGAACATGCATGTTCCCCTTCATTGTTGCGGCTTACTTCGCCCGGCTGGGGAAACTACGCTTCATCATCGTCCCTTCAGCGCTAGGCTTGGAGCGGTGATTGGAACCATCTTGGCTATGGGTTCGGTCGGTATCAAGCCCAAACCATATCGCCGCGCTCGCCATCATTGTCTGGAGAGCGCTCAAGTCGCGAAACACACTGAAAGTGCCTCCGCAAGCCGAGTCAAAGACCGTTCCTTCTTTTCTCTAGCGCTTCAATGCCAAAAACAGACTGCCCTGGCCACGCCGAACCAAAAGCAGCAATGATTTGCCTTTGTCGGTCTTTCCCGCTTCGCGGCGATAATCGCCAAGACTGCGCACCGCACGGCGATTGATCTCGGTGATCACGTCTCCTTTCTGCAGTCCCGCTTCATCGGCCGGGCTGCCCGGTTTGACGGAAGCGATGACCACTCCCTGGGCTTGATCCAGGCCAAGATTCTCAGCGATCTCTGGGGTCACAGGTTGAACGGCCAAACCAAGATCACCCTCTTCCGACGAAGCAATCACCTTGTTTTCTTTCATTTCACCCACGGTAAGCGGAAGGGTCATCTCTTTTGAGTCGCGCAGGATTTTGATCTGGACGGCTTTTCCCGGCGCCACGGCCGCGACTTGAAGCGAAAAGTCTCCGGAATCCTTGATCTTCGTGCCATTGAATTCCACGATGACGTCGCCAGGACGAACACCGGCACGTTCAGCTGGGCCATTTTTCGCAGTCTCCACTACTAAGGCGCCCTGCGGCGATTTCAAACCCAGCGTCTCCGCGAGCTCGGGCGTGACCCTTTGAATAACGGCACCTAGATAGCCGCGAACCACCTTACCTTTGTCTTTGAGCTGTGGCAGTACTCCTTTGACCAAGTTTGTCGGAATGGCAAAGCCGATCCCGATATTGCCGCCCGATCGGCTAAAAATGGCGGTATTGATACCAACTACCTCGCCGCGCATATTGAGGAGCGGCCCGCCGGAGTTTCCCGGGTTGATCGAAGCGTCGGTCTGAATAAAGTTATCATACGGTCCCGCACCGATCTGACGACCTTTCGCGCTCACGATCCCGGTCGTGACCGTGTGATCGAGGCCGAACGGATTGCCGATGGCCATGACCCACTCGCCGACTTCCAGCTGATCAGAGTCGCCCAGAGGGGCGACCGGCAGATCTTGTGCTGCGTTGATTTTCACTATGGCAATGTCAGTTTTTTGATCTCTCCCTAAGACCTTTCCGTCAAAACTCCTTCCGTCCGAGAGCGTAACGACGATTTTCTCTGCGCCATCGACGACATGATAGTTGGTGAGAATGGTGCCGTCACGGTCAATGATGAATCCCGATCCAAGACCTCTTTGCCGTTGAGGACCACGCGGGATCCGTCCGCCGAAAAACCTCTGCGAGAATTGATTGAATGGGTCCTCGCTCCCAAAGGGTGCGGGAAAAGCCTCGGCTGACGTACGCATCTGGGTTGTAGAAACGTTGACTACGACGGGGCCTACTTTCTTTACCAAGCTTACGAAGTCGGGTAGGTCTTGTGTCGTCGTGGCCGAAGTGCTCGCTGCATGGGCGGTGGATGAAACTGAATAAAAGTACTCAATCCCGTTCCCTATCCCGACGCCCACGAGCAAAGAAAGTAAACCAACTATTGAAACTATGAAGGGACCGGCGTTTTTGCCTTGAGTGCATCTGCGTACCATGCGATTTCCTCCACAAGAAAAGACTCCGAAATCTTCTCGTCCGGAGACGTTCGTGACTTAAGCGATGGCTAACTTGCTAACTGCTTACGGACTTGATCTTTCCCGGTTTTTGCCAGCTGCGACTCCTTCCACCGCATCAGCCCTTGACGCAGATAAGCTGGATCGAAATTCAGCGCTTCGCAGACGTTTTCGAACGAGAAAAGATAGGACTTGCCTCTATCGAGAATCCATTCTTCTGCATCACGGTAAAGGGCCTTTTTTCGTTTGCAGGTCGCCCCGAGGTTGTCCTGAAGGCAGACAACCGCGTCTTCCAGAATAGCGAGCATGAGCAGTCTCTCAGGCTCCAAATGAAACCGCCTTCGGTGAGTGGCTTGATGCTGGAATGATGTTAGGATGTCCGGCTGAAACAGCGCCTCCAGTTTGACATAAGCTGCTTCTCCGTCGGTGCTTAAGAAAGGCGAAGTTCCCGGACTATTGAAAGAATAACCTCTAGGTTTTGTTTGCCCAAACATGGAAACCTCCGTATGGCTCCAAAAAGCGACTATCAATTCGGCACTCCTGTTTTGACGTGTGGAACCTTGGTTTTGTTCCAAAAGTTCGAATTTCGACGAGTGCCACGACACCTCGGTCCGAAAGCAAGGTCCGAAGGGAAAAAGTGCGGCCGTTTCGGCCGAGGAACAAGCGAAATGAGAAAGCAGTCAGATGAGAAGGACGGACTCGAGTATCTGAAAGGAAACTTTCGGCGCCTTAACTTGGGACCGGATAGACGGTTCGGATCGCTGGACACGGCGAGGGAAAGAAGACCGGCGCTCTTCTAACTCTGGATGTGCGGCGCTCGGGACATTCCCGACTTCATATTCCAATGCAAACACAAGCGGGCGCGCATCCAACCGAGCTGGATCGGTGTTCAGAAACCGATGCGGTTCGACACTGGCGCTCGGCCCGGTTGGCGGCAGGTCATTTGCGAGACTCACGGCAAGGATGCCGAAAGTGAAGAAAAGTAACATTCCCAGGGCGGCCAGCGACTTATGAAGGCGAGTTGTATTCACGGTATCACGAAGCTAGCATCCCATCGCAGGAAGTCAACCGGCCGCCTTCATCCAACTCACGTGAGGCGGCAGACCGTCGAGGCCCGGAGAGGGCGCGTCGCCGCGTTTGAGTACGGTGGCGTACCGCCAGTCATCCGGATTTCCCGTATCGGCACTACGACGTAATCCAAGCTGGTTTACATTCAAGATGCGCGTAGGAAGGCTCTACCGCTTGCCGCTCCGCTAGCACCTTGGACCCGTTCCAAGGTTACAGGCGCCTCGGCAATCGCATAATCGACGGTTGGCAAGAACATGTTGAGTGCGAAGGGTGACGTTCTAATTGCGTCAACGTATCCAGTTTGCGGTTTGACAACTGGAGTTGACCTTAGGACGCCAGATGGTAGATTAAAGCCCCATGCCACTGGCAACCATAGAAGAAGCCATTAATGAGATCCGTCGCGGGCGGATGGTCATTTTGATGGATGACAAAGACCGGGAAAATGAGGGCGACCTCTGCATGGCGGCGGAGAAGGTTACGCCCGAAGCGATCAATTTCATGGCGACCCACGGGCGCGGCTTAATTTGCCTGCCTTTGACCGAAGAAAGGGTCAAACATTTAGGCATCTCGATGATGGTTTCCGAGAACACCTCACCCTTTGGCACTGCCTTTACGGTGTCGATCGACGCTACCTTTGGAATCACGACCGGCATATCCGCCGCCGATCGGGCGAAGACGATTCTCGACGCGATTGCCGATGACGCCAAACCGCAAGATCTCGTTACACCCGGCCATATCTTTCCCCTGCGAGCCAGAAACGGCGGCGTCTTGGTCCGAGCGGGACAAACCGAGGGTTCGGTGGATCTAGCCCGGCTTGCCGGCCTCAAACCGGCAGGGGTCATTTGCGAGATCATGAAAGACGACGGCACCATGGCGCGCCAGCCGGATCTCATGAAATTCGCGAAAAAACACAAGCTCAAGGTCGTTACCATTGCGGATCTCATTCAATACCGACTGAGTTACGACTTTTTGGTTTACCGGGCAGCGACCGCACCGTTGCCCACCCGGGTGGGCGGACAATTCCAAGCTGTCGTCTATAATACCCATGTCGATCAGAGCGAACATCTCGCTCTGATCAAGGGGGAAATTTCGCCCAAGGAAGAAACCTTGGTTCGAGTTCATACCAAGTATGTGCCCGGAGACGTTTTTGGCTTCGAGCTGCTCAATACGGGTGCGGTCATCCAGCGCTCTATGGAGATTATTGCGAAGGAAGGCAAGGGCGTGATTCTTTATCTGCAACCTGAACGCAAGGGCCTGCGCCCTTCGATGGTGACGTATCCGAGGGTTGAAGGAAAGCAACAAAAGGGAATGAATGCCTCGTTCGCGTATCGGGCCGACTTCAAGGAGTACGGAATCGGTGCGCAGATCTTGCGCGATTTGGGCGTGCGTAAGATGCGGTTGCTGAGCAACAACAAGAAGCATCTGGTCGGGCTTCGCGGTTACGGTCTGGAGATAACCTCACTAGAGCCCATACCTCGGGAGAATCCGCTGCGTGAGGCCGCGAGGCAGAAGAAAATCAGGGCCAAGAGCGCCTAACCGGGCGACTGCAGTCCGCGATTTCAAATGATGATCTGAGGTTTTTGGAATCCGAGCGCTAGTGAGGACCTATGCCTATTTATGAATACAGCTGCCGCCGTTGTCATCATAGCTTCGAACAGATTATCCTCTCCACAGACGACAAGGTGAGTTGCCCTAAGTGCGAAAGCCGAGTAGTGGAAAAACGGCTTTCAGTTTTCAGCTCACCCGGTTCCCGTACGGAAAAAGGCATACCCAGCGCGGGTGGTTGCGCATGCACACCGCAAACCTGCGGGTGCCACTAGGTTAGATCCGGTAGGCTCAAATAGGCGGCCAGATCAGGTCGAATCCGATTCAGCGCTTCCCCCATATTGGAGAAAACTCGCTCCTCAACTAACTGCCCATTGATCCAGTAATCGAGCGACGGCGCGTCGGTAAAATTGATATCGATGTAGCGCTCGCCAACGGGTTCCGACGTAATAACGATTCTTACGGAATAGCCGGCATCAATCACTATGCCGCGCGTGCCGGCAGGAAGCGGAAGTCCGCTTTTGATCTTTGCCAATTTGTCTGGTGGATAGGTTCCCACTTCCAGAGAAAAATAGCCCCATTCGCCCGGAGCTACTGACAGCTCCTTAAGGATCCGGGGATTGATATCAACCAGGTTTCGCATCGCCTGATCCTGGTTGTAGTTCCTAAGTAATTCGTACGCCCACTTTTCGATAATGCCCTTGACCGGAGCAACCGGTTTTTCACGTTCCTTAACTGGGCCGCGGTCGATCCACCATTTGGTTTCTTCAAATGCTTGGTCTTTCTCGTCTGCCATAGTAGTCTACGTTCTCATTTCCTCTCGATTCATTGGAATCATCTTTTCCATCCCCTAATAGCGTCTAGACCTTGAACTCCTCCAACGTGTTGGGAGCGAAGAGCGATGTCAATTCCATCGGTTTCTTGGTCAATCCTTGTTCGAGAGAATATTGAATAAGCGTATTCAAAACATGGCGATTTGCATCTAGCCCGTAGGGCCAGAATTGGTCTCCGAAGAGCTCTCTTTCCTCCTCTACGTCTGCAAAAGACCACGCAAGCATGTATTTAAGAGCAGAATATTTGTACAGTGTCTCTTCGCACAGTCTCTTGGATTCGGCAAAGGCCTTGCATAGGCTTTGAGCCACCCATGGATAGTTCTCATACACCTCCTCGCGGAGCACAATGGTATGCATGATGGGAAAAATCTTTGTCCGTCGGTAGTAATCCTTTTCCACCTCGCGGAAATTCGAAAATAGCCTCTTGACCTTCGGCGAACGGCGTACAAACGGAGAGGGGATGTGAGCACAAATCAACGCATCGAGCTCCCCCTGCTCTAGCATTGATGATAGGGTCCGATCCGGTCCAATCCATCGAATGTCAATGTCTTTTGGCAAATCGGGTCTGAGTTTTTCCTCGCGGCCTGGGTCTTCAGCGCCGCCGGTAAACCATTTCATTTTTTCTGGTGCGACCCCGTACTCATGTTGCAAAATACCCCGAATCCAAACAGCGGCAGTGATTTGGTATTCCGGCACCCCAACTCTTTTGCCCACAAGATCCTTTGGCGCTTCAATCCCTGACTCGGTATTGACGAAGATGAAAGAGTGGCGAAAGAATCTCGAGGGGAACACGGGTATGGCGATCAAGCGAGGATAGCCTCGCTCACGCGCCATAAGGTAGGAGCTCATGGAACACTCGGCGGCATCGAACTCCTGATATCGAAGCATGCGCCAAAATGTCTCCTCGACGTGGAGCGGTAAGTAAGTCAGATCCACACCCTCAACTTCGACCTTCCCTTCTTGGAGTGCACGGGTGCGATCATACTCCCAACAGGATAACGTGAGGCGGATTTTTGCCATTCCTCTCTCCCGAATTGTTAATCGGCCTCAGCGGGCGGCATCGATGCCGGCGAGAAACTGAGCCGCACCGATGACAAACTGTTCTCTTTCACTTTGCAGCACCATGGCTGCTTCGCCGGAGGCAAGAGTGGTTCGACACTGAACGATGTACGGCTTGCCCTTGAATATGATCCGCTCCCCGAGACCAAACCGTTTGAGTTTCTCGTGATCCTGCTGCGGATCGATCCTTTCCATGACTGTGTTTCATACCATATCAATGACCAAAGCTGAAATCGGCACGAAAGCCGCAATTGAATCTGTGCGGTGGAATGCAACGAACCAGCGTGGTGTTCCCGAAATCCGTGAAAGAATTCATACGTCACTCCGGCCAGGCTGGCGATGCTAGCGCGAGCCGGAATCCAGACACGTCTGGACGGCAAGGGGCGAATGACTTATTTAACGAACTTTAATTCCAGGACATTAGATGGTTTTTGAACAGCCGTCAAAGAATTGACATCCGGCTGTCCCACACATACAGTTTCGAATCGGCGGGAGATCAATCATGCGCGTTGCTGTATTGGGCGCGGGAGCGGTTGGCGGCTATTTCGGGGCTAGACTTGCCGCGGCGTCGAATGACGTCGCATTTATCGCCCGCGGCGACCACCTCGCCGCGATGCGGCAGCAGGGGCTGATCATTGAAAGTCCTGTGGAAAATCTTCGCATCCGTGACGCGCTCTTCACCGACGATCCGCGGGCCGTGGGTCCAGTGGATCTCATACTCTTCTGCGTGAAATCCTATGACACGGAATCGGCCGTGCCAGAGTTGGCAGCGATGATCGGTCAAGAAACGCTAATTCTTTCGCTGCAAAACGGCATCGATAATGCCGACAAAATCGCGCGATTGTGGGGCGCGCAGAAAACCTTGGCCGGCGTAGTTTATATCGGATCGAAACTCCGGCAGCCGGGAACGATTGAACACTCGGTAGGAGGGCGAATTGTATTCGGCGAGCTGGAGGGCGACGTTCAAGGAGCGACCCAAGCGATTGAGCGGGTCCTCTTTTCGGCACAGATTCCCTGCGAGACAAGCAGGCACATTCGTCACGTGCAGTGGCGCAAGTTACTTTGGAACGCTCCCTTCTGCGCGATCAGCTGCTTGACGCGTACCACGGTCAAGGAAATCGTTGAGTCTGACTCGCTGACAAAGCTCGCGCTGGATTGCATGATGGAAGTCCGAGATGCGGCAAAAACCCAAGATATAGATCTCGCTCCTGTCCTGTTCGATGAGACGATGAATTTTTCGAAGACCTTGGGAGACTTCAAAGCCTCGATGCTGCAGGATCTGGAAGCCGGCAAACCTCTTGAATTCGAAGCGTTTAACGGGATCGTAGTGAACCTTCTACAACGGGCCGGCAAACAAGCGCCGACCAATCAGGTGTTTTACGGCGCGCTAAAGTACCTCGACAAAAGGATCCGCACGCAAAAGTCCCGTTAAGGAGAGCCCATGGGCCGACAAATTCATCTCACTTATTCGCTGTTCTTTCTCGGCTCCTGGCTTGCGTTCACGGTCACCGGCGATGCCCAGACGGATAATACAGCCCTGGTAGCCAAGGGCCAGTACATCTTTGCTCTGGCCGGCGGTTGCGCTTGTCATACGGTGCCCAAAGGAACGGAGCATGCGGGTGGGCGGGCTTTTCCTATTCCATTTGGAACCGTTTACAGCACGAATATTACTCAGGACCAGGAGACCGGTCTCGGCGCTTGGTCGGATCAACAGATACATGATGCCATGGTGAAGGGGATGCGCGCTGACGGCTCACGCATTTTGCCTGTCATGCCTTACGAAGCCTATGCGGGAATGGCGCAGAAAGATCTTGAGGCGTTGATCGCCTACATGAGAACGCTGAAGCCCGTGAAGAAGGCCACTCCGCAAATGAAGAGCTGGGCCCCGTTCACTCGCAGCCTGGGGGTACCGCTCTGGCTGAAAGTTTTTGGCAGTTCTTCTAACTCGCCGGCGCAAGCGCCAAAGAGCGGCATCGAGCGCGGGCGGTATTTACTCGAGCATGTGTCACTCTGCGGCGATTGCCACACGCCGAGAAATTCCATCGGTGTTGCGAACCGTTCTCTATATTTGGCCGGCGCGGGCGAAAAGATCGGACCCTTGGGTCAAGCCGTGCCGAATATTACGCCGGATAAGGAGACAGGCATTGGTGAGTGGAAACGGGAAGATATCGCCGAGTTACTGCTGAGCGGAACCAAACCGGATTTGGATAATGTTCAAGGCCTCATGGCCGAGGTCGTTGAGCACGGCTACAAGGATATGAGCAAGCAGGATGCTCTCGCCATCGCCGACTATCTCAAGTCGATACCTGCGATTAAGAACAAAATCGAATAACCCATCGCAAACCTGCAGAGCGGATGGGCTTCAGTCGCGCGACACCTTCTTGATGACTTCCGCAAGGATCTGATCCGCGTTCACGTTTTCTGCTTCCGCCTGAAAGTTAAGGATGATCCGATGGCGGAGGGCCGGGTAGATGACCTTTTCAACGTCTTCATAGCTGACATGGACCCTGCCTTCGGCCAGAGCATTGCCTTTGGCACCGAGAATGACGGATTGAGCGCCGCGCGGGCTGGAGCCGAATCGGAGATACTGTTTCACCGGCGAGGCTGATCCACCATTGCCGGGTTGGGGCTGAGTCGCGTGTACAAGCCGTACCACGTAATCTTCAATGGGCGGAGCGATCAGTACCTGACGCAACAGTTGCTTCATCGCATTGACCAGCGCTCCGCCGTCTTCCGGCAAGATTTTCGAAGTCTCCCCGGTCTCTGCCCCCGTGGTCCGCTGCAAGATTTCCCGTAGCTCAGTGGGTGAAGGAGACGCCACCAACAACTTGAAAAAGAACCGGTCGAGTTGCGCTTCAGGCAAGGGATAGGTTCCTTCGAGTTCAATCGGGTTTTGAGTTGCTAGAACCATGAACGGAGATTCCAGCATGTGCGATTCACCAAAGACAGTGACTTGTTTTTCCTCCATCGCCTCGAGCACCGCCGATTGGGTCTTCGGCGTCGCACGATTGATCTCGTCCGCCAGCACCACGTGGGCGAAGATCGGTCCTTTCTTAAACTGAAACTCCCGCCGGCCATTACTTTCCGCTAGTACTTCTGTGCCGACGATGTCTGAGGGCATCAAATCGGGCGTAAACTGAATGCGTTTAAAGGACATTCCCAAGGCTTGGCTCAACGATTTGACCAGGAGCGTTTTACCCAAGCCAGGCACCCCCTCCAGCAAGACATGGCCCCCGGCAAAAAAGGCAATCAATACTTTCCGGATGACAT
>OCZV010000236.1_pt1 | contig 20310 bp, 21 predicted proteins | sample 1539051 | NCBI WGS metagenome assembly OCZV01 (sample SAMEA3113581, study PRJEB22503) | soil metagenome
TCTTTATTTTCTACTGCTATTGTGTCTCCTACCTTTACTGTAAGTTGACTAGGTTCATAGGCAGGATTTCCTTGTACTGATGCACCATTGGGAATCGTAAGAGTTGCGGCTGCCGCCGCTGCTGTAGTTGCTGCAGGTGTAGTTGTATTAGAACCTGTATCATTGGCACCCCCTTCTGCTGATCCTCCTCCTGCTGATGCAGTCTGATTCGTTGCTGCATTGGTTGTCTCAGCGGTTGGTTCTTCTACGAACAATTTTGCCTTCATATTATAGTGTAGTAATCCACAATATTCTCGGCATTGAATCAAGTATTCTCCAGTTTTATCAAACACATTCCATACTGTGTTAACTCTGCCTGGAACCACATCCAGCAATATAGTAAAATCTGGCACGTTAAAGTCATGAATCACGTCCATTGAAACAAGTTCAAATTTATATGGCACCCCTTTTGTTACGTGCAATTCTCCCACCTCCTGTCTACCATCTTCATGTTCAAAAGTCCAAAACCATTGCTGTCCTGTGACCTTTATAGATTCAGCTTCTGCTGGCGCATGCTCTATAAGGTGCTCTATGTTCCAGGATTCGGCTCCCACATAAGTAAGAAGACTAACTACAACTCCTACATACACCCATTCAAGTGTAGCATGGCCCATTAACGGTGCAGACCCTCCAGCGCCTCGCGTGGCTTGTTTTTCCTGTTAGACTCACGAAAACGCCAGCATACATATATGATGGTGCCTTGAACCACAGCACCGACTACAAAAGCAACTACCATCAGTCTGTAAAATAGCCCCCAAATCTCTACTCTTCTAACAACAAGTTCCTCAGGTGTTGACCCTCCAGCAGGCGCTTGTTCTTGCTGCTGTCCTCCATCTGATTCTTGCGCAAGTGCTGGTTGTCCTACGTCAAAAGCGAAGCTAGTAAAGGATATGGATATAACGGGAGTGAAAATCATAATTAATAACCACTTGTTAGCATTTGTCAAACTAACGCTTGGACTCATACTCTTCTGATTAGTCCTCCTTGGCAAATAGATTGATATATCTAATTTAAGGCTTTTGAAATTATTCGTCCAAGTATCTAGGCATCCCCATCACATTAACTCCTGTAAGAGTGTAAGCTTTGTTATCGTTTTTTAGAATAGTTAGCGACGCGTTACGTATCTGCCACTTGTATAGAGATTCAGGTTTAAGATCCAATATAATGGCAATTGCTGCTTTAATAGGATCTAAATGAGAAATCATCAAAACATTCCTGTCCGAGTATGTCTCAGCCATCTCATCCAAAATATTTTTTATTCTTTGCTTTATCGACGCAAATGATTCAACACCGTAAGGCGTTAGCGCCGCTTCATTCTCTGTGTAAAACTCCAAGAAAAGGTTTCCGTATTTCAAAATTATTTCTTCATAGTTCATGCCAACAAGCCTACCAAGCTCTATCTCGTATAACCGCTCATCGATTTGGTAATCCAAACCCAGGTATTCACAGACAATCTCTGCGGTTTCAATAGTACGAACCACAGGACTAACTAGTACCTTGTTAATTGAGATCTCTCCTAGATATTTTGCTGTATCAAGAACTTGGCGTTTTCCGTATTCAGTGAGATGAGACTCAATATGCCGTCCAACGAGAATTCTATTTACATTATTGTCTGCCTGCCCATGTCGCATTAATATCATTAGCGGCAATTAGAATCATAAATTTCATCAGCGTACTCTATTAATAATTTTCATTATTGGACGCAGAGCTAGTCCCAGGGAAATTGATTATAAACAACAGAAGAGTGTTAAGAACCTTAATATCATAACTGTTACTATCCCAATTAGCATGAGAATAGGTATAATTGGCGGGACTGGCGGGATGGGAGAAGGTTTTGCCCTTAGGTGGTGTTTTGGACATGACGTCATTATAGGCTCAAGAGATGAACAAAGGGCTAGGGAATCTGCAGCTAAATATAAAACTGCAGCCCAAGATGCGTATGGAAACAGTATGACTGGCAGTATTACAGGTCAGGATAATAACTCGCTAGCACAATCCTCTGATGTTTTGGTTTTATCCATTCCATATGAGAATACAATCGATACATGCAATAAAATTGCAAAGGACATAAGTAGCAATTGCATTATTGTAACACCTATCGTACCTATGTCAAAAACAGCTTCAGGATTCGTTTACATTCCCATTGAACAAAAACAGAAGCCCGCAGCAGAAATAGTTGGGGAGATTCTCGCCCCCAGAGCAAGGGTCGTTTCAGCATTTCACTCCATCTCTGAGGTTAAGTTAAAGAACATAAAGCAAGGTTTAGATGCCGATACATTTCTCTGTGGCGACGATCCAAATAATGTGGCGATAATTGAAAACCTAGTCTCGGAGATAAATGGACTTCGCTCGGTGTATTTGGGTCCGCTGTCCTTGTCATACCAGGCAGAAATCCTAACTCCTATGATATTAAATGCCGCCAGAAGAAATAAAATGAAAAACCCAGGAATAAAACTGGTGCATTAAGCCGATGAGAAGTAGCAGAGTAGGAGGACACAGGAGGGATCCCAGGGGAAAAAACTGGATGACAGCAATGGGGATTCTGTTTATCGTAATGGCTGCTATAATCGCGATAAGGAATCTTTATTTGATTTCAACTGAGTTTTCATTTGGTTTCTATCTTGATAATTACACCAATTCGGAGATTACAAATGAGAAATTTGTTATTGTGATGGTAATCGGAGGAGGATTCCTTATCCTCTGGGGTTACTTTAAAAAGAGCAAGGATGATGAAAAAGACAACTATGAAGAAGATGGATGGAGGAGCTTTGATTATAGCAAGAAAAAATAGTAGCTGCTAGTCTCACTTTGCGGGCTTGTCCTGTTACGTTATAATTTAATAATAGTTTGCAATTCTATTGTATTGAACATAATTGGGACTTATGAATCGTATTTCAACTGTGATTAAACAAAAGGCGAACGTTCTAGTAGACAAATATGAGGATCCGAGGGAAGCTCTTGATTATTCATATACAAAGCAGATTGAGCTCTTAAATAAACTGCGTAGAGATATCGCGGAAGTGGTGACGGCCAAAAGAAGACTTGAAATGCAAAAGGCTAAACTTTGGGATAATATTCGAACCCTTGATGAACAAGCCAGGCGCTCGCTTGATGCGGATAGAGAGGATCTTGCAAAGCTAGCACTTGAGAGAAAGAACGCCAATTTATTGCAACTACAAGGATTAGATAAACAAATCTCCGAAATGTTAACGGAACAGGAAAAACTAGAACAGACAGAAAAACGTCTTTCAACCAAGGTTGAAGAGTTTAAATCTAAAAAGGAGGTTATAAAAGCACAATTTTCAGCCGCAGAAGCACAAGTTCGCATTAAGGAAAATGTCACTGGCATTTCAGAAGAAATGACCGATATAGGGATGGCCCTTAATAAGGCCGAGGAAAAGACAGAAAAAATGAAGGCCAAGTCAGGAGCCCTCGATGAAATGATAGACTCTGGGGTTCTTACAGACTATACAATTAACAAGGATAGTATCGAAAAGGAGTTAGAACAAGTCACGTTGAAAAGTTCTGTTGATGAGGAATTAGCAAAGTTAAAGGCTGAGAGACAACGTAAGAAGAAACAGATGGAGGAGGAGCAGAAAGCCTAGTAATGAAGAAAAAGGCTAGTTCTCAAAAAAAGCCCTCGAAGGCTTCCCGAAAATCATCAACTAAGAATAAGAAATCTCGCATCAAGTCCAAAGGCAAGTCGATTTCTTCAAAAAGAAGTTCCCCCATGAGAAAACTTCTAACTGGGGGGAAAAGAAGAATTTCTAGCAAAGCGGCAACCAAGCAGACTACAAAAAGTATTGCAAGACGAGCGAAAACAAGAAAAAGAGGCAGTCTAATCTCTAAAACTGTAGATAGGAAGCCTCGAGAATATAGAATCGTTAGGATCATGGGTCAGGGTCAATTTACGGTAGACAATAGTACTCTTAAAATGCTCAATGAGATAGATGATTCAATTGTCCAGTTGGTAAGTAAAGACAGGTCTGATGATACTGAATTTAGAAATCGATTGACAGAGCTTACAAGGATTGTTGAGTCTAAAGGAAAACCACTTGACCCAAAAGAAATAATTCAATCGGACATAATTTTGCCAAGCACTGACCTTTCTGTGGATGAAGCAAAGAAACTTTTCATGGGCGAAGGCGTAATTCCAGAGACAGAAGTGTAACTAAAGCGCTAGATTCCAGATTGGATACCAGAGAGAAATATCCTTTTCAATAGGTATCTCATCTGCAATTGTCTCCATTATTTCTCTTTCAATTTTATTATCTCTTTCGTTCTTATTGACGGGGACAAAAGGATAAAACCTGTTTAGGTTATAGCTGTATACTAAATATTGATGGTAATTTGCATTTTTGTTTCTATTGCTTTGGAATTGAATCAGAGTTGCGAGCAGCTGTTTTGCAAAGCTCCTGTCGTGTAGTATTTGTCCTACTCCAGAAATACATAGTATTATATCCTCGATCTTGGGGCTTTCAAATACAATCCAGAGATAGCCATAGGAATCATTGATCATCTTATACGATAGATTGGAGTCAACCTTGCTAACATCAAGGAAATGCCTGATTTCTGTAATGGTCTCTGTAAAGAACCGCCCGCTGACGCTCTTTAAGCTCATTGAGGCTTTTCCAGTGCACTTGAGATCAAGGTTGGTTTCCAGGGTTGTCTGGGCAGACAATAGAGAGAAGAGGGCATCTGAGTCTGTCTGATGATCGTCCGTATTTTTATTTGTGAGTCTTCTAAAAAAATTCAACCCATGGAAGCCTCCATCTCCATGAGTTTCTGTACTCTCTTTTGAATTGGTGGATGCGTTGAAAAAAGATTTCCGATGGTACTACCTGATAAGGCAGGAACGATGAAAAATGCGTTCAATCCCTCTTCCTGTCTTAGATCCCTTGTAGGTACATTCTTCATAGTTCCGCTAATTTTCATTAAAGCATTGGCCAGCTCTATTGGTTTTCCAGTCATTTGTGCTGATCCCCTATCTGCTGCAAATTCCCTGTAGCGGGAAATTGCCCTTATTATAAGAAAACTGACAACCCACGTCAATAATGCTACAGCAATCACAATAATCATCGCTCCCCCTGAATTACTGTTGCGGTTGCCTCCATATCCCATTCCTCCGCCATATAACCCACCATAGAATCCAAATTGCATAAGATACCATGCTACTGTAGAAAATAGACTAGCAAGTGTCAATACCAGGACATCTCTGTTCCTGATATGTGTCAGTTCATGTGCTATTACGCCTTCTAGTTCTTCTGTATTCAACGTATCCATTAGCCCGGTTGTTACAGCAACCACGGATGATTTGGGTCCTTTGCCTGTTGCAAAGGCGTTTGGCATTCGCGAGTTTATTACGGCTATCTTAGGCTTTGGAAGATTGTTCCTAGCAACTATTCTCTCAACCAAATTATGCAATTCAGGGAACTGCTCTCTTGTTACCACTTTGGCTCCAGCGCTCCACATTACTATCTTATCAGAAAAGTACCACTGTGCCATTATCATTATTAATGCAATAACAGTTATCGGCAAAAACCCTAGACCAATATATGCTAGGACGCTTAGAAACACTATATACAATAATCCAAGAATTGCAAAACTTAAGACCATCCGGGCAACTAGTCCCGAATCTCTCTTTTGCCAAGATGGTTTTGCAGGGCTAGGCAATTAACTACTCTACAACCATCATCACGCTGAGACTACTTTTAATTATTTGCATGATTTGTGCATAAAAAGTTCCAGCCTATTCATAGCTTCTTCAAGAACATCTTCCTTAGGAAGATAGACGATCCTGAAATGACTTGACCCAAAGGCTTTGCCAAACCCCGAGCCATTTACTGTGAGTACACCTGTCTTATTTAATAAATCTAATACAAAGTGTTGGTCATCTTTCCAGCAAGAATTTAGGTGAATCTTTGGAAAGACATAAAATGCGCCAAGAGGCAACCTACAGGAAATTCCCTCTATCGCATTGAGGCGTTTCACAATGTAATTCCTTCTTTTACGCAATTTATCTACCAGATCGTATATATGAGATTGTGGGCCACGCAATGCCTCCACTGCTGCCATCTGGACAGGCAAATTGGTAGAAATACGCACCCGGGCAAGTTTTGGAACGTTCTTACGCAACTCTTCTAGTCCTTTCGAGTTGCTATTGAAACAGACATAGCCGCACCGCCAGCCCGTCATCAGATATGACTTTGAGAAGCCATTTAGTAGAATTACTGGAGCATCTTTTGCTACTTTACCTATACCGGTAAATTGATCATCAAATACAATCTTGTCATAAATTTCATCTGCAATAATGTAGAGATTGTGTTCTCCTGCAAAATCTATTAGTTGTTGAAGACTCTTGCGATCAAATACTTCTCCCGTTGGGTTGTTAGGGCTAATTATACATATAGCTCTGGTTCTAGGAGTGATCTTTGATAGGAGATCTTCTAAGTCTGGTCTTCCATCAGGACTAAGTTTGAATTCGACAGGTTTTCCTCCATAAAACTTAACGTACGAAGCGTAAGGTGGATAATATGGGCCAGACATAAGAACTTCGGAGTTGGGATCTACTATGGAAGCCATTATCATATCCAAGCCCTCAGAGACACCATTTGTAACGAGAACATCATCTTCTTTTAATGACAGTCCTTTTTGCAACTCTTTTTCTGTTATGGCCTTTCTTAATTCGGGCAGTCCTTCTGAGTCAGTATAATAGTTCTTGTTATCCTGGACCGCTTTGATCAAAGCAAGTTTAATATGATCGGGAGTCTTGAAGTCATATTTTACTGGGTCTCCGATATTCAAATATATTACTTGGCCCCCAGTGCTCTCGTATTTTCTTGCATGCAAAATGATATCACGGATGGCGTATTCTACCCCATTTGTTCTGTCTGAAACTTTCAATTGAGCACACCTAAAGAGTTAGTTTACTGATAAATTGTTATGTTTGCGCCATTATTAACTATATCCAATCCACATCAAGAAAAACTAATTTGAGCCGCAAGTTTTTACGAGCCACGGATCAATCTGCGAGTTCAAATAACTCCCCGACAAGAATAATCTTGCAGGCTGAACAGCCGACATTTAAATCAGATATATGACGAATAATGCGTTAAGGCAGGGCATAGGGGAACATCCATCTGAAAGTGGTTTGGTTTAAGATCTACTCAATTGACAAATCGAACATACATTCTCAACGTCTATTTTGTGTCTCAAAATTAAACTATATGTATATAGTCTTATTAACCTAAGAAGAGCGCAGAAGGGCCCGTAGCGTAGTCAGGATATCGCGGCGGTCTTCGGAACCGCAGATCGAGGGACCGAAGCCCTCCGGGCCCGTATACTCCTTAAAAATGCGATGCGTGCAGATGAAGTTAGGTCCTGTATTTATCAGAACTTTGTCTGCTAAGTGCAGTGCAGTTCAGTCAAGTAACTCCAATTATTTGTTTTATCATTATATTGAGTACTCCCCCTTCATGATACATCTCTCCTATGGCTTTGAACTTGAAACCTTTCTTCAAAAATTCTCTTGGTCCTTCATAGTCATAATGGTTTAGCCTTGCATGCCATTTCCCGTTTACCAGGACTAGCGCTTTTCCTTGAACGACTTTTTCTACATAGAGATCTAGGGTTTTTCCTAAAGGCTGCTTATATCTCAGATTCGTGGAAGCGACTGTAGCTTCATCTAACCACTCCACTTTTCTCAGCTTTTCGAGTTTCTTTATTGCTTCTATCATTATGATATTTTCAATACCTAGGCTCTCACTAAGCATCTCCATGTCAGTTCCATGTCTGCCATATTTCTGAAGTTCTATGTAAACTCGTCTTGCAGTTTTGTCAACATGCCTCCTGAATTTTCCTGTTAATAGCTCCGCCTCCACTGCTAGGGAATTAATCCTTCTATTTTTGCTTAATTCCTGCAATCTTTTGTTGACATCCTTCTCGGGCAATATTCCCTGACCTACTTCTAGCCTCACTGTTTCAGATAGGATATCTTCGAATCTCTTGTTCCTTTTATTCAAAATAGACAATTCATTGGATGTCATTGGGTCAAATTGCAATTGAGCTCTTCTTCGAAAGGGTCTAATTGTAGTTTTTATTGAGGTCAGCGAGTCTTTCATTTTCTCGACTCTCCTAGAACTTGCATTCAGATATCGTGCATCCACGCTATCTTTGATCGCAAGTATGATAACCATTCCTGGAGAGTTCCTTCCTGTTCTTCCTCTTCTCTGAATATACCTTATTTCACTAGGAATTGGCTCATAAAATACAACTAAATCTACCTCGGGTATGTCCAGTCCTTCTTCAGCAATAGAAGTTGCAACTAAGACCTGAAAATCACCACGTCTGAACTCTTCGAGAACCTGCTCTTGCTTTTCCTGTGTCATACCCTCATCGCCCATTCGTTTTGCTTGCCCTACAAATCTACAAGTCGAAATATTATTCCTAGAAAGAATTTCGACAATATGTCTGGCAGTGTCCCGGTATTGTGTGAAGATTAGAATTTTCGATCTTCTGTTATCTTCCTGATACTCCCAGTTTTCATCGTTATTCTTTGGGATTTGGTAACAATCTCTTTTATTCATAACTCGTTCAAGTAAATATCGGATCTTTGGACCTTCATTTGTCACATTATCCAGGAGTGTTCGAATTTCTATTATGCTAGGGTGTTTAAGAAGCGCAGGATGTGTCTTTCCTGCTTCTTGTTGCTCTATTCTGTTTAAAAAGGCTTTTAATGAAAAAGCTCCCTGACTCTCTATTAGTTCTAGGCAATACATAAGTGTGAGAGCGGCAGACTGGTTCGCTAATGCAGCATACAAAAAGACCCTTTGCTCCGCCATAGTAAGTTCAATTGTGTATCTTAGCTCCTCACCTAAGGAGATCAAGTCTCTCTTAAACACCCACTCGACAGATCTCTTTTTTAATACACCTCTTTGGATAAGCCATCGTAGTCTTTCATGAAGCATTGAACGAAGTGTTGATGCAATATAACGGTGTTCCTCTGAAAGGCTAAACCATTCCCACTTTACATCTATGGGGTTGACGTAAGGCTTTACGTCAAGATCGTCTTCGTTTCGATATTCTATATTTTCGATAAAGAGATTGTCGCAGACCTCTTGGACCCTCTTTCTTTCAGCACCTGGGCTTGCAGTCAAAGCCAATATCGTTGGGCAGGGTGCTTGACTGGTGTATTCTCTTGCTATTGAAGTGTATGAATAGTCCTTTACTGCTTTATGTGCCTCATCGAATACCAAGAGGCTAAAATCTCTTAATTGAAGCCTCCCCTCATTAAGATCATTTTTTACAATTTCTGGCGTAGCGAATACTAATCTAACTTCCTTTTTTGACCATACTGCCCCTCGATATTCTGGAGGAGTTTTGCCTGTGATAGATGCAATTTGCTCTTCCAAAATTTTTAGAACTGAAGAAAACAATTTCAGGTGCTGACCTACCAGAGGCCGGGTCGGAGCCATGACCAGTACTCTTTTATCTCTATATTTGTACAACATATCAGCACACATTAAAACAGATACGACTGTCTTGCCTAACGCTGTTGGAAGAATTACAAGCGTATTACGGTTAGTAGCAGAATCTGCTATTTTTTTTTGATACTCTCGGAATTCGATTGTCCTATTCCAGATCAGTGGATGTTCTATATAGGTATGGGTAGGCGACATTATCCTGACGGATGATATTCTTCGGTTGTCTTCTCTCTCTGATTAAAGAAAATTAGATTTCGAAAACATCATCAACTCCGCTCCGCTGGACAGCTTTCTTTTCAGGATTAACATCGTCTATGGTTCTCGCAAGCTGGGAAAGTTTAGGATTTAAAAGTAGCTTGTTTATCTCCTCAAGTTCTGAGGCAGACCTTATTATCACACCTCTCTTTTTTGTAGGTGATCCGGAAGAGTTTATGGGATTTATTTCTATTGCAATAGATGGTGAGGTCCCTCTATACGCAGGTATTTTGAGCAAGAATACGCCCGGGATACTTGTAGCCTTTTTGTCCCAATCTTTTCCTTCTTTTAGAAACTGAGCTAGTCTATTATCGACGGATGACGACATGTATTTTATATAACAACACTGACAAATCAACCTTTCATTTATAAAAACAATAACTACGACATTCGTTGTTGTTTTCTGTTGCTAAGTAAAATATTTTCAATCATTGGTTATCACTGTAAATCATTGGCCCTTCATGCCTGTTTGCCAGTAAGAATTAAAAGAAAAATCGAAGGTATCTACAGGTAGATGCTTCCTCTTCCATTACTAAGAGTTAATATAATGAATAAAGGAAAAAATATCACTCCTCTATTCTGTCTGCCTGCCAGGGACTCCTTTTATGAACTGAAACTTGCCGAAAGTATGATTAAGGAATTTGAGGAATCATATAGGAAAAAGGAGAAAAAGAGAAAACTTGGGGAAAGAATTTCTTTACTAGAATCAGGCTATGATGATTACAGATTAGTGAGAGGACTATATGTACTGCTCGAAAGACGATGCACATTTGGCAGCGGGGAAGGTCCAACTTCTCAGCCAAACATTGGTGACAATGAGGAAATATCAGATATAGACTCTTTTCACATTAGGAAATACCTTTTTGAAGAATCATCCAAACAAGGATATGCACTTACTGAGCATAAGAGAAAAGAAATAATCGGTTTTGTTGCATCGAAAATTAGCATGTCTTATGACATGGTGGTCAGAGAGATGTGGTCAGATCTGGATGAGAATTTGGTTTTAGAGGATTTTGCATCAATCGAACCTCAGAAACTGATAGCCTGGTATAATTTATCTTTAATGCAAACATTGCTGTTTAATAGTACAAAACTTGAATTCAGCGTACAAGGCGGGTCCAACTGGAAACGCGCTCTACGAGCAGTAAAGAAATTAGGCTTAATGTATAGTCTACAATATCAGCAGAGTAAAAATTCGCAAGAAGACCAAGAAATGATATCTAATCAAAAAGTTAGACAAGACATGCATCCTGCCTTTTCCAGGGATTTCACATCTCCATCCCGCGGTGACTATGATGACAATATTCTTTGTTCTATAGACGGCCCACTGAGTATTTTCAAATTGACTGACAGATATGGTACGTCTATTGCCAAACTTCTTCCATCAATAACCGAGGCTGCAGAATGGTCTCTTAGAGCATTTATTGTACGTAAGACTGCTTCAGCGGGAAAGAAAATCTACGAATTTATAATATCCAACAAGGAATCTCCAGATCTTCCAAAACCAACGGATCTCTTTATCGATAACTATTCGAATATCAAGAACACGATATTTGAAAAGCCATTATCCTCTTTTTCTTCTACGCAGCCTACATTTGATAGTAGTGTAGAACAGAAATTTGCTGTCAAATTTGAACAGATTTGCAATGATTGGAGACTTATTAGAGAACCCGACCCACTAGTAGTATCCGATGGCAGAGGTTTTATTCCTGATTTTGCATTTGAAAAATACGGCATAAGAGTCTATTTGGAAATAGTTGGATTTTGGACAAACGAGTATCTTTTAAGAAAGATACAAAAAATAGCAGACGTGATATCGTTATCGTCATCAAAAATAAGTCCTTCACTAGTGCAGACCGATCAAAGATTTGGAACTAGAGATTTTTTTATTGCAGTAAATATGGATAGTTATGTTTCAGACACAAGTAAACACAATGAAAAGGTCCTTGCTAGCTTGCGATTATCTGATTATATCAAACAGGATCATCTTATAAAATATAAAAACGACAACGTACCAGTTAAACCGATTCTCGATCATCTTAGAACAATCGACATAGAATTAGTAAAAAGATTGGCTAGAGTCAATTCTGCCAACTTAGTAGAAGAACTAAACCGTATAGCCAGCAAAAATAATCCTCATAGCACATCAAATTACGGCGGGATAGTTTCCCTTGAGAAAATTGCAAAGAGGTATGGTGTTCCGGTCGAATCAGTTTCTCAAGTTATCAGGGAAAGTGAAGACTTGAAAAATGGTAGTCTCAACGACAATTATTTTATAGAGGATAGATATTTGATTCCAGTTACCCTACTTGAAGGATTAAAGCAAGTTCTAAGAGACCATACTAGCTATATAGAAGCTTGCAAAGTCCTCAAAGAGCAGAATGTTCCAGAGGGGTGTTATGAATCCGTTCTTCAAAAAAGTGGATATGACATAATATGGCATAGTATGGATATTAACGGTGCAACTATCAAGTTAAGGGGCTTCTGAATAGAGCTAATTCGCAGACTCCATTAATAAATTAATTATCGACGCATCCAATTCATGTTATATGAATATAGAAATCAGTATCAAAAATATGAAATTTTCCCAATCTCGTACTGAGGATTAAATGAGTGCTATTACGAGCACCAATGTGATTTTTCTAATAGCTCATTAAAGAGATTAGGACTACCTTCGGATTGGGATTTGTCTTAGAGCATCAATTTCTTGTTTAATTTCATTGTCATTTTCATCACCATAGATAACAAGTATTCTGTCATTTTCATTTGGGACGTAATCTGAAATAGATCCAGTTTCAGTTCCATTCACAAAATATCGTAATTTTTTATCTGCGGTATCACAATATTCTCTTCTATCATCTCCCATAAAGCATCCGTTTCTTATGTCCATATCTACACTTTTGAGAAATTCTATAAATGGAACATCCGTGGCATGCCTATGAAGCGTTGATCCATCATTATTTTCAACATGTATTAATCTGGACTTAACTTGGTATTTACTTTGACTGAAATCAATGGGAACCCCGTCCAACTTTACGAGAAAAGCTGCATGTTCATGCGCTGAGCCCACTGGTCCGTAATTACTACTACTTTTGGGCTGAAGGGAAAATATAATAGCAGAAATAGCTGCCACCGCTATTACAGCGATAATAGCTGGAATAATAATTTTCATATATCGTTTTCTTTTGCGCCTACCAGCCGCGAAATAACTGTCTTCTCTATTACGATTATCGCTCTTATTCTTCTTTTTATCCGCCATCCTCATGGTTACATCAGTTCCAATATTTTAGGGTTCGTTGGGTAATGATTTCTATACTTGTAAGAATTTATCGTGTGGCTTAGTGAAGACGAAATGAAGACAATTTTCGCATATCAGCGCTATTTTTCAGCGGGAAGTCCTTCCTTGTTGCCCCATTCTCCCCAGGAACCAAGGTAAACCTTTATGTTTCTATAACCAATCATTTTTAACGCAAGATAGGTGTTTGCGGCTCTGTATCCTCCTTGGCAGTACGTTATTATTCGTTTATCTTTTGGGATGTGGGAATATACTTCTCTTAACTTACTTATGTCTTTGAAGGCCCCCTCCTCAATATTCTTATTCCAGTCTATATTTATTGCGCCTGGTATGTGCCCAACCTTGGCCGCGCGTAAAACGGACCCGTCAAACTCGGCGCTAGAGCGTGTGTCAATAATTGACGCATTATTGTCCTTATTTTTTATAGCTTTAAGTATCTCTTCATAAGTGGCTAGAATCTCGGGCTTAGCTGTACCTCTAAAGGCGGAGTGCCGATATGGATTTGTCTTTGTCTCCACGGGGTATCCTTCTTTCTGCCACCGTGCAAACCCACCGTCAAGTAAAGAAACATTCCTATGTGAAAAGTAACTTAGTAGCCAAACTCCTCTGGCGGCGGTTGGTCCGGTGTTGTTTTCGTAAAAAATCATCCTCATGTCCTCTGTCAGTCCAAGATTTGAAAAAAGGATTCGAGTTTGTTTATTAAATTGTGTAATTCCGGCATTGGAGGTATCAATCCAATGGAACTGCATAAGATCTACATTAATAGCACCCGGGATATGTCCATGCATATAATCAGCAAAGGTCCTAACATCCACTACTACCATCTTCTTTCTTTTGTTCTTGTCACTCAGTAATGAGTTCAGGCTTTCCGTGTTGATGGTGAGTTTCATAAGAGTTCTTATCTGATTTATTTCGTTTAACAGTATCTAAAACTCGAAGAGTCTAAACACGCAATAAATGGCCATCCTCTTGTTGAGTGCGAAGAGTTCTATGAAAAAAAAAGTACCTATAGACGTCATCAAATCCTAATACTACTACAATTTTGTGCAAAGTAAAAATCGTTTTTATATATCATTAATTGATTTTTCCCTTATTTGACTCATACTTATCAATGCGCCGTAAGTGCTAAGCCATTTCTTATGGTCATTGTACCCCGGGTCTGCTATCCTTACATGATTCCAAAATCTTGTTGAATGGTTGGGCTCGATAATGTGAATAAGTTCATGAATTATTACATAGTTAATGACTTCACTAGGGACTGCAGACAAGAGAGCGTTAAAATTTAAGTTCCCTTTCTTTGAGCAACTGCCCCATCTCGAATTTTGCCTTCTTATAGAGAAGGTATTGTATTGAATTTTCAATTTCGAGGCGATGTGAGGTAAGCGTGAGTTTATGATTCTACTAGTTTCATCTTTATACCACCTAAAAATATCGTGTTTAAACTTACGTTTATCAATAACATGGAAGGTTATTAGACTCAGGTTTTTTGACACTATCGCAAATGAGTGCCTGTCTTTTATTATTCTGATCCAATATCTCTTACCGAAGAAGCATATTGTGTTTGTCCTAAGATGCTCTTCAGAGAAGCTCAATCTTAATCTCTCATAATATTTGGAGACTTTGGCTATCCAGTTCCTTTTCTCTGATATCATGTTGACTAGATTGTTAATTTCATAATGAGATGGGATTATCGCATATATTCCTCCAATATCAACAATTATAGCAGGTTTTTTTACTCTGCTGCTCTTCTTAATTTGTATGTTCAGAGTTCTTCCATCTGAAAGAGCGATTGCCGTGGTGGTCATTGTATATTCTGATGTGACGGTCAGCCAACCTAACATGTACTTACAGCCTTATAATGATGATGTTTCTAGGCTTTAGAGCAGGGAAAGTTACAATTCAGTCACAACACAAACGCTTTGATTCGCTTAAGTCGAATACATCAAATTTAGCTTAGGTCCATGGTATAAAATGGTATAGCACTTGCATAATTGTTAATGTCATTTCCTCAACAAATGACATCGTCGCTCGCCCATTAGTCTGTGAACATGTAAATGTTTCTCGAGCCACTCGAAATTTTGGAATTGAGGACCACCTTGCTGCTAAATACCCCAGTATGCAAGGACAAAATGCAATTAAATATGGCTACTACATATGCAATTAAGGTATCAAGCCGTATGCGAAAAACCAAGAGCACAACGGACAAGGCGGCAGAGGAGCCACTGCCTAAATGGGCTGAAGACGAAATCAAAAATGTGCAATTTGACCAACCGGAGACCCTAATTAGGACAGGCTATATTCTTGATATGTACCAAGATCAGTCCAAAATTGATATACAGCTTTATGAAGCATTGCAAGACGGAAGAACTATCATTGAAGGCTTGGATATTCCCAAATCTATATCAATGAGTGACTTTATGAAAGGGGTCGTTTATGAATTTAAGATCAAGATGTTTAAGGGAAATTTAAGCGCCCAACTCATTGAACTATTAAAGTCTAAATTTTCCCTACAAATGGATGCTATATATCGATTTGAACTAGAAGAAATTCAGCTTATGGACGTCGAATCAGACATTGCCGCTACCCCCATGCCCTCGGATGGAGAGAACGGAGCCGAAGGCGAAGACTAGAAATATTTCCTTCTACGTACTACAGCTCAACCTTATCCATACGTGCCAAATTTGTTGCATAAAATATTCGTCATCGAAAAACATCAGATTTATCATTTTTCTTTTCCTGATCACTAAGCGACTGGTCAACTTTGTCTTCTTCAGACGCTAAATATGGAGACGTTCTTGTATCCTTTAGTGGACCCTTACCTATTGTTCTCATTAAGGCTATCCACATAATTACCAACGGAACATGATATGAAGCAATTCTCCATACTATAATTACGCTCAATTGCGAGTCTTTTAATACATCGTCCAAGTGTGGAAGGCTATTGAGATCAGAGACGTACGCCCACAACCCAAGTTCTGCCAACCCGGATCCGCCTATCGTGATAGGTAGCGTGGCTAAGACAGTGGATGCAGAAGTAGCCATTAGGGAATCAAACAAACCAATATCGGATCCTACTGCATTTGCCAAAACCATAAATGATAGGCCTTGAAAAAGAAAGGCGACGAACGTGATGGCTATTCCAACAGTAAAAATCCTAATTGCTTTAATGGAATTAAAATTTGCCCTGCTCATTTTACACAAGTCGGCTATGGCATTGTTTATTGAATTTATCCCGCGTTCTGCTCTTTCCTTGGCAATGAACTTTTGAACTAATTTTAATGAGAAAGACGGCAGACGTAGAGTGCGTTTTGCAGAAAAAATAATGAGCACTAACCAAAAGACAAAAGTAGGAATTGCAATTAATATGACTATAATCCCAATGAAGGCAGCACCATTATAGATCGCTATTGCTCCTGCAATAAATCCAAGCATTGTTCCAACTAATACATCGGCAATAATTTCCATCGTTGCCAACCATGCAGCTCTGCCTGCCGGCACACCTTTCTTTGTCAACCAAGCAATCCGTACTAGCTCTCCACCTACATAGGATGGGGTTGTCTGAGTTACAAATTCACCTGCTAATCGAGCAGATATCGTGTTGGCAGTGGAGCTGATGTCACGACCAATGAACTCCCGAATAAAATATTTAAAACGATAGGCTTGCAACATAATTCTTCCCATTACAGATACGCATGAAATAACAAAAGGAATGGCACCTACCGCAAATATATCTTCAGGTGAAATACGTGTAAATAAAAGCATAAGTAGCAGAGGCACAATACTCGCAGGTATTGCCAGTAGTCGCCAGTTCAATAATGGTCACTGACTCTAATAATATTAGCCATATAATAGTTAATAGAAGCCATAAACGAGTTATTTTCTTCTATATCTTTGAGGCGTGTGTCCAGTAGCAAGTCGTATGCTGTATTTGCTACTATTTATCGTTTGAATAACAATAGCCTTCAAAACCAGCATAGAACTATGCTACTATACGTGGGGTTTATATCTAATATACTGATACAAAAACAACGTATTAATGCCAACAGCTTATGTACTAATCAATTGTGATTTAGGTTACGAAGACGAGATTATTAATGAACTTAATAAGTTGCCTGGAATAGTAGAAGCAACGGGAGTCTACGGTGCATATGATATTCTGGTAAAGGTTAACGCCGAGACGATTGACACTTTAAAGGAAACTATAACATGGCATCTGAGACGTATTGACAAGATTAAGTCTACACTGACATTAATGGTAATTGAAGGCCAAGGCAACGACTAGATAAATTGCATCACGCAACTCTGACTTCAAGCTCAGGGATGGAACCTGTTCGAACGTAATCAAACCCTCCTGGTCTCAAATCTGAAAGACAACCATCGATCTATGATTGCCGAGCAGCGTTTCCAAATATAGATATTGTATAACTTAATTCTAAGTTCGTACCTGATAAAATATGGGATCCTCATTTTGAATAGAAAATGATATAATAAAATAATAACAACATTGAATAGTCCAGCGCTAATGAATACCATTTTTATTACCGGCACAGCAGGGTCAGGGAAGTCTCTCCTTACTTCTAGATTGCTTCAATTGTATAAGGACCATAATTCTTATGCTATCAGCCTTAACCTCGACCCTGGTTCAGGAGATCTCCCCTATGACCCGGATATTGATATTCGAGATTACATAGATATTAACACGTTGATGAGCAGTTACCAACTAGGTCTTAATGGTGCACTAATAATGGCAAGCGATATGATCGCAACACGATTAGAGGAAATCCAAGATGAGGTTAGTGGCTTAAATCCTGATTATGTCTTGGTTGATACGCCGGGACAAATTGAACTATTTGCATTTAGAGAAGGCGGACCGTATTTTGTATCACACTTTCAATCAGATAACAAAGCTACGCTATTTATTTTTGACGGCATCCTCGTTTCCTCTCCGATCAATTATGTTTCAATATCTCTATTAGCTTCGTCGATAAAATTAAGATTAAAGACCTCCCAAATTAATGTGCTTACCAAAAGAGATCTGATAATTGAAAAATTGTCAGATGTGATCAATTGGTCTACATCGCAAACGCTATTGGAATCTGCTCTAGATGTTGAGAAGGATTCTGAACATTCGTTTCTGAGCAAAGATCTTGTGAGAAGCCTAAGCAGAGGCGGATTCATGGAAGGGATGATAGCTGTTTCTAACCTAACAATGAATGGTATGGTTAATCTTTCTGCGGCGCTATCTAGGATTCTTAATCAAGGGGAGGAAATTAACGGTTGACTGTGGGACAACCCGAATTCCCGTCGAAGTGTACTGCTTATGCACCTTCATCCACTGCCAATATAGGTCCTGGTTATGACGTATTTGGACTGGGGCTTGACCTTTTTGGAGATAAGGTAACAATATCTAGGATGCCGACAAAATCAAAACCTAACTATATAAGAATCAATACAACAGGTGAAGACGACAAGAATAACAATATTGTCCCCTCCGAAATAGAATCCAATTCTGCCGGTCTCGTAATAAAAAAAATGTCAAAAGATTTTAATGTACAGTTTGACCTTGATGTTAATATTACTAAAGGAGTGCCGGTGGGATTTGGATTGGGCAGTAGCGCCGCTTCCGCTGCCGCTGCTGCAATTGCGTTTGATAAGCTCTTTCATCTGAACATTGAGAAAACAAAATTGGTAGAATATGCTGCGGAAGGTGAGATCGCTAGTGCAGGCGCAAAACACTATGATAATGTCTCGGCCTCTCTTCTTGGTGGCTTTGTTATTGTACGAACAAACCCCAAACTGGAATTCATCCAAGTTGAGCCCCCTGAAGACCTCGTAGTAGTAATAGCTATTCCATCTATCAAGGTTCCAGAAGGAAAGACAGGTATAGCAAGGAGTATTTTACCTAAAGAAATACCACTAAGGAATGTTGTCACTACTATATCCAATGTAAGTAGAGTGGTAGCGGGGTTTACTCTGAAGGATACAGAGATGTTAGCGAGTGGAATTCATGATATAATCGTTGAACCCTCAAGAAAAGATCTTATTCCAGGTTATGACTCGGTGAAAAGGAATGCCTTAGCCGCAGGATCGCTTGCAGTAACAATTAGCGGAGCCGGTCCTTCTATGATTTCTTTTCTAAAGACAACACGAGACGCAAAAAAAGTAGCGAAAGCAATGGCCATTGGATTCGCTGAAGCACGAATAAAAAGTACAACCCTTGTTGGATATCCAAGCTCTGGTGCCAGAGTAGTAAGAAGCGCATAGACGATAAAGAAAAAGAGGTTATTTGCTTTACTTCTTTCCTTTATTCAAAAAAGAAGACATCATTTTCTGTCTGTCTCCATGTGCAAAACATAATGACCAACCATAAATTTCTAACCGCAATCCTGTATCAATATCGGCATCAATTCCCTTGTTGATTAACATTTTGCTAGTTTTTACAGCAGTAAAACTATTCTTTGTTATCTCTTTTGCAAAGGAAAGACATTCATCCATCAATTTTTTATTTAGTACTTTTGCTAGCTCGTTCGTCTTCTGTTTTTCCTGTTTTTGAATTTCTTCATTATCTGGCTGTTCCTTAGATGAGCTATCCGATGGCTTTACAATTGTAGTCTTGTTCTCTTCCTCCGGCGTCAAACCAACAATTTTATTAACAAGCCCAATTCGCTCTGCTTCCTCTGCTGTAATCATTTTACCAGTAAATACAAGCTCTTTTGCTTTAGCGGGCCCAACAATTCTGAGTAGTCTTTGAGTTCCTCCCCATCCTGGAGGAATGCCAATTGTAACCTCGGGTTGACCTATCTTAGCATTACTTGAAGCAATTCTAATATCGCATACCATTGCCAACTCACAGCCGCCCCCCAGTGCAAAACCATTTACCGCCGCTATAACTGGCTTTTGCATGTTCTCGATTTTGTTTAATACCGCCTGTGCTGAAGACGCATATTTTTCGGCCTGAATGGGGTCGATATTAGCCATATATCCAATGTCTGCACCTGCACAGAAAGACCTTTCTCCTGCACCAGTGAGAATTATTGCTTTTATGCCATCGTCAGCTCCCACGATATCTATGGTTCTAGATAACTCGGCTATGACATCTATATTCATAGCATTAAGAGCTTCCTGTCTGTTAATTCTTATTATAGCAATCTCTTCTCGTGGTTCGAGTTGTATGTATTTCATGGTAGACATATACGAAAGGCAAGAACTATACCTTTCAATTAAACCTTATCAAATTGA
>OCZV010000237.1_pt1 | contig 20300 bp, 20 predicted proteins | sample 1539051 | NCBI WGS metagenome assembly OCZV01 (sample SAMEA3113581, study PRJEB22503) | soil metagenome
CTCCAATAAATGCTCTTACACGTATGAATGCTACTGTAAAGGATTTGTTTATTCAGCTGTATGATTTATCACCATTAGATCTTGAGATCCTGTTTATGCTTATTAGAAATAAAAGTGAACCAACCACATTAGAAGAAGCATCAAAAGAGGTTGATAGAGACAGAAGTACAACGTTTAGGTCATTACAGAAACTTGTCAGTTTAGGATTGTGCGTTAAGGAAACCAAGACAATCAAGGAGGGTGGCTATTACCATGTCTATAGCGCTGTTGACATGCAGACTTTTAAGGTAGAGACAGAGAAAAGGGTAAAGGAGCTGCAGAGAAGCCTTGACAGACTGTTGAAAAAGTTTGAAGACGATATGCAGACAGCTATCTCATCAATATATGAAAAATGACGTCTGTAACGAAAATATGTAGCTTTTCATATAGTTTTATTAAAAATGTGGGATCTATTTAAAACCTTATAAGCCCAAATTCCATACCGAAAACAGCAGGCATAGGGGATCGAAGGCGACAAATATAGCATATGAGAATACTTGTAGCCGAAGACGGGGAAGATATCAAAACCATCTATTACATGAGCCTTGTAGAAAGAGGACATAAGATTATTCTTACATCAGATGGCGAAGAATGTCTTATGGTATATCGTCAGAAGCTTCAAGAACAGCAGCAGCAACAACAGCAACGATATCATGATAAAGATACTTCATCATCACCTTTTGATGTAGTAATATTGGATTATAAAATGCCAAAGAAAGATGGGTTACAGGCAGCTAAAGAAATTCTTGACATAAACCCGGAGCAGAGGATAATTTTTGCTTCTGCCTATGTCAAAGAAACATTAGTAGAATCTGTAAAGGAGTTGAAAAGGGTGGTAGAGCTGATGCAAAAGCCCTTTTCAATGTCTGCATTAGTAGATACAGTTGAAAATAAAGAGGCATATGAGGGCCTGAAATCACTCATGACAACTGCCAGAGATATAGTTAAGGATTCAGACAACAACCCATCAAGTGATCAGATAAGAGAGCTTTTTGAAGGATTGAGAAAGGTGCAGAAGTTTAAGGGATTTTAGCGATACACAGATTAAAAATTATAGATCTATTCTTCTACAACAACAACCCGGTGGCACAGGCGACGGCTACCAAGAAGTAGAATCATATTCTTGCAGAAGGCAACAAGGTATTGGTCATGATGACTGGTACTGCCACCGATAATCAGACAGGCAAACGAGTCACTATCAAAGCTGCTGATCTATTCAGAATTGAGAACAACACGATTGGAGAGCATTAGGACGTTGTAGACCGTTCAGATATAGTGTAATGGATAGAGGCTTGTTGGTGGGATCATCATATTACCTAGCAACTATCATAACCTGATAAATTTTCGTGAACAGGAATATAATCTGAAGAAATCATCATTGCATAAAGGTACAAGCATCATCAGATAAGGTTTAGATATAATATGGTTCCAAAAATAACTTTGTGCAGGATGCTACAATAGTGTTCTTAGGTGTGATCACTTTTGGATTGCTGCATGGAATAAACCCTTCGCATGGTTGGACGGTAGCAGTACTTTATTCCATCAGAAATAAAAGACCACTTCTGAGCAGCCTCACGAGCTCTAGTATACTTGCAGGTGCGCATTTTCTATCTTCTATTGTCGTAGTGGCAGCTTTCATATTCGTAACTATGTTTATACAGATACCTCAAACTTACTTGAATTATGCCGTTGCCGCTGCTCTGGGAATATTGGCGTACTTATTCTGGAAAGAAAAGGGAGAAGATCTAATTGAAACTCAACATGGACACCTACATCATGATTTTATAGAACAGCTTGAGCATGAACACGCACATTGGCATGGCGGCATAGAGAATCATACACATTTACACCTTCATCAAAAACGCTCATTGCCGACCTTGGCAGCAATAGCAGGTTTTGCATTGCTATTGGGCTTTGCACATGAGGAGGAATTTGTAATATTGACATTGGCTGTAGGAGGCATTAATCCGCTAATTTTGGTGATCGCCTATGCTACGGCAGTAGCAGCTGGATTGATAGGGGTAACTGTAATGGCGGTTAAAGTCTATTCATACATTCAGCATAAGGTCATTCAGTATACCAAATACCTGCCCAAGATTAGTGCATTGATACTAGCGGCTATGGCTCTAGGCTTTGCAGTTGGACTTCTGTGAATCATTTGTCGCATGGGAACAGCAAAAAATGAGAATAATTCACTCAGAAAGTCCTGTTATAAGAAAGAGAAGAAGACCAGCCGCAATAATGATAGAATTTTTCTTAAGGGTAACCATTCAATTATTTTATCAAACTAAATACTTATAATTCATAAATTTAAATCTGCCACTTTTCTACTATAAAAAGGAGCTATAGTAGTAATGGAAATAAAAACGATAGACACAGCTTAGCTGAGGTCGTGGGTTCAAATCCCACCACCCGGTCCATTTCTACCTTCTTTTTACCATTTTCTATTTTCTCTGTTCTATAGAATATCTTGCCCTTTTCGTTCTTCTGTGGTGGGTACCCTTGGATACTAAGAGAGAGCATGAATAATGGTTAAACTCCTTTCATTAAAGATTAAGATCTTTTTATTGGTTCATGAGTTTCTCTTTGCAAATGTTTCATCCAACCAATCAAATATCCGCTGATTTGAAAGAGCTAGAGCGCCACACTGACAATGCTCTTCAGCGCCTTCCTCCGATGTGAACAAAATGTATTTCTTTTGGCATGTAAGTGCGTCATACACTTTTTTTGGTTGTCCCGGAAATGAATCGTCTTTCTCTGCTTCAAGGACTAATGTGGGACACTTAATATCGTGTGCTATATCCTTTATAGTGTAATATTTTGAATTCATTATGAGCTCAAACGGCGAACTCAGACCAGTTGTCCACATGCCGTGCTTCATGTTAAACTTTATGTTTGTATCAGAGTCCATTAAAATGTCAAAGACTGTGTTTACAATTTCTCTGTTACCGTTTTCTATTGCAGTCAATAAAGACTTAGGAAGACTTGATGCAAGAACGTCATAACCATCAAAAATGCCATTATATAATATGCAGACTGCAATTCGATGCTCAAAAGCAGCAGCTCTTGCTGCCAAATAGCCACCCATGCTTATTCCCATTAGTGCAATATGTTTAGGGTCTACATCTTGTGTCCTGGTCAATGCATAGTCAACAACAGGTGATACTACTTTTTCCCAATCATATCTAAATGGAATCTTTTGCTTACGTATCACTCCACCTTGACCGGGACCTTCAAAAGTTAAGCAATTATATCCTCTTTCTAATGCAGGAGCAGCTGCAGATGTATAAAGTTCTTCTAAAGTTGAATCAAAACCGCCATGAGCTATTAAAGTAGGTCTTCTTGGAGCGTTTCTATTACTGTTATTGCCTTTATTATCTACACGATAAAAATATCCGGGTAGAGTCGTTCCTTCATATGGTATCTCAATGGGTTCAAAAGGTGGTGAAAAAAGATCTGCTGCTTTACTAAAGCATTCCTTACTCTTTCCCCATGTAGTTTGAATTCTTGGATCAGCAGGGTCTATAAGAAGAAATTCAGCTGCTCTGTAGTAATTGCAAGCACGAAGATAAGCTTCACGTGCACTTACTGTATGACCAGCTGCAAGACTCTCATCTGCATATTTGTTAACTCTTTTTGCTGTCTTGAGCCATTCTTGGTGCCAGCTCTCAAAGTCTCCTTCTTTTATTCTATAAGCAGTAGATAGACATTCGCCTATATCTGCTCCCTTGTAATATGTCTCACCTATAACCCTAAGCAATTGAAGTGAAAAAGTAGGATCTTGGAAGAATATTTTCATATATGGTTTTTAACTCTAAACTCCTCCTCTATATTAACAGCTATAAAATAGAAAATAAAAAACAAAAGCAAACAATTCACAGAATTTAGAGAAGCCAATTAGGAGTGACTTATACAGTTTCGTTTCTTCCATTGCAGGAGCAAATCCTGATGATGGTATTTTTGTGCTACCCATCTGATATCAAACTGCATTGCCATCCTCATCATATCGTGAATTCCAAAAAGGTAGCATTCTAGCCATTGTTTGATTTAGTCCTTTAAGCTTCTTCTAGTGCGAGAAATGCCTAATAATAGTGCGAATCTTTTTGTGATGATGATAAATATCTGCTGATTGCTAATCTTTTTTGGTGTATGGTAACTAAGTGAAATTACTTAATGAGAGGGTCGCACTTATAACAGGCTCTACTAAGGGGAATGGAAGAGCAATTGCAAATATCTATTCTGAGCAAGGAGCCAACGTAGTTGTCACAGGAAGAGATCAAAGTGAAGCTCAAAATGTCGTAGATGAGCTTTCAAAAGAGCATGGAACAGATGCACTGGGATTGAAGGTAGATGTAACCTCTGTCGCAGAAGTAGAGGAGATGGTCGACAAGATACTCCACAAATATGGTCGAATCGATGTCCTTGTAAATAATGCAGGCTATCCAATTAAAGATGATCTATGGGATGTGAGCTTTGATCAAATATCTGATGAAGTTCTAGAAAGGGTTTTAGATGTAGACACAGAAGGCACTTATAGATGCTGTCGCGAGGTACTGCCTTTAATGGTGGAAAGGAGACGTGGAGTTATAATCAACATCTCATCAACTCCTGCAATAAGTGGATACATAAAGGGTGCGCCCTACACTGTGGCTAAGGCCGCTAATTTGGGAATTACAAAGCACATAGCTGCGGAATTTGGCAAGTATGGAATAAGATGCAATGCAATCGCTCCTGGAACTATCACCACACAGAGAAATTGGGAAAGATTGACAACTGAACAAAGAGTGGATATTGTATCATCTATTCCTCTTGGAAGAGCAGGCAAGCCAGAAGAAATTGCAGGCGTGGCATTAATGCTTGCATCTGATTATTGCTCTTTTATCAGCGGTCAAACCATCGTTGTGGATGGAGGAGAGACAATACGCTAGCTCTTTGATAACGCATACTTTCTCCTCCATCAAAAAATATTTTCTGACCGTTAACAAGAAGGATGTTGAATCGCTTGCAAGCATGAGAGTAATGCCTGCAATTTCTTCTGGCTTGCCTGCTCTTCCAAGAGGAATAGATGATATTATAGCTTATTTCTATATGAGGGTCTGACAGTCCGTATCTGTCCTACTTACAGGATTTTATAACCAAAGGATGGATGATAGATGATAGACCGTTATCTGGTATAGAGTCGAATAGTTATGCCATCCATATCGCGCAAGAAAACAGACTTTGATGATCTATTCGAATGTCCATATTGTGGCGTCTCAATATTGTATTGTCTGAGCTGTTCTGCTATTTTCTCATATTGTTCCTTGTTCAGAAGTTCGATGCCAAAATGGTTCAATCCAACATGTTCCGATGAAGCTAGCTGAATGCTGGTTCCAAGCCAGATATTCGTTGCAATATGGTGGTGATATTTACCTGCGGCAAAAAAGTAAGCGCCAGGATAAGTTGCCGTAAAGTTCAGCCCAAGGATCTTGTGATAGAACTTCATAGCCTTTGCAAGGTTTCGAACATGAAGGTGGACATGGCCTATGACTGTCTTTGCAGGCATTACTTTCCATCCGGAGACTGTGGATTCTCTTAGCAGGTCTTCTGTATTCAGCCTATCTGTCTCCATTCTCACACGGCTTCCATCCCATTTCCATTGCAAAGACGGCCTGTCGCAATAGATTTCTATACCAATGTTGTCGGGATCGCGAATATAGATCGACTCGGACACTAGATGGTCGGCCAAGCCATCAAACCGTATCTCGCCGCGCCTTTCGCTCAAGTTTTGAAGCATGTCTGCCAGATATTTTCTCTCCGGAAGTAATATTGCATAATGATAAAGCCCTGCCCTTCGGGTCTCAGACACGCTGGCCTTGTAGCCTGCTGCCTCCTTTGCTTGTAAAAGTTCTACAAGATAGGATGGATGTCCATCCACAGAAAGAAGCGCCCTTTCACTGGTAGGTCTATCCACTTTCTTGAACCCAAGAACCTTCTCATAGAAGTCAAGGGATCTATCGATATGAGAAACATTTAGGCTCACATAGCCAATTCTTGTGGCTGGATGGATATTGAAATCATGCAATGCAGAAGTCATGTTGTCATTCAAAGTATTGATTGTAAATGGCGCAGATTGCCTAATAAGTGTGGTAGTCTTTAAGCACCAAGTCAATAAGGCGCACTGTATCAGATAGTAGCCGCCTAACTAGTGTGATATGAAATGTAGAGCAGTTGAAATTTGTAGTCAGCAACAGCGATATTAGTTTAGCAGAAACGAACATGCGAGTTATGCAAATATTGGACAATGTTTGGAATTAGCAGGACTGATACACGTTCGGCAAACGCCATACCTAAGGTGTGGTAGTCTTCAATGTATGCCAGAGATTGATCTTGTTTGGAATCACCACAGAAAAGGCAAGAAAAAAGTAGTAAAGGGACGGAGAAGGAAATAGCTTAAGCACATAACCTATTGGCATAGAATATTTCTTAATCTTATTTTTATGTCCGTTTTTACGACTATTAACTATCAGAACTTATTGACTATTTTGTTTAAGGTTTATAGGTAGAGACTTATTATATACTCTAAGTTATTATAGGTTATGCTAGACTTCTCTTCATTAAGCCAAATAATTATTGCATTATTTGCAGCCAGCACTATGCTTCAGCAAGGAGGAGGTGTTCAATCATTTATAGATCCTATCACTAACTCCTTAAACCAATTTGCAACAACTATAGCCGAAGCAGCACCTAAAATTGTAGCCGCTCTAATTTTGCTTGGAATCGGTCTCTTAGTCGGTAGAGTTATTGGATGGGTCGTAAAGAAGGTTGCAGAAAAAATGAACCTCGATCGCTACTGGAGCAGAACAGGTATAGGTGAATCAGTATCGAGGGCAGGATGGAACCTAACAAGAATAATTTCAGTTGCAGCTAGGTGGTTTGTCTATCTATTCTTTATCTCTGCTGCAGTCAACGTGTTGGAGTTCACCCAACTATCTCAAGCTATCAATGATGTATGGCTATGGATTCCAAACGTTGCAGCCTTTATAATAATCCTGGTAATAGGCGCACTCATTGCAGACTTTGTTGGAAGGTGGATGCAACGTGAGCTTCCTGCAAGAGGTGTAGTAGGAGGTAAAGCCATCGCGTTAGTTGCTACCGGGATTTTGTATGCCATAGTACTGGTTGTGGCGACAACTCAGCTACAGATAGGTGAGGCTATACTAAATTCTGTAATTTCCGCACTAATATGGGGGATGGCAGCTGCCATAGCTATAGGTGTCGGGGTAGGATTGGCATACGGGTTGAAAGAAGCGTTTCCCGCAATGATCAGAGGAACGACGCAGATACAACCTACATTGAAGCAGGGACAAAGGGTAACGATAGGCGGAGTTACAACAGGTACTGTGCAGGAAGCAGGCTCATTTAGTGTAATATTAAAAGATGACCAGGGCAAGACAATTGTGATACCCACCAAGAATATACTAGATAAGGAAATAGTAATAGAGTCTGGACCGGCCCCTGCAACCCAGGAGAAAGCAGTAGAAGAAAATAGAGGAGCAGCAGCGTAGTCATCATCTTGATAATCTCTTTGCTCACTAACTTGAGCAACAGGATTCTGCAGCGATCACGGCATAAATCGTGGATTCAGTTATGGCAATAAAGCTTGGATGTAACAGTTAATCGCCGGTGTATGCGCTAATTCCTAGTCATGTCATATGCCGTATCTCAATCAAATGTTCGCTGCGCTGCTAGATAATATATTCAAAGTGCGATTCATCAATTTCCCTGTTGCTACCATAGGCAGTCTTGTAATCTTGGAAGTATATACTTCTTTTGTAGCAGTAGCAAGTGCTTCTAATTCCCTCTTGTCATTAAGTTCATTCTTTCGCTTCGGTTCTAGACTCAGCTAGGTTATCCATAAAACTACAATGGGATTTCTTGACAAACTTCGCCGCAAGAAAAGCGAAACTGTGGAAGAGGTCAAGGAACAAACAACGCCTCACCCTTCCCATCCAACTAATGCACCTCCGCCTCCTGGGAGAAGGATCAAAAGATATACTTCTGAAGGAAAACCAATCTAAGAATAAGATATACTCTAATTTTATTAGAGCTATTGTTCTTCTAGCTGGCGGTGATGGGAACTTAATTCTTCAAAGCAAGCACGGCAAAGTATTGCATTATTGTATCTATAGATCTTCTTTTTGGTGTGGTTAAATAATGAAAATTTTGATAATTCCCTTGAACAATTGTCACATTGCTTCTTCATTCTGGCGAATAAAGGCTCAAAATATTATTTAAATGTCTGTGAAATTAAGATCCTTGTTATTTTATAGCTAAAAATTGCAAACTACGATTCACTCTTACACTACAGTCACTTTGTACTTGTTTACAGAATCGACAGTGTAAGCATTAAGGGTTCATCCCTTAGAAGATATTGCAGGAATTGACATCGCCAGATTCCAATCCCCTTTCAAACCAGCATACCCTTTGGATGGAGCTGCCGCGTGTGAATGAGTCGGGTGTTATCTGGCCCTGGAATTCCATCTGAAGCCAGTCATCTCCGATGCTGCTTGCGGCATTCAGGCCTTTCCTCTATGTCGCCTTGTTCAAGAATATCTCTAGCCCTGTCGGCATTATATGCCCACACACCTGATAAACAATCAGCCTGCAGCTCTAGCATGACAGAGAGCCTATTTACATCGGCTTGGGTGCTGGAGTCTTTTTCTCAGGAGTAATGAGGGGAGCAGACATAGTCTGGAATAGCCCTGCAATACAAAATGTTACCCAAGAGGCTAAAGAATTTGTTCAGAGCACTAGAGTAGTTTGACCTACAAGTGGTTATATGTACTGCCAGTTATACAATATTACTTTATAATAATGACAATGACGAAGGAGATGAAGGGCAAAGACAATAACGGAATATATTTTGTACTTACTTCAGAGGAAGACCAGGAGTGAACGATTGGATTCGCTTATGACTCGTTAGTCTTCAGGTAACTATGTTACGTGTCATGGGTCAACAATGATTAAAATAATTCTTCACAAAGTTTAGGCATGTCAACAACAAAAAACTTTCTCAACAAGAAGGTAATAATAGTGGTTGCAGTTCTGGCTGTGGGCGCACTATCTGCCGTTTTTGTGGCGTCGTCTTTAGCACAAGCAACTGCACAAGAGCAGCAGCAGAGAAGGATGATGATGGGTTTCGGGGAAGGGATGCCGCAAATAAATGGCTCTGTGAGCGTAGTAAATGAGACAAGTAATTTTATCAATGAAAATGTAAATGTATCCTTCGTCGAAGCAGCACAAACTGCGCAGAGGCAAGTAACAAACGGGACTGTGCTTGGCGGACATCTGGGAGTAGTGCAGGGATACCTTGTACACACATTCTTTGTGGCAGACACTGGCAACCAGATGGGGCACTTGGTGATAGTCGATGCTGGAAATGGTAATGTGCTCCATACCTCTGAAGGTCTGTCATTCAGCTCCTTTGGCCATCCGATGATGTTCGGGCGTTGGGGCGGGCAAGGCGGATTTGGAGAATGGCACGGACCGGGCAAGTCTCACTGGTTCGGCAGGGGAATGTGGGGCTAGCTAGCCCATTCCTCTTTTTTGTTTAGAATAATGATACGAACTAAGAGGCTGAATATAGAACTGACAGAGGAGTCCAATAGCATCCGAGTGCTGAGGGCGGGCAAACACTGGATAACCGGCCTAGCGATCCACCGGATAGGTTTTGCTATAGGATTCATAGGTGAAGGTCTAGTTTTGCAGGGAGTAATTAGGATAGAGTCAGGCATTGCGGTACTAATACTATCTGGGCTGCACGTTTTCTAAATATCAGAGAGGGAATGAAATTTTCTCTATCTGGAACTTTGGCGTCTATGGCATGTGGCTTGCCTTATGCAATAGCAGCTCAACTAGCATATCCTGAAAGACAATGCATAGCCTTTGTAGGTGATGGAGGGTTTGCAATGTTAATGAGTGAATTTGCTACAGCAGTACAATATAATTTGCCAATCAAAGTTATCATTCTAAAAAATAATACTCTTGGGATGATTCGATGGGAACAAATGGCGTTTCTTGGAAATCCAGAATTTGGTGTTGAATTTAGTCCAATAGATTTTGCCAAAATTGCTGAAGCCTGTGGTGGAATGGGTTATACGATAAGGGAGCCTGACGATATAAAGCCAATCATGAAAAAGGCCATGAGCGATAATACAACAAGAAAGCCCACTATTATAGAAGCATATGTTGATCCTTTTGAGCCTCCAATGCCGCCTAAAATAGAACCAGAATTTGTGCAGAATATGGCTGAATCATTTGCCAAAGGACAGCCTTATGCTAAAAGAATTGGTTTGACACTATATAGAAACCAGATGAACTCCACAATGAAAACTATTCAAAATAAGCTAGGTGAAAAAATCAATAATCTAATCTCTGATGACAATAAATAGAGTGAGTTATTGTTTAAGATATTCTGATTTCATTTTTATTGCCTGGGTATTATTTCTCTTAATGATCCGGTTTATTGGCTATACCTCAATCTTTTTACTAGATAAAACACTTTGACATCCGTCAGGTTTGCTTTTTTATAGAATTATTTACAAATACCTTTATTCGAGTGAGTGTGCAATAATGCGTATATGTTCCCATCATCATCTTCTTCTTATTTGTCTACGATGTCTAGTTGAGCAGCAAAAATATGCACCAGCAACATCCCAAGGTTATCACTTCAGTAGCTCCCTATGTAACTATTGCAAATGCACTGCAGGCTATTCAGCTAGCGCATGAAGATGGATTTTCTGGAATAGAGCTCAATGAAGACCATCTTCATTATCTAGTGCAAGCCAAGCCAAACTGCCTGAACCTGATGCGTGAATTCAGTGCAGACAAGCACATGGTTAATTCCCTTCATAAGACGCTTTTCCGACCAAGCATTGATTCAGAAAACCAAGCGGAAAGAAAATGGGCAGTGGAATACACATGGAAAACACTTGACTATATGGAAGCTGTCGGAATTTTAAGAATGGTTTTGCATAGTTTCAGCGACATGCCTACGTTCTTTAATCCTAAGACAGAACACGCTAACAAATTGGGATATTTTCTAGGCGGTAAGGTAATACAAGTCTATGGAATTTTGGCTCCCGCCCTGAAGGCTTACCGGCGAATGAGAAAAGAAAAGATAGAGGCATGCTTTATGCGATCACTTGCAGAAATTGCAAAGTACGCTGCAGATAAGAAAGTCAATGGTAAACCAATCGAAATTGTATTTGAAGAACATTATTCAGATGCTATTGATTATGACAATATTTCATATGGAAAAGGGAATTTCGTTAATGTGATCCGAGGCATTGATACGGCACATCAGCTAATAAGAACTGGACAAAATACGAACCTATCTGAGATATTCGAGCCAATCCACTTTCACGCGGTCGATACAAATGGCATAATAGACGATCATAGGACGTTAGGTAAGGGCAAGGTAAATTTTGAAAATAGTATATCATACATCATCGAAAGAAAATTGACAAATACTGTCGTAATAGAAGATGGTACAAGGAATAGTGCGCTAAAGTCCAAGAAAATGGTGGCATCCATGATAAAGAAGAAGTACTAAGCACGGCAGCCCCTCTCCTTGAGGTCCTTCTTTACTAATATATCATTAATGTTCAAGTGTTGCTTCCATGACCAAAAAAGGATGCAAGCAAAAGCAAGAGATCTTGATTGTCTCGGCTCTAGATTTGCTTTCTACCAGTCACATAATATGCGAGGAATCAAATAGTGCAGATCAGGAAATTGTACAAGAGCTGGAAAATGATAGCAGCTATCCTGCAATTTTGAACCTCAAGTTTCCCTTTGAGTTAAAGCCTGACCAGGTAAAGGCAGTGGAGGCTTGGCTAGTGAATCAATGCAGAGGGTCAATCATTTACGGTAGTGGCACTGGCAAGACAGAGATTGCATTTGAATGTGCCAGAAAGACAGCTGAGATGAAACGTACCAGGAGGTTCAATATCCTAATACTAGTGCCGCGAATTGTTCTAATCGAGCAAAACTACAGTCGGCTTGTCAGATATGGCATACAATCGGAGAAAATAGGCAGGTATTTTGGGGAGCAAAAGGATATTCGAGAGATAACAATCAGTACCTATCAGAGTGCCGTAGCCAACCTAGACATTATAAAAAAAGCTAACATGGTAATTCTTGACGAGGTCCACCTTGCAAGCGCAACAGCGCATTCATTTAGCAAGATATTTGATATCATCTCGGATGGCACCAAGGCGCTTTTGGGGCTAACAGCAACTATTGATGAAGCTGATCCGAAGTACCAAATAATCATATCAATCATTCCACCAGTTAGAAAATACCTTATCAAAGATGCAGTCATAGATGGACGCTTGGCAAGGCCGATTATCAAACCAGTAAAAGTGAACCTAACAGAGCAGGAGCAAAAAATCTATGATGAATCTAGCAGGAAAATAAGGACCATCTCTGCTAGGTTCAAAAGATATGACGCTGAGGCAATGATGGAGCTAGCAAAACAAGGAGGCTTTCCAAGCTGGCAAGCAAAGGCTTGGTTCCTAAATGTTAGGAAAAGAAAAGGGCTGCTTGCTTCAGCAGAGAACAAGCTGGCAACGGCTGTAGAACTGATAAAGACAAAGCATCCCAACCAAAAGGTTATGGTTTTCAGTGAAACACTTGAATCTATTCGCAAACTAAAGCAGCAGCTCAAGTCTAAAGGTATAGAGGCAATGCTAATTGACAGCAGGATGCCGTCATTTAGGAGGCACCAGCTGCTATCAAAATGGGGGAAAAGGTTCTACCCTTTGCTTTCCGTCCATACGCTTGAAATTGGCTATGACGTTCCTGAAGTCGGAATAGAGATAATTCTCGCAACAACTTCTAACATGAACCAAATAGTCCAGAGGGTAGGAAGAGTGCTACGAAAAGTTGAGGGAAAAGAAACAGCATTGGTATATGTCATATATGTGTCAGATAGCAAGGATGATAGCGTCCTGAAGTGTGTGAAAAGCGCTATAGATTCAGCAGCAGGCGAGACGAGTACATTAAAACATAGCGCTTGCAGGGTTCAGCACCGTCAAGATCGACAGCTTCAGGTTAATATCGCTAGCGATAATTTGTAAGTGATTATTGCATACATCGCTCATGGAACTAATTAGCCAGAAGAAGCCAAAGAAATCAAAACAATCAGACATGCCTTTTGAGATTAGAGCGACTGCTGCTTTAGGTATTTCAGTAGTTGCAGACGCGCTTGACTATATTGGCGCTCCTATATTCGCACTACCCATTGTTGGCGATATTGTCGATGCAATTGTCATGGCTTTATTGTATCATCTAACCGGTAGCAAGACTTCTACGGCCATCAACTCAATAGAGTTCATACCGGTTATCGGCGACATGATACCGGCATATACGATATCTACACTCTTGTGGATTTTAAGAGCATCACACAAAAGAAAGGACAATGAGTACAACCCTTCGATGAATCGGTCAAATCATACAGGTTCAATCACAAGGATTAATGATCATCTTAACCAGGGAAATGTCCTTGGCATGAATAGCACCGCTCAGGAGAGCCTTAGGACAAAAGCCATGCGGCTTCATGCCATCTTCAGAAGTAGAACGCACTGAAAGTAATCGCAGCATGCAGTATAGAGTAATATCGGCTATAGGGTCATTCTGTCAAAGACGGCTACAAAATGCGAACAATAAACGACTAGATCCTAGTCATAGGATTCAAATGAATTTTTTTATCCAAATCCAGGAGCATCGCTGAAAATTACATTATGTCTGATCTGAACATTATTCTCTAGAATCCTCTGGGCCATTGTATTATTAGTGTCCTAAAAGGTAAAGCCTACTGCATTATCATTGCAGTGTCAGTAGTAGCCATTGCTTGGGATCTATGGCGGGCCTGGGTCTTCGCATAAGATCATATGCGAACTTTTCTTAGCAGTTATTACTCCTTTTGCTAAGATGGTGCTGTCTCTCCAGTTGCTTTTCGAACCATACCTGGATGCTGCTCTTCATGACGTTTTGCTTCATCTTCCGAGTCAAATACCAGACCACATGCCATGCACCGATAGCTTCCTGGTGCTGCTGTCATTACTAACATATACAGTAGGTATCCAATATACACATTAAACAACAATTTTCTAGGGCAAATGGATAAGCTCAGAGCCCTAACTCGTAAAAATTCTCAACTTTAATTTAGTTACAGGTTGACAAACGGTCAAAGCACTTCGCTTAGAAATATTCAACAACTTCCACATGGTTTTCTTTTACCATAGTAGCACAGATGATTTAGTCACCAGCCCAGAAGGCAGGCAGGGTTTGGAATCCCAACCTTTGTCATTTGTACTATTTTTAAAAACTCTGCAAGCATAAGGACCCACTACACTATAGCAATATCAAATTCTACCGATCCTACACAGAGAAAGTTTTTAGCTTTCAGCCTTATAAAGTCCTAATAATCTTCTTTCCGAAGCGATATCGCTTGCGGCCCGACGACCCTGCTCTATCGTCTCCTTTAGCAGATTCTTTCAAAATAACTGTATCAAAAATTATCGCTAAAGTTTCTCCTATGCGTATCAACATCTGTTTGGAGAGTAGAAGGATTCTTTATTTTTCATGTTGATGCAAATTCTTGCGTTGTCTGCCCTCGATCTTCTTTTTATGCTCTTCTCTGACGTGGTGCAGTCTGTCTTTTTCATGGATGAATTCTTTGCCGCATTCGTTACATTTTACAATAGGGCAGTGGTGGATATGCCTTGCATGGTTAATTAGATCTTCATATTTTTTGAATTTTTCACCACATTGGTTACAAACATCTTTTTCTTTCTTATGAAGAATGCCCAAACTATTTCTTAATAATAAGAAGTTGATGGCTATTAAAAAAGATTTTACTCTGCTCGCCGCCTCCTGCAGGCAAAGTTCTTTACGTTGTACAAATATTTGGATGGGTACGCAGCGCAAATGGTAAGTCTGACCGGATGAACTGACTTTGAGGTGGACGGTTGCAGGTGTACGCTGATCGTGCGTGTGGAATGTATCGGGACATGGAGAGATTTGCTGCCTGTAGTATTGCCCCGGATCTTTGTTTACCGAATATAGCGGCGGACAAAAACCAAAAAACTGATAGGCTAAAGAACCATGATGTATAAAGAACAATACTATGAGCGAGCAAGAAGACAAAACTCCCGAGCAAGTATCAGATGAAGATTACAAAGTAGCGCCAACAAGTGCAGATGAAGAGAGACTGAAGAAGCATAATGCTGCTACCACCCGAAACAAACAACAACAAGCAACTGGCGAAAATTATCACCTTCCTAATGATACAAAGGTGAAAGAGGAACTAAGGGAAGGATTAGAATAGAGCAGTTAGCTCAATATGCAATAGAAGGTAGAAACGGTGCTGTAGGATCCTGATAGTTTCCAACTGTCATTAGATTAGCAGGCCAAAGAATATGGAAGCCTATATCAAGTAACCATCTAAGGAGGTCGGAGTTGCGACCTGGCACGAAGAAGCCAGGACCAATAATCGCAGACGCGTTTGCCACAAGTGCCTTCAGAACTTCGTTGGTCTTAGCAGCTGCATGACCTAAAAAGCCTATTCCCGCAGCATAACCATTAATATTACCAGTATCATCGATATTGATACTGGCTACTCCTTCATCTATAGCTCGACGCAGCTCCATTTCTCTTGAAAATCCATGAACGGACTTGCAGATTTCATTGCATGCAGAAATATCTTCGGATCTAGCTGCACGGACATCATGCTTCTTTCCTAGAATGTTGGGTACCGCATTTCCATGCATGAGAAAGAGAGGCTCGCGCAATGTAAAACCACATTTAGTATAAAGCACAAATGAGCGCAAATGGCTAGGTGACTGAACGAGCCGTACTTGCTCATAACCGCGTTTGCGCGCTTCTATAAGAGAGGCCTCCATCAGTGCTCGGCCAATTCCGCCTTGGGCAGATGGGTCAACAGTGAGTGGACCAATAGCAGCAACTGGAGAAGGTGGAAATACATGAAGGAATATGCTGCCAAGAATCTTGCCATCTCGCTCCGCCAATGCCCCCCATGAATTTGGGTTTGCTAGTAAGGTCCTGATCATCCCTACAGCGAATTCGAACGAGGGCTGCTCTGAGGGATAACCGTGAGCCGATGAGATCGCCTTATGAGCTTGAAAACCTATTTTGCCACACGTTTCTGCATCAACCTGTCGGATTGATCTGATTATCAAGCCCATAGTATGTCTCTATCGAGATAGAGTAGAAATATTGCTATTAAAGATAATGTCTGACAAACTTGAACCCAGCGCTTTTCAAATCAAGCACCTTGGCATTGATGCAAGCGATCTATAGCTCTTACATTGGGATCAGGTGTAACTTGGCATACCGCATTTACATGAATGCGAGCGCTGACCGGTGCAGTGTTCCGAGCAGTGACAAGCTCTGCTGCTACCAACAAGTCGAGATGATCTATACACGCACGCGCATGAGGAACGCTTGTAGAGAAGAAAACAGACTGCAATAGCTGATTAATTGTAATATGAAATTGATGACAATTAGGTCCTTGTATAGCAAAAATGACATCAGGATCATCATCTCCATTTTCGTTGTCTTTTCCTTTTGATTTTATCGAAAATTCGCTAACAGCTGATTTTGATATTATATTGTCCGTTATTCTGAGAATTGTGGTAATTACGACATTTGTCTTCCTTGTAATACGATGGATGCATCACAAAGGCACAGGACAATTGAGCATGCATGAACTCCTAATCATAATAGGTCTTGGCTCCGCCATCGGCGAGCCCATGATCTATATCCAAGAGCTAACTCTTACACAAGCTTTTACAGCTATTATAATAGTAGTAGCTTTATTCAAACTCATTGATTACCTCACGATAAGAAGCAAGCGGTTTGAGAGATTTGCTGAGTAGGATCCCACATTACTTGTCAAAGATGGGGTATACATCGAAGAAGGATCTAAGAAGGCTAGAGTAACTAAAGGCGAGTTTCAAGCTCATATGCGTACCAACGGCATAAAGGATATATCAGAAGTAGAAGAGAGTCAGATCTAGAAATTACAGGACAAATCAGTTTCATAAAGAGGAAGGAGCAAGAAGCTATTCAGTAATGACACAAATACAGATGCACAAAAAAATTATCATCTACCTAGCCTTACCTTCAAATAATTTTTGTGCAAACAGCATGGGTCTGCTCTGCTCTGATATTATCACTCCTGAAATAGAATTATTGTAAGAAAGGAGTGAAATGGAGAACAAGATGCAAAAGAAGTATTGATGGATGCTTGAACACTGTTCCTTTACGGAATGAAGGCCTATTCACAGTTCATTTTCCATCCTGTCTGGGATTGCTATCAATTTTTCCTCTGAACTCATCCATGATATGGGGACGGATATTTTCATAAATGACAAGGGCATTGCCAGCAGGATCGCGGAATGTATAGCATGGACCGGGAGGAATTTCAATTTTATTTTCTTCTTTCCAACCTTTCGATTTCAGCTGCTTGATGGCATTATGAAGATTTTCCACTTGATATATGAGCATCACGTCATTCTTGTGTATATGATCTGCAAGCAGAATATGTGGTTTGTCTACCTTTGAGAGCTCGATGCATGCTACCCAGACTCCATATGCATGTATTTTCCAAAGCAATTGACCACCAAGCACTTGTGTGTAGTATTGTACTGAAGATTCAATGTCAGGTGCAGGAACATACAGAAAATCAAGTGATTTGAACATCATTTAATGTATTATTGGTGAACTATTATGAATTTCTAGGTACGGAACTGAGGGATTATTGCTTGTACGCTCTTTTCAAAGAGTATTGCTCCATCAAATAGGTATATACCATCATAGGAAGAGAGCCTCCATAGACTAGTGAGACCTAACTTTTAACTATATTTCATTGTACAGTCATAGCTACATATGGATCACATTCTTGCAAGAATTAGAGGAGTGAAAATAGAGTACGTTAAAAATGTGCTAAAAAGAAATTACTGCAGACGGTAGGTTCACAAACCATAATTCTAATGGAGATAGTCTGTATAGGGCAGATATATCTACACATCCAAAACACATACATGAAGGCATAGGGGGCTTAGGTTTGTCAAAATGCTCCCAAATTACTTGGACGATGTTCGTTCTCTTAATCATGCTAGTTTTATAAAATGGTTAAATCCAGATACCATCAAAATCGCTAATCAGTAATTGTCAAAGTCTCCTGCAGCATACTTGAAATTTAGAGAGGCTTTTGACTTTTGAACTCTTCATTTTAGTTTTCTCCTATCTTCTTGATAAGAAAAAGATACGGTAGGAAGTACATGGTCTAAAACGCCTCCATATCATCCGCAGTCAAGACCTAGCTCTTGAGCATGATTGAGAGGGTATCTTAAGATCATGGTCTAAGCATCATAACCCCACCAAGAATATTCAGATGAGTGAAAAAAGAAAACATTTAGCATGGAAAATAGTCTAATAGAAAAGAAAAGAGTGTGGGTCTGATGGCTTACTACTGCTCTTCTTCAGCCAGTTTGTCTATGGGTTCGCCTGTCGGCAACGGTGCATTTCTCTCTACTCTATATTTCAATAACTCAGGAAAGTCTATTCCCACTATGACATTTCTGCCTGCTGCCACTATCTCAGATTTTGGAATGTCAAATCTGTAGTCATAGTGTCCAAATACTACAATCTTGTCATCTGTTTCCTTTACAACATGTCCGACATGGTCTGCATTATCTGTCCTCACACCTTTGTTGAACAATGACTTTGGGTACTCCCTTTCGTAGGCCGCTAAATCAATGTTCTCGGTCCTTGTCCAAGGGTCCTTTGTTGCCTTTCCCGTCGGAAGAGGTTCTTCTCGGCTAACCTTGTACCTTTTTGCAATTTCGTATAGTGGCAAGTCTATCAAAACGTTGCCGCTAGTAAACCTGATTTCCGATTTTGGTATGTCGTATCTATCGTCTCCACCACCAAAAACCACAATCTTATCATCTGTTTCTCTTACCACATGTCCTACGTGAGGCGAATCAAGCGCCTTCACCCCCTTGTTAAAGTATTTTCCTGAAGTCATATTGTACAACTATGTGAAGAGGGTATTTAACAATGCTTATCTTTTCCAGCAGTTATAATACCTGCTACTTTACATTCTGCAATTAACCTAACAATCAGCGAATCAGCTAAGCCAAAAATGCAAACGAAAGAGGCAAGAAATAATTTCTCTAACCAATAGGGGTAGAACCTTAAGGGATTGAGTCGTTTTGCTGTCCATCTTTTAGGGTCAACATCACAAATGATGTTAACGGAGATGTCTATTAATGTCATAAGATGGTAGTAAATACCAATGATTACCAATAGTTATATAGCAGGGCGGACATGTAATCTTTATGTCAGATAAAAGAACAGCAAGAGACGAAGGAACAACAATAACAACTACATACAAAGCGAACGATGTCAGTGATATAGTGAGAGATAATACTTTGCGCATAGTTGACGAGGTAGCAAAGGTTCAGCCTCAATTTGCTCAATCAATATCTAACCTACAGTTAGACAACATCCAGACAGTAAGAAGTGTAATTCAAACTGCATTTGCTAATCAGAAACAGTTTGTTGCGCTTGCTCCAAACGTCCCTCAAGCCTCGCAAGTATCAGAAGTAGTTGCAAATCAGTCTACAGAAATAACAAATAGTGTAATTCGTTCTGTAGGCATTTTCAACCAACTTGGAGTAACTGCATTGGATTCAGCAAGAGAGCATGTAAACACCTACAAAAGAACGGTAGATTCAGTCACAGACTTCAACAACAATATACTGAAGGCTTGGGCATCGTACTGGAATTCACAGCAACAACAATTCCACAGGGCATAGCCCTATTTTTTATTATATATTCATATGGGTAACTGGCATAAATTATAGCTTGAAAGCATCGATAGAGAAGAATTTCAGATTTAACGTCAACTTGAAATTGTACTAAAAAGTACAAAAGTTTCTTCCTCAAGCTAAGGGTGCACGGATGTATAGTTTTGTGCCGGTGTTACTAGAGCATCTTTAGTCCTGCAATCACATATGCCAATGCAGCACATAATCCCGATCCCACGTACAGCTAAGGAAAGATTTTTAATCACTAAATTTAATTCCCTAGAAGTCCTCTTCAAAATAAGAGATATAGTTTGAGTATTGAAGGACGTCTCATAACTGGCTGGTTACCATTTATATTTGCAAAATTTATTTGTGACC
>OCZV010000238.1_pt1 | contig 20281 bp, 22 predicted proteins | sample 1539051 | NCBI WGS metagenome assembly OCZV01 (sample SAMEA3113581, study PRJEB22503) | soil metagenome
GGTGAAGATCGACATCGTGCAGATTCTTGCTGCTTTTCGCGCTCTTCAGGGTCGGGTTGAGCACGTCATTGTTGAAGGCGTCGGCGGCTGGCTTGTGCCGATACGATCTGACTACTTCGTGAGCGATTTGGCCGTTGAGATGCAGTTGCCGGTCCTGGTGGTCGCGCAGAACCGGCTTGGTTGTCTTAACCACACGGCGCTCACCGTCCGGAGCGTTGCCCAGCACAAACTACGCTGTGTTGGTGTCGCGCTAAATGACGTTCCGGTTTCCGACGACATAGCCGCCCTGACCAATGCCGATATTTTGGGAAAGATCGTAAACGTTCCATTGTTGGGTGGATTAGGTAAAACTCTGACGGAACTACCGGCTGACTGGCGACTTATGATTGAATCGACCAGGAAGCCTTAGCGTCTTGACCGGATACAAAAGTGTAAAGAAATGATACACAATTCCGCGTCATTTCACCGGCTTCCTTTGGGGAAACGCGATGGCATCGCTGTTGCTTAAGTTTCAACGCAACAAAACCATATTCCTATGCTCTTACAAAAAACCTTACATATGAGTCAACCGTTGGCGGAATGCAGGGCTCGTCTGGCCAGCATCCAATCGTATCGAAGGCAGTTCCTAATGGTGACAAGGGCGACCGTTACGTCGTCCAAGACGGTCGATTTTAGTTTTCGCGGCCCTCTTGGATTTGAGGCGCACACGGTTCTGTTATCGGTGGAAAGCGACTCGCCTGATCAGTATGCGTTTGAATCCGTGGGCGGAAACATCGATCTGATGGGGATCGTTGATTTCACTGAGATTCGCCCAAACTGCACGGAGGTCACGCTAGCCGTTCACTACGAGATCAAGAACAAGCTGTTTGCCTGGCTGGATCGGCGCTTGCGTTTTGTGGACGGTTTCGTCACGGCTGAACTGCGCAGCATCCGGGCGCACTTCGAAGGCATCGCGGCGAGCTATCTTGAACACGCTCGCGTAATGCCGGTGCTCCAAACGGCTGCGGCTTAAGGAAGCGAAAAATTCGAAGAGCCACGAGGCCAACGCTTTCGTGGCTCTTTTGCTGTACGCGGGATTCTAACCAATTCGCACCATATGCGTCTTGTCGAGGCGAAGAACCTGGCCGGCCTTCAGGGTGATGGTTGCCTTAGGGTCGCGAATCTTTACTCCATCGACTTCCACGCTTCCTTGCTTAATCAGACGCGAAGTTTCGCTGCGGGATTTTTGGAGGCCAAACGCTTCCTGATAAATCTTCGAGATCAGCGTGACGGCCTCAAGATTTTGCAGCGCAGTGCCTGCGAAGATCGGCAGGTTGGCGTGTTCTAACTCGCGTCGGCTGAAACGCGTGTTCCATTCGTCGAGCGTTTTGCGGGCAACCTCGGTCGAGTGGTAGGTCTGCACGATTTCGAAGGCGAGTTGCTTCTTTGCCTCGAGCGGATGCGCATCGCTCGCTAGAGGACGACTCAGCAACAATGGATAATAGCGCGCCATCAATTCATCGGAGATGCTCATCAGCTTCCCGAACACGTCGGTCGCGGGCTCGTTGATCGCGACAAAATTGCCGAGAGTTTTGCTCATTTTTTTGGAGCCATCCAGGCCCTCAAGGATCGGGAGGAGAAAAACGACTTGCTGCGGCAGACCTTCCTCTTTTTGGAAGTCGCGCCCTACCAAAATATTAAAAAGCTGATCCGTTCCGCCGAGCTCGACATCGGCCTTCACCATAACCGAGTCCCAGCCCTGCATGATCGGATACTGAATTTCGTGCGCGTGAATGGCTTGCTGGTTATCAATCCGGGCCCGGAAGTCCTCACGCTGCAACATTTGCTGCAACGTCACGCGGCTGTTCAGGCGAATAACGTCTTCGAACGACATCGCTCGAAACCAGTCGCCATTGCAAACCGTCTCCGTGTGCGCTGGATCGAGAATCTTGAATGCCTGCTCACGGTAGGTTGCGGCATTTGCCAATATTTCCTTATGCGTTAATTGCGGGCGCGTGGCGGAACGACCACTCGGATCCCCGATCATACCGGTGAAATCGCCAATGATTAAAACCGCCTGGTGGCCCAGGTCTTGGAACTGCCTCAGCTTTCGTAGAACAATACTGTGACCAAGATGAATGTCGCGGGTGGTTGGATCGACCCCTAGTTTTACGCGGAGGGGACGTCCGAGCGCGAGCTTCTCGCGCAGTTCATCCTCGCTAATGATCTGCGCGGCGCCGTGTTTTAAAAGCGCGAGAGCTTCATCCGGTTGCATCATCAACCACAGAATAGCGCACCCGGCCCGTGCGCTACTTGTTTTTGTTCAGCAACTCGCGCACTTGCTCGATCGTCAGCGGCGCATTCTGCCGGTTAAGCGACTTTTGACTCTTGCCTTGATCAAGGAAAGGCCGGTTTCCTGCAAATGAACCGCTGGCAACCTTTTTGCCAGATTGAGGGGCATCGCGGGGGCCGCGCGCCGTGCGAGTTGCATAAGCAGGACGAGACTTTCCGATCGCTTGCTGTGAGGAAATTCCAGAGGCGCTGCGCGTTCCCTGGAAAGATTGAGAATTGAATTGTCGCGCTGAAAAATCGCGTGTTCCGGCAAAACTCTTCGAGTTGGACTTTTTCTGGACGTAAAATGTGCCAACGGTTGCCTTTTTATTTATCGATGCGCCATCGGCGATAAATTGTTTGTTCTGCGCATTATTCCGCAGCGTCGTGTCCGGTCTAAGCAGCCTATCGATGAGTTTGCTTTCCTGGTCCTGAGCACGGGCGCAAGAGAGAGCAACCAAAAACACCAGACAGGCAGCAAACGATTTTCCCACTCCGTGAGACTGCCCAAGGAGAGATGCTTTTGTAAAGCGAATTTCGTGATCACCAGCAGGCGAGACGCCCGCTTGCCCCACAGACAAGATGTCTGTGCCACGTTGAAGCTCGTCTTTTTGTTGTTTTGATCACTTGCTCAGCAAATAATGGGCGCATGTCTGAGCATATTTACAAAAAAATTGAGCTGGTTGGTTCCTCGCCGAACGGATTCGAGGAGGCAGTAAAAAACGCGCTGGCCCGCGCCGAAAAAACGATGCGGAATATGCGCTGGTTCGAAGTGGCGGAGACCCGCGGATACATCGAGAACGGGAAGGTTGGTCATTGGCAGGTGACGCTGAAGGTCGGCTTTACGCTCGAGGACGCTTGAACCCTAAAATGCTAAAGAGGGTGCATCGTTCGCAATGTCGAACCGATTAGCGATTTTAACGATTAAGATTCTTCTTCCCGGACCGCCTGGTAGAGCTTGGTGGCGCCGTAAATTAAGATCGCAGGTCTCAACGCGACGATAAGGAGGCGAAAGAGACCGCCCAGAATTCGGCCAACCGGCAATCGATTCAGAATGTATCCCACTGCCAGCGCGCAAAGCAGAGACTCTGCTGGTTTTTCGCGCACATAATCCTCAGTCTCGTTAAGAACCGTCTCGAACTGTTCCTTCGCCCAGTTCAACCCCCGTTCCGGAAACTCGGCCAACGCTTCAGCAGATGAATGATCCATGTCGCTTAATGATTCGAATCCTGATCGTTTTTTGCGCGCATCGATCTCGTCAACGCAAAGCGAGCCAAATCGAGCTTGCTCCCGTTCCGGGTGGAAAATCGGGTAGGGAAGATTGTCGATGAAACGTGGCCGCGCGCCGCGCCGTCTTGAGGGCATAACGGGCCATTACTTCCAGCGCGTGCTTTCGCAGCGTGGAGCAATTGGTCGAAAGCAAGATGCGGCTGTCGCGCTCGGCCAGCTCGAGGGCATCAACGAGCAATTTCTCAAAATCATTTTCAACCTGAAACGCCTTTCCTCCGGGCGACCGCGAAAAGGTCGGTGGATCGAGAATGATTGCATCAAATTTCTCTCCCTTGCGCGCAAGTCGCGGCAACACCGCCATCACATCGTCCGCCATGAAACGATGACCAACGGTCGGCAGGCTGTTCAGCGCAAAATTCTCTCGTCCTCGCGCCAAAGATTTCTTTGAGAGATCGATATTGAGAGTGGTCGCTCCCACGTAAGCAGCGCTAACGGAAAACGAGCAGGTGTAGGCAAAACAGTTCAGAAGCCGCCTTGGCGCAACGTGGCGCACATGGCGCCGGTTTTCTCTTTGATCGACAAAGAAGCCCACGGAATAGCCCGCCCCGAAGTCGATCCCAAACTTGAGATGTCGCTCGCTGGCGACTGCCTGCAAATTCTCGGCTGGATCGCCGAATATGAGACGCGGAGATTCGCGTTCTTCGTTTTTGCGAGGAACGAACCGGGCGAAAATGCGTCCAAACTCGAACCCGACAGTGCTGGCCCACGACTGTAGTTCCTGGATCAAACATTCGCGGGCCGGAACTCTTTTGAACGAGATGAGGACATCGCGTCCGAACCGTTCCACCCAACCATCCTCAATTGTGCAGAGCCGGTGCGCATCAGTCCCCTCTGCCTCGAAATCCCGAAGTAAAGCTGCATCGATCCACTTCGATTCGGTTTTCATCGGTCACATTGACCTTAACGGCGTACTTGCGAATCGGCATTGCGCAACGGATCGGTTGCCGCCCAGGCTCGGCATCGTTACACTCCGCACCGTAGAGCGTCGTGCAGAATGCGGCCGCTGACCTATGCAACAAGTTACCGTTCGCGTTCCGGCGAGCACTTCCAATCTCGGGCCAGGCTTCGATTGTCTCGGAATCGCGCTGCGCATCCATAACGATGTGGTCGTAACCAGGGCCGCAAAATCCCGGCCCCAGGCTCTTATAGAGGAGGCGGCAGATTTGTTTTTTCGTCATACCCGGCGCGCGCCATTCTCATTTTCCGTATCGATCACGGGCCATATTCCTCCTTCACGCGGGTTAGGGAGCAGCGTCACAGTGCGCCTCGGCGTCTTGCGAGCTTTGAACGCTTTGACCGGCAATCGCGTTGATCGCTTGTCGATTTTTCAATTGTGCGCCCAGTTGGAAGGCCATCCCGATAACGCCGCGCCGGCAATCTTCGGTGGGTTCACTGTTGTGCGGGGTCAGACCGTCCAGCGCTTCGACGTTTCAGCGCGGTTATCTTTCGTGCTCTTGATTCCGGATTTCAAAATCACTACATCGGGGGCGAGACGGATCTTGCCGTCGCAAATAAAGCGTGTGGCTGCCGTGGAAAATTGTGCAAATGCATGTGCAATTACAGCCGCCTTTGCGTCAGGTAATTATCGTGATTTGCGCGGCGCTTTCGCGGACCACCTGCATCAGCCCTACCGGAAAAAACTGATTCCGTTCCTCCCGCGCGTGATCGCCGCGGCGGAGAAAGCTGGCGCGCTTGGCGCTTTCCTCAGCGGCAGCGGATCGACAATCTGCGCCGTGACCCTTCGTTCGCCCAAGAAAATTGGGACTGCCATGGAACGCTCGGCAAACTCCACACCGGCGCGCATAATCATCACGCGCGCAGAAAATCGTGGCGCGCGTCTGATCCGATGACCGATCGCTAATCACCACTTGCCCATGGGCCGCCGGCTTGAAAATTTAGAACAATTCGGCATCGACGTCGTTCTCGAGCGTCGTCATGGCATGCGCGCTTCCATTTTGCGCGGAATTCTCCATGCGCTTTCGTTCGTTTACGAACGTCTCGTTCAGCTTCGTCTCTACTTTTACAGGAAACGAATTCTCCGTGAGCGCGCGCTCGGTTGTCTTGTTATCAGCGTTGGCAACCTTACTGTTGGCGGCACGGGCAAGACGCCGGTGGTCGAAAAGTTTGCACGTGCCCTGCAGGTGGGTGGCCGACGCGTTGCCATCCTGAGCCGCGGTTATAAGAGCGTTCCGCGCAAACGAAGTTGGTTGGATCGACTGCGCGGAAGCATGCTCGATCCGCCAAGGATTGTGTCTGACGGAAAATCTCTGCTGCTCGATTCACGCACCGCCGGCGACGAGCCTTACATGTTAGCGCACAATTTGAAGGACGTGGTCGTGCTCGTAGATAAAGATCGGGTTAAGAGCGGTCTCTTTGCCATCGACAAATGGAAAATAGATACGCTTCTGCTCGATGACGGCTTGCAATATCTCCATCTCAAACATCGCCTGGACATCGTGCTGGTGGATCGGCAGGCGCCGTTTGGCAATGAATTCCTGCTTCCCCGCGGCACGCTGCGGGAAGCGCCGCGGAATCTGCGGCGCGCGAGCTACATCTTCATCACTAAAACCACAGGGGAGCCTAATGACGCGCTTGTGAAGCGCATCCGGCGTTACAATCGCACCGCCGAGATTATCGAGTGCGCGCATAAACCGCTCTATCTTAAGAATCTTTTCACGGGCGAACGGTTGCCGCTCGAGCGCTTGCATGACGCGTTCATCGGCTCGATTTGCGGCATCGCCGCGCCCGAAAGTTTCGAAGGCGCATTAAAAAAACTTGGCGCACACGTCGATCTCGCAAAACGCTACATCGATCATCACTACTATACCGAAGCGGAGCTAACGACCTTCATCAATCGTTGCATTCGCCGCGATCTGGCAATGATTGTTACGACGGAAAAAGACGCTGTCCGCATGCCGCATCTGCCCGAGGCGGAGGTGAAGGTGCCGATTTGCTTTTTGCGCGTTGAAATCGAAATCCTCAGCGGTCACGAAAGCTGGGAGCATTGCGTCGCCCGAATCTGCAAACCGCAGCCCATGCTATCTCCGGAGCGCTTCTTCGCCTGAGTCTTCTCTGAATTCGATGTTGGACGTTGGGCGTTCGATGTTGGACGTTTTCTTCCAAGTCATGCCGAATAAAGCTGAGCTAATCGTCGAGGACCGCAAGCTTGCGGTCTCAAACCTGGACAAGGTGCTTTATCCGAAGGTGGGATTTACGAAAGGGCACGTAATCGATTATTACATCCGCATCGCGCCGGTTCTTTTGCCGCATCTCAAGGATCGGCCGCTCACCATGAAGCGCTATCCGGATGGCGTGGAAGGTGAGTTTTTCTATGAGAAGAATTGTCCGTCGCATCGGCCGAAATGGGTAAAGACCGCGCAAGTTTGGAGCGCAGGGAACAACCGCATCATGAATTATTGCCTGGCGCAGGATTTGCCGACACTGGTGTGGGCTGCGAACCTCGCGGATCTCGAGCTGCACACGTCGCTCTCGCGCAAGAACAACATCGAACGTCCTACCATGATGGTGTTCGATCTCGATCCGGGCCTGCCCGCCGACATCATCCAATGCTGCCAGGTCGGGCTTTGGCTTCGCGAAGCGTTAGGCAAAATGAAACTGAAGTCGTTCGCGAAGACGAGCGGCTCAAAAGGCCTCCAAGTTTACGTGCCGCTGAATACGGCCGTGACTTACGATCAGACGAAGGACCTTTCGCGCGCGCTCGCCCAGCTTCTCGAGCACGAACATGCGAATCTTGTCACCTCGAACATGTCGAAAGCGGTGCGGAAAGGAAAAGTATTCGTCGATTGGAGCCAGAACGACGAACACAAAACAACCATCTGCGCTTATTCACTCCGCGCCAGGGAAGAGCCGACTGTTTCCACTCCGGTCACGTGGGACGAAGTCGCGAACTGCCTGAAAAAGAAAAAGACCGACCTTTTGAAATGTCGCTCCGACCAGGCACTCGCCCGCGTTGAAAAACTGGGGGACTTGTTCGAGCCAGTCGAAAAGCTTAAGCAAGGGCTACCGAAGAAGTGGAAGATATGATCTCATTGTTCTGACAAAGATTTATAGAGCATGAACAATCATTTGTGGTTTGATGTGATCGGATGGGCGGGAGCAGCCGCTCTGCTTGTTGCTTATGCGATGGTTTCCTCCAAGAAATTCGAAGGCGACTCGATTGCTTACCAGTCGCTTAATATCATCGGCAGCCTTCTCCTGGCCGTAAATACGATCTTTTATCGAGCTTATCCTTCTTCTTTTGTGAACATGATTTGGATAGGGATCGCTGTTTTCTCGATCGCAACGCGAAGGCGATGTTCTTCTCGTTAGACGGTTTACGAAACGGATTGGAAATTGTTTTCTATGCGCAAAGTGAATCTCAAGGAAATCCCCGAGCAGGAGCGAAAATCGCCGAAGGGCAAGTTTTATAAGTTCGTTAAGGACATCTCAGTTGCGCTTGGACGCGAGCCGCAGTCTCTCGATTTGGCGAAACGGCATCCGTTTGATCTCGCGATGGTTCGAATTCCGAAAGGCAAAATATATTGTCCGTATCATTCGCACTCGGCCGAGTCGGAGCTTTATCTCGTCGTTTCCGGACGCGGGAGCGTGCGCGATAAAAGCGGATTGACCACTGTAATCGCCGGCGAAGCGTTTTTTTTTCAGCCGGGCGAAGCGCACCAGATCGCCAACGCCGGTGATGAAGAATTTGTTTATTACGTGATCGCCGATAATCCGCGCAGCGGCGACGCGACCGGCGACTCTTGTTACTATCCTGACAGCGGCAAATGGGCGGTCGTCAAGGAGGGATTGGAAGGTATGATCGTGAAAGGGAAGGAGACCGATTATTTCGATGGTGAAGAATAGCGAGCCGGGTCAAGACACCACATGACAGTTAGAGATGTCTCGACTGCGCTCGACATGACAAAAATGCGCAAAGTAAATCTGAACGAAATCAAAGAAGAAACGTGGCAATCGCCGGGCGGGAAATATGCCGCCTGCTTCAAGGGAATCTCAGAGGCGCTCGGGCGCGACCCGAGCTCGCTCGATCTGGCGAAGCGCCATCCGTTTGATCTGGAATGGAATCGAGTGCCTCCTGGGAAACGAGCTTTTCCCTATCACGCGCATTCAGCGCAATGGGAACTTTATTTGGTCATTTCCGGGAAAGGCAGCGTCCGTCACAAAGATGGTACAACTGAAGTCGTGCCCGGCGACGCCTTCATTTTCGGGCCCGACGAGCCCCATCAACTCAGTAACCCCGGTCAGGAAGACTTTATCTATTACGTGATCGCCGATAACCCGATCGGCGAATCGTGCTACTACCCAGACAGTGGCAAGTGGAAAGTAAATAAGTCATCCGCTGCGGATCGCGTCGTCGTGAAGGGCGAAGAAACCGATTATTTCGACAGCGAAGAATAATCGGGGAGCGCACGCTTCCAGCGTGTAGTTGGCGGCATTCCTGCCGCCAATAAAATCTTTCAAGATGTTCGACAGGATGCCGAACACTGCACGCAGGATGCGTGCGCTCCCATCCGTTTAGCGATCTATTGTCGGAATCGCACTCGCAGGCGACACGCTTGCGGCTACAGTTATTTTGCGACCACGACCTAATCTGCGATTAAACTCACCCCATGGATTCCAAGAAGTCGCCGCAGGATTTTCCATACAAGACTTATCTCAACATTCTGCATGGACCGCTTGAACTAATCGATGTCCAGAAACTGGCCGATGCTTGCACCGACAAATGGTACAACCAGACCCTTTGCAAGGTGAACGATTCTGTCGTGAGAATGGCGGTGATTCAGGGCGAATATCACTGGCACGAACACAAAGACATCGATGAATTCTTTTTCGTTCTCGATGGACATTTCCTGATCGATCTCGAAGACCGCGTTGTTGATCTTGCACCGAGGCAAGGCTTCGTCGTGCCGAAAGGCGTGCGCCATCGCACACGCGCACCTGAACGGACGGTGATCTTGATGGTCGAGCGGGCGGACATTGTTCCGACTGGCGATTGAAGGTATTGAGGCCGGTGAAAATAATTTCCGGCGGACAAACCGGTGTAGATCGCGCCGCGCTCGATGTGGCGCTGAAACACGGAATCGAATGCGGCGGGTGGTGCCCAGGCGGCCACCTCGATGAATTCGGCAGAATTCCAGATCGCTATCCCGTGAAGGAGCTGAAACACGGTGGATTTACCGAGCGGACTTTACAGAACGTAAAAGATTCTGCGGGAACCGTCATTATTTACTCCGGAAAATTGAGCGGTGGGACTGAACAAACTGTCCGCTTTTCTGTTGAGCAGAAACGGCCCCATCACTTGATCGACGCATCAAAAATTTCTGCCGAAGACGCTGGGAAGTCGATTGCCAATTTTATCCGCAAGCACAAGATCGACATCCTTAACGTTGCCGGCCCGCGCCAAAGCGAATGGCCAGGGGGATATGATTATGCTCTGCGTGCGCTCGAGGCTTTTGTGAATTCAATTGCGAGCGAGAGCACCCGCCTTCGCCAAGCTACGGCGCGGCAGGCGAGCAGGAGTAAGAGATGAAATTACTCGTAGCGCAGCGCTTTGACCGGATCGAGGCGCGCGGCGAAGTAGGCAGGAATCAGCGCAGCAAATGAGCAGATGAAAAATGCGCTGATGCAGATGATGGCAACGTCCTTCGGAATGACTTCCGCCGGGATCGCCGAAAATTGATAGACCTCGCGCGGGAAAATCTCGATGTGCAACGTCGAAGCGAGCCAACGGCTGAATTCGTTGCGGTAGCGGATCAACGTCATCCCGAGCCCGAGCCCCGTAAGAGTTCCGAAGAGGCCGACAACTGTTCCCTGGCCGAGAAAAACCCAGATGATTTGAGCAAGGTTGGCTCCGAGCGCTTTCATAATTCCGATCTCGCGCCGCTTTTGCACTGTCACCGTGATAAGCGTGCTCATGATTCCGAATGCCGCGACGACCACGATGAAAAACAAAAGGAAAAACATCACCGTCCGCTCGAGCCGCACGGCTTCAAAAAACTGACGATTCATGTCGATCCAGGTCTGGGCGTATTCGGGCGGCTCAAGAAATTGTTGGATCGCCTGTTTTATCCGTTCTGCGCTGTACGGGTTGTCCGTTGCCACCGTGATGCCATGCAACGCGTCCCCCAAGCCGTATAACTCCTGACCCACATAAACCGGCACAAGAAGAAATTCAGAGTCGTGCAGGTAATGGCCGGTTTCAAAAATGCCGGTGACCGTCAGCTCCTTTGGCAGGATTACGTCGCGCAATTGATCGATCGCTTTTTTTTCGTCCTCTCCTCTCGCGTTCTCCAGCTTTTTAATGGAATCGAGAATCTGCCCGAGATTCCCCGGCGAATAGACTGTCAGCTTGTCGCCGACGTTAACCTGCAATTTTCGGGCGAGCTCAACCCCAAGTACGGTCGAATCGCCTTCCAGATCAAGCTTGCCGAACTTGATGAATTTTTTCAGCGGAATCACTTTCTCCTCTTCCGCAGGATCGACACCGCGCATCAGCGGCGCGAGCCGCCGGTTTTGAAATTCCACGATCACCGGTCCCTGGATATAGGGAGCCGTCGCGACGACGCCCGGCGTCTTGTCGATTTTCGCTTTGAGGGTTCGCCAGTCGCGCAACACGTCTTCGGTAGTCACGAGAATATGCGCATCGAACTCGATCACTTTCTGGCGCAGCTCGCGATCGAACCCGGTCATGACCGAAATCACGAGGATCAGCACCGTCACCCCGAGCATCACGCCGAGCACCGAAATCAATGTGATGATGGAGAGAAACGTGCGCTTCGGTTTCAAATATCGCAGCGCCAGAAAAAGACTAAACGGCAGTTTCAATTCGGGGTTAGCGTGGCGGCAAACCCGCTCTAGTTCAACTGTGCGCGCAGGCTGGCAGCCTGCGCTTCCCCTATTTCACCGCGTGGGCTTTTAGTTCTTCCAGGGTGACGAATTCGAGCGCGGAGGAATGAGTCGCCTCAAGATCGACCGGAGCTGCGCGATTGTGGTCGAGCGCCGCTTTCCACCGCGTGACGCAGACGCACCATTTGTCGCCGGGCTTCAGTCCGGGAAATCCCCATTCTGGTCGCGGCGTAACCAGATCGTTTCCGTCGAGCACGGAAAAATCGAGGAATTCCTGCGTGGCCTTTACACAAACCGTGTGGAGACCGACATCTTCCGGGCCGGTGCGACAAAAGCCGTCGCGATAGAAGCCGGTGACCGGATTGCGACAGCAACATTTCAGTTCGCCTCCGAGAACATTGGTGGGCACAAAGCGATCTTAACATGGAGGTTCAATTTGTTAAATATTGGATTGTTGACAATGCGCGTGAGAAACGAGTGTGTTCTTCAAGCATGAAAAAAACTGCGATAACCTACTGGCTTATTCCGGCTGACCCGGCGCGCTCCTTCCTTGAGAGGACGATTGTTGATCTTGCGCGACGATACAGCGCGCCAGTCTTTGAGCCGCACATGACGATCCATGTCGGCTTAGATCGAGTGGACGCCGAAGAAGTAATTACGAAAACTGTTAGCGGTTGCCGACCCGTCAAAGCGAAGGCGCTTAAGATCTGCCAGTCCGGCGAGTTTATCAAAACACTCTTCGTGCAATTCGCGCTGGACAGAAAATTGCAGCAACTCAACGAAATGATTCGCGATGCTGCGCAAGATTCGTCCGATTACGATCTCAAACCACACTTGAGCTTGCTCTACAAGAAGATGTCGATCTTGGCGCGACGCCGACTGGCCCACTCAATTAAGCTCCCGTTTTCGGAAGTTACTTTTGAGTCAATAAAAGCGATCCGTTGCGCCTCGCCCACGCGAAACCGCGCCGATGTTGAAGCGTGGCGCGTTGTCGCAACGAAAGCGCTCTCCGGGTAGGCACTGCCTGCCCTAAGCGCAGCCGAACGGGCCTCTCGCGTGCTGGTGATCGCGTCCTCGCGATCACGGACTTTGCCTGTGGGTACGCTTTCCCAATCATGGTGAGCATTGGGAAAGACTGTTTTGGCGAGACGAGGAAACCAGCACGCGAGACGCGTGCGCTACCCGAAAGTACGATGGTTAGGGCCGGGCCTACAGCTCGACGATCCGGTATGGCTTTCCGGATTTCCGAAGCGCCGGCGCAGAGACGTTATAAACGGGAATGCCTGTTGAAGTTTTCCCATCGAGAATGCCGTTGTGGGCATGGCCGTGAAAAACCGCGCTGACGCGAAATCGATTGATTGGCTCTTCTAATCGGCTGGAACCGAGAAAGGCAAAAATTTCCGGGTCTTCTCCTTCCAGCGTCGCGCGAATCGGAGAGTAATGCAGCACGGCAATACGGCGTTCGGTTTGTAGCTTGGCAAGCGCCTGTTCCAAGCGAACGGCGTGACTGATGGATTCTTGCACGAATTGCTTAATGAGCGTTTCGCCCCACGCATTCAGCATTCTCCGGCCGAAACCGCCGCCGAAGCCGGCAATACCGGCAAAGCCGACTCCTGCAATTTCGATGGCTTCGCCGTTGAGCACGTTGACACCTGCGTCATCGAGAACTTTAGAAACAAGCTCCTCGTGTCCCGATTCGAAATCGTGATTGCCGAGGACCGCCAGCATCGGAATTCTCACCGTAGCGCGAATATCGGCAACGAGTTCCTCTGCTTCTTCGGGAAGTCCATAATCAGTAAGGTCGCCGCAAAGCAGCAGCACATCGGCCGTGCGCGAGATCTCGGCAAACGCTTCGTGCAACATCCCCCGTGAGTGTTTGGCGTAATGAAGATCCGCAGTTGCGGCAATTCGTAGCGCTCGCTTAGCCATCCTCATTGAGAAACGAAATCGCCAGCCCCAATGGACGCTTTTGGAGAGCGGAGCTCTGCGACGCCGCCGGCGCGGGCTCGCCGGAGCTCGCCCCTCCAATGCCCATGAATGCAGCCGATGTCGGGCTCGATTGCGTTATGTTGGTGAATGACCGCCAAGACAGTAGACACGAAAGCGAAACGGGAACGCGATGACGTTTATCGCAGATCGATGGAGGTACTGCAGGATGCGAATATCCCATTTTTAATCGCGGGCGCGTACGTGGTCGAGGTCTATGCAGGTATTTCGCGCCGTACGAAAGATTTCGATCTATACCTTCGGCCGCGCCATGTTGATGCAGCCATCGATGCGCTGGCCGACGCCGGATACAAAACAGAAAAAACGTTTCCACATTGGCTGGCCAAAGCCGGACGGCCCCGGCTGTACATCGACCTGATTTTTCGTGCCGGAAATGGGTTATGCGAGGTCGATGATTCCTGGTTCGAGCGCGCGCAGAAGGAAGAGCTTCTTGGCTTGCAGGTAAAACTTTGTGCACCCGAGGAGATGATTTGGATGAAGGCGTACATCATGGAGCGCGAACGGTTCGATGGCGCTGACATTGCGCATATTCTTCAGAGCTGCGCCGAGAAACTGGATTGGCCGCATCTTGTTCGTCGCTTCGGGCCCGATTGGCGCGTGCTGCTGAGTCACTTGGTGTTGTTCGGGTACATTTACCCTACCGAACACGGGCGAATCCCCGCCGCCATTATGGATGATTTGATCTCACGACTCCGAAAGGATGCGCCTGCCACTGGGCCCGAGCGCCTCTGCCGCGGCACGCTGCTCTCACGAAAGCAATATCTGATGGACGTCCAGAAACGGGGATTTCGCGATGCGCGATTGGAGGAACGTGCGCACATTGACGCAGGCGACATCGCCCATTGGACGAAGGCGATCGCAAAGGAGGAGAAAGCGCGGGGCAAACCCGCGTGATTTAACAACCCGACGCTTCAAGGTGGCGAAGCCGTTGGCGTCGGAGTCAGCTCGGCAGGGACAGGCGAGACTGCCGGCGATGGAGTTGCGGAAGCTGCTGCAAGTTTGCTTTTGGCTTCGTCGAGCAGTTTCTTTTCTTCCAGGTAAATCTTTCCGGCATCAGCGACGGCAATGTACTCCTTTGCTCCTTCGATTTGCCCTGCCTCGGCCAGTAACAACGCCACATAAACGGCCGCGTGCGGATCGCGTAACTGGTCTCGTGGCAGCTTTTGTATTATCCCAAGCGCCTCGGCTCCTCGGCCAAGGCGATAAAGGGAAAACGCGTATGTTATGGCGCAGTTGGGTTCGTTTGGCGTGCGGTCGTAAGCCTCTTTGGCCAGATCATGCGACTCTTTTGTATTTCGCTCAATGTTGAGGCCGAGTCGGGCCAGGTCTGCAGTAATCGGCGCCTCGGTGGGCGAGCTTTCGTGCAGGCGCTGGAGAGTGTCATAGAGTTTTTCGAGATCGTCATCTGTGCGATAGAACCGGCGCAGCGCATCGAGGGCCTCGCGGCGCATGGGCGGATTGTTCGCGACGCGTAGCCAGAGTAGTTCGGATTCTTTCTTAAGGTTCCATTTCGAAGCGAGACGCGCGAGATCAAGCTCGCCCTCTCCCGAAACCTTTCGGGATTCACGTGCTGCTTGTTCCGCTGAACGCCAAAGCGTTTCGAAATCGGTCTGTGCGGTCCCACCATTGCGGGACTGTGATTGCCGCGTTGCAATGGCCTGGTAAGCAATGCGCAAATAGTCAGAGTCGCCCCATCCCGCATTTGCGGGAGTACTCGTCCAGCGTTTCAGACGCGACCAGTTTTTGGTGTTGGCATATGTGGCCGAAAGCGCGATGGAGACAGGCGGAAAAGTAAGTTCGTCTTTTGGTAACTTGTCGATCCACTTAACAGCATCCTCGGCGAGGCCATTTTCATTCATCCAGTTTATGAGCGACGCGAGATCGGATGGATTGCGCACGGCAAAAGGTTTCACTCTTTCCAGCAAGGGACGGAATTTCTTCTCGTCGAGTTTTCGATAAAAATTCAGGCAAAGGAGGTAATCGCCGAATGTGACCTCCTGCGACATTTGGAGTTGTTGCGCGAAGTTATCCGCCGCAGCGAGGTCGTTTCGCGCCACAGCGTCGTTGAGCAACGCTCGCAACGCGCCGGTGCGGAAAGGAGCGACTTTACTGAGTCGATCCAGCGTGGCGCGCGCTCTTGCGCTTTTTTGTGTATCACTGGACTGAAGTTGGAGCGCCGCGAGATTGAACTGGTAAAGATCGTTCCCCGGCTCCTCCTTTACAGCGGCGGCGAATTGCTCTTCCTGCTCGGGAAGATTTCCTTCCGCGCGAGCCAGCCAGCCCGCAACGACGTGAAATGCGGCGCTGCCACGATAGTCGGGGAGAACATCATTCAGCGCTTTTCGTGCGAGATCGATCTTCCCAAAGCGCAGGGCCGCGGAAGCCAGGTTGAGCTGGCTGTCGGGATCCTTTGGAAGCAGCCGCGCGATTTGTGCGCGCCACAAAACAGCTTCCTCAAGGTTTTGTCTTTCCGCTGCCTCTGCCAGGATGTAACACGCCGGCACCGAGTTCGGATCCACCGTTAAGGCCTTGCGGGCCTCCCGCGCAGCCTGGTCAAATTTCTCCTCCTGCAGCAGCGACGTCGCCCAATGCAGCAGGCGCCTCTGGTGCCAGTCCCTGTACAGTCTTGAACCGTAATTGAAGGAAGCAATGCCAAGCAAAATGGCGGCCGCCGCTGCGGCGACTACAATGGCGAAGCGGGCCGGCCATAATCGACGGCGGAAGAAAGACACAAAACCGGGAAAGAATTGGGCAGGACCTTTGTACCGGGCGTCTTTGATCTTTTCCGACATTCTCGTGTCCTAATCACGCCACGCAGTAAGAGTGCAGCGCCGCGCGTGGCCGCCGTTTGCTCACAGACTCTCTAAGGGTGTGTCGCTGCCTCGGATTCTGCGACGACAGGAATTTCTTCGATCGATTCCAGGACCTCCTCCCTTAAACGACTGGCCCAGACGTATCGCGCCAGTAAAACCTTAATTGTTGCGGTCAATGGCACGGCCAGGAGAGGCCCGAGCACTCCGCCTATTATCAGGCCCCAGACAAAGATCGAGACGATCACTGTCATTGGATGCAGGCCAACGTAATTTCCCACAATGCGGGGCGCATAAAATATCCCTTCGAGATTTTGTATCACGATGAAAATCAATGTTACACCGATCGGGTGCGCCCAGTCGCCCCATTGAAAAGCGGCAATAAGAACCGCTGGCACCCAGCAGATGATTATCCCGAGGTACGGCACCATCGTAAGGACGACAACCATTACCCCAATCAGTGGCGCAAAATTAAGGCCCAGAAGCGTCAGCGCCGTCCCGATGAGGATGCCATCCACCACGCAAACGAGCAGCTGCCCCCGGAAGTAGGCGGTAACGTATTTATTAATCTCCGACAGGACTTCGGCGACTTCGTCCTTGAAAGGTGATGCGCGCAGCGGCAGATAATCTTTCCATCGCTTTTCAATACGCGGCCTCTCTTTTAGCAGGAAAAATAAATAGATCGGCACCAGGATGAGGCTGAGCAAAAAACCTGTGACCCCAAGAAATCCGCCAATGCTCTTCTTTAAGATCTCCCAGAACTTTTCCGCGAGCGTCGGAAGCGCGCTCTGGAGATTCGGCATCTGCTTTTCCACATAAGCTTGAATGCGTTGACGTTCAGCGCTGGTAAGCTTGGAGGGACTTGGCGCGATTGCTTCACTGGGGGACGCCATCGCCTGGGGCGCAACTGGTGAAGCCGTGGCAGCGGCGGTTGGTTGCGGCTTAGGCGAAGGCGAGCTAGGCCCGATGAGCAAATTTGTGAGACTCGTCGACGCGGACTTTCCCTGTGCTCCGCCAAACAGCCCGAACGTTTGATCGAATCGATAGATAAGGTCGACAATGCGATCTCGCGCTTTTTCTGTGTAGGCAGGGACTTGCTTCGCGAAATTTGCGCTTTGGATTGAGATTGTCGGGACAAGCCAGCCAAGCAATCCACCCAGTGCAAAAAAGGCGATCGCGAAAAGGAGCAGCACCGCCTTGGTGCGACTGAGCGTGCCCTGAGACATTTTGGTCACAAGCGGGTCGAGCAGATAAGTGAGAATCCCCGCGATGGCGACCGGGATTAATATTGGCTGAAGGAAGCTGAGAATATTGGCGCCCGTCCAGATGGCCGTGCCAACGATCATGACGAGAAGAACAACGCAAAAGGCAGTAAGAGCCGCCCACATCATCTTGCGCTGCCAGGCTGTGGGATATTCTTTCATGTCCGCAGCGTGCGCCACTCTATTTTTCTACAACCGATCTGGATATTGGGGCACATTTTCGAGCTCGTGCCTCTCTCGGGAAGCTCGACGCGAAATGACGTAGCACGAGTCTTGAATGACGAAAGAAGACCGAATGATCCAATGACGAAAGGGGAAGTGGAGTTTTTTGGTACATTCGGATTTTGTCATTCCTTCGTCCTTCGTCATTCGTCATTTCGGGCCTCGGCAGCCCTTCGGTACAGCCAAGTGGTTTCGTGGAATTTTTAATCACTGTGTTGAATTGGTCTTTGCCGACGAACCGCTGCTGATCGTCGTCCTGGTGCTCTCAATCTTCTCTGCGAGCTTTTTGTTCTTCGGATCGAGCGCGAGCGCCTTTTGCCACGATTCCAACGCTTCGGGCATACGGTGCAATTTCAAATAAGTGTCGCCAATGTGTTCGAACACAATCGGGTCTTCGCGGTCCATGTTTTTCGCCGCCCGAAGCAGGCTGGCCAGGGCCTGATCATATTTTCCCTGCCTGAACTCAAGCCAGCCGAGGCTATCGAGATAAGAGCCATTGTTGGGTTCAATCTGAAGCGCTCGTTTGATCATCTCCTCGGCTTCATCCAGGTGCATGTTGTGATCCGCCCACATGTAACCAAGATAGTTGTAAGCTTCCGCCGAGTTCGCTGGATCGAAGGCGATCGATTTGCGAAGCAAATCGGCCGCCTTCTCGTATAAGCCTGCCTGCTCGGCCGTCACCGCGTAGTTGAAGTAAAATTTCGCGTTTAGGATTTCATTGTCCTGGTCGAGTTGCGCTTCACGCAGCGCTTCCTCAAAGGTCGCCACCGCCCGCTGGGCTTGCTTCGCTTCGCGCTGAGCAATGGCCAGATAGTAAACGATCTCCGGCGCGCCCGGAAACCGGCGCCGCGCTTCCGCGAGGAATTTCACGGCGCGTTCCGGATCTTTCAGAGGGCCGATGAGCAACTCGGCAAGACGCAAATATGTGCCGGCATGATTAGGATTAATCAGCAGGCTCTGCTCGTAGTTTGCGGCTACTTTGGCGAACTTGACTTTCGCTTCGTCCAGCCGGTTATCGCGCTGAAGGGATCGCGCTTCATCATCCAGTACCTGGGCAAGCAGATCATACGGCTGGTATTTCTCCGGATGCTCTTTGATGATCTGCTCGAGCAGTTCGACCGCTTTGCCGCGCTGATTTGTTAAAATGAATCCGGTCGCCAGTTTTTGCTGCGCGTTGGCATCGTCTGGTTGCAGCTCGATCACGCGAAGATAAAGCGGAATCGCCTCCTTTAGCTGCTGGGATGACGCATAATAATCGGCCACATCCTTGAGAATCGCCGGATCATCCCCGGCGTTCTCCGCCGCTTTTTTGAAAACCTCATTGACTCGCTTCAATTCGTCCGGCTTTGGCTGCGAGTCGGGTGTAAAAAGAACTGCAGCATAAAGCTTCCCGAGTCGCGTCCAGAAACTGGCATCGTCGCTGCGAACTGTTGCCGCGCGATCCAACGCATCGAGCGCTTTTTGTTCTTGTCCGGCTGCGAGTTCGATTTCGCAAAGACGCTGATAAGCTTCTATGTCCCGCGGATTCAGAGCGATGGCGCGGTTGGCATAATCGACAGCCTGATCCGTTTTCTTGAGATACTTCGCATAGATGAACGCCAGTTGATGGTAAGGCTCGGCATCGTTCGGGTTTGCTTTGATGGCGTCTTTCAGAACATCAATCGCCTGTGGAAAATCCTCCTGCCGTATCAGCAAACTGGCTACCAGGGACGCCAGTTTCGATTGGCCAGGATCGACATTGAGCACTTTGCGGTACGCCTCCAGCGCTTTATCCATCTCGCCGTTCTCCTCGAAAGCCATTCCTTCGACAAAATGCGCCAGTGCTCCCGCCTTGCGTTCGCCCTCCGGACGCAAGATCAGGTCCGGCGCCGGCCTCAAATTGAGCGAATCATCCTGGCGCTCGATTTTTTTTCCGACGGTCGTGGATTGAATCTGAGGCGGCGAGATGCGCTGGGACCTGGCGTTCGCAACGCTCGCCGCGGCAAGAAAAACAAGCACGAAAAGGAAACACCCCAGCGACGAACCACGCCGCTTTCTCCGTTCCCTCATACATTCGATTCTAGCTTTCGGCAGCGTATTCGGCAAACCCAGGGCCGCAGGCAGCGGAGTGATGGAGTGATGGAGTGATGCAGGAGAACCGCGGACTCACATCACTCCATTACTCCATCGCTCCATTGTTTGCAGCGGCTACGTCTTATAGCGGAGACGCTTCTTATGGCGACTTTGCTTCATGCGCTTGCGGCGCTTGTGCTTGGCAATTTTTGCTTTGCGTCTTTTTTTGAGAGAGCCCATTCAGTTTTTCAGATTCGCGAGCCGGGATTCAACCATCTAATCCGCCACGTTGCAACTCAGTTCTTTGCTGCTGATTGTTTCTTAAGATCAAATCTGCGTATTACGCCGGCCAGCGGCCTGTCGCGTCTCTTTGTTTACGCGTGTTGCCTCCAGCGATTGTTAGACCTCATTTCAATATGCCACGCTTTTTAAGAAACCGCCCGATGAACAACAGCATGACCGTGA
>OCZV010000239.1_pt1 | contig 20271 bp, 16 predicted proteins | sample 1539051 | NCBI WGS metagenome assembly OCZV01 (sample SAMEA3113581, study PRJEB22503) | soil metagenome
GCCGAGCGCGGCACGCGTCTCCTGCTGACAGAACAACGTCGAGCTGATCCAGCACGACGCGTACCCCTGCGCGTGGAACGCGAGCAGCAGGTTCTGGATCGCCGCGCCGCCGGACAGCAGGAACATCTCTCGCTCGGCGCTCGAGCGCTCTTCGTCGGCGTACGGGTGCGAGCCGGCGAACCGCACGAACGGCACGACGAGCACCGGCGCCGCGCCGAGCACGGCATCGCTCTTGGCAAGGCGCCGGTCGATCGTGGTCTCCGGGGTGGCGTCGCGGCGAAGGTCCTCCCTCCACGCCTGGGCGATCGCACCGAGCAGAGTGCGCTTCGCGGCGTCCGAGGTGAGGACCGCGAACAACCACGGCCGCGTGTGGTGCGGCGCAGGCGCCGTGCAGGCCGCTCGAACCGCTTCATCGATCACGTCGCGCGGGACGTCGCCCTGACCGAAGGAGCGGATCGTTCGGCGCGCGGAAAGTGACAGGAGCGGCGACTCGCGGAACAGATCGTCCTCGCGCGGGCGAACGAGGTCTCGCGCCCGGCCGAGCGGAGCATCGGCGGAGATCCCCCGAACGACGGCCGCGGGAACCATCGCGTCCTTGCCCATGACCAGCCCGCTTGCGGCAGCGACCTCGTCGGCCAGCGCGACGATCGTCGCTTCGAGCTCCCGCCCGTGGTGGTCCTTCGTGCCGCGCAGGTCGACGACTGCGGGCATCCCGGCGCATCCGATCGCGACGTTCACCACGCCGTGCCGCCACGGCCGTCCGAACGTGTCGGTGATCACCACGCCGAGCTCGACGCCGAGCCGGTCGCGAAGCTCTCCGCGGAGCGACTCCGCCGACGCGTCGGGGTCCTCCGGCAACAGCGCGAGGAACCCGGCCTCGACGTTGGACGTGTCGACGCCCGCGTTCGCGCAGACGAACCCGTGACTCGTCTCCGCGATGACGAGATCGCCGCGCCGCGCGACGACGCGAACCGTCTCACGCTGCACCCATGCGTCTCGCCCCGAGCCGTCGTCGGGGACGATGCGGCCCTCCGCCTTCGACACGACTTTCTGCGTCACGGCCACGACGTCCCCGTCCTGCGCGCCGACCTCGCGAAGCGCCACGGCGAGGAGCGCCGCGAGGTCGTCGCCGGGTCGGATCTCCGGAAGGCCCTCGAGCGGAAGGACGCGCACGCTCACGTGACCAACGCGAGCGCCATCCGTGCCACCGTTTCCGCTTTGGAATCGTCCGTCATGACCGTGTCGGTCGCGGCAACGCGGACCCCGGTGCGTTCGATCCGCCCGGCGATCCCCCGGTCCACGTCGTCGATCACCCACGCACCAAGCAGCCCCGAATAGAACTCGGCGGCACCGGCCGCCGTGACCTCGACCCCCGCGACGGGGAGCAGACGGTCGGCCATCCCGGCGAGGGGCCGCCCGCCGACGATCGGGCTGACGCCGGCGACGACGTCGCGTCGCCACTCGAGCTCCTCTCGTATCCCCGGGACGGCGAGGATCGGCGCGACCGACGCGACGGGGTTCGACGGACATAGGACGATGAGGTCCGCTTCGCGGAGCGCCACGAGCACGCCGGGGGCCGGCCGGGCCGACGCGGCGCCCTGGTACCGCACGGACTTCACCTCGTCCTGCGCCCGGCGCCTGACCCAGTACTCCTGGAAGTGCAGATCGACCTCCTCACCTTCGGCCACGACCGAGACGCGGGTCGTCACCGGATCGTCCGACATCGGAAGCAGGCGCATGTCGATGCCGAACCGCGACGTCACTCGTTGGGTGACCTCGGACAGCGTCGCTCCCGAGGCCAGCAGGTCGGTTCGGAAGAGATGCGTCGCCAGATCGAGGTCCCCCAGATTGAACCAGGCGAGTTCCGCGTCGAACCGCGCGAGCTCCTCGTTCGCGCGGAACGTGTCGCCCCGGCGACCCCACCCTCGTTCCCGATCGAACGCGTCGCCGAGCCAGTAGGTGACGGAGTCGACGTCGGGACAGACGCGAAGTCCGTGCATCACCACGTCGTCGCCCGTGTTGACGATGACGGTGACGTCGTGCGGCGGAACGGCTCGTGCGAGACCGCGCAGGAACTTGCCGGCGCCGATGCCACCCGCGAGCGCTGCGACCCTCACGTTTCCTCTCCATCGACATGCGAGCGCGGCGCGACGTTCGCTTCGTTCGCTGCGCGAGCCCCAGCGCGGCACCCCATGGCGGACGAGCGTAGTACGCTCGCCGCTCGATGGGTCACCCGGAAACATCGGCGCGGTAGCGGACGTGGTTCTCGAGCGCGCGATCGCTCGCTCGATCGCGAGGGCCGGCGCCGGCAAGTCCCTATCTCTCGACGAGACGGCCGCATTGATGGACGCGCGCGGCCCGCGGCTCGTTGAGCTGTCGGAGATCGCCGGCCGCTTCCGAGAGCTCGGTCGCGGAACAACCGTGACGTACTCGCGCAAGGTGTTCATTCCGCTCACGATGCTCTGCCGCGATCACTGCCACTACTGCACGTTCGCCAAGCCGCCGGCGCGGCTCGATGCGCCGTACCTCACTCCGGAGGAGGCCGTGGCGATCGCTCAAGCCGGTGGTCGACGAGGCTGCAAGGAGGCGCTGTTCACCCTGGGAGACCGTCCCGAGGATCGGTACGACGTCGCGCGCGAATGGCTGACCGAGCGTGGATTCCGCTCCACGCTCGAATACGTTCGAGCGGTCGCCATCCGCGTGATCGAGGAGACAGGACTCCTGCCGCATCTCAACCCAGGAGTCATGTCGTACGAGGAGCTCGCGCGGCTGAAGCACGTGAGCGCGTCGATGGGCCTCATGCTCGAGACCTCCTCGGCGCGCTTGTCCGAACGCGGTGGCCCGCACTTCGGCTCTCCGGACAAGGTCCCGGCCGTTCGGCTGCGGACGATCGAAGACGCCGGGCGACTGGCGATCCCGTTCACCACGGGCATCCTCGTCGGGATCGGGGAGACGGCGCGCGAGCGCGCGGAGTCGCTGTTCGCGATACGTGACCTGCACCGGCGATACGGGCACGTGCAAGAGGTCATCGTCCAGAACTTCCTGCCGAAGCCGGGAACGGCCATGCGCGACGCGGCGCCGCCGGATCAGGAGGAGTACCTCGCTGCGGTGGCGACGACGCGCATCGTGATGGGACCTCGCATGAGCGTGCAGGCGCCTCCGAACCTCTCCGACGTGCACGGTCAGCGCCGCCTCCTCGCGGCCGGAATCGACGACTGGGGCGGGGTCTCTCCGCTGACGCCGGACCACGTGAACCCAGAACGGCCGTGGCCTGCGATCGACGCGCTCACCGAGCGGTGCGAGGAGGCGGGTCTGCAATTACGTGAGCGGCTGACGATCCATCCCGCCTTCGCTTCGAAGCCGGATCCCTACCTCGCCGGCAAGATGCGGGCGCCGGTCGCAGCGCTGATGGACGATCGGGGGCTCGCGATCCCCGGCAAGCGTCCCGAGCCCATGTCCTGGCAGGACCCGGACGTGCAGTGGAAGCCGAGGGCGACGGAGCTCACGTTCGACAAGGGCGCCGACGCCGGGCTTCGCGCCGACGCGAACGAGGTCTACGGCGACTTCGAAGCGTTATCCGTGTCGCGCGCGTGGCACCAGGAGCGCGTCGCGCCCGAGCGAATCGACCTGCAGATCCGCTCGGCGCTGCGCAAGGCGGCGCGTCACCAGCCCATCGACGACGGCGACGCGCTCGCGCTGTTCCGTGCCGAAGGCAGAGCGCTCGAGACGCTCTGCGCCGTCGCCGACGACCTCCGGCGAGAGGCGGTCGGTGACGAGATCACCTACGTCGTGAACCGGAACATCAACTTCACGAACGTGTGCTACGTGGGATGCCGGTTCTGCGCGTTCGCGCAGCGGGAGGTCGATCCGGAGAGCTACACGCTCACGCTGGAGGAGATATCGGCTCGCGTACGCGAGGCCGTCGAGTGGGGCGCGACGGAGATCTGCATGCAGGGCGGGATCCATCCGGACCTGCCGGGCGAGTTCTACTTCGACCTGCTGGACGCGGTGAAGCGGGCAGCCCCCGACATCCACGTCCACGCGTTCAGTCCGATGGAGGTGCTCAACGGGGCAACGCGGCTCGGAATCTCGTTCGAGGATTTCCTTCGGGAGTGCGTGGCGCACGGGCTCGGAACGATCCCCGGCACCGCCGCCGAGATCCTCGATGACGACGTGCGGTGGCTCCTGACGAAGGGGAAGCTCCCCGCCGACACGTGGGAGCAGATCGTTCGAACGGCGCACGCGCTCGGGGTTCGCAGCTCGTCGACGATCATGTACGGGCACGTCGATGCGCCGCCGCATTGGGTTTTCCACATCCGCCGTCTTGCCAGGATCCAACGCGAAACGGGTGGATTCACGGAGTTCGTTCCGCTCCCGTTCGTTCATCAGAACGCGCCGATCTATCTCGCGGGAAAGGCCCGTCCCGGTCCGACCTTCGTCGAGAACCGTCGGATGCACGCCATCGCGAGGATCATGCTCGACGGAGTTATCCACAACGTGCAGGTGTCGTGGGTCAAGCTCGGCGTCGAAGCGTCGCAGGTCATCCTTCGCGGCGGAGCGAACGATTTCGGTGGAACGTTGATGGAGGAAACCATCAGCCGGATGGCGGGCGCGCGATGGGGGATACGCACGGAGCCGAGCGCGTTCGACGACGCCATCCGCACGATCGGTCGGATCCCTGTCGAGCGTTCGACGACGTACGAGCATCTGCGGCGCAAGCATGTCGAGGCCGGTTCAACGGCGGCCACAACGCGCGCCACGGCGTCCGCGAACGACTGACGGCGCGTCCGCGACCGCGTTTTCCCCCAATTCGGTCAATGTGATTGACCTAGTCTGTCAACCTGATTGACCTGGCGATTTCTGCCTCAGAACCCTTGCACTCTGCGTTCTGCGCGTATTCCATTCATCTGGGGATGCATGCACGGATGCTTCGGATCTCGAGTTTTCCCCTTGTCAAGAGGGGAACGGATAGCTCAGAATCACACGCGTGTGATTCTGGGGGGAGAGAGCGGTGCATCACTACATCCCTTGGCAGGAACGGGCGCGGTGCCGAGAGCACGACCCCGAGATCTTCTTCCCGGAGAAGGGAGGGTCATCGAGGGAGGCCAAGCGGATCTGCGCTGACTGTCCCGTCCGCATCGAATGCCTGAACTACGCACTTCGGCGTGACGAGCGCTACGGGGTGTGGGGCGGAATGAGCGAACGGGAACGGAGACGCCTGAAGCGCATGGCGTCCTGACGGAAGGGAAAGGGGGTGACCGATGTCACCGGCGAGAAAGCGTTCGACAGCCGCAAAGAAGGCGGCGGCGACCCGGAAGCGGAAGAGCTTGAAGCGGGTCGTCGCGGGCAAGAAGGCCGCAGCCACGAGGAAGCGCAAGACCACGACGGCGAAGAAGTCGACACGCAGGAAGAGCACGAAGCGGGTCGCCGCGGGCAAGAAGGCCGCAGCGACCAGGAAGCGCAAGACAGCGGCGCGCAAGTCGACAGGCCGCAAGTCGACAGCCCGCAAGACGACTCGCAGAAAGAAGTCGACCGCGTCGAAACGGACCTCCGCCCGCAAACCCGCGGCGAGGAGGAAGACGACGCGTCGCAAGACGACCAGAAGGAAGGCCGCGTAGCGGGGTCCTTCGATTGGTCAGGAAGGGGGGCGATCGCCCCCCTTCCTCGTTCTCGCGGCATCTCCGGACGGATCCGGAGCGTCGCATGCTAGTCTCCTCGAGCGCGTTTCCGCGTTCCCCATTATTGCCATGACGACGACGGTAGGAGCACGCCCCGCCTCATCCGACGCGACCCGAGATCCGAGCGTCCTCGTTGTCCTGGTCGCTCGCGACGCCGCTCGCTGGTTGCGCCAGAGTCTTCAATCGCTCGCCACACAGACGCATCCGCGACTGGGCGTCGTCGCCGTCGACAACGCGTCGACGGACGGAACCGCGGTGTTGCTCCAGCAGGCGCTCGGCGAGCGTCGCGTGATCAGGCTCCGCCACAACGTCGGCCTCGCGGGCGCGATCCGCTCGGCGATGGAGCTCCCCGCGGTCGGTGCCACCGACTACCTCCTGGTCATGCACGACGACACGGCGCTCGCGCCGGACGCCGTCGCGCGGATGGTCGAGGCGGCCGAGGGGATCCGCGGCGTGGAGCGTGTGGGGATCGTCGGTCCGAAGGTCGTCGACTGGGTGGACCCGCGGCTGCTGCGCGAGGTTGGTCGCTCGACCGATCGATTCGGACACCCGTATACGCCGCTGCAGGACGGCGAGCTCGACCAGGGTCAGTACGACCGCGTCCTCGAGGTGCTGTTCGTCTCGAGTTGCGCCATGTTGATCTCGCGCGAGGCGTTGAAGCGCGCCGGCGCGTTCGACGAGCGCTTCGCCGGTCACCACGACGATCTCGATTTCTGCTGGCGAGCGCGGCTGGCCGGGTTCCGCGTGTTGATGACGCCGCTGGCGGTTGCGCTCCACCGCGGCGCGGGGGCGCGCGGTGAGCGCCCACAGGAGCACCGTCGCCGGAGCTCGCGCTACTACGCGGAACGGGCCGCCCTCGCGTCGATGCTGAAGGACTACGGCATACCGACGCTGCTGTGGTTGATGCCGGTGTACACGGTGCTCGGTCTGGCGCGGCTCGCGTATCTCGCCGTGTCACGCCGGTTCGAGGACGCGTTCGACCTCATCGCGGCGTGGGCCTGGAACATCGTGCATCTGCCGGGAACGCTGCGTCGACGTGTCCGTGCGCAATCGGTCCGCGCCGTTCGAGATCGATCGGTCCGGCGGTTCATGGCGGCGACGTTTCGCGTGCCGCGGTGGTTCGAGCGGGCGGAGGAGTTCCTCGAAGAGGACTTGGAATCGATCGGCGTGGAGCCGGATGCGCCCCTGCTGCGTCGTCGACGCGCCGCCCACATCGCGCTCGGCCATCCCGTGCTCCTCGGATCGATCATCGGCGCCACGCTGCTCGCGGCCGCCGTTCGTCATCTGCTCGGACCCGAGACGATCGGCGGTGGTGCATTGCCGGTGTTTCCTGAGTCAGCTGACGCGTTCTTCCACGAGCTCTTGTCGGGTGTCCGCACGACCGTGCTCGGTGGCACGCAGCCAGCGTCGCCGGCCGTCGCGGCGCTCGGCGCCACGTCGTGGCTGTCGTTCGGGAGCACGGCTGTAGCGACGAAGGTCCTTCTCGGCGCGTTGCCGGCTGTCGCGGGCGTCCTCGCGTACCGATCCTTCGCTCGACAAACGTCTCTCCCGGCCACCGCGATCGTCGCCGCGATGGCATACGTACTGTCGGGGGCCGTTCTGTGGTCGTTCTCGGAGGGACGCATCGCGCTCCTCGTCGGCGTGGCGGCGCTTCCGGTGGTGTGGGAACGGTTCGACGGCGCGTTCGGGCGCAGACGGCCCGAACGCGCCGTCAGGTACGGCGTGGGTCTCGGCGTCGCGCTCGCAATCGCCGTGTCCTTTCTCCCCGGCGTGCTGCTCGGAGTGGGGTTGATCGCGCTCGCGCACGTCGTCACCGCGAGGCGCCCCGATCGCGGCCTCCTGCTGACGGTCCTCGGGACGGCTACGGCGGCCGTCCTCGCATTCCCCGTCGTGAGGGAGCTCGTCGGCGCGCCCGGTCCATCGCTCGCGTCGTTCGTCGGCAGTGAGGACCCCTGGAAGGTCCTCCGACTCGTTCCGGGCGACGGACCGACGTCGTGGTTGGCGTCGGCGTTCCTGCCGATCGCTGCGGTTATCTGCTTCGCCGCAGCGGAGCGCGAGAGCCGCGGAAGATCGTGGCGCGCGATGTCGGTCGCCGTTGCGGCCACTGCCCTCGCGTGGCTTTCCGCTGCCGGATATCTCCCCGACGCCCTGACGAACGCGCCCGTGTACCTGATCACCGCAGCGTTTGCGGAGGCGGCCGTCATCGCGTACGGCGCGTCCGGTCTCGTCTCCGGCCTCGCCCGGCAGGCGTTCGGAACGCGGCAGCTCGCGGCCGCGGGGTTCGCGATCATCCTCGGCGTCGGGCTCGGCGCACAGGCGATCCAGGTGACGCTCGCCGAGTGGGCGGTGCGACCGAACGGGGTTCCGCCGGCCTGGACCGTCGTCGAGTCGAGCGGCCGGGGCGAGTTCCGCATCCTGTGGATCGGCCACGCGCGAGGCGACCGCTTCCCCGCGCCGGGTGGCGATCCCATCGGAATCGCCGAGGCGGGCGACGCGAGCGTGCGCTTCTCGATCACCGACCGGATGGGCGCGAACGCGCTCGACACGGGACGTCCGTCGTCGGGCCCTGGGTACTCCTACCTCCGCTCCGTTGTCGCCGAGCTCGTCGGCGGGCAGACGGGCCACGCCGGGTCTCTTCTCGGGCCACTCGGCGTCCGATTCGTGGTCGCGGGCGACGATGACGTGCCGGATGCCGTCTTCGATCGGTTGAACGCCCAGGCCGATCTCGACCGCCTGCCCGCCGGTGGGCTCACCATCTATAGGAACTCGGCGGCGCTCCCGGGTGCGTTCGTCGCGTCGGATTCCGCCTGGACCGCGCCGGAGTCGGCCGACCTCCTCGAGATCGCGGAGCTACCCGCCGTCGGCCACGTGCGCCGACTCCCGGCCCCGGAGACGTTCCAGCCGGTGAACATCGATGCCTCCGGTGAGGCGATCGTGCTCGATCAGTTCGACTCCGCATGGCGCGCTCGGAACGACGGGGAGGAGATCGAACCGCGCGCGGCCTTCGGCTGGGCGATGGCGGCGGACGTCGAGGCCGGATCGCTCGCCTTCGACTACACGCGGCAATGGGCGCGGACCGTCGAGATGGCGGTGCTGGGGTTCCTGTGGCTCGTCGCACTGTGGGTGACCAGGCGGCCGGTGTCGGCATGAGCCGAGGGCAGCTCGTCGCGGCTCTCCTCGTAGCGGCGCTCGCAGTGGGGGGTGCCGTGTTCGCGGACCGCGACGTCGGACCGAAAGGGCTCGACGCGGCTCCCCTCTCGTCCGTCGCGTCCGGCGAGTGGTTCTGCCCCCACGGCGGCGGCGACGACTGGGAGGTCGAGCTGCAGGTGGCGAACCCCGGCGCATCGCCGGCGACGATCCGCTTGCAAACGCTCGGCGGCCGTCGCCCCGACGAATCGACGACGGCCACGGTCGAGCCGGGTTCGACGCTTCGCGTCGAGGTCCCGGCCGACGCGCGCGAGCGCGCGAGCACCGTCGAGTGGTTCGGCCAGTGGGTCGCCGTTGGCTGGGTCGCGCACGCCGGAGGAGAAGAGGGCGGGGTCGCCGCCGAGCCGTGCGCGCCGGCCGCCGGCGGACGGTGGCTCGTCCCCGACGGGACGAGCGCAGAGGAGGAGAACCGGGATTTCGTCGTCGTGATGAACCCGTTCTCGGGCGACGCCGTCGTTTCGATCGCGTTCCTCTCCGAACGGAATGTCCCGACGAGGCACAGCGACCTCACGGACGTCGTGCTGCCATCGCATCGCAGCCTCGCCGTCCCGGTCAGCGACTATGTGCTTCGCGAGCGGACGGTGTCCGCCCTGGTCGAGGCCTCCGTCGGCCGGGTGGTCGCCGCCTCGCTCGGCGTCGTTCAGACCGGTGGCATCCGGTCGGCCATCGGTTACCTCGGCCGGCCGCCGAGTCAGCTGGTGTTCCCGGGCGGCGACGATGCCGGCCGGGCCGAGCTCGCCGTGATGAGCACCGGGCTCCAACGCGTCTCCCTCGCGGGGGAGTTGCTCGAGAGAGACGCCGACCGGCCGTTCGCCGGTCTCGCCGACTCGTCGCCTCCGGGGGAGTCGGGTCGCACCTACCAGGCGACGACGACCGGTCCCACATCCGTGCTGTTCACGACGGAGAGCTCCGGGATCGCCGCCGCGCGCCGAACCTACGGCGTTGTCTCGGATCAGGGGTCGACCGGTGGCGCCCCGCCGGCGGGGGCGTGGGTGGTGTTCTCGACCGTCGACGGATCGCCATCGCGTCCAGGCCTCGTGCTCGCGAACCCGGGGCAGGAGCCCGCCGAGGTCACGCTGAGCCATATGGCTCCCGCGACCGGCGCACCGGTCAGGATCACGGTCCCACCCCAGCGGTCCGTGGTCGCGCCGAGGCGTTTCCTCGAGGCCGAACCGTCGGGAGCGGTTCTTGCCACCTCGGAGAGTGGAACGTTCGTGCCGGCATCTGCGTCGTATTCGCTGGGTCGCGAGGGCCTCGCGACCTATGCCGTCGCGCTGGGGATCCCGATCCCGAGCCAATGGATTCCCGCGGAATAGACGGAGATGATGACTTCAGCTTGTGGAATAGTCCGCCGTTGAAGCAGGTAGAAAACGACAGCGGTCGAGGGACGCGAGGACACGTCGGATGGCGATGAGGCACGGGAGACGGTCGAGGCGAGCAGTCAAGATCGCGCTCGTCTCGCTGGCGGTGGTCGGCGTCTTGGGGGGCGGCACGGCCTACGCCGCCTACCGCTACGACGCCTCGGCCGCCGACCGAATCCTCCCCGGCGTCAGCATCGGTGGCGTCGACGTGAGTGGGATGACGCGCGATGAGGCGCGGCGCGTCGTTCAGGCGCAGGCGGAACCTCGCCTCACCGACGACCTCGCGGTTCACGCGGCCGGCGCCGTGTGGACCGTGACGCCTGCCGCTCTGGGTGTCCAGGCGGACGTCGACGGCGCGATCGATCGGGCCTACGGCGTCGCCGGCGACATGTCCCTTTTCTCGCGCCTCTACCACCGGATCGCCGACCGTCCGGTCGACGTGGGCTTCCGGATCGAGTACGTCCAGGACGAAGGCGCCGTCGATGCGTTCGTCGAGCAGGCGTACCGCGAGGTCGCGGTGCCCGCCGTCGACGCTCGCTTCGCCCTCGAGGACGGCGAGATCGTCACGCGGCGCTCGCGCACCGGTCAGGAGATCAAGTCGGATATCGCGGTGCAGCGCATCATCAAGGCGCTTGGTCGTCAGGTGGACGAGGTGGACATCCCCGTCCGCGAGGTGACGCCCGAGGTGACGACCACCTCCCTCGGAACGACGATCGTCGTGGACGTCTCGGCAAACACCCTCGTCGTGTACGAAGACCTCGAGGTGGTCAGGGAATACCGGGTGGCCACCGGAACGCCGGGATATCCGACCCCCGTCGGCACGTTCGAGATCGTCAACAAGGTGGAGAACCCGACCTGGTACAACCCGGCGCCGGACACGTGGGGGGCCGACCTGCCGGCGTCCATCGGCCCGGGCCCCGGGAATCCGCTGGGCACGCGGGCGATGTACCTGAACGCCCCCGGCATCCGGATCCACGGCACGTGGGATTCATCGTCGATCGGGACCGCGGCGTCGCACGGATGCATCCGCATGAATATCGAGGACGCCGAGGAGCTGTACCCGCACGTTCCCGTCGGTGCGCGCGTCCTCGTCAAGCCGTAGCGCGATCCGCTTTCGCGGGCGAGGCGACCGTTCGGCCTACGCTCGGGGTGTCGGCGGGGAACCCCACGCCGACCGGCCCTCACTCTGGCGACCTACGCGAGAACCTTCGGGCGGACCAGCCGAAATGAGGAGTGGGGGTCATTGTCTCCCCCCGGGTGCGATGCCGACCATATAGGCACATGCCCGACAAGCCCGACAAGCTCGACAAGCTCGAGGGGACGTGTCCGATCTGCAACCAGGGCGACGTCATCACGATCACGATGAGCGTCAGCGGCAGCGACCTGTCCTTCACGACCTGCCACCTGTGCGAGGCGAAGTGGTGGTACCGCGACGGTGAGCCGGTTCCGCTCCGCTCCGTCATCGGCGGCGTGATCCCGCAGCGCCGTTAGCCTCGTCGAGCGGGGCTCGAGCTTCGCGCCTGCCGAACGTGGCCGATTCGGGAACTCCGCCTTGAGTAGGATGCCGGAACCGTGCCCCGACGTGACCTGCGCTCCATCTTCAAGGCGTACGACGTTCGCGGTGTCGTTCCCGACGAGCTCGACGAGGACGTCGCGCGGCGGGTTGGCGGCGCGTTCGTCGACTGGGCCGACGTCACCTCGGTCATCGTTGGTTACGACTGTCGCCTGTCGTCGCCCTCGCTCGCCGAGGCGATCCGGGAAGGGATCACGTCGCGTGGAGCCGACGTCGTCGACCTGGGGCTCGCGTCGACCGACCTGCTGTACTTCGCATCCGGTTCGCTCGACGCCGCAGGGATCATGCTCACCGCCAGCCACAACCCGCCGCGATACAACGGCTTAAAGTTCTGTCTCGCCGGCGCGCGACCGGTCGGTGAGGAGACGGGACTCGAAGAGATCCGTGCGATCGCCGAGGGAGACGGACGGCCGCCGGTCGCGGCGCGAGGGTCCGTGCGTCGCGTCGATCTCCTCAACGAATACGTGGAGCACGTGCTGTCGTTCATCGACGCGCCGAACGTTCGGCCGTTGAACGTCGTGGTCGACACGGCGAACGGGATGGGCGGGCTCGTCGTGCCGCCCGTGTTCGCGCGACTGCCGCTGAAGGTCACGCACCTGTTCGCCGAGCTCGACGGCACGTTCCCGAACCATCCCGCCGACCCGATCGATCCGGAGAACCAGCGCGACCTCAAACGCGAGGTGCTCGCCAGGGAGGCCGACGTCGGCCTCGCGTTCGACGGAGACGCCGACCGCGTGTTCTTCGTCGACGAACGCGCCGAGGGCGTGAGCGGTTCGGACGTCACGGCGCTCGTGGCTCGCGCCGTGCTCGAGCGCGAGCCCGGCGCGAAGATCGTGCACAACCTGATCTGCTCATGGGCCGTTGCGGAGGTGATCCGGGAGAACGGCGGAACCCCGATCCGCTCGCGCGTCGGTCATTCGTTCATCAAGCAGGTGATGGCGGAGACGGGGGCGGCGTTCGGCGGCGAGCATTCGGGCCACTACTACTTCCGTGAGAACTACCGGGCCGACTCGGGGCTCATCGCAGCGGTCGTCGTCCTGGAGCAGCTGTCGCTCGCCCGCGTTCCGCTCTCGGAGCTGCTCCGCCCGCTCCGCCGCTACTACTCCTCGGGCGAGATCAACACCCACGTCGACGACCGGTTCGGCCGGATCGAGCAGATCGCGGCCGTGTACGCGAGCGGCCGCCAGGACCGGCTGGACGGGCTGACGGTAGAGTTCGACGACTGGTGGTTCAACGTTCGACCCAGCAACACCGAACCACTGCTCCGACTGAACGTGGAGTCCAGGACGGAAGAGCTTCTGAAGGAGAAGACCGACGAGGTCCTCGCGGTGATCCGGACAGGGGGTTCGACGGGTTGAGGAAGCGAGCGCCTACGAGCGAGCACCGGGCCGCCGGGAGAGGAGCGACGCGATGAGCGTGGACCCGGAGCTGCTCGAGATCCTCGTGTGCCCGAACGACCGCGGCGAGCTCGACTACATCGAGGCCGAGTCGGTCCTCGTCTGCCGTTCATGCGGCTACCGTTACCCGATCCGTGACGGCATCCCCGTAATGCTGATCGACGAGGCCGAGAAGCCCTCGTCCAAGCCGAAGCGCTCGTGACGAGCCTGGACGACGCCTCCGCCCTCCTGGCGGCTGATCCGGGGCGGATGCTCGAGATCGTCTGCGTGCTCCCGTCGCAGTGCCGCGAGGGGTACGCGCTCGGCCTCGCGAGCGACGACCTACCCTCCGCCGAGGGCGTGACGTCGGTCGCGGTGTGCGGGATGGGCGGCTCGGCCGTGTCGGGCGACGTGATCCGCGCCCTCTACGCGGACCGTCTGCACGTTCCGGTGACCGTGGTTCGCACGCCCGAGCTGCCCGAGCACTGCGGACCGCATTCGCTCGTTCTCGCGTCGTCGTACTCCGGCAACACGTCCGAGGCGCTGACGCTGTTCGACGAAGCAGCGCGTCGAGCGTGCCGGTTGATCGCCATCACCTCGGGAGGGGAGCTTGCGCGCCGTGCGACGGAGGTCGGCGCTGGTCTCGTTCGCCTGCCGACCGGGTTCATGCCTCGCGCAGCGCTCGGGTACGTGTCGCTCGGCGCGCTCGGCGCGCTGGAGTCGATCGGGCTGGTGCCGGCCGTGGCTTCGGATCTCGAGGAGACCGTAGCGGAGCTGGAGGGTGAGGTCTCACGCTGCGGTCCCGACGTTCCGTCCGAATCGAATCCCGCCAAGGCGCTGGCGATGAGGATCGGCGATCGTGTACCGGTGATCTGGGCCGCCGAGGGCATCGGCGGCGTCGCGGCGTCGAGATGGAAGACGCAGTTCAACGAGAACGCGAAGATGCCGGCGTTCTGGAGCGCGCTTCCGGAACTCGACCACAACGAGGTGGTCGGGTGGTCGGAAGGCCGAGGGAGCCAGTTCGTCGTCGTGGCGCTTCGTCACCCCGGCGAGCATCCCGACGTCGCCGCACGGTTCCCCCTGTCGCTCGACATCGCGCGATCCTCCGGAGCGGAAGTGGAGGAGGTGCGCGCGTCGGGTCGTTCCGCGCTCGCTCGTCTGTTCACCCTGGCGCTCCAGGGGGATCTCGTCTCCACCTACCACGCCATCATGAACGGCGTGGACCCGTCGCCGATCGACGCCATCGTTCGTCTGAAGCGCGCACTCGAACCGAGCAACCGATGACCACCCTCATCGACGTTCTGCCGTCGCCGGGAGACCGCCTTGCGGAGGAGGCCGCCGGCGTCGTCCGCGAACGAACGTCGCTCGTGCCGTCCTTCGCCGTGATCCTCGGATCGGGACTGGGCGGTGTGGTCGACGAGATGACCGACGCGGAGTCCTTCGCTTTCTCCGATCTTCCGGGATTCCCGGCGCCGACCGTTCCGGGACACCAGGGGCGCTTGTCGCTCGGCCTGCTGGACGGCGTTCCCGTTGCGGCGTTCCGCGGCCGGATCCATTTCTACGAAGGCAACGATCTGTCGACGTGCGCGCTCACGGCTCGGCTGGCGAGGGTCCTCGGAGCGAGGACGATCGTGATCACGGCAGCAGTCGGCGGCATCGACCGCTCGCTCGTCGCCGGTCAGGTCGCCGTGGGCGTCGATCAGATCAACATGATGGGCGCGAACCCGCTCCGTGGCTGGCGGAATCCCGACGGCTCGCCGCCGTTCATCGACATGTCGGCGGTGTTCGACCGTGAGCTCATGGAGCTCGCATTGGAACGCGCGCGCTCGCTGGGTATCGACGTCGCCCGCGGCGTATACGTCGCGATGCCGGGGCCGACGTACGAGACGCCCGCCGAGATCGAGGCGCTCCGGCGAGCCGGGGGAACGGTCGTCGGCATGTCCGTGGTGCCGGAGTCGACCGCCGCGCGGGCGCTCGGCATGCGCGTCCTCGGGCTGTTCAGCGTGACGAACCTCGCCGGCGATGCCGCGACGCACGAGGAGGTCCTCGAGATGGCCGATCGTGCCGCGGGCACGACCAGGCGCATCATCAACGAGCTCCTGCCGCAGCTCGCCGGCGGTCCGAGCTCGGGCAGCGCGTGAACGGGCGATGAGAAAGGAACCAGTGAACTGATGGACTGCGACGTGAAGGACCTCGGACTCGCCCAGAAAGGACGCGAGCGGATCGAGTGGGCCTCCGGCGAGATGCGCGTGCTTGCTTTGATCCGCGAGCGCTTCCAGAAGGAGCGACCGCTCACGGGCATCACGATCGGGGCGTGCCTGCACGTCACGACCGAGACGGCCAACCTGGTGGAGACGCTCTTCGCCGGGGGCGCCGAGGTGGCACTCTGCGCGTCGAATCCGCTCTCGACGCAGGACGACGTCGCCGCGGCGCTGTGCGAGGAGACCGGCATCGAGGTGTACGCGATCAAGGGCGAGGACAACGAGACGTACTACCGGCACATCAACTCCGTCCTCGACACCAGGCCGAACGTGACGATGGACGACGGCGCGGATCTCGTCAGCCTTCTGCACAAGGAGCGACAGGATCAGCTCGGTGAGGTCATCGGCGGCACGGAGGAGACGACGACCGGCGTGATCAGGATGCGTGCGATGGCCGCCGACGGTGCGCTGCGGTATCCGATCGTCTCGGTCAACGACGCGAACACCAAGCACCTGTTCGACAACCGGTTCGGGACGGGCCAGTCGACGATCGACGCCATCATGCGTTCGACGAACCTGCTGCTCGCGGGTCGAACGGTCGTCGTGTGCGGCTACGGGATGTGCGGGCGTGGCGTCGCGTCGAGGGCGAAGGGCCTCGGCGCGCAGGTCGTCGTGACCGAGGTCGACGCGCTCCCAGCGCTCGAGGCGGCCATGGAGGGGTACCGCGTCATGCCGCTCAGGGAGGCGGCGCGCATCGGCGAGGTGTTCGTCACCGTGACGGGCGACACGGGGGTGATCCGGCGCGAGCACCTCGAGCTGATGCGGGACGGCGCCGTGTTGGCGAACGCCGGGCACTTCGACGTCGAGATCGACAAGTCGGCACTCGCGGAGCTGGCCGGCGGCGCCGTCCGGCGGATTCGAGACTTCGTCGACGAGTTCACGTTCGCGGACGGCCGGCGGGTCCACCTGCTCGCGGAGGGCCGGCTGGTGAACCTGGCCGCCGCCGAGGGCCACCCCGCCGCCGTCATGGACATGTCCTTCGCCAACCAGGCGCTCTCGGTCGAGTGGATCGTCAAGCGACGGGGAACGCTCGATCCCGAAGTTCATCCCGTGCCGGCCGAGATCGATGCCGAGGTGGCTCGGCTGAAGCTCCAGACGATGGGGATCGAGATCGACGCGCTGACCAAGGAGCAGGAGGAGTATCTGCGGTCGTGGGAGCAGGGGACCTGACGGAACAGCTGTCGGTCAGGGCGCGCTTCGAGCGGTTTCCGGCGACGCTGAAGGGCGCGTTCATCCTCCGCGGCGAGGACGCGAACCCGCACCAGGTCGTCTTGAAAGAGGCGAACGTAGTCGGGATCGGGCTGGCCGTGTCGCGACCCATGCCGATCGCCCCGGTGACGCTCGACGTCGTTCCGCACCGCGACGTGTTCGTGCCGTTCGAGATGTTCGTCTCGGATCTGGAACCTGGTTGGTACACGATGCGAGCAGAGCTCGAGGTCGACGGGACGGCCGGGACGTTCGACGGGGGTCGCCGTTTCGCGATCGCCTGGCCGCGCGCGAGCGTTCGCCGGGGGACGGTCAAGGTCGAACGGGCCTTCCCGGTCGGCGACGGGAAGGTGCTCGTCGAACAGGTGGAGTGCGGTGGCGACTCTGTGAAGGTCCATCTGCACGCGGACCCGCCGATGCCGCTGACGGCGAAGCTGTTCGCGAACGGTGGGCGGCTCGAGGTGCTGCAGACCGAGATCGACGAGACGACCGGACGCGGCAAGGTCGTGGCGTATCCGGTGATGCGCGGTCAGTCATCGCTCCGGGTCGAGCTTCGCACCAAGGGCAAGGGCGCACAGGGCGCGCTCGACGTCGAGCTCCCGCCGTAGCGGGCGTCGTCCAACACCGTCCGTCGGTACCGTGAAGTAGCGTCCGCGCGTGCTCGGGGCGCTCTTCGACGGTCTGTTCCCGAAGCGTTGTGCGGGATGCGGCAGCGGACCGTGGCCGTTCTGCGCCGCGTGTCGCGTTCAGATCGTCCCCCTCGTACCTCCGCGCTGTCAGCGATGCGGGGCGCCCGCGCGGCGCGAGCTGCGCTCGTGTCGTCACTGCCCGCCTGAGCCGCTGCGCGCCGCGCGGGCGCCGTTCCTGTTCGAAGGTCCGGTGCGTCGCGCCGTCCACCGGCTGAAGTTCGCCGGCTGGCGACCGGTCGCCGAGGCGCTCGGCGTGGCGATGGCGCAGGCGTGCGACCTCGACGCCGACGCGATCACGTGGGTTCCGCTTTCACGGGGGAGGAAGGCGACCCGAGGATTCGACCAGGCGAGCGCCCTCGCGCACGCCGTCGGACCGAAGATCGGGCTCGTCGTCGTGCCGCTGCTTCGCCGCGCGGCCGAGGCCGGACCGCAGGCTCGACGTCGCGGCGAAGAGCGCCGGAGCGCGATGAGCGGATCGTTCGCCGCTCTCGCCGTTCCGCCGTCACGCGTCGTGCTCGTCGACGACGTGTTGACGACGGGCGCCACCGCGGCCGCGTGCGCCGAGGCGCTCGTGCGCGCCGGTGCCTCGGAGGTCTCCGTGCTCACCGCGGCGCGGGCGATATCGGACCGCGAATCCGGGCCGGGGGGATTTTTGAGGTCCCCCACACAGGATCGCCACCTATACTCGGGCCCGGGCTCGCGTCCGGGTCTGTGGTTGACCGGGGAACGTCTCTCCGGAAGTCGAAGCCAGCCGCGGGCGAAGCGACCCACGTAAGCCGACCGTTGGTCGGTGAGCACGGCGCGGTTTAGACGTAAGTCCTGCCCCGGTGGGGGTGACCCTGCCGGGAGAGGGTGCGAAGCCGGCCCATGGCCGGCGATCACTCCCGCAGGCGGGTGTGGGGCCAAAGACCAGGTCAGCCGGACGCGAGCCCGCCTTCCCTCACTCTCGGCTCTCGTGGAGAATGGACCGACCGATGGATCTGCGGCTCCAGACGCGCGGCGGACGGATCGGCGATCGGTTGCGACAGGTCGCCGCGCACAAGCTGTCCGGGCTCGAGCGGATGGAACCGGCGCTCGTGCGGGTTGAGATCGAGGTGATCTCGCAGAAGAACTCCCAACGCGTCGAGGCCGTCGCGGCCACGGCGCGGAAGACGTACCGAGCCCACGCGGACGCCCGCGAGGTCGAATCCGCGCTCGACGTCGTGGTCGACAAGCTCGAGCGCCAGGTCCGAGACCACCACAAGAAGCGCCGAGCTCGGCTGATCGCGGGAGCAGGGCGCGTAAAATCCGCCCAATCGAGCGGTGAGGAAAGGGATCGCGCGACCCGGGCGCGCGACGGAGACGAAACATCGTGAGCCAGCGAGCCGACGAATCCGACCGCCTGCGCGTCTTGGTATGCGATGACCACGCGCTGTTCCGTCGGGGTCTTCAGATGGTGCTGGACCAGGAGGCGGACCTCGAGTTGGTCGGCGAGGCGTCCGATGGCGTCGAGGTCGTCGAGAAGGCGCAGGAGCTGATGCCGGACGTCATCCTGATGGACGTTCGCATGCCCAAGCGCTCCGGGATCGAGGCGGCCACCGCGATCAAAGACGAGCTTCCGCACGTGAAGATCCTGATGCTCACGATCTCCGACGCGGAAGCGGACCTGTACGAGGCGATCAAAGCGGGCGCCTCGGGGTACCTGCTGAAGGAGATCCCCATCGACGAGGTCGCCGATGCGATCCGGTCGGTGTGGGCCGGCCAGTCGCGCATCAGCCCGTCGATGGCGAGCAAGCTGCTCACGGAGTTCGCGGCCATCAGCAAGGCGTCGGAGGAGAAGCCGCAGGTGCCGACGCCGAGGCTCACCGACCGCGAGATGGAGGTCCTCCGCCTCGTCGCGCAGGGGATGAACAACCGCGACATCGCCAAGACGCTGTTCATCTCCGAGAACACGGTGAAGAACCACATCCGCAACATCCTGGAGAAGCTGCACCTTCATTCGCGCATGGAAGCGGTCGTCTATGCCGTCCGCGAGAAGATGATCGAGATCAGTTGACCGTCTCGGCGGGTGGCCGCGGAGGCGGCCCGGCGGGGACGAACGAGACGCTTTCGGTCGACGAACGACGGCGCCTCGTCAGCCGCAACACCGTGCTCCTGGCGACCGCGCAAGGCCTGGCGACCATGACGTTCCCCGTCTTGCTGATCGTCGGGAGCGTGGCGGCCGTCGACATCAGTGGGCGGGACAGCGCCGTCGGCGTGATCAACGGCTCCTATTTCATTGCCGCCGCAGCCGGGGCCGTGCTGTTCGGCCGATGGATGGATCGGATCGGACGACGGCCGGAGCTCGCCGCGAGCTACTTGTTGCTGGCGACGGCCGGCGGCGTATGTGCGTTCGCCGTCGCGCAGGGATGGTTCCTGCTGCTTTTGGCGGGAACGGTGCTGTTCGGGTTCGCGTTCGGTGGCTCGAACCTGGCACGCGGCGCGGTCGCCGACATGTACGAGCCCTCGCAGCGCGGTCGTGCCGTCGGCATCGTGCTCGCCGTCGGGACGATCGGCGCCGTCGGGAGCCCATTCCTCATCGCGTTCCTGCGCGGCTGGGCCGGGCGCGAGGCGATCGACGCCGACGTGCTCCCGTGGATCGTCGTTCCCATCACGGCGATCGCGGCGTTCGCGTGCGCGCTCTCACTTCGTCCCGATCCGCGCGACCTTGCGGTGCGCGTCGAGGTTGCCTCGGATACCGGGGCGCGGACGCCTCGGCAGCTCCTCCGCATAGGGCAGTTCCGAACGGCAGTCATCGCTGCCGCGGTCGGACAGATGGCGATGGTCGCGGTGATGGGGGTCACGCCCGTCGCGCTCCATCACCACGACACGAGCTCGACCGTCGTGTCGACCGTCATCAGCCTGCACATCGCGGGCATGTGGGTCTTCTCGCCGGTCATCG